>JACCDP011088140.1_pt1 | contig 25835 bp, 20 predicted proteins | sample 7445841 | NCBI WGS metagenome assembly JACCDP01 (sample SAMN15323441, study PRJNA562643) | freshwater metagenome | isolation source: river surface water | place: USA:Blue River Watershed | collected 2017-08-17 | reverse complement strand
TGAACCAGGGCGGAGCGTTGCTCAACATTTACATGGATGGTTCAGTGAGCTGTAACCATGGCGGTACCGAAATGGGCCAGGGCCTCAACACCAAAATGGCGCAGGTTTGTGCCGATGGTTTAGGCATTGACATCAAATATGTTCGCGTGACGGGCACTGACACACAGAAGGTGCCCAATGCTTCCGCGACATCAGCATCTAGCGGGGCCGACATCAACGGTGCGGCCATCATGAATGCCACGGCGCAAATGCGTGCCCGTTTGGCACCCGTGGCAGCCAATATGTTGGGTTGCAAAGACACCGAAGTGAGCTTTGCCAACAACATGGCACACGGTGGCGGCAAGTCAGTGGCTTGGACCGCTGTGGCCAAGCAAGCCTGGATGGACCGCGTTGGTTTGTCGGTCACTGGCTTCTACATGACGCCCGAAATCAAGTACGACTTTGCCACCCTCACGGGCCATGCGTTTTACTACTATTGCTACGGTGCATCCGTGAGTGAAGTTGAAATTGACACGCGCACTGGTGAGTATTGGATCAAGGCCGTCGACATTGTTCACGACGCTGGTAAGAGCATCAACCCGGCCATCGACAAAGGTCAGATTGAAGGTGGCTACGTGCAAGGCATGGGTTGGCTCACCATGGAAGAGTGCATCTGGGACAAGAAGGGCAAGTTCCTGACCCATGGCCCCAGCACTTACAAAATTCCAGTGGCTGGCGACATTCCCGAGCACTTCAATGTGACGCTCTTTGATGGCAGCAACTTGAAACCCACACCTTTTTATTCCAAAGCTGTGGGCGAGCCACCTTTGATGTTGGCCTTGTCAACTTTCTTTGCCTTGCGTGATGCTGTGAGCGCCAGTGCAGACCACAAAACAGTGGTTCACATGAGCGCTCCCGCTACGCCAGAAAAGATTCTGATGACTTGCGAAAAGGCCAAGGCGGCGGTTTGAAGCTTCAGTCTTGACCCTCGGTGAGGGTATCGAGTTGAAAATAACCGCTCTTGTGCCACAGCCACACGTCTGAGTAAACCACCTTGCCCAAGTGGGCAGGGACCGGATAGGGCGCTGCTTGGCGCACGGTCTTTTCAATTTCTCGCATCACTTCGGGGGCATGACCAGGTGCTCTCACCCATTGAGTGCGCGTCACTTGTCCTTGCTTGTCTACTTCGACATCCAAGACGCCCACGGCATAAAGCATGGGCGGCATGCGGCCCTTGAATATGCGCGAGCCATTGAGTTGGTAGAGGTGCTTGGCTGCATCCACTCTGTATTCGCGAGGGTTGCGAGCATTTGAGACGGGCAGCTTGGGTTTGGCGGGCTCTTCCACCTGCACCACGGGTGCTGGGGGCTTAGCCGGTGCTGGTGGCGCAGGAGCTACAGGTGCAGGGACAGGTGGTGTTGGTTTGAGGTCGGTGGTGGTACATCCCGTGAGCCACAAAGCCATCATGCAAGTGACTGATCCCCAAAAAATAGGTTTCAGGAGATGAATAAAGCGGTGAATAAAGTGGTGAGTCAAGCGTTGAGTCATGGATCGACGGTGTTCAAATCAACATATGCTATTTTGGCACTGTACAGTGTGGTTTGAAAAGCATTGAATTGAAAGCAAAAGCAGGTGCATTGGTCTTCAACATTGAAATTAAAGCTGGCCCAAAAGCCAGCCATCTGGGTCACGGTTTTGCAAGCGCAGGGCTCAGTGCCTCGCGGCGCTGGTACTGTCATGGCTGTTTTTGTCGATGATTTCTTGGGCACCATTGGCGGTGGCCACTTGGAGTTTGAGGCTTTGGCGCAGGCGCGTCAGTACTTAATGGACCCCGCCCAGTTGCCTGCTTTGCCCATCGAAAAACGAATTGCATTGGGCCCTAGCCTGGGTCAATGTTGTGGCGGCGCCTTGGTCTTGAAGTTGGAGCACGTCACAGCCGCAGACGAAGGTCGCCTCCAAGCTATTTTGGCGGCTGAGGCCGCACACCGCTTCCAGCCTTTGGCCTTATTTGGTGGCGGTCATGTGGGCCAAGCCTTGGTCAAGGTTTTGGCACCCTTGCCATTTCATGTGCGGTGGATTGACAGTCGGGACGAAATTTTCCCGAGCGACGTGGCCCCCCAGGTGGTTTGCGAGCACTCCAACCCGGTGCATGCGGCCGTGCCCGATTTGACCCCCAATAGCCGGGTGCTCATTATGAGTTTCAGCCACGCAGAAGATTTGGACATCGTGGCGGCGTGCCTATTGCGCCAACGCCAGAAACAGGATTTGCCCTACATTGGCCTGATAGGCAGCGCCACCAAATGGGCCAGCTTCAAACGGCGTTTGGCCGAGCGTGGCTTTTCAGAAGAAGAGTGCCAACAAGTGACTTGCCCCATCGGCGTCCCCGGCATTGAGGGCAAAGAGCCCGAGGTGATTGCGGTTGCTGTGGCAGCCCAGCTTTTACAAGTCTAAAAATTGTATACACTTCGGTAAACAGTTTGGAGCCTTATCGATGGAAGCCTATTTGCTAGATTGGGTCAATTTGCTACTGCGGTGGGTCCATGTGATTACCGCGATTGCGTGGATAGGTTCGTCTTTTTACTTTGTTTTCCTAGACAACAACCTTCTAAAGCCCAACTCCCCCGATTTGCTCGAAAAAGGGGTAGACGGCGCAATGTGGGCTATCCATGGCGGTGGTTTTTACAACCCCCAAAAGTACATGGTGGCGCCGAAGAAGATTCACACCAAGTTGCACTGGTTTTATTGGGAAAGCTATTCCACTTGGATCAGTGGCTTCGCCCTCTTTACGGTGATGTATTTGTGGAATGCCAGCACCTACCTCATTGACAAATCACTCATGGACTGGTCGCCGGCTGTAGCCATCACGGCCGCTCTGAGTTTCTTTGTGGTTTTTTGGTGCTTATACGACACCATTTGCCGCCTGTTTGGATTTCGCAAAAACGGTGAATTGATTGTGGCCACGCTCATGCTGTGTGTGGTGGCCTTTGCTTCTTGGTTGGCTTGCCAATTGTTTGCGGGCAGGGCTGCGTTCTTGTTGGTGGGCGCCATGATTGCCACGGCTATGAGTGCCAACGTGTTCGTGTGGATCATTCCAGGCCAACGCAAAGTGGTGGCCGCCATGACGTCTGGTGAAAAGTACGATGCCATGGCTCTGGCCATTCACGGCAAGCGCGGCAAGCAGCGAAGTGTGCACAACACTTACTTCACCTTGCCTGTCATTTTTGCCATGCTGAGCAACCATTACAGCTTCTTGTACACGCACCCGCAGCGTTGGCTTATTTTGTTTGTGATGATGTTTGCCGGTGCCTTGATTCGCCAGTTCTTTGTGCAGCGCCACGGCTACCATTTAGGTCGTGCTCGCAATCCTTGGCCTTTTGCTGCGGTGGGCTTGGTGCTCATTGTGGCGGTCATTGCTGCCATGGCCCCTTGGGGCGCCAAAAATGCTGCGCCCCAAGCGCAAGCAGCGCCAGCTACTTTTGCGCAAGTCAAATCGGTCATGGATCAACGCTGCCTCAGTTGCCATGGCGAACAAGTTCAAATGAAAAATGTACGTTTGGACACGCCTGAAAGCATCAAGCTTCATGCGCTCAATATTTACCAACAAGTGAGTGTCACGCAGCAGATGCCCATGAACAATGCCACAGGCATCACACCCGAAGAAAGACAGTGGGTTGCCAGTTGGTATTTGGCTGGCGCCAAAGTAGAGCCTTGAGGGAATGCACTGATTGGAATCAGTGCCCCGTCGCCAACTGAACGGCAAACTTGTTGTGCCGTTCGATCACATTGCCAAGGTCAACACTGATCAGTTCGCCTTCGCTTACCACCACTCGGCCATTCACCACGGTGTAGGCGGCCGGCGCGCTGGCACACAGCATGAGGCTACCTACAGCATCATGTACAGCACCGCCGGCAAAGCTCAAGTTGCGTAAATCAAACAGCGCCATGTCGGCGCAGAAACCCACGCTCAGTTGGCCAATGTCTTTTCGGCCCAAAACTTCGGCACCCCCTCGGGTGGCCAACCTGAGTGCATCCCGTGCCGTCATTTCCATAGGCGCTGTGTCACAACCAAAAATGGTTTTGCCTTCAGAATTGATGTGGGGTGCTTCAAGTGATTTTCTGAGACGCGCCAGTAGCATGGCTTGCCGCGCTTCGTTCACCATGTGAGCAGCATCGTTGCTGGCGCTGCCGTCTACACCCAAGCCCACAGGCACACCAGCTTCAATCATTTTTCGAATGGGCGCAATGCCGCTGGCCAAGCGCATGTTGCTACAAGGGCAATGGGCAATGCCAGTGCGCGTGGCTGCAAACAAAGAGATGCCTTCATCGTCCAATTTGACGCAATGGGCATGCCACACATCGTGTCCCAACCAACCTAAGTCTTGTGCATATTGCGTTGGTGTTCGATTGAATTTTTCCAAGCTGTAGGCAATGTCGTGGTCGTTTTCTGCCAAGTGGGTGTGCAGTCGCACGCCATAGTGCCGGGCCATCTCCGCCGACAAACGCATGAGGTCTTGGCTCACACTGAAGGGCGAGCAAGGCGCAACCGCAATTTGTGTCATGGCGCCGTGCGATGCATCGTGGTAGCGCTCAATCAAGCGCTGCGTGTCTTTCAAGATGGCATCTTCTTGTTCCACCACGCGGTCGGGTGGCAAGCCGCCCTTGGAGTGCCCCACACTCATGCTACCCCGCGTGGCCACAAAGCGCATGCCGATTTCTTGGGCTGCTGCAATGCAATCGTCTAACTTCACGCCATTGGGATAGATATACAGGTGGTCACTGCTGGTGGTGCAGCCCGACAGCAACAATTCAGCCATGGCCGTTTGGGTGCTGGCGTAAATCATGTCGGGTTGCAGGCCAGCCCAAATGGGATAGAGGCCTCTGAGCCAACTGAAAAGTTCGGCGTTTTGCACGCCTGGAATGGCACGCGTCAAACTTTGCGACATGTGGTGGTGCGTATTGACCATGCCGGGAATGACCACGTGGTGCTGGGCATCAATCACACGATCGGCGCTTGAGGGCAATTGGTCGGCAGGGCCAATGGCCTCAATGCAGTTGTCTCTAACAAAGACAGAGGCATTGCGAAACTCATCGCCAGCATCGTTAAGTGTGGCAATGGTGTGAGCGTTGTGGATGAGCAAGGTGGTCATGGGGGCACATTTTGCACGAAGAAATTGCGTGGGCCCCATGTCTGGCACTACACTCTGTGGCCATGACTGCCAACCCTCAACTGCACGCCGACATCCAGCAAAATCCCCGGGCCTTTCTCAGACAATTGTTTGATCAGGCTGTTCAAAGGGCACAGCCATTGCACAACACGCCCGCCTTTTTACCCAAGGTGCCCAAAGGCAGAACGCTGGTGCTGGGAGCGGGCAAGGCAGCTGGTGCCATGGCTCACGCAGTTGAGGCCTTGTGGCCACACGATGCGCCCTTGTCTGGCATGGTGGTCACCCGCTATGGCCATACACCGGTCAGGCCAGAAGGTGTGCCAGAGCGTTTGAAAATTGTGGAAGCTTCCCACCCTGTACCCGATGCCGCTGGCTTGGCTGCTGCCGAGGAAATTTTGTCCTTGACCCAGGGCCTGACCGCCAACGATTTGGTGCTCTGCCTCATTTCAGGGGGTGGCTCTGCCTTGCTCACTTTGCCAGCCGAGGGTTTGAGTTTGGCGGAGAAGCAGGCCATCAACCAAGCCTTGCTCAAAAGCGGTGCCAACATTGGTGAAATGAATTGCGTTCGCAAACACCTGTCGCGCATCAAGGGTGGACGCTTGGCGGCTGCTTGTGCGCCTGCGCAAGTGGTCACGCTTGCCATCAGCGATGTGCCTGGCGACGACCCATCCGTGATTGCCAGCGGCCCCACCGTGCCCGATGCCACAAGCTGTGCCGATGCCTTGCAAATTTTGCAGCGCTACCAAATTGATATTTCCAGCGGTGTCCTGAAGGCGCTTCAAGATTCCAATTGGGAATCGCCCAAACCGGGTGACCCCGCGTTTGCCAGAAGCACGGTGCATTTGATTGCAACCCCTCAACAATCTTTGTTGGCTGCAGCCAGCTTGGCTGAATCCAAAGGCCTGCGAGCCTATATTTTGAGCGACGAGATGGAGGGTGAATCGCGCGAGGTAGGCAAGGTTCATGCGGCGCTTGCACGGGCCAGTGCGCGGGGCCAAGGTCCCTTTCAAAAGCCTTGTGTCATTTTGAGTGGTGGAGAAACCACCGTCACAGTGCGCGCGGTCAAAACAGAATCTAAAAAACGCGAAGGGCGCGGCGGACGTGCTGGTGAGTTTTGCATGGGGCTGGCGCAGGGCCTTCAGGCGCAAGCCGGTGTGTGGGCCATTGCCGCTGACACGGATGGCATTGACGGCATCGAAGACAACGCGGGAGCACTTGTCACCCCTGATACCCTGTCCAGAGGCCTGCAAGCGGGGCTTCAATTGGATGAGCATCTGTCGAACAACGATGCGTATGGTTACTTTCAAGCCTTGAACGATTTGGTCTTCTCGGGACCTACGCACACCAATGTGAACGACTTCCGCGCCATTTTGGTGTTGTGACAAAGTTTTGATTTGCGTCAACGCAGCCAAGGCCTGTGTCTGGCAAATTGGAGGATATGTTGAATCGTGTCCTCACCCCAACTCAGCCCTCCGTTGAAGAATTGCCTGGCGGGAGCGTGTTAATTCGCAGGGGACAAGTTGCCAACAAAGCCTTGCGATTGCTCAGTGGGCGTGTGGCTTTGGGTGTGATTGAAGAGGGTGTTTTGGTCCATCAATTGGGCGTGTTGGAGGGCCCCTTCTGGCTAGAAGCCCCAGCCGCCATGTTGGGCTTGCCGCATGCGGTCGATGCTTTGGCTGAAACGCCAGTCACGCTGCAAAGCATGCCCTTGGGGCAGTTGAAAACCCATCTCAAAAATTTACCTGAACCCTTGCACACACTCATGCTCGATTTGGCCAAAGCCCAGCGGCAACAAATTGAGGTGGCGGTGAGTCGCTTGGCCAAAGACGCAGATGCCCGTTTTGCAGAATGGCTTTTAAGGCACGCAGAGCCAACCGATGCGCAGGGCAGTTTGGCGGTGATCTTGCATGACAGAAAAAGGCTGATTGCGGCGCAACTGGGCATTGCGCCAGAAACTTTTTCACGGGTTCTCAAGCACCTCAGAGATCGCAAGCTGATCAGTGGTGCTGGCCGCGTTTTAAACCTGCTGGATCCGACGGGTTTACAGTCTTTGGCCGGTATTTAGTCACATTCGCAGTATTCGCATGAAAAGGCGTCTTAAAGCTCGATAGAATTTGTCGAACTTTGAGAATTTCATGCAGTCCAACGAGCCATTGCGCCTCTCACTTTCCAACATCACCAAGCGCTACCCAGGCGTGGTGGCCAATCGTGCGGTTTCCTTGTCGGTCAAGCCCGGTGAGGCGCATGCTGTTTTAGGTGAAAACGGGGCTGGCAAATCGACCCTGATGAAAATCATTTACGGCTCGGTCAAGCCCGATGAAGGCAGCATTCAGTACAAAGGTCAAAGCGTTCAAATTCGCAACCCCCAACAGGCTCGCGCTTTGGGCATCAGCATGGTGTTCCAACACTTCAGTTTGTTTGACACCCTCACTGTGGCAGAAAACGTGTGGCTGGGCTTGGACGCATCCTTGTCTTTGGCGCAAGTCACATCCCGAATCAACGCCAAGGCGGCAGAGTACGGTCTTGACATCGATCCCTCGCGGCCAGTCCACACCTTGAGTGTGGGAGAGATGCAGCGCGTCGAAATCATTCGAGCTTTGCTCACAGAGCCTCAATTGCTCATTTTGGATGAGCCCACTTCGGTGCTCACGCCACAAGCGGTTGACAAGTTGTTTGTGGTGTTGAAAAAACTGGTAAGCCAAGGTTGCAGCTTGCTTTACATCAGCCACAAGTTGCATGAAATTCGCGATCTGTGTTCGGCTTGCACGGTGCTGCGAGGTGGCGAGGTCACGGGTGTTTGCGATCCCAGAGAAGAATCCAATGCGTCGCTCAGCCGCATGATGATTGGTGCAGAACCGCCAGCCTTGAAGCACCAAGAACGCGCCCCCGGACCTGTGCTGTTTGAAGCACGGCATTTGTCCTTGAGCAAAGAAGACCAATTTGGCGTCAACTTGTCTGATATCCATTTGCAAGTTCGTGCCGGTGAGGTGGTGGGCATTGCCGGTGTTTCTGGCAATGGTCAGCGTGAGCTTCTTTATGCTTTGTCTGGCGAAGACACGCGGGCTGCTCCAGAGGCTGTGCAGTTGGGTGGGCACGCCGTGGGCCAATGGGGCCCTGAGCAACGCCGCCAAGCAGGTTTGCATTTTGTGCCAGAAGAGCGTTTGGGTCGAGGCGCGGTGCCTTCTCTCAGCTTGTCGCACAACATGCTGCTCACGCGAAATGAGGCCATCTCTTCTGCTGGCTGGATTGACACTCAGGCACTTCAAGCGCAAGCTGAAAATATCATTCAGCGATTCAATGTCAAAGCCAATGGTGCGCAAGCGCCTGCGCAATCTTTGTCGGGCGGCAACCTGCAAAAATTCATTGTGGGTCGCGAGATCGATGCCAACCCCAAAGTGCTCTTGGTGTCGCAGCCCACTTGGGGTGTTGATGTGGGTGCAGCAGCTCAAATACGCGGTGAACTTTTGGCCTTGCGAGATGCAGGTTGTGCCGTGCTCGTGGTCAGTGAAGAGTTAGACGAGTTGTTTGAAATTTGTGATCGCTTGTATGTCATGGCCAACGGCAAACTGTCGCCCTCTATTCAGCGCAAAGATGCCACCGTGGCGCAAATTGGTGAATGGATGAGCGGATTGTGGGAGGCGCATGCTTCAGCTTGAACTTCGGCCGCAAGCCTCCGCGCTTTGGCGTTATGCCTCGCCTATTTTGGCCTTGTTCATCACAGTGGCCTTAGGCATTGGCTTGTTTGTCTTGTTGGGCAAAGATCCCATCCGCGGTCTTCAAATGTTTTTTTGGGAACCCTTGAAGTCGTCCTATGCTTTGGGGGAACTCATGGTCAAGGCGACGCCCTTGTTGATCATTGCCTTGGGCTTGGCGGTGTGTTTTCGCTCCAATGTCTGGAATATTGGCGCCGAGGGGCAGTTTGTCATTGGTGCTGTGGCGGCTGGCGGCGTGGCTTTGTTGGCCGACAAGGAAACCGGCCGGTGGATTGTGGTGGCAGTGGTTTTGGCGGGCGTTTTAGGGGGTATGTTTTGGGCTGCCATCACCGCATGGTTGCGAGATCATTTTCACGCCAACGAAATTTTGGTCAGTCTGATGTTGGTGTACGTGGCCGACATGGTGCTGGGCTATTTGGTGTATGGCCCTTGGAAAGATCCTGCCGGCTATAACTTTCCGCAAACCAAATCCTTCGAAGCAGTGACTCAAATTCCCCGCTTGATGAGTGGCTCGCGCGTTTCTGTGGGTCTGATCGTGGCTTTGGTCGGTGTGGCTGCCATTTGGATCTTTTTATTCCGAACCCGTTTAGGCTTTGCACAGCAGGTTGGCGGCTTGGCTCCGTCTGCCGCACGCTATGCGGGGTTTTCGTCTCGCAAAGCCTTGTGGTTGGCCTTGCTCACCTCTGGTGGCGCAGCAGGCCTTGCTGGTGCTTTGGAAGTGGCTGGGCCCATCGGGCAGCTCACACCCTACGTTCCTTCTGGGTATGGTTTTGCAGCCATCATCGTGGCTTATGTGGGGCGCTTGCATCCTGTTGGCATTGTTTTTTCTGCCATTCTCATGAGCATGTTCTATATTGGCGGTGAGTTGGCGCAATCTCGCATGGGCCTGCCCAAATCCATCACGGGCGTATTTCAGGGCCTGCTGCTGTTTAGCTTGTTGGCCTGCGATACGCTGGTGGCATACCGTTTGCGTTGGCAAACTAGGAGCGCGTGATGGAAACTTATGCATTGCTTATAGCGGCCACCTTGAATGCGGGCACGGTGCTGGCCATTGCGGCCTTGGGTTTGCTCATCAACGAAAAAGCTGGTGTCGTCAATTTGGGAGCTGAGGGCATGATGCTGTGCGCAGCCATTGCGGGTTTTGCCGCTGTGGTGCACACCGGCAGTGACCTGGTGGGATTCCTTGCAGGGATGGGAGCTGGCGCTTTGTTGGGCGCTATTTTTGGTGCCATGGTGATCTACCTCAGCACCAATCAGTACGCCACAGGTTTGGCATTGAGTTTGTTTGGCGTCGGTTTTTCAGCCTTTGTAGGCATTTCATACGTGCAAGAAAAACTACCACCTCGTGCTCAATTTGAAATTCCTTTCTTGTCCGACATCCCGCTGCTTGGCGCGGCTTTCTTCAAACAGCATCCTTTGGTGTATGGGGTGATCGCTTTTGTGTTCGCACTCATTTGGTTTTTTGACAAGACTCGCACAGGTTTGGTGCTGCGCTCGGTGGGTGAATCACCCGCATCGGCGCATGCGCTTGGTTATCCAGTCCGACGAATTCGATTTGTTGCTGTGATCGTGGGAGGGTCTTTGTGCGGTCTGGCGGGCGCCTATATCTCTGTGATCTACACGCCCCTGTGGGTTGAAGGCATGGTGGCGGGCAAGGGCTGGATTGCATTGGCCTTGACCACCTTCGCAACATGGCGGCCGGCGCGAATTTTGCTTGGTGCATACCTGTTTGGAGGTGTGACCATGCTGCAGTTTCATTTGCAAGGTTTGGGTGTGCAAGTACCCAGCCAGTGGCTGTCTGCGCTGCCTTACCTGGCAACCATTGTGGTGTTGGCTTTGATCTCCAGAAATCCTGCTTGGATTCGGGTCAATATGCCTGCATCTCTAGGCAAAGCCTTTCATCCCAGTTCATAATGTTTTTTTCGCCCAACCTCGTCCATCCATAAAGGAAATTTCATGACAGTTCTGAACAAGCGATCGGTTCTCAAAATCGCCGCGATCTCCATCGTTGCCGCTGCCGCCTTGGTGGCTTGCGGTAAAAAAGAAGAGGCCAAACCGGCCGCTGCAGCTAAAGCTGAGCCGCTCAAAGTGGCATTCGCTTACGTTGGCCCCGTGGGCGACGGTGGCTGGACATTCGCTCACGACAACGCTCGCAAAGAACTCGAGAAACAGTTTGGCGACAAAATTGTCACTAGCTTTGTCGAAAAAGTGCCAGAAAGCGCCGATGCCGAGCGCGTCTTCCGCGACTTGGCCAGCCAAGGCAACAAAGTGATTTTTGGCACCACCTTTGGCTACATGGATCCCATGTTGAAGGTTGCTGCAGACAACAAAGAAATCAAGTTTGAGCATGCCACAGGTTACAAAACAGCCGACAACATGCGCACTTATGACAGCCGCACCTATGAAGGCGCTTACATGGCGGGTGTGATTGCTGGCAAGATGACCAAAACCAACACCTTGGGTGTGGTGGCGTCCATTCCAATTCCTGAAGTCATTCGCAACATCAACACCTTCACCATGGGCGCGCAATCTGTGAATCCCAAAGTGAAAACCAAAGTGGTTTGGATCAATGAGTGGTTCAATCCACCGAAAGAGTCAGAAGCCGCTACGGCCCTGATCAATGGTGGTGCCGATGTGTTGATGCAAAACACAGACTCTTCTGCGGTTTTGCAAACAGCCGAAAAAATGGGCAAACGCGCATTTGGTTGGGACTCTGACATGACCGCCTATGGCCCCAAGGCTCACTTGGGCTCTGCGGTGATCAACTGGGCGCCTTACTACATCAAGGCCGTGGGTGAAGCCCTTGAAGGCAAATGGTCCACAGGGCAAAGCTGGTGGGGCGTGAAAGAAGGCGCCATCGACATGGTGAGTGTGGCAAGCGATGTGCCTGACGACATCAAGAAACGCGTTGACGAAATCAAGGCGGGCTTGAAAGACGGTAGCTTCAATATCTGGAAAGGTCCTATCGTGGGACAAGACGGCAAAGAAGTCTTGGCCAAGGATGTGGTCGCTGACGACAAGTTCTTGAGCGGTATCAAGTTCTACGTTAAAGGCGTGGAAGGCAAAGTGCCTAACTGATCCAACTGGATTCTCAGTTTGAAAAGCCGCGCTTCTTTGGAAGCGCGGCTTTTTTTATTACTTTTTATTCCGGGCGGCAAAGTCACCCGCATACACATTCAGAAATTGTGCGGGATTGAGGAATTTGCGTATGGCGGCATTCACTTCCGCCAGCGTCACGGTGTCAATTTGGGCATCGACTTTTTCAACAAAGGCCAGGGTGCGATTGGCGGCTGTTTGTGCCACATGGCCCGCAGCCAAAGCACGGTCTTGTGCGCGGCTAATCTTGCGCTCTTCTTGCCATCCCCGTTTGGCGTCCGCCAACTCTTCAGCCGTGATGCCATCTTTGACAAACTTGGCCAACTCTTCATTGACAGCGGCTTTGAGCTTGTCCAAATTTTGCGGGGCATAAATGGCGTACAAGACCCACATGCCCGAAGCTTCAAAAGCACTGGCACTGAGCTGACTGCCTGCGCCATAGCTCAAGCCATCTTTTTGACGCAAACGGTCAAACAATCTGGACTTGACGCCACCGCCTAGAACACGGTTGGCCAATTGCAAAGGTACAAAGTCTGGATTGGTGTCTTGAAGTGGCACTGGCAAGCCAGCAACGAAGAAGGCATTGGACTTGTCGGGGGCTTCAAGTTGAATCACAGCCGCTTTGGGGTTTTTGGGGTCGGCCTTAAGTCGAGCATAAGGCTTGGGGCTCTTCCAGTCGTTGAACAGTTGGCCAATTTGCGTTTGCAAAGCCGTGCTGTCAAAGTCGCCGACCAAGGCAAACTCACTGTTACTCACACCATAGAAACCACTGTGAAATTGCTTGACTTGGTCTAACTTCACCGCTTTCAATGCGGCAATGGATTCGTCAAGGGTGCGGGCAGCTCGGACATCGCCTTTGGGGTAGGTGTCGAGTGCCAAAGCCATGGCCAAAGAACCCATGGCATTGGGCTCACTGCGTTGACTTTCAAGACCCGCAATGCTCTCTTGAATCAACAAATCGAATTCTTTTTGGCTGAATTGCGGTTTGCGCAAAATATCGCGAATGAGATTCAGAACCTCGGGCAAGTTTTTCCGCAAAGAGTCAAAACGAACCGTGACAGTTTGACCGCTGCCACTGACTTCGAGTTGTGTTTTCAATTCGTCCAGTTTGGCTGAAATTTGTGCGCGTTGTAAATCGCCTGCACCCCGTGAAAGCAAATTGGCAGCAACGCTGGCCGTGCTGGCTTGATTGAACAGAGAGGTTTGATCGCCAAATCGAAGGGTCAGCATGCCGCTCACTGTTTCACCACGAGTTTTCTTGGGCGTCAAAATAAGTTTCATGCCGCTGGCAAGCGTGAGACGCTGTGTGCGTTTCTCAATGTTGGCCAAGCTGATGTCAAACACCTCGCCCTCCGTGGCGGCTGCTTTGCCTTTGTAATCGGCAACCAATTTATCGACATCGACAGGCTCAGGAAACTTTGCGCGGTCGGGCGTAGCGGTGGGAATGAATTGACCCAGTGTGCGATTGCTCTCTTTGAAATAGTTGGTGGCAACGGCTTGAAGGTCGGCAATGGTCAAGGCTTCAATTCGATCGCGGTGCAAAAAGAAAAGTCGCCAATCGCCATTGGCAATGGACTCTGAAAGTTGAACGGCCAACCTTTGGGGGTCGTTGATGGTCTTGTCAATTTCACTGAGCAAACTTGCTTTGGCACGTTTGAGTTCGGTCTCAGTCACAGGCTTTTGCTGAAGGCCTTCAAGTTCGGCGAGCAAAACTTTTCGGGCCTCTTGCAAGCTTTGAGTTTTATTCAACTCAGCCATAAAGACCACATAGCCACGCTCTGCAAGGTCAAAATTCCATGGGTTGACGTTCACCGCCAACTTTTTCTCGATCAAGCTTTGATGCAGGCGTCCGTTGGGGGTGCTTGCCAAAACCTCACTCAATGCAGCCATGGCAGCGGCATCTTTGTGGCTGCCAGGCGCGGAGTGATACAGCACGGCTGTGAGTTGAATGTCGCCAGTTCGGCGAACATTGACCTCTCTGCTGCCGTCTTGCACAGGGTCTTGTGTGTAGGTGGGACTCAGCGTGCGAGTGGGTTTGGGAATGGCGCCAAACACTTTTTGAATGAGACTCAAGGTTGCCGCAGCGTCAAATTTACCTGCCACCAACAAGACCGCGTTGTCTGGCTGGTAGTACTTGCGATAGAAATTTTGCAAGTTTTCAATTTTCACGTTCTCCACATCGGTGCGCGCGCCAATGGTGCTTTTGCCATAGTTGTGCCAATCGAAGGCGGCGGCTGTCATGCGTTGCCAAAGCGTCATGTGGGGGTTGTTTTCACCACTTTCCATTTCGTTGCGCACCACAGAAAACTCGGTGTCTAGATCTTTCTTGGCAATGAAGCTGTTGATCATGCGATCGGCTTCCATTTCGATGGCCCATTTCAAATTGTCGGGATTGGCTGGAAATGTTTGGAAGTAATTGGTACGGTCGTAAAAAGTCGTGCCATTGAAATTCATGCCGCGCTTACCCAACTCCTGCATGATGTTGCCGCGAGTGGGTGTGCCTTTGAACACCAAGTGCTCGAGCAAATGCGCCATGCCCGTTTCGCCATAGTTTTCATGACGACTGCCTACCAAGTAAGTGATGTTGACGGTGGTCGTGGGCTTGGATGCATCGGGTGCCAACAACACGCGAAGGCCATTGGGCAGGCGAAATTCTGCAATGCCTTCAACTTGTGCAATGGGTTTGAGCATGCCTGCTGCGGGTTGGGCCGCATTGGCCGAAGGCGCTGGCTGAGTTTGTGCCACGGCCCAGCAGGGGCTCAATAAAGTGGCAGACAGAAGTGTCAGTTGAAGGAAGCGAAGGCGCATGGTGGATCGTTTGAAAGTAGTCATCAATCCAACTTTATACACCTGCTTTAGAATACAGCTTAAATATTCGTACACCGGCGGGTATTTAATTTGTTCAACCGGCGTCATGTAGAGGACTACCATGTACAAAAACCTCGCAGCCGTGATCGCGGCCGCTTGCTTTTTCATTCCCGTTTCAAACTCTGCCGCAGAGCCTTCCAAGTCAGCCTCCCCAAGTGGCTTGACGGGTCCTGTTAAAGCAGCTTTTGTGTATGTCACCCCCGTGTTTGATGCAGGGTGGACTCACCAGCACGACCAAGGCCGCAAGGCGGTTGAAAAATCGCTGGGTACGGGTGTCAAAACCACCATTGTCGAGAACGTCGCCGAAGGTGCCGATTCGGAGCGTGTGGTGCGCGACTTGGCCCAACAAGGCCACAACATCATTTTCACCACCAGCTTTGGCTATATGGAGCCAACGCTCAAAGTGGCCAAAGAGTTTCCAAATGTGAAATTTGAATCCATCACGGGTTACAAAACCAGCGTGAATGTTTCTGTGGCCAATGCCCGTTATTACGAGGGCCGTTATTTGGCCGGTGTGGCGGCAGGCCGCATGACGAAATCGAATGTGGCTGGCTATGTGGCGGGGTTTCCCATTCCAGAGGTTTTGCAGGGCCTCAATGCGTTCATGCTGGGCATGCGCTCTGTGAATCCCCAAGCACAGGTCAAAGTGGTTTGGTTGAACTCATGGTTTGATCCTGCCAAAGAACGCGATGCGGCCTTTGCATTGTTCAATCAGGCTGTCGATGTCATCAGTTTTCACACAGCATCCAACGCGGTCATGGTAGCGGCGCAAGAGCGCGGCAAACTGGCCATTGCCTACCACTCCGACATGCGCAAAGTGGCGCCAGATGCACAGTTGATGGCCGTCACACACGAATGGGGTCGCTACTACGCGCAGCGCGTGACTGACGTTCAAAAAGGCCAATGGCAAACCGGTCAAGTTTGGGGTGGCTTGAAGGAGGGCATGGTTCGCGTGGGCGATTTTGGCCCCAAGTTGCCAGCCAAAGTGCGTGATGAAATTGTCCAAATTCAAAAGGAAATTGCTTCTGGCAAGCGACATCCTTTTCAAGGTCCTTTTTCCGATCAAGACGGCAAGCTTGTGGTGGCTGCGGGTCAGAAACTCAGCGATGCCGACATACTCAATATGAACTACGGCGTGACGGGCTTGGTAGGCAAGATTGCCCCTTGATTCTTTGGCTTTCGCCATCAAAAAAGCCTGCGTCTAGCGCAGGCTTTTTTGTGGCTGTGGTGTCCGCTTAGCTGTCGAGTTGAATGTTGCGAGCCTTCGCCAGTTGGGTCCAGCGCGCAAGGTCAGCCTTCATGTAAGCCGCAAATTCAGCGGGTTTCATGGGCATGAGTTCGACGGCTTCAGAACTGAGCTTTTCTTTGAAATCAGGTTGTGCCAAGACACTCAGCAAGGCATCGTTGAGCACTTTGACAACAGGGGCTGGCATGTTGGCAGGTCCGACAACGCCATACCACTGTTGGGCATCAAAGCCCTTCAGGCCCATTTCTTCCAAAGTAGGAATGTCCTTCACTTGGGGATGCCGCTTGGTGCCAGTGACAGCCAAGGCCCGAATTCTGCCGCTTCGAATGTGTGGCAAGGCTGCTGCCAAACCAGGGAACATCAACTGCGTTTGGCCACCAATCAGGTCGGTGATGGCAGGGGCAATGCCTCGGTAAGGTATGTGCACCATGAAGCTGTTGGTTTGCAGTTTGAAAAGCTCGGCAGCCAGGTGAGTCAAAGAGCCTGCACCTGCAGAGCCGTAAGACAAGCGACCCGGATTTTGTTTCACATAATCCATGAAGGCTTTGAAATTTTGCGATGGCAAGCTGGTGTTGATGCACAGCACATTGGGTGTGGTGCCAATCATGCCAATGGGCGTGAAGTCTTTTTCTGCGTCGTAGGGCAGCTTGCGCGTCGCGGGCGCCGTACCATGCGTTGCCACGTAGCCTTGCATGAGGGTGTAGCCATCGGCAGGTGCACGGGCCGTGTTTTGAGAGGCAATGACCCCACCGCCGCCGCCAATGTTGTCGACTACCACAGATTGCCCCAAGACCTTGGCCCAACGCTCACACAGTGCACGCCCGACCATGTCGGAGCCGCCGCCAGCAGCCACGGGCACGATGTAACGAATGGTTTTACTGGGAAAGGCAGTTTGAGCCTGGGCGCTGCCTAGGCCCAGTAACAAGGGACTGGCTTGGAGGAGGGTGCGTCTTTTCATGGAGGGTCTCGTTGGAGGTCAATTATCAGGGGAAAGTTTAGCCCACCTCACCTTTGTTTGGTTTGGGTTAAGCTGTTAATCCCTTGAATTTTTCAACGCTCTCAGGCACTTTACAATGAGGCTTCGAATTCAATGACCATTGGAAAGACTGAGCGATGAGCATCAAAAGCGACAAATGGATCCGCCGCATGGCCGAAGAGCACGGCATGATCGAGCCCTTTGAGCCTGGACAAGTTCGAAAAAACGCCGCTGGCGAAAAAATTGTGAGTTATGGCACCTCCAGCTATGGCTACGACATTCGATGCGCCCCTGAGTTCAAGGTGTTCACCAACATTTACAGCACCGTGGTCGACCCTAAAAACTTCGACGAAAAGAGCTTTGTCGACATCCATTCCGATGTTTGCGTGATTCCCCCCAATAGCTTTGCTTTGGCGCGCACCATGGAATATTTCCGGATTCCCCGCAATGTCCTCACCATTTGTCTGGGCAAAAGCACCTATGCACGCTGCGGCATCATTGTCAACGTCACCCCCTTTGAACCCGAATGGGAGGGATACGTCACCCTTGAATTCAGCAATACCACCCCCCTGCCAGCCAAGATCTACGCTGGGGAGGGCTGTGCCCAAGTCTTGTTCTTTGAAAGCGACGAGGTTTGCGAGACCAGCTACAAGGATCGGGGCGGAAAATACCAAGGTCAAGTGGGTGTGACCTTGCCCAAGACTTAAAGTGCGACAATAGCGGGTTAATGACCGCCTCTTTTTCAAATCTATCGCTGGCTGAACCGCTGGCACGAGCCGTAGCCGAAATGGGCTACGAATCCATGACCCCCATTCAAGCCCAGGCCATTCCTGTGGTTTTGACGGGCAAAGACGTCATGGGTGCTGCGCAAACAGGAACTGGCAAAACGGCCGCTTTTTCGCTGCCCTTGCTGCAGCGTTTGCTCAAGCACGAAAATACCTCCACCTCCCCAGCACGTCACCCCGTTCGGGCTTTGGTCCTGTTGCCCACCCGCGAATTGGCCGACCAAGTGGCGCAGCAAATCAAGTTGTACGCCAAGTACACCCAAATGCGCAGTGCGGTGGTGTTTGGCGGCATGGACATGAAGCCCCAAACCCTCGAGCTCAAAAAAGGCGTCGAAATTCTGGTGGCCACGCCTGGACGTTTGCTAGATCACATTGAAGCCAAAAACGCCGTGCTCAATCAAGTTGAGTATGTGGTGCTCGATGAAGCCGACCGCATGCTCGACATCGGCTTTTTGCCCGACTTGCAACGCATCCTGAGTTTCTTGCCCAAGCAGCGCACCACGCTGTTGTTCTCGGCCACGTTCTCCCCCGAAATCAAGCGCCTGGCGGGCAGCTACTTGCAAGATCCCATTACCATTGAGGTGGCTCGTCCCAACCAAACGGCCTCTACCGTTGAGCAGCGTTTTTATGCGGCTCAAGACGACGACAAGCGCCGCGTGGTCAAGGCTGTGCTCAATCAGCGCGGCATCAAACAAGCTTTCATCTTTGTGAATAGCAAACTCGGTTGTGGTCGTTTGGCTCGGTCTTTGGAGCGCGAAGGTCTTAAAACTGCTGCCCTGCATGGCGATAAATCACAAGACGAACGCTTGAAAGCGCTTGAAGCTTTCAAACAAGGCGAGGTCGATTTGTTGGTGTGTACCGATGTCGCCGCTCGTGGCCTTGACATCAAAGATGTGCCCGCCGTGTTCAACTTTGATGTGCCTTTCAATGCCGAAGATTATGTGCACCGTATTGGCCGTACAGGCCGTGCAGGTGCCTCTGGTCTGGCTGTCACGCTGGTTTCGCCGTCTGACATGCGCTTGGTGTCCGACATCGAAAAGCTCATCAAAACCAAATTGGAAGTTGAAAACTATCCCTTGGAAGACGATCGGTCACGGGGCAATGACGGACGCCGAGATGACAGGCGGGAAGATCGGCGTGAAGACCGTCGTCCTGAACGTGGCTTTGAAAGACAACGCGATACCGACGATTCGCGCGACCGCCGCAGCAGTTTCAGACCCGCTCAGGTTTCCAGAGATCCCTTCTTTGAAAAGCCCTACGAAGCGCCTACGGCTGAGCAAGCCAGCGCCGCTTCCTGGGAGGCCAGCGCCAAAACAGTGGCTAGCCGCCCCGGTTTGTCCGCCAACATCAAGCCCAAGCGAAAAGTGGCGGCATTGTTCAAAGCGGGCGAATAAAGCCCCAAAAGCTGATCAAGGCGCGACAGCATTTCCCTGTCAAAATAGGGATTATGAAATTCCAATCTCCTGCCGCGCTGGCATTGTTTTCTTTTTTCTCGAGTTTGGCTTCGGCGCAATCCGCTGCGCCCAATCTGCCTGTGCAAGACATGGGCCGCGTTGAAATCAAAAGCAACCGCGACAACCTCACCGAAGAGCGCAGACAATCCACGGCTGCCAAAATTGTGATTGGCCGTGAAGAGTTGGACAAGCAGGGCGACAGCACCTTGGGCGAAGTGCTCAAGCGCTTGCCCGGCGTAACCGTACAGGGCGCACCGGGGCGCGGCGGTGGCATTCGCATGCGCGGATTGGGTGGTGGCTACACCCAAATATTGCTAGATGGCCAACGCGTACCGCCCGGGTTTTCAATTGAATCCCTCACCCCAGAGATGGTTGAGAAGGTCGAAATCATGCGGGCCCCGACTGCCGAAACGGGTGCGCGGGCCATTGCTGGAACCATCAACATCATTTTGCGAGAAGGCCAGAAAACCAATCCCGATGATTTGCGGCTCGGAACATCTTTTGAAAATGGTCATCGCTCTGAGAGTGTGAACTGGATTCACAACATCAAGTCGGAGCCTTTGAATGGCAATTTGACGGTCTCCGCCATGAACTCTTGGCGACCTGATGACGCCTTCACCGAAACCGATTCTGAGGTGGAAGCCATGGGTCGGCTACCTGCTGTGTCCTCGCAGCGCGAACGTCAGAATGTCAGTTTGGGGCACCGTCAAGGCCTGAACGCCAACGCGCGGCTCATGTGGCGAGGCCAAGAAGGCAAGACCTTGGTGTTGATGCCCTTTATGGTCTATTCAGAGTTCAGCAGCGTGGGCAACACCGATCTGTCAGAGAAGCTGTCTTTGAACGGCATACCTCAACCATATGCCACTGACAGCGCCAAGACCAGCAACAACACCCGCTTTGCCATGACAAGGCTGAATGGCCAATGGAATCAAAGGTTTTCAGCTGACAGTCGATTTGAGTTGAGGTTTGGCTTAGGTGAGTCCAATTACACCAGCCGCTTCAACCAAGTGGCCCAGGGTGGCACAGGTTTGCTCAATACCATGCAAGAGTCGCAAAATTTCAAAGACCTGTCTCAATCTTGGAACGCCAAATTAACCCAAGTTTTGCGCAATGGACATCAGTGGGTCAGTGGCGTTGAATTGGAAGGTGTGCGCCGAGCAGAAGAGGCTGTTGCCGAAGTGTCTGATGATGTTGGCAACTTGAGGGCACGAACACAGCGCTGGGCCGTCTATACCCAAGACGAGTGGACGGTCAATCCCAAGTGGCGTGCACATGCTGGTATTCGCTATGAAAGTATTCTCACAGAAGGCAATACGCCAGAGGGCGAGAAGCGCAATCAAAGTGGTGTTCTAACCCCGCTGATGCACGCAGTTTGGAAGCCGCTGCCAGACAGCCGTGATCAGGTCAGGATGAGCCTGACGCGCAGCTACAAAACGCCCACCTTGTTCAATTTGGTGGCGCGCACAGCACTCTCCCGTGAAGCCAACAGTCCTACTCGCCCTGATCGAATTGGCAACCCTGGCTTAAAGCCTGAATTGGCCACCGGCGTTGACATTGCTGTTGAACGTTATTTGTCTGAGGGTGGTGTGCTGAGTGCCAATTTGTTTCGCCGAAACATCAGCGATTTGATTCGCTATGTCACCAGCGAGCGCTACGACACCCTTTGGGCGCCGGGCCAAAGACGCTTTGTTTCAAGCCCGCAAAATGTGGGTGATGCCATCACCCAGGGCTTGGAGTTGGAGGCTAAATTCAGATTGAACCAAGTGTGGGCTTCAGCACCTGCTGTGGATGTGCGCAGCAATCTGAGCTTTTTCGGCTCGCGTGTGCTGGATGTGATGGGCCCCAACAACCGCTTGGATCAGCAGCCTAGCATGACAGCCAACTTGGGTGCCGATTACCGCATCCGTGCTTTTCCTCTGACCTTGGGTGGCAACATCAACATCAATCCTGATTACACCACCCGACGCACCGAGCAACAGTGGGTCTATCAAGGGTCTAAGCGTGTGGTGGACGTTTATGGATTGTGGCGTTACTCACCCACTACCTCTTTGCGCATGACCATCAGCAACCTCACGCCACGAGACTACCTCACAGGCACCAGTTTTATTGGCAGTGGATTTTCAGAAACAGCCAACACCCAAACGCGCAATTGGCAAAATATTCAATTGCGTCTAGAAATGAAAATTTAAGAAGGAATGGTCATGAGTGCAAAAACAGCCGCTTGGTACGACAGCATGTACAACAACCGCGCCTTGGTGCCCGATCATGCCCAACACTTTGCCTTGTGGGCTGAACGCTCAGCTCAAGCGCGCGCCTCCCACAAGTGTCTCCTCAACATCGCCTATGGCGAGGGGCCAAATGAAAGCTTGGACATTTTTCCTGCCAGCCGGCCCAACGCGCCTGTGGTCGTGTTCATCCACGGTGGTTATTGGCGAAGCCTCGACAAAGCAGACCACTCTTTTGTTGCGCCGCCTTTGCACGACATGGGCGCTTGTGTGGTGGTGGTCAATTACGCACTGTGCCCAGGCACGCCGCAAGCACCTGTCACCATTCCCGATATTGCGCTGCAAATGGTCAAGGCCATGGCCTGGACATGGCACCACATCGCCGAGTATGGCGGCAACCCCCAAAACGTGACGGTTGCAGGACATTCAGCGGGCGGGCACCTGGCCGCCATGTTGTTGGCTTGTGATTGGCAGCGTGTCGATTCCCAAATTCCTGCGTATTGGATTCAAAAGGCATTGTCAATTTCTGGTTTGTACGACCTCACACCTTTGCGCAAAACACCTTTCCTGCAAGACTCCTTGAAACTCACCGCAAAGCACGCTCAGATGGCCAGCCCAGCGCTTTGGCCCAAGCCCAAGAAGGGCGTGTTGTACACGGTGGCAGGTGCCGAGGAAAGCCCAGAATTTTTGCGACACAACCGCCTGATTCACCAAACCTGGGGGCCTCGCACGGTGCCCGTCTGCGAAGATTTGGCTGGACTCAATCACTTCAGCATCGTGATGGACCTTGCAAAAAAAGGCACTCGATTGAGTGCCTTGATGAAAGCCTTGTTAGACCTTTGATCTTCTGCGCTGCCATACCGACCAAAGGGGTGGCAGCAGCAAGCAGAGAGCCACCACGCTCAGCAGCGTCAAAGACATGGGCCGATCCCAGAATACGCGCCAGTGACCTTCGCCAATGGACAAGGCGTTGCGCATTTGTGCTTCTGCCAATGGCCCGAGGATCATGCCCACAATGACCGGTGCAACTGGAAAATCGTACCGGCGCATGAGCGTACCAAGCAAGCCAAAGCCGTACATGATGAACAAGTCAAAGCTGCTTTGACGCATGCCATAAACACCAACCGTTGCAAAAATCAAAATGCCTGCATACAGCTGAGGCTTGGGAATTTTCAATAACTTGACCCACAAGCCCACCAGCGGCAAATTCAAGACCAACAACATCACATTGCCAATATAGAGCGAAGCAATCAAAGCCCACACCAAAGTGGACGAGTTTTGAAACAACTGAGGGCCCGCTTGAATGCCGTAGTTTTGCAGGGCCGACAACAAAATGGCTGCAGTCACTGAAGTTGGAATGCCCAGCGTCAACAAGGGCACCAAGGTGGCCGTCACCGCAGCGTTGTTGGCCGCTTCTGGGCCCGCCACGCCTTCAATGGCACCTGTGGTGCCAAACTCTTCTTTGTGATTGGAGAGTTTTTTCTCGGTGGCATAACTTAAAAAAGTAGGAATTTCGGAGCCGCCTGCAGGAATGGTGCCAAATGGAAAGCCGATGGCTGTGCCTCGCAGCCAAGCGGGCCAAGACCTGCGCCACTCCAAGGGCGTCATTTGGGCCTTGGTGAGGCGGTTCATGTCGGCGCTGCTTTTGCCTTCGTAAAGCGCGTTGTACATCACCTCAGAAACAGCAAACAAGCCGACGGCAATCAACACGGTTTCAATGCCGTCCATGAACTCGGGAATGTTGCCGGTGTAACGCACTTGCCCCGAAATTTGATCCATGCCAACCAAACCCAATGCCAAGCCAATGAACAATGCCGTCAGCCCCCGAACCGTGCTTTGACCTAGCACCGCACTGACAGTGATGAAGGCCAACAGCATCATGCAGAAATATTCTGGCGGTCCCAGCTTGACAGCAAATTCAGCCACCACGGGTGCAAACAAGGTGACCAAAATGGTGGCCAAGGTGCCAGCCACAAAAGAGCCAATGGCGGCGGTGGCCAAGGCGGAGCCGGCACGCCCACTCTTGGCCATCTTGAAGCCCTCGAGTGCGGTGACCATGGTGCCTGTTTCACCCGGCGTGTTGAGCAAAATGGATGTGGTTGAACCGCCATACATGGCACCGTAATAAATGCCAGCGAAAAAAATCATGGAAGCTGTTGGCTCCACTTGTGCCGTGATGGGCAAGAGCATGGCCACCGTGACCGCCGGGCCCAAACCGGGTAGGACGCCAATGGCAGTGCCCAAAGCACAGCCCACGAAGGCCCAGAGCAGGTTGATGGGTGTTCCGGCTGTGACAAAACCAGAGAGCAGGTTGTTCCAAGTGTCTAACATGTGTTGCTTTCAACTTGGGCTCAAAGCCAAGGGGTGCCAGTGAGGTTGGGTAAGTTGATGGCCAAGAACATGGTGAACAACCAAAACACGGGTGCTGCAATGAGAAAGCCCAAGACACAATCTTTGAGGGTTTGCGGCAGATTGCCAGCAGGATCGCCTTGTGACACTCGCAGGCCTCTGACAGCCAAAATAAAACAGATGGCGCAACTGACCACAAACCCCGCCACATTGATCAGTGCGGCATTGGCCAAAATGCCAGCCGAGACCCAAGCAAACGCATGCCAGTCGGCTTTCTCAGCGCCGCTGGGCTCTGGCATGTTGCGGTAGCCGCCCGTGACGGATTCCCAAATTAAGTACCCAGAGCAGGCGGCCAAAAAAACGGCCACCACCCAAGGTAAAAAATTTGGGCCCACGCCTGCGTAGCCCGCTTCAGAGGAAATGCTGGTAGCGCCCCACATCATGAGCAAAGACAGCACCAAGCCGCAAAGGCCGATGCCTACTTGAGTGGGAGAGTAAGTCCGGGTAGTCAGATCATGCCTGCCTTGACCATGGTGGCTCGCAAACTTGCAAACTCACGGTCTACGAAATCGTCAAACTCTGGATTGGGCATCCAAGCGGGCGTCCAGTTGTTTTTCTCCAAAGACTCAGCCCACGACTTGGACTTGGTGGCTTTCAACACCATGTCGGTCAGAGCCTTGCGTTGTGCGCTTGTGAGACCTGCAGGTGCGTACACGCCGCGCCAGTTGCCGATGTCGACGTTGTAACCCTGCTCGATCATGGTGGGAATGTTGATGCCCTTCAAGCGCTTGGGGGATGTGACCGCAATGGGGCGCATCTTGCCTGTTTCAATGTACTGTTGAAATTCGCTATAACCGCTACCGCCCACGGTCACGTTGCCACCCAAAATGGCTGCAACCGCCTCACCACCACCACGGAATGGCACATAGTTGATCTTGGTGGCATCGACGCCCACTTCGCGAGCCAACATGGCCGCCGCGATGTGCTCTGTGGAGCCGCGTGAACCGCCGCCCCATTTGACGCTGCCGGGGTCTTTTTTCATTTGCTCAACCACGTCCTTCATGGTTTTAAGCGGTGAATTGGCAGGCACCACAAACACGTTGTATTCGCTGGTGAGGCGAGCAATGGGGGTGACCTTGTCAAGGCTCACAGGCGGTTTGCCAGTGATGATGCCGCCCAACATGACAGCGCCCATGACCATCAAGGAGTTGCCATCGCCTTTGGTGGCGTTGGCGTATTGGGCCAAGCCAATGATGCCGGCAGCGCCGCCCTTGTTTTCGTAAGTGACCGAGCTGGCCACGCCAGAGTCTTGCAGGGCTTTGCCCAAAGCGCGACCTGTGGTGTCCCAGCCGCCACCAGGGTTGGCTGGAATCATCATTTTGATATTGGCGGCTGCTAATGAGGGCAGAGACAGGCTGGAGCCTGCTGCCAAGGCCAAAACGGATTTGATGAACTGATCGCGACGCATGGTGTCTCCTTTGAGTGCAAAATCGATGACAGATCATCTTCTTTTAAACTGTCATTTGGCTGTCCAAAATCCTAGGGAAAGTACTGAGCCATGCGCTTATTGTTGGTCGAAGACGACCCCTACTTGCAAGAAACCCTGGCGCGCAGCTTGTCACGGCGAGGGATGCAGGTCAGCTGTGCAGCAACGGCCGCCGAGGCCTTGAGCTTGTGGAAAAGCGGGCGCCCCGATGTGGTGGTCTTGGATTTAACACTGCCCGATGGTGACGGCCTGAATGTGGTGTCGCAAATTCGCCAGGAGGGCCTGAGCACGCCGGTGTTGGTGTTAACCGCCAGAACCACGGTGGGTGACCGCGTGCTTGGCCTGAATTCTGGGGCGGACGATTACATGGCCAAGCCCTTTGATTTGGACGAACTCGAAGCCCGTGTGAATGCGCTGCACAGACGCGCGCACAGCAACGCTGCTTTGCAAGATCAAACACGGGGTCTGGGCTTGTCGTCCAGAGCGGATGCGC
>JACCDP010888622.1_pt1 | contig 25839 bp, 25 predicted proteins | sample 7445841 | NCBI WGS metagenome assembly JACCDP01 (sample SAMN15323441, study PRJNA562643) | freshwater metagenome | isolation source: river surface water | place: USA:Blue River Watershed | collected 2017-08-17 | reverse complement strand
TGAACGCGGAAACAACCAGTGAAAACGAACCCTTTTGGTTATTGAGTTGGCTCATCATCATTCACCTCTACCCAACCATTGTTCCTTTTTTCAAAGCCAGAAACCTCAAAGACTTTTGGGCATTCAACCATTGGATGTTCTCCAACTTCATTGCAAGTACCTTTTACATTCTGCTCATATATGCTGGAATAGAACTGGCTCTTGGTGGAATTCAATTATTGCTATTTGAAGATCTAAGCTGGAAAATGCACATCACTTTTCTATTCTTACTAATAGGAATTTTCCACCCCATTTTCTTTCTATCCTCAGCGCCATCTTCGGAGCAAAAGGTAATATCATCCGGAAATTTATTGGCCCTACAAAGAATTCAACAATGGATCCTATCGCCTCTCGTTGTTATTTATTTATCGATTCTCTATGTGTATTTCGCCAAGATTATGTTCCAACAATCATTGCCCAAAGGATGGGTGAGCATTTGGATTTTGTTGTTTAGCATCATCGGACTTCTGAATTGGCTTTTGGCACGTCCATTTGTTTCCTCAGAATCCAATCCTTGGGGAGTAACATCAAGAAGATTCTTTTTGTACTTGCTTCCTTTGATTGGCTTACTATGGTGGGCCATATTGTACCGACTTTTGGAATATGGTATGACGGAAACACGTGCGATTGTCGTATTCCTTGCGGTATTCTTGACAATCGTCGCTCTCATATTCTATTGGAAACCCAAAACCCACATTGCGGTTATTCCGGGTGTTTTGTTGTTAATCACATTGCTCTACATCAACGGTGGTCCGCTATCCGCCAATCAATTATCTCTTCAATCACAATTGAATCAATGGAATAATATCAAAAGTGAACCAAGCAACTATACTTTGGAACAAGCAGAAGATGTTTTGAGATATTTATCAGATCATCATCCCGAAAAAGTAAATGAGTACTGTGTTAAGTGTGACTCAATGTCGCTAGCTCAAGTGAATCAATATTATTGGGCAAGCGAGCAAATCCAAAGCTGTACCTGGACATTTGCCCAGGACACAGCAACATTTGTAGAAAATGAATTCACACAGTTGTATATTCAAGATGACGGACCCATTTCCACGGAAGGATTTTCTGAGATAATCCCTATCAACAGAAACAATGGCATGGAAGACAACGTATTTTCCAATGGCTATTCCGCCGTTCTCATTGCCGATGTGGTTTCAGATCCCGATCATCAAAATGAAAAACTACAAATCTCCATTCGTGATAATTCAGGAAAAAGAGAGTCCTTTTTCTTCGGACAATTGCTCGAAAATATCATAGCCAAATGGGAGAAAAAGCAACAACCCTCAATGAGAACCATCTCTGACAAAATTGTTTTTGATTTTGATTTTCAAGGAAAAAAATTCCGATTTGTGAGTGATTACCTCAACTATGAAACTACGACACTGCGGGTTGATGCCATCAGTGGTTATCTATTGATGCGGAAATAAGTTTGGCTGAAAAATAAAAAAGGAGAACTAATGTTCTCCTTTTTTTTGTGGGCCATACCGGAATCGAACCGATGACCTCTACCATGTCAAGGTAGCGCTCTAACCAGCTGAGCTAATGTCCCGAGTGGTGCAAATATAATGCTTGCACCTATTGAATTACATATTATTGAACAAGCTCATGATTAATCGCTCATTGGTATCCAAACCTTCTTCAATGATGCGATCCATCCAAACAGAATAATTGGAGCGTTCCATCAAAACTTGTGAAGTTCTAATGAACTTCTTCTTAGGACCATAACCATTGTCCGTTTCAAAAGTCAAATTGAAGCCCAATGTCATCACCCTCTTTCCAAACGTGTTGATTTTACTGACCATGTGTTGAAACTCGCCATCACCACCAACGATTACCATCACATCAAATCGATCTTGTGCAGCCAAGGTTACTCCTTCAGCTGTAAAAGAAACGTTGACTGGCTTGTCCAATGGCTCTTGTGTTTCGTTGTCCAAGTGAATGGGTGTATAATGCAATTTCACGCCTTGGTACACCAATGAATCCTCCGTCTTTCTTTCGGAAGTCATGATCTCAGTTCGCTTTTGTGGATCAGGATATCTTACTTCAAACGCATTTGCTGAATAACGTCCTTTGAACCAATGTGCCTCAACAATTGGACAAAGATGGTATTTGGAATGCTCCAACTGCGCAACTTTGTGGCGGATATACTCCATAAATCCAGAAAAGAAAAAGGATTTGCCTACATGGTGGTTGTGCTTATAAAAGGAATTGACTTGTAAGAAAAAGGCACCGTCAAAGAATACGGCAACTCGAGTGATTTTGTGATCGTTGGAATTTTGCATGAGGGTAAAAAATTAAATATTTGACAAAGAAACAATAGAAAAAGAAAAATGTTTAATCACTCGCCTTGGATAGCTCTGATTTATAGAATTTTTTGAAATCCAAAGCAATCAATGTGATCAGCAAAGGAATAACGACAAATGATAATTTATTGAAGTGCCAAGCTCGTTCGAAATCAAATTTAATCATGGACATTGTCGCACGTGTCATGCCACATCCCAAGCATTCTGTCCCCGTCATCTTGGTAAACAAACAAGGTATCGCTATGTCAATTCTAGAAAACATGGCCAATACAACAGCAAACAATTCATATCCGATGAACACAGACCAAATCCATTCTTTCTTGATATACGACCAAATAACAGATGTAATTTTCATGATTCAGAATTAAAAAGTAAATGAGATCAATTCGTCAAGTGTAAGCAGCTGTTGCTCTCCTGTGGTCATATTCTTGAGATTAATTTTTCCGGCTTTCATCTCATCATCTCCCATTACAGCAACAAATGGAATCTTCCGATCATCCGCATACTTGAATTGTTTCTTCATCTTGGCCATTGACGGATACATTTCGCAAGCAATCCCCTGCTCTCTCAATGCATACATCCATTGCACAGTGGATGCTATAGTTTCCTCATTGAAGTAAGCAAACATTAACGGCACCGCATTTTCCAAATAAGTAGGAAACAATTGAAGCTCTTCTAAAACATCATAAATACGATCTGCTCCAAAAGAAATTCCAACTCCTGACATATCAGGCAAACCAAAAATCCCAGTTAAATCATCATATCTACCCCCTCCACCAATACTTCCCATTTGGGCATCTTTGGCCTTTACCTCAAAAATAAATCCTGTGTAATAATTCAATCCTCTGGCCAAAGTAATGTCCCATACCAGTTCTGCCTTTTTGAGTGGCGAGGTATTCAAAGCTTTGTGCAAAAAATCCCATTCTTCCTTGGCCTTTTCTAAACCCGGATTTGACAATAACTCATTCCACACTTCAACATCTTTCTGAATGCGACCTACCCAATTCTGCAGCGACTCAATTGAATCCAATTCAATCCCCTTTTCGCTCATCTCTTTGGTAACTCCTTCCCAACCAATTTTATCCAATTTATCCAAGGCCACTGTCATGTCCACAAAACGATCACTCATTCCACAAACATCGGCTAGGCCTTGAAGCATTTTTCGGTTGTTGACATGAATTGCAACAGAGAGGCCCAATTCATGAAATACCTGATCATAAACTTTCATCAATTCCAACTCACACCACAAACTATCCGTTCCTATGATGTCTACGTCACACTGAAAAAACTCACGATATCTGCCACGTTGGGGGCGGTCAGCACGCCAAACGGGTTGTATTTGATATCGCTTAAATGGAAACGCAATTTCATTTTGATGCATCGAAACAAATCGAGCAAATGGAACTGTCAAATCATATCTCAGCGCACGATCACAAATCTGAGGAACCAATTTCTTGTGTTGCTTATTGATCCAATCTTCCTCGTTTACTTTTTCAGCAAAAGCCCCATTGTTGAGTATTTTAAAAAGCAATTGATCGCCTTCATCGCCATACTTCCCGGTGAGGGTATCTAAATTCTCCATGCTCGGTGTTTCAAGCGGCAAAAAACCATAGCGCTCAAACACACTTCTTATTGTAGAAAATAAATATTGACGTTTCACCATCACCGATGGGGAAAAATCTCGGGTCCCTTTTGGGATTGAAACAGAAACTTTTGCCATTTGTGGGCAAAGATAAATCTTAATTTAGCGCCATGCCTTTGGAATTGCATAGTATTGATCAATTTGATTTTCACAAATCACCTGTATACGGCATTTGCTCTTTCGACGATGATCTTTACTCCGTGGGGGGAGATAGACAATTGCTGCATTATTGGAAGGAGAATGATCAGTGGATGGCTGAGCCATTTGCTTTATTGAATCATGCTGGCTATTGCTGTTTCGCACATCATTCAAGGCTCGTTGTAGGAGATTCGCAAGGACAACTCTATTTATTTAATCGAGAGGAAAAATCACTGATCAAAATAGTTCAGGGTCATGATGGCGGGATTTTTAAAGTTCTTCAACAACAAAACGAGATTATCTCCATCGGACAAGATGGCAAATTGAACATTTGGAATTCTGAAAGTATGGAGATGATTCGAACAATTTGGATCAGCGACCAAAAATTAAGAGATGCATACTGGGAAAGCGATTCCAAGAGATTGGCTTTGGTTGGTCAGGATGGCATTCTGAGAATCTTACACGCCCCGCTTTACAACGAAATGTACACCTCCCATCCCAATCAAGATGGCCTGACTGCCGTAACCTATTGGTCAGAAAAAAACACCTGGATTACCAGCTCCAAATTGGGGAAAATCGAATTCTGGAAAGAAAGTGCTCAACAATCCCTTTTTGAATTTCAAGCCCACAAAGGCAATATTTATCGGCTGATTGTGGACATGAATCGAGGAATTTTGTGGAGTGCATCCGTTGATAAATCCTTAAAAGCATGGAGTTTGAAAGACCTTACGCTGCTAGGCAAATGGGAATCTTTGGGCAATACACCCCTTCGATCTGTAAACGACATCGGCATTTTTCAACATGACATCTTATTCTGTGCCGGAGACAACAAAAAAATTGATTTGTCAAAGATTTGTTTTTCTAAATAAAAAATTTATATTTGGCATAGATCAAAAACCAAAATTGTTATGACAGAGGGAAATAACTACCGTGATGATGTGTATTCAAAACCGGTAAGAGCTGGAAAGAGAACTTATTTTTTTGATGTGAAGTCCACCCGTGGTAATGACTTGTTCATGACCATCACTGAAAGTAAAAGAACTGGAAGCGCGGAATCTGGTAATGTCAATTATGAAAAACACAAAATCTTTTTGTACAAAGAGGATTTCGAAAAATTCATTCAGGGCTTAGAAGAAACCATTGCTTACATCAAAGAAAAGCAAGGTGAAGCGCCTTCTGCTCCTGTTGAAAGCGGCGATTCTATCGACGACGAGTTCAACAGTTTGTAATTTGATTCTTGTATTTTAAAATAATGGAAGAATCTTCTTCTACCTTATACCTATTGCCCTCACCTATAGCAGATGAGGGCTTTTCATTTTTTCCCGATATTCATTGGGAATTGATGAAGGACGTTGATTTCTTTATTGTTGAGAACATCAAAGCCGCTCGCCGCAACCTCAGAAAAGTTGGATTCAAAGGTGTATTTGATGAGATGGAATTTCACGAGTGGAATGAAAACACCTCCGATTCTGAAAAGAATCAAATTCTACAAAGACTCAAACAAGCTAAAAGAGGAATTCTGATGAGCGATGCCGGGCTTCCTTGTGTAGCAGACCCCGGAAATCAAGTAGTTGCCTTTGCCCACCAGAACAATATAAAAATTCATCCTTGGGTAGGCCCATCTTCTATATTGTTGACTTTAATGGGGTCTGGTTTCAATGGCCAACAGTTCAGATTTCATGGTTACTTGCCTCGAGAAAAAAATGAGCGAATCAAGGTCATCAAGCAACTCGAACAAAAATCCCAGCAAGGCGAAACCCAGTTGTTTATGGACACCCCATACCGAAATCAAGCCGTGTGGGAAGACCTTTTACAATCACTATCCAATAGCACTTTGCTCTGCGTTGGAGCCAATTTACAGTCGACACAAGAAAAGATATTGACGCTTTCCGTAGAAAAATGGAAAAAGCAGAATTTACATTTTCATAAAATTCCCGTTATGTTTGCAATCGGAAAATGGATATGAAAATCTTGTTTGTTTGTCTAGGTAATATTTGTCGATCGCCAATGGCGGAGGTTCTTTTGCGTGACAAAATCAAGCACCTTCCTTTGAATTGGACCATCGACTCCGCTGGTTTGATGGGATTTCTTGAGGGAATGGCGCCAGATCCAAGAGGCCAAGAAGTGATGAGTAAACGAGGGCTTGATATATCGCATCTTCGATCTAGAAAAGTTACTCCTGAAGACCTTGATCATTTTGATTGGGTAATCGCTATGGATGGCGGAAATTTCAAAGACCTAATCGATATTTCGACACCTGAAAATCGTCACAAAGTCATTCAATTCACTCACCTTGAAACGGGTGAAACCATCCACATACCAGATCCTGTTTTGGAAGAAGCCATTGCTTTTGAAAGAACATTCCTCCTACTCGATGAATGCCTACATTATTGGCTGCAAAAACAAGGGGTGACCGTCTAAATTTCCTTGTTTATTTCTTTTCATTTTTTAACCGCCTACTGAGATTTTAGGTCATTTTCTTAGGGTTCATTTTCGTTACATTTGTAATCCCTAAAAAAAGGTAAGAAAAATGAAAAAGATTATTTCAATTGTAGCTTTTGCTTTGTTAATGTTTCAAGGTCCTGTTTGGGCGCAAAAAGACAAAGTGGTTTTGACCATTGATGGACAAAACACGACGCTTGAAGAATTTGAAGCCACTTTCAAAAAGAACAACCGAGATTCTGCAATCACACCTCAATCTTTGGATAACTACATGGAGTTGTTTATCAATTTCAGATTGAAAGTTGCAGAAGCAAAAAAATTGGGAATGGATACCGTCGCGAAATTCAAAAATGAATTGGCCGGATATCGTGCTCAGTTGGCACGCCCCTATCTGGTTGACGCTTCTTTGCTTGATGGATTAATCAATGAAGCTTACGCTCGTCTATCAGAAGAAGTTCATGGTTACCACATTTTGGTAAAATGTGATTTAAATGCATCCCCTACCGATACCTTACGCGCTTACCAAAAGGTGATGCAATTGAGAAATAAAATTTTAAGCGGTGCCAATTTCCAACAAGTAGCCAAGGAGTCCAGTGAAGATCCCAGTGCGAAGGAGAACGCGGGAGACCTCGGATATTTCACCGCATTTCAAATGGTTTACCCTTTTGAAAGTGCCGCTTACAATACCCCAATCGGTGACATCTCAATGCCGGTAAGAACCAAGTATGGCTATCATTTGGTGAAAGTAGTAGATCGACGTCAAGCTAGAGGAGAGATTCGCGTTGCGCACATCATGATCCGCGACAAAGCCGACGACAAGGATTACAGCAAAAACAAAATCAACGAAGTTTACGCCAAGTTAAACAGCAAAGAGAAAACTTTCGAAGAATTGGCTGCAGCTTACAGTGAAGATGGTTCTTCTTCTAAGAAAGGTGGTGAATTACCTTGGTTTGGAACAAACAAAATGGTTACAGAATTTGAAGACGCCTCCTTTGGTTTAAAAAACAACGGAGATGTAACCGCTCCTTTTGCCACTTCATATGGATGGCATATTGTAAAGCGATTGGACTACAAACCATTGGCTCCTTTGGCTCAAATGGAAAAGGAAATCAAATCAAAAGTTCAAAAAGATTCTCGTGCAGATAAAACCAAGAATTCATTCTTGAATAAACTTAAAAAAGAGTACAACTACACCGAGAATACTGCAACAATTGAAAACCTCATTGCAGTAGCTGACACCAATGTTTTCAAAAACACTTGGAAGGTGAAAAAGAAATTGATGAAAGCAACCCTTTGCACCGTAGCTGGTGAAACAATCAAAGGAGCTGATTTTGTAGATTACATCAACCACAAGCGTCCTACAAAAAGTAAAACTTCTCCACATGATTTCATTGCCAATGAACTTAAAAATTATTGCAATGACAAGGTCATTCAATTTGAAGACAGACAATTGGAGAGCAAGTACCCAGCATTTAAGATGTTGATGAATGAATACAGAGATGGTATTTTGCTTTTCGAATTAACAGATCAAAAAGTTTGGACCAAAGCTGTAAAAGACACTGCAGGATTGCGCGTTTATCATGAAGCCAACAAAGAAAAATACATGTGGCCTGATCGCGCACAAATTGCTGTTTTCACTTGTGAGAATGCCAAGTACGCCAAGCAAGTACGAGAAATGATCAATTCAGGTGACTACCCGATTGAAGCCATGGAATCTGAAATCAATGCTGACGGAGGTATCCATGTTAAATATGATACAGGTACTTACTCGGAGCAAGATCGTCCTTTGTTGCAACAATTTGATTGGAAAGCAACTGGGAAAATGAACGCAAAAGACTTGGATATCAATGGACAGTTTGGTGTCGTTTATGTGATTAATTATTTACCAGCTGGTCCAAAGAAATTATCTGAAGCCCGCGGCGTGATCACAAGTGATTACCAAAATCATTTGGAAGAACAATGGATCAAACAATTGCGTGCAGATAAAGCAGGTAAAATTGAAATCAACAAAGACGTCCTTTACACCATTCATTAATGAAAAGCCTTACTTTTTCTTTAGTGAGTTGTGCCCTCGTTTTGTTTTCATGCAAGCCGAAAACTTCAACGGATACTGTAGCCAAGATCGGAGATTCTGAATTGAGTAAATCCACTTTGCTTCAATCCATGCCACAAGGTATTAAAGGAAAAGATAGCATAGAATGGTGCAACCAATGGGTTGAAAATTGGGCATTGGAGCAACTGCTTTTAGAAAATGTTGAAGACTTGGAAGAGCCATCCGATCTCGAAGAGAAAGTCAACATTTACCGCAGTCAATTACTCATTCAAGCACTCAAGGAAAAAATTATTTCAGAACAATTCGATCCCCATAGCGTCCAAGTAAAATCTGCTGAAAACGATACGACATCTGCAATTGGTGGAAAAGAAAGGGCTATAGAAATGAAAAAAATGGAGATTTGGCAGAATTATCAAAATCAATTGATCAAGCAAGCAATAGAAACAGGGAAATGGAAAAAATAAAAATCACATATTGTAACTTATGCTTGTTGGCGCTTGCAGTTGTTCTTTCTTTGGGAGTTAAAGCGCAACCCAATCAAGCCGTAGAAAAAATTATCTCTGTTGTAGGCGACGAAATCATCTTGCTCTCTGATTTAGAAAATTCGCTCAATGAAACATACAAAGGCAAGACTATAACCCAAGAACAACGTTGCGCTGCTTTTGAAACACTTTTGTATCAAAAACTGCTTTTGCACCATGCCCGTGTGGATAGTGTGGAGGTTACAGAATCCGATGTCAATGCTCAAGTTGAGCGTAGGATAGATTACTTCGTTCAAATGTTGGGATCTGAAGAAGCATTTGAGCAATACTATGGAAAAAGCATAGCCCTGCTCAAAGAAGATTTCTTTGATATGGTAATGGAGCAAATGTTGGTGGAAAGAGAGCAACAAGAGGTGACCAAAGGTGTAGTAACCACACCTGCAGATGTTCTGAAGTATTACAAAGAACAACCCTCTGATTCGATACCACTAATCCCTGAGCAAATTGCTTATTCCAAAATTGAGTTTTCACCCAAGATCAAAGAAAGAGAAATCAACCGTGTTATTCATTTCTTGGATTCACTTCGTGCAGATATCGCGGCAGGTAGATCTTCTATGACGTTGCAAGCTGCAAAATGGAGCGAGGATCCCGGATCACGATACAAAGGAGGTTGTTATCCCTTGCAACGAAGAGGAACCTTTGTTCCAGAGTATGAGGCTGCAGTTTATAGCACCGATGAGGGAAAATTCACACCGGTTTTCAAAAGTGATTTTGGCTATCACTTTGTGAAGGTGGTAGAGAAAAGAGGTGACTTCTATGAAAGCTGTCACATACTAATGACGCCCAAAGTATTGGACAAGGACTTGGATATCGCCCACATCTTGGCCGATTCCGTTTACGCCAATATCAAACAAAATAAAATCGATTTCAAAACCGCTGCAAGACAATATTCGACGGACGAAGATTCTAAAAATCAAGAAGGTCAAGTGCTCAGTCCGAGTACAGGAGGATTGCGTCACGAAATTGGAAGCATACAACCTGAAATCAATTTACTTTTGAGTAGATTGAAGCCCGGTGAAATGACCGAACCTGTATTGAATACCACCGAAGATGGAGCCAAAAGCTATGTGATATACCGATTGGATGAGCGAATCAATGCACATAGAGCCAACATGGATTTGGACTACGAGATATTTCAAAATGCAGCATCCGCTGCAGCTAAGAGTAAAGCAACAGACCAATGGGTAAAATCCAAACTAAGCAGAACCTATGTAAAAATTGACGAATCATACAAGGGGAATTGCGAATTTGAATTTGGTTGGATCGAAAAAAAATAAGACATGACTGAAGTAGAAAAATTAGAGAAATTAAAGACGCAATATGCCGCGCTTCAACAAGAAGTTGGAAAGGCTATTGTAGGCCAAGATGAGGTTGTCAAATATGTATTGATCTCCATTTTCAGCAATGGCCATTGTCTTTTGGTTGGGGTACCTGGGTTGGCAAAAACCTTATTGGTCAATTCCATCGCTCAGTCCTTGGGATTGGATTTTAAGCGAATTCAATTCACACCCGACTTGATGCCCAGTGATATCATTGGTGCTGAAATTTTGGATGAACAAAGACATTTCAAGTTTATTCAGGGCCCCATCTTCTCCAATATTATTTTGGCTGACGAGATCAACCGTACCCCACCTAAAACCCAATCAGCCTTGTTAGAGGCTATGCAGGAAAGAAAGGTAACGGCTTCAGGAAAATCCATGACCCTTCCCTCCCCGTTCTTCGTATTGGCTACTCAAAATCCAATTGAACAAGAAGGTACCTACCCGCTTCCAGAAGCGCAATTGGACCGTTTCATGTTCAATATTTGGGTAAACTATCCGAGTATTCAAGAAGAAATAGATATTGTCAAAGCCACTACGGACAATAGAAAAGTATCGATTCAACCTGTTATTACACAAGAAGAAATATTGTCCTACCAACAAGTAATCAGACAGATGCCCGTTGCGGATAATGTCGTTGAATACGCTGTTAAATTGGTAAATAAAACCCGACCCGAGGGCGAATTAGCACCTGATTGGGTAAAGAAAAATATTTCTTGGGGAGCAGGTCCCAGAGCATCACAACATCTAATCGTTGGCGCAAAATGCCATGCCGCATTAAATGGTAAATTTTCTCCAGATATTGATGATGTCCGTGCAGTTGCACTTCCCATTTTGCGTCATCGCGTTGTAAGAAATTACAAGGCAGAAGCTGAAGGATTGACCATCGAAAAAATTGTAGCTCAATTGTTGTAACATGAAAAAAAGTTGGATTCATGTCGCTGAGAACAGTGACTTCCCTATTCAAAATATTCCGTTTGGAATTTTTTCTACAGATCATAAAACTGCAAGACCCGGAGTTGCCATCGGCTCTCAAATTTTAGACTTGTTGGTTCTATGGCAAAATGGTTTTCTGTCCTCTTTTCCTTTTACAGAGCGTGACATCAACAATTGTGTGCTGAATGGCATGATGATGCACGGCAAGAAGGTAATGTCCGATTTGAGACTGCACATCATTGATTTATTGACAGAGGGAAATACTGAACTTAAAAATCACGCTTGCGTTCAAGAGGCCTTCGTTGAACAAGAGCATGCCATTATGCACTTACCCGTTCATATCGGTGATTACACAGATTTTTACAGCAGTGAAGACCACGCGAGAAATGTCGGTATGATGTTTAGAGATCCGGCTAAGGCTTTGCTTCCCAATTGGAAGCATCTACCTGTAGGATATCACGGCAGATCGTCTACCATTGTGCCATCTGGAACGCCGATAAAACGTCCCAAAGGGCAAACCAATGCCTCTGATGAAACGCAACCTGTTTTTCAATACTCCCAACAATTGGATTTTGAATTGGAAATGGCCTTCATCACCTTTCAAGGCAAGCCCATGGGCGAAACCATCTCAACTGCAGAAGCCAAAGATTACATATTTGGCTTTGTCGTTTTCAATGACTGGAGCGCAAGAGACATTCAGCGTTGGGAATATGTGCCTTTGGGTCCATTCTTAGCTAAAAACTTCGGATCAACCATATCTCCTTGGATTGTTACTCTAGATGCTCTTGAAGAATTCCACATTGCAGGACCTACGCAAGATCCAGAAGTCCTTTCTTACCTGAAGTATGAGGGCCATTACAACGTTGACATCCAGCTTTCCGTTGGCATTCAGCCGGAAAATGGTGAAGAAACGATTGTATCCGAAAGCAATTACAAATACATGTATTGGAATTATGCCCAGCAACTTGCACATCACACTGTAGGCGGTTGTGCGATACGTGTAGGAGATATGATGGCTTCAGGAACCATTTCAGGACCTCACAAAGGTTCTTATGGCTCGATGTTGGAAATTGCATGGAAAGGAACTCAACCTGTAACACTAGCCGATGGATCAGAACGTAAATTCATTCAAAACGGAGATACCGTAAAAATGAAGGCGTTCTCTCAAGGAAATGGCTATAGAATTGGATTTGGCCATTGTGACGGAAAAATTGTAGGTTAACATTTTATTAGCCCTTTTTGTTGTATTTTCCTACCATGATTAGGAAAATCCACCTTTCTCTACTCGTAATCTTTATTGGCTTCTCTGCATTATCAAAAGATAAAATCATCGTTGATAATGATAAATTACCTTTGGAACAAAGAGAAGCAATATTGTTACTCAATGGCTTTGGGTCATTGTATCACACGGATAAAAATCAAATTAAAGCCCTGGCAAATCAGGGATTTGATTTATTGATTCCAGATTATATCAGCAGAAAATCAATTCATGATTGTGTCAACAATGTAGAGACATTTTATCAGGAAAATCACATGTCTCAATACAAAGCCATCCATGTGTTCTCCTATATCGTGGGATCATGGACAGTGAACGAATGGATAACCAAACATCAGCCCAAGAATATTGCTTCCATCATTTACGATAGAAGCGCATTTCAAGAAACTGTTCCCAGAATTTTAGATACAGAAAATCCATTCATGAGCAAAGTGATATTTGGAAAAATCATGCACGATATAGCCTGTATGCCCTACCCAGTTCTGAAAAATCCTGAATTTCCCATCGCACTAATCATCGAATGCAAAGCGACCCGTGTTCTGTATAAAAAGAAAAAAGCATTTGACAAGCTTCCCGCTCCAAATCATAGTATTGAAGGTTTTAATCAATACACACCAAATGTATCTTATTACTACAAAAGCCACGATGATTTATACACCCAACTCGATCAAATAAGCGGAGATTTAATTCACTTCTTCAAAAACAAAAAATTTCCCGACAACATTACAAAATCACCTTGTTCAGAAGATCCTTTCCAGACCTATTACAAGAAGTGAGTTTCTGAAGTCCATATAAAAACATCTCAATCATTATTTAAAGATGAACTCAATCTATCAAATCAAGCCTTGGTTTCAGCGACAATTGCAACCCATAGTCAACTTGCTACAACATGTAGGCATAACACCCAATATGGTTACGGTTTCTGCGATAATCTTGAGCGTGTCATTTGCATGGTTAATCACTGCGAATAACAATCTTGTCATTTGGCTTCCTGTGGTTCTTTTGATTCGCATGATGCTCAATGCAATCGATGGCATGTTGGCCAAGCAATTTGATTTACAATCCAAATTGGGCGAAGTGCTTAATGAGTTGGGGGACATCATTTCCGATGTTGCTCTGTTTATACCGCTGGGCGCCATTTTTAATTTCCCCTCAGGTCCCGCATTCTTTTTCATTTTAATGATGATCATCAATGAATATTGCGGAGTACTATCCAAAGCCATTACGGGAGTTCGCAGGTATGACGGCCCAATGGGGAAAAGTGATCGCGCATTTGTATTGAGTATTGCAGCAATCATACTTTTCATACACCCTGCTTCAATCCTGTACTCGCAATATCTAATATATGCGTTGCTAATATTGATTATTTGGGGCACGTACAATCGAATTCGTTTTATCATTTCAACAGAAAATGAAAAAAGATGAGCTGGTTTAATTTTCAAAATAACATAGTATATAGCACCTTGGCAGTCGTGCTATTGATTTTATGCTTCGCAACGCTTCTCTTCACGATTTGGAAGAAATATAAACCTTCGCATTTGGTGAATGAAATGCTAACGAGAACAAACTCTTGGTGGATCTTGTCTGCATTTGTTGGAGCCATCGTTTTGTCTCCTCCGATATTCGGAACCATATTATTGGGTCTGTTGGCCCTAACAGCATTTCGAGAACTGTCTTCAATCAGCAAGAACATAAGACCGGCAGATAGAAACATCATTATCTGGTGTTATATCGCCATTCCTATTCAATTCACTTTGGCATATTTCCAATGGTTCCATGGATTCATTGTTTTCATACCTGTATTTATGTTTATCTGGATTCCGATGATGCTTGTTTTAAAAGGGGAATCCGATGACATTGGGAAATCAATGAGCGTTCTTCCATCTGAACTCATGCTCACAGTTTTTAGCATAAGCCATCTTGCATTTTTGTTGGTCACTCCTTCTTCCCCTATCATCCCGGCAGGAGGAGCCGGAATGGTATTGTACGTCATTTTCTTAACAGAAATGAATGATGTTTTTCAATTCACATGGGGGAAATTATTGGGAAGACACAAGATTACACCAAGCATCAGCCCCAACAAAACCTGGGAAGGTTTTATTGGTGGAGTTATCTCTACAAGCCTATTGGGATTTGGTCTTCAGTCATTGACGCCTTTTGAGCACCTAACAGCTTGGATCGTACCAGCTACTTTGGCTATTTCAGGATTCATTGGTGATGTTATGCTATCTGCAATCAAAAGAGATGTTGGCATAAAAGATACCGGACATCTAATTCCAGGACATGGTGGTATACTCGATCGTATTGACTCGCTCTTGTTGACCAGCGTAGTATTCTTCCATATCTATTTTGCGCTCTTCAATGCTTAAAATTCGAAACATTACGCTTTTCATCATTTATGGTGTTATACTTCGCTTTGTCTTGAGGGTAATTGTTGGCGTTCAGCCCAAAAATCAACCTCTTTGGCCAAAGAAAGGACCATTCATCATTGTCGCCAATCACAACAGCCATGTAGATACCATGGCCATCATGTCATCCCTGCCCATGCATTTGATTGGCAGCACTCACCCGGTAGCCGCTTCAGACTATTTTGGAAAGAGTAACTGGCAATTTTATTTTTCTAAAACCTTCATCAATGCCATTTTAATCAAACGAAAAAAAGACAACAATGGTCCCAATCCCATTGAATTGATGTCGAAATTCATCGAGAAAAAACATAGCCTGATAATTTTTCCTGAAGGCTCCAGAGGAGAGCCTCAAAAATTACAAGAGTTCAAAAAAGGTGTTGGTATTCTCCTAGAAAAATATCCAGATGTGCCTTATATCCCGGTGTACTTGAAAGGAATGGGTAAAATACTTCCCAAAGGAGAAAAGTTGATCGTACCATTTAATGCAACAATCACTTGGGGAAATCCAAGTTTAGCCAAGAATACAACCGCTGAAGAAATAACGAAGGAAATTGAAAAAGAAGTACTCGCCTTAAAAGATTAGTCTTCCTGATTCATCATATCCCACAAAGTATCTTTCAGCACATCAATATTCATTTGGGTAACTGCACTGATGAATATCGTTTTCAAATCTTTGGGCAAAAGCGCACGCATCTCTTGAGTCATTTGCTCATCAAGCATATCCGCTTTGGTGATAGCTAACAATCTGCGTTTGTCCAAAAGCTCTGGATTAAACTTCTCCAATTCTGACAATAAAATATTGTACTCTGCAATGATGTCTTTGGTATCGCATGGAATCATGAACAACAACAGTGCATTTCTTTCAATGTGCCTCAAGAATCGATGACCAAGTCCCTTACCCTCGGCAGCACCTTCAATAATCCCCGGGATATCGGCCATTACAAAACTTTTGTAATCACGGTATTTGACCATGCCCAAATTGGGAACCAACGTTGTGAAAGGATAGTCTGCAATTTCTGGTTTGGCCGCTGATAAAACGGAAAGCAATGTAGATTTTCCAGCATTCGGAAATCCGACCAAACCGACATCAGCCAATACTTTCAATTCAAGAATTTTCCATTCCTCTTTACCGGGTTCTCCGGGTTGAGCATAATGAGGTGCCTGATTGGTACTTGTTTTAAAATGGTTGTTTCCTAAACCACCACGTCCTCCTGCAACCAATATATACTCCTGACCATCTTCGGTAATCTCAAATTCAACCAAACCGGTCTCAGCATCTTTGGCAATCGTTCCAAGAGGAACTTCTAAAATAATGTCTTCTCCTTCCTTACCTGACTTCAAAGCACCCATACCACCTTGACCAGGTTCAGCAATAACGTGCTTGCGGTATTTCAAATGCAGCAATGTCCAAAGTTGGGCATTGCCTCTTAAAATGATATGGCCTCCACGACCTCCATCACCTCCATCCGGTCCACCTCTAGGAACAAACTTTTCTCTGCGAAAATGTGCAGAGCCAGCCCCTCCTTTTCCGGAGCGACCACAGATTTTTACGTAATCAACAAAATTTTCTGATGCCATGTTTAAGCTTTTTCTCTCGCACTATCAATTGCCACACAAAGTCTATCAGCAATTTCTTCGATACTACCTATACCATCTACCCCGTGATATTTATCCTGTGCTTTGTAATGATCAGCAACTGGTGTCGTCTCACGTTGGTAAACGTTAATTCTATTTTGAATAATTTCTGGATTCACATCGTCTGGACGACCTGAAGTTTCTCCTCTTTTCAACAATCTTGCTCGCAACTCATTCTCTTCAACCTCCAATGCAACGAGGCAGGTGATTGAAGTACCCTTTCCCGCTAAAAACTCATCCAATGCAGTGGCCTGCGCAGAAGTTCTTGGAAAACCATCAAAAATAAACCCATTTGCATTGGGATGTTGATTCACCACCGACTCTAGCATTTCGATGGTCAACGAATCTGGAACCAACTCGCCTCGATCCATAAATGCTTTGGCTTTTAATCCCAATTCTGTTTCTCCTTTGATATTGGCTCTGAAAATATCACCTGTACTCAAATGCACCAATTGATATTTCTGAGTTAGAAATTCACTTTGCGTTCCCTTTCCTGCGCCGGGAGGTCCAAATAATATAAGATTTAAAGCCATTTTTTCTTGAATATAGTCGTCAAAGGTAACATAAAGGCTGCAAAGAGTGTATGGACTTTTTTCTTAAGTTCGCAAGGTGATAAAAGTTTTCACTTCATCCAAGGCCTGGCAGCAAAAGGAATATGTCATTCAGTTTTTGAATGAACACTATTTATCCTCCGCTATTCAGCTTGAGTTAGATGAAAGCGTATCTGATTGGAAATTTACAGACGGAGAACAAAACGAATTCAATTGGTCGATTCCTGCTGTGTTTTTTCATGATCTCGATGATCACTGGATGAGCCTGAAATTTGCTCCCATTCCCCTTCGCAATGGACTTGCGCATCCCAATTCTCCCGATGTTGTAGACGATTTAGGAACGATTTTCTATCTGCTCTCACATTACTCCGAATGCCTACAGCCAGAAAGAGATGTGCACAACAGGGTGAGTGCTTTGCATTCATTGGTCGTTGAGAAGAATTGGCAAAACAGGTGCGTCGTTAACGAGTGCGCAGAGAGATTTCTTTCAGAGTTAGCCATTCATTTTCCAAAATTAAAATGGACCATTCCTCAAGTTACATTTAGAATTACGCACGACGTAGACAGACCCTATAAATATGCTTTTGAAAAACTAAGCCTTCATCTCAAACGGGGAATAGGCAGTTATCGATTTGGAAATTCAATCAAGAAAATTGCCATTGAAATTGGGCGAATTGTACTTTATCCTTTTTTAAAAGACAAGGTGGATCCTTTCAACCATTTTGAGTGGATTCTCAAGGAGAACAGGAATTTCAACAGCGTTCCATTGTTTTATTTCATTCCCATCCAAGCGCATAAGGAGTTTGATTCTTTGTATGACTTGAAGGAAGAGAAAATGCAGAAGATCATTCAACTTCTACAAAATTCAAATGCGCTTATAGGTTGTCATCCCAATTACAACAGTAGTGAATCCAACAATGGAATACATAGCAATTGGGAAACTTTTCTGCAAACCTTATCGAAAATAGAATTCAGAAGAAACCGCCAGCACTTTTTAAAGTTTGATCCATTGGATTTTCCAGAGCAGTTGCAGCATGCGCAAGTAAATGAAGACAGCAGTTATGGATGGGCTGATCGGACTGGATTTCGTGCTTCTTGCTCACTCCCTTACTTTCTTTTCGATATCAAGAATAAAAGGACCACTTCCATCAAAGAAATTCCGCTGTGCGCTATGGATGTAACCATCATTACATCGAGGTACATGAACATTACCAATCCTGAAAAAGTTTTAAATCAATTCACGCAATATCTTGATATCGTTAAAAAACACGGTGGAATATTCTGCGTGCTGTGGCACAACGACACATTGCAATATTCCCCATATAGACATGTCTATTGGAAAGTGATAAAGCTCGCTTCCCATGCAGGTAAATGCGCTTAACTTTGTAAAAAAAATAAACAATATGCCGAAAGGAATTTATCGTATCCCCACGCCAATTAATGAACCTGTAAAGCCATACGCACCTGGCCAATCAGAAACCAATAAATTAATTGATACTTACCGCCAAATGTACAATTCTCATTTGGAGGTACCCTTGTACATTGGCAGTGAACGAATAAAAACTGAAAACAAAATTTCATTACGACCACCGCATGAGCATGCCAAGGAAATTGGTGTAGCGTATGTTGGTGATGCGAAACATGTGCACCAAGCCATTGACGCAGCATTGGCCGCGAAACAGAAATGGGCACAATTGCCATGGGAACACCGTGCGGCAATTTTCTTACGAGCTGCTGAATTGTTGGCTGGTCCCTATAGAGACCGCATGAATGCAGCAACAATGTTGGCGCAAAGTAAAAACGTCATGCAAGCAGAAATCGATGCCGCATGTGAATTGATCGACTTCTTTAGATTCAATGCCGCATACATGCAACAAATCTATGCTGACCAACCTGGCTCTCAACCTGGCATGTGGAATAGACTCGAGTACCGCCCATTGGAAGGATTTGTTTTTGCTGTAACTCCATTCAACTTCACAAGTATAGCAGCCAATTTACCTGCGGCTCCTGCGATGATGGGAAATGTTGTGATTTGGAAACCCGCAGACAGTCAAATGTACAGCGCGCAGATTATCATGGAGCTTTTCCATGAAGCTGGATTGCCTGATGGTGTAATCAATATGATTTGTGTGGATGGTCCAACAGCCGGCGACATAATTTTCAAGCATAAAGATTTCTCTGGCCTACATTTCACAGGTTCAACAGCCGTTTTCAAACATTTGTGGAAAGAGATTGGAAGCAACTTAGATACTTATCGCAGCTATCCAAGAATCGTTGGAGAGACTGGAGGAAAGGATTTCATCGTGGCTCATCCATCTGCTAATCCTTTGGAAGTTGCGACCGGAATTTCAAGAGGGGCTTTTGAATTTCAGGGTCAAAAATGTAGTGCCGCATCAAGAGCTTATGTTCCAGCATCCATTTGGCCAGCGGTAAAAGACAAAATCGTTGCAGATGTCAACAACTTTAAAATGGGCAGTCCCGAGGACACGTCCAACTTCATCAATGCTGTAATTGATAAACGTGCCTTTGATAAAATTTCTGGCTATATCGATTACATCAAAACACAACCCGATGCAGAAATCATTGCAGGAGGAAATTATGATGGATCTAAAGGGTATTTCATTGAACCCACGGTTGTCGTGACTACCAATCCAAAATTCCGAACAATGTGTGAGGAAATATTTGGGCCCGTCATCACCATATATGTATACGAAGACAAAGATTGGAAATCAGTATTGAAGTTGGTTGACGAGACTGGGGAATATGCGCTTACTGGAGCCATTTTCGCACGTGAGCGTTACGCCATTGATGAGGCTTGCGAAGCACTAGAAAATGCTGCGGGAAATTTTTATATCAATGACAAACCCACTGGCGCTGTTGTTGGTCAACAGCCCTTTGGTGGTGCGCGCGGAAGCGGAACCAACGACAAAGCAGGTAGTTACTTGAACTTGATTCGTTGGGTAAGTCCAAGAACCATCAAAGAAACTTTTGTTACTCCCAAAGATTATCGATACCCATTTATCGGATAAACCCATTAAAAAAGCCCTTGAATTCAAGGGCTTTTTTATTAGAAATAATGATCCACTGCATAAACATATTGCTCAATAAATATTCTCTTGAATGCACTGATGTTATTTCGTTCATAAAATAAAAGCAACGCCTTTTTGTATTCCATGGGATCAATTGTTCTGAAAGACAATGGGCAATAATGGTTGTACATCATTAAAGCGTTACTCACAATTCGGGCAGTACGTTTGTTGCCATCATCAAACGGCTGGATATAGGATATGAGCAACAATGCCAAAAGTCCTTTTTCCCAAACATTTTGTCTTTGATTAATCAAATCACACATGCGTTGTAAAGCCTCTCTAATTTGATACTCGTTGTCCAAAGGGCGATACAACGTTCCTGAGATACCTACCCTTCTATTTCTAATATTGCGCTTGACATTAAGCTCATGGGTTAAAAGTCCATGCACCTCCTCTATTGCCTTTACCCGAAGCGGATAGATATAGTAGGGATGATCCAATAAAAAATCCAACGCATTCTTGTGATTCAATAACATCACAGCTTCATCTTTGGTTTTGCCTGCCGCGGTTAATTGTTGCTTTAGAAGAAGCTCAGTTTCTAACAAAGAATAGGTGTTTCCTTCTATTTGAGAAGATTTCCAACTCAGATCGATGGCCAATCTCTCAAACTCCGTTTTGTATTCTTGCAATTCAATAGATTGTATTCGGCTCAAAAAAAGATCGTGTTTTTCCTGAAGCAATATGATCTCATCGGTCGTAAAAAAATAATCCTCCGCCAAAAGTGCGTCCAAGAGATCAAAATTGAATTGAGGAATAATCTCCCGCTTGTCATCAGGAACATCATAGTATGACTCTATATCGATAGCACTCAACAAATCAAAAGAAGGATTTAAAGCGTATAACGTAGCTCTGCCTCGACCGTATTTGACAACTTGATCTTCTTTAACCATTGAAACCAATGTGCGCTTCAATGTTGCGTATGCCACGGGGGTCTTTAACCGTTCATGAACATCTTTAGAAGATGCACCATTTTGCTGCTTGAGAATTTCAATAATTTCTTTTTCGATGGGAATGCTCTTTCTAGCCATAACGATCTCCAAATGATTTAAAGCTCAAAATTACGTCAATTTCCTTGAATAAATAAATCCAAATCTCATTTTAACAAGCTTAAAACATTTTTAAGCTCAAAATAAACGATAAAAACAATTGAAAATCAAACTTAGAAAAAGCCTATATTTGCACCAATTCAATTATTACATAACAATTACTAAAAAGTATTAGCATGTACTTGACTACAGAAAAAAAACAAGAATTTTTTGCCAAGCATGGCAAATCTGCTACTGACACTGGTAGCTCAGAGGGTCAAATCGCCCTTTTCTCTTTCCGCATCAGCCATTTGACTGAGCATTTGAAAAGAAACAAAAAAGACTTTAACACACAACGTGCGTTAATCAAGTTGGTTGGTAAGCGTAGAAGTCTTTTGGACTACTTGCACAAGACTGATATCACACGTTACCGTGCGATTGTAAAGGAGCTTGATTTACGTAGATAAGTCGAGACCTTTCCATATCCTATTTGGCAAAGGGCAATTTCATATTGCCTTTTGTCGTTTTTTGAAGAATTATATTTAAGACGAAAAATAAGATGAAAGTAGAAGCAATTACCATGACAATTGACCATGGAGACAATCGTCCAATTACCATTGAAACGGGTAAATTGGCGAAGCAAGCACATGGATCTGTTGTTGTGAGACAAGGAGATACGATGCTCCTAGCCACCGTGGTTTCGAACTACGATGCAAAAGAAGGAATGGATTTCCTTCCATTGACAGTTGAATACCGTGAGAAATACGCTGCTGCGGGAAGATTCCCAGGTGGGTATTTCAAGCGTGAAGCTCGTCCATACGACGATGAAATTTTGGTTTCTCGATTGATTGACCGCGCTTTGCGTCCCATGTTCCCAGAAGACTACCATAGCGACACGCAAGTGGTTGTTAGTTTGATCTCTGTGGACAAAGAAAACATGTCCGATAGTTTGGCAGGTTTGGCTGCATCAGCAGCTCTTGCTGTTTCCGATATTCCCTTTAATGGTCCCATTTCAGAGGTTCGCGTAGCGCGCATTCATGGTGAGCTAATTGTGAATCCTACTCGCAGTGCGCTAGCACATGCTGATATCGATTTGATAATTGCTGGAAGTGCTGACAGCATTGTCATGGTGGAAGGTGAGATGAAAGAAGTGAGCGAAGCTGAAATGGTTGCTGCCATTGAAGTTGCACACGCTGCAATCAAAATGCAATGTCAGGCTCAATTGGATCTAGCTGCCAAGGCTGGTAAAAATGGTCCTAAGCGTGAATATTGCCATGAGCCAAAAGACGAAGAGTTGAAAGCTCGTGTGTGGAATGAGTGCTACCAGAAGTTTTATGATGCCGCTAAAAAACCATCTGAAAAACACGAGCGTAGCGAGACTTTCCACCAAATTGAAGTTGACTTCATCGCGCAATTCTCAGATGAAGAGAAAAAAGAAAAAGCTTTCCTTTTGAAAAAATATACGCATGACTGTTTGAAAGATGCCATGCGTAACATGATTTTAATTGACGCTGTTCGTTTGGATGGTCGTGATACACGCACCATTCGTCCAATTTGGAGCGAGGTAGATTATTTGCCAGGAACACATGGTTCTGCAATTTTCACTCGTGGTGAAACGCAATCATTGACTACGTTGACTTTGGGAACAAAATTAGACGAGCAATTGATCGATGGCGTTTCTGAAGTCCGTTATGATAAATTCTTGTTGCATTACAATTTCCCACCATTCTCTACAGGTGAGGCTCGCCCTATCCGTAGTACTGGTCGTCGTGAAATTGGACATGGAAATTTGGCATTGCGTGCATTGAAGCCCGTACTTCCCAAAACAGAAGTTTGCCCCTACTCTATCCGTATTGTTTCTGACATTTTGGAATCAAACGGATCATCTTCTATGGCTACCGTTTGCGCGGGAACCTTAGCATTGATGGATGGTGGTGTTCCTATCACTGCTCCTGTATCAGGAATTGCAATGGGATTGATCACAGATGAGTCTACAGGAAAATATGCAGTTTTAAGTGATATCCTTGGTGACGAGGACCACTTGGGCGATATGGACTTCAAGGTAACTGGAACTTCAAAAGGAATTACAGCTTGCCAAATGGATATCAAGATCAAAGGTCTATCCATGCAAGTATTGACTGAAGCTTTGGATCAAGCCAAAGAAGGTCGTTTACATATCCTAGGTGAAATTACTAAGACTTTGTCTGAACCACGTGAAGATTACAAGCCACATGCACCACGCATCGTGAGCTTTGAGATTCCTTCAGATATGATTGGTCCAGTAATCGGTCCTGGTGGTAAGGTGATTCAAGAAATCCAAAAAACCACCGGTGCGACAATCTCTATTGACGAGAAGGATGGAAAAGGTGTAGTTGAAATTGCATCAGCAGACAAAGCTAGTTTGGATGCGGCAGTTAATCGTGTGAAGAGCATTGTATGGCCTCCTCAAGTTGAAATTGGCGAAGTTTATGAAGGTCCAGTAAAAACAATCCAACCATTCGGAGCATTTGTTGAAATTCTTCCTGGTGTTGATGGATTGATTCACGTGAGTGAATTGGAGTGGCACCGTGTAGACGATGTTAGCAAGGTATTGAAAGTTGGAGATATCGTTAAGTTCAAGGTTTTAGGACGTGATCCGAAGAACAATAAATTGAAGTTATCTAGAAAAGTTTTGTTGCCTAAACCAGAAAAAGCAGCAGAAACGAAACCTGAAGCCCCTTCAGAAGCGTAAAAGGAGTTAAACACTTAATAAACTTTTCATCCCAGAATGAGACAGTTAAAGATAACCAAACAAGTAACCAACCGTGAGACTGCCTCTCTTGACAAGTATTTGCAAGAGATTGGTCGCGTGGATTTGATTACTGCGGAAGAAGAAGTTGAATTGGCTCGACGCATCAAACAAGGCGATCAAATTGCCTTGGAGAAGCTTACCAAAGCCAACCTTCGTTTCGTAGTATCCGTATCCAAGCAATACCAAAATCAAGGGCTTTCTCTTCCCGATTTGATCAATGAAGGAAACTTGGGATTGATCAAAGCTGCACAACGTTTTGACGAAACCCGAGGTTTCAAATTCATCTCGTATGCGGTATGGTGGATTCGTCAATCGATTCTTCAGGCTTTGGCTGAACAGTCTCGTATTGTTCGCCTTCCATTGAATAAAATTGGTTCAATCAACAAAATCAACAAGGCTTTTGCCAAGTTGGAACAAGAGTTTGAACGTCCTCCCACACCTGCTGAGTTGGCTGAGGTTTTGGAAATGACTTTGGATGAAGTGAAACAAAGCTTGCGCAATAGCGGTCGTCACGTATCTATGGATGCTCCCTTGAAAGATGGAGATGAAAGTAGCTCAACGATGTACGACGTTTTGCAAACCAATGATACTCCTTCTCCTGACAATGATTTGTTGCACGAATCATTGAGAAAGGAAATCGAGCGTTCATTAAAGACTTTGACCACACGTGAAGCCGATGTCGTGCGTTTGTACTTTGGATTAAATGGAGAGCATCCACTAACCCTTGAGGAAATCGGAGAAAGATTCGACTTGACCCGTGAGCGTGTTCGCCAGATCAAAGAAAAGGCGATTCGCCGATTGAAGCATACCAGCAGAAGCAGAATGCTCAAATCATATTTGGGTTAATTAAACCTACTAATGAAAAAAAGGTTGTCAGCAATGGCAACCTTTTTTTTGATTATAAAAAAGAAAAAACGATATTTGGTAAACAATACCACTTGATATGAAGAAAACTATTTCACTGATGATTCTCCTGTGCAGCTTCGGCTTTGCAAAAGGACAAAAACTATTCTCTGTTGATTATGAAAGCCAAGCAGACATCAAAGTTTTTGTGGTTCAATACGAAAGTCAAGCCGATTTAAAGGTATACAAAGTGAAGTATGAAAGTCAAGCCACGGGCAATGATGGCAAATGGTTCTTTACTCAATATGAAAGTCAAGCCAAAAAGAATATCTATTTTGTCAAGTATGAAAGTCAGGCGGACTTGAAAATTTTCTTCGTTGATTATGAAAGCCAAGCAGGTTGGAGAAACAAATCAAAAATTGGATTGCTTTATTGATTGAATTCAACTTTGAACAGAAAGTGAGCGCTACATTTGCTTCATGAAAGCAACCATAGTTGGCGCATCCGGATTGGTGGGAAGTAATATTTTAAAACAATTGATTGATGATTCTTCATTCAGTCAAGTTCAAGTATTGGTAAGAAAATTACAGCCCCTACAACATGCCAAATTAACACAAGTCATTGTCGATTTTGAAAATGAATCTCAATTTCAAAACTCAATCTTAGAAGGCAGTGTTGTATTCAGTTGCATCGGCACAACTGCCAAAAAAGTAAAAGGAAATCACAGTGAATATAGAAAAATAGATTTCGATATTACCGTGAATGCCGCTAAATATGCCCACCAAAAACAATGCACGCATT
>JACCDP010904922.1_pt1 | contig 25844 bp, 24 predicted proteins | sample 7445841 | NCBI WGS metagenome assembly JACCDP01 (sample SAMN15323441, study PRJNA562643) | freshwater metagenome | isolation source: river surface water | place: USA:Blue River Watershed | collected 2017-08-17 | reverse complement strand
TCAAGGCCTTCCCAAAGTTTATGGACGGCTATATCGAGCGAGTGACGGAGGCAGAGAAGCGTGGCCTTGTTGCCTCCAAGATTTCAACGGAGCGTCTCATTGCGCAGCTTGATGGGCTGATGGCAATGCCAGCGAGCGAGTCGCCGATCGCACCGGCCGCCTTGCCGTACTTCTCCCACATGGCGCGGTCGCGCAGGCGCGCCGCATCGGAGTTGTCATCCAGTGCGCCGTCATTCACCTCAATGCCGAGGAAGGTTCCCCAGATTGGCGAGGCGGCGAGCATCTCCTTCCAGAGCTCGTCGGCGAGCTTCTGAACGGCCTGATCGTTGGCGGAGAGTGACTTCGACACGTGGACTCCTTCCGGCGAACCGGGCTGCTGCACCCCTCATGGGTGCCTCACGCTCAGGATACGGGCTGGGAGGGATCCTGTACGACCCGAGGGCGGAGGGCGAGGTGCAGAAGGAGCCCGATCGGCCCGAACATCAGCGCAAGGGTGAGGGCGGCACAACGGAGTGGTGCACCCACGCCGCGCGCAATGCCATCGAGCCAAATGTAGCGGCCCACCATCAGGTCAAAGGCGAGCACATGCAGCCAGACCGCAAGGCTCCCTTCAGGCGTTGCGAGCGATGCGGAGATTGCACCGAGCGTTGGATTGAGGAGCGTCCCAAGGATTGCACCAACGTTCGGAAGGACGAGACTCGCGTAGAGGAGTCCGATACCGATCACTGGCCACGGCGTTCGCATCAGCCGGTGCGTGATGGCGGCGCGCGGTCGAAGCGCCATCAGGAACCAGAAGGGCCCAACGCCAACGGTGGCGGCAAGGAAGATCACGTTCATCAGCTCCATACCAGAGATCATGACGCCTCCCATCCGAATGAGCCAAGGTCAAGTTGCGCACCAGGGATCGGCTCCAGTGGCCCTGCGCCAAGATACTGCTCAAGATCAGCAAGGCGCGGGCTCGTCAGTTCTGCCATTCGCGCCAACTGATCCGTCGCGAGGAGGTGCCAGTTCTGCTCCTCCCACGCCGCGGCGAGTCGCTCATCGCGCGCGAGGCGCAATTTCACCAGTGGAAGGAGTGCGCGCTCGGTGACCAAGAGTCGCACCACCTCACGATCGTTCGGAACTTTACTGTGGCGCGCGAGGAGAAGAGTGGCAAGAGGAAGTGGCCCCAGCGCAACTTCACACATGATCACGCTCCGGCCGCGACGGAAGAGAAGCGCGTCAATTTTATCGAAGGCGGCGCGATCGGAGCGGAGACGGAGTGGCGGTGATGAATCGATCGGATCGCGCGCAACACGCCGGCCGAGCGGTAGGCCGTCCACCACGATCTCCGCAAGTGCAGGGGCGATCGCAGTGTGCAGACCCATCGCCGCACCCACCGTGAGCAGCAGCGCAACCTGCGCCGCGTGCTCGGCGCTGCGATCGGCATCGCCGTTGGTAGCGCCCCAACGCGGCCGATTCCCCTCCTCGCTCTCCACGAAGTACGCCTCGCGAAGTGCGGCGGTGAGGAGGCGATCCCTCTCTGGGACGCTCCCTGCGGCGCGACCTGCGGCGGCTGCGGCGGCGATCGCCGCATCGTCGGCATCCCCGCCAGCGGCGCCAAGCCGCTCTCGCTCCGTGCGCCCGTCAACAAAGATGCGGTTGTCGGCGCACTGTACGAGTCGGTCGGCAGAGCCGAGGGGGCGCAGGTGATCGCGCAGCATGAGGATCTCGTTGAACTCTTCAAGTAGATCGGCACTCTCCAGCAGGCCGCCCCCCGATGAGCGGTGCAGCGCGTAGAGCGTGATGAGTTGCGCTGGCGTGCACGGCTCGCCTCTCGTCACGATGAGATCGGCAAGGACGCGCTGCAGTGCATCACCGCGCAGTGGACCGCGCTCGCCGCTTCGCGCTGCACCGGCTGAGCGGCTACGTGTTGGGGGTGTGGTGATGGTGATGGAGAGACAGCTCACGCCGTCTTCGCGTGTGAACCGTTCAATCTCGCTCACCCTCCCGCTCGCCATGCTCGCCGCGGTGAGGCAGCCTGCAAGCGACGGCAGTGACTCTGGAACTTCAACAATAAAAAGTGAGCCGTCTTGAATCAGCGGGTCGAGCGCAACAAGGAGTCGCGCGATGGCCGCCGCAACTGCAGCCGGACTCTCTGGATCTGCGCTGGTCGCTGCATCCGTCACAAGATCAGCACCGCCAGCAAAAAGCGTTGCCCGTTGTCGGAACGCGCGAGAGGGGGGGCTGTCGCCAAGTCGCAGTCGCACGAGTACGGCACGTGCCCCACTCGTTGTGCCGAGCGAGATCAGCGCACTGCGCGCCGCGGCGGAGGCGCGCGACGCGATCACCGGTCGCCCTGGATAGCCAAGGTTGACCAGATCGCTACTCAGCGTCAGGTCCCGTGGAAGCTCCTCCGCAAGGAGGAGTTGGCGTCGCTGATCATCAACCGCTTCTGCGAGCGCCTGCCACGGTGCGATCTCCCACCATGGGCGCGCGCTCGCGCCTGGATTGAGCGTTGGATCTGGTCGCGCGCTACGGAGCGCCGCCTGTGTCACCGCCACGCGAAGTGCCGTGAGTGAGGTCGCCACTTCTGTAGAGCGGGCGAGGCCACGCTGCAGCGCAACGAGCACCTGGAGTTGTCGCGGTGTCCAGCGCGCCAGCGCATCGGGACCGAGCAGTGTCAGCAGTTCGCTACGAAGTTCGCCGCTGAGGGCAACCTGCGTCGCCGCCTCCCCCGGTCGAATCGCTGAGGCGTCACCGCGCTTGCCGAGCCCCTTACATGCGGCGCAGACGGCACGACGTGCCATGGGGCGGCGATTCGGATCAGTATCGGCGGAGGTCTCTTCCCAGCGCCAGGCGGCGATGCGGAGCGGCTGGCCGCAGGCGGTGCAACTGCCGCGCCACCCTGTATCAAGATCCGTGCCGATCCCTTCAAGGAGTTGTGCAACGGCGAGCTCAAAGCTGCGGACGCTCGGTGGTCTCAACGCAACGCTGATCTCCCACTCTGCGAGTTGGTCCGCCGAATGAACCACGCTGCGGCAGCCTTGGCGCGCACCAGCGGCAGCGAGTGATGCTTCGTCGGCGTTGAGATCAAGAAGGAGCGCACTATCGCGTGCAACCGCGGCAACAGTTCGCGCCATTCGCGCGTCGCGGAGATGCTCTACCACGCGCCCCTCACCAGACCCTGCGGTTCGCGGGCTCTCTTACTCTTCGGAGGTTCCGGCCTCTTCGCTCTCAGGGAGGAATGCGTCGTCCGCCGTCTTCTCTGGTGGCTCGGCGGTGACGCGATCCGCCACTGGCGTCTCGTCTTCGTAGGTGTCGTCGTCATCATCATCGCTGAAGCCTTCGTCCTCGCGGAAGAAGGAGCCCTTCGTGTATGGGCGCTCGTCGTTGGTGCGCGTTGCCGTTGGGAAGGAGACCTTCCCAAGGTTCTTTGCGCTGACGCTCTCTTCGCGAATGATGATGCGGATGTCGCCACCGCTGATGGAGGTGATCCCCGCGCTGTAGACGTTACCGTCGGCGATCAGCTTCAGCAGTCGCGCAGCGATGCGCGGCTCCACGCGACCGATCTCGATCCCATTCGCCTTAGCGATCAGTCGATTGCTGAGTGTGAGCAGCTCCACCGCATCGCCAGGGTTCACCTGCGCGAGGGTTGCAACATCGGCAACGTTGGTGAGGTGGGCGAACCCAGTGGTCCCCGCCTCTTGAATGAAGATGCCGGCTGGCGTGGTTGCCCCTTCAGAGCTTGGGGTGGTCTTCTTGCCAACCTGCTTGATCAAGCCCTTCAGTCGCTCAAGGTTGCGCTCGGCGATTCGGTTGAGCGGGTCGAGGGTCAGTGTGACCTGATACTCCTTCTTGGAGGCGGCGAGATCGCCCAGCTCCCAGAGGCACTTCGCCAAACGATTCTGCGCCTCAATGCGCTCCTCCACCTTGATCTCTGCGGCGAAGGCGAGCACGGCGCGATTCGCGTCGGCGGCCTCCTGCCAACGCCCTTCGGCGGCAGCCTTCAGTGCAACGTCAGCATGGTCGCGCGCTGCGCGTCCTGGCTTCTGGGTGGGGCTCTCGTTGGCGAGGGTCACGTTCTCCTCCTTCATTAAGGGCGCGCTGTGGATTCGGGCGCTGCGCCGTTCGGGAAGGATAGCCGATCGCTAGAGAGAGACCCCAATCCAGAGCACCGCTGCGGCGGTTGCGATCACGAGAACGGCGATCTCGAGGAGGAGACGAGGGTCGCTCCGCTCCCCTTCTGGGGCGGCGGCCCAGAGCTCACGGGCATAAAAGAGGACGGCGAGGCCGGCGGGGCCGGCGAGTCGTGCTGCCCCAAACGCGGCGAATGCGACAGAGGCGAGGCCGTTGATAAGCGCCGCGCCGAGTGCATCACGCACGATGCCGCTCGTTCGCTCGCGTCGCAGGCTCGCCATGCGCGCCGCAAGGAGTCCTGCGGCGATCGCGCTCCCAATCCCCGCTGCAATGACGGCGAATGGCCCCACAGCATCGGGTCGCGCAGATGGGGTACCAGGGACACTGATGATCCCTGGGACGAGTGCCGCCACACCGATGGATGCGGCGAAGAGGATCAGTGTGGAGACGGCGAGGGCGCCAACGCGGTCGCGCCGCGTTGCCCCGCTCGGCAGGCTGCGCAGGCGCAACTCCCAGATCACCACTGCGCGCAAGAGGAGCGCGCCGATCACGATGACCAAGATGAGGCCGACCCCCGTAGGAACAATGCGCGCCAGTCCCGCCGTTGCAAGGCCCACAAGTCCGGCGAGGACGATCTCTGAGCCAGGCTGAAGATCGCTGTCGTCGGTTCGGCGCACCGCATTGACACCAACAACGGCGAGGGCGGCGGCGGCGGCTCCAGCAAGGACGGTGGCGCCCCCTTCACTGAAGTGGGCGATCACAGCGGCAACACCAACGGCGATGAGGGTCTCAGCCCAGGGTCGGGTGAGTTCCGTCTCGCCAAACTCCGCCGTTGTATCGGCAAAGGCGGCAAGCTGTTGCACCGTGAGGCGTCGTACGCCACGTCGACTGCTCATCTATCCCTCCGTTCTTATGGCAGGGTAGCGCGCCGAGGGCTGCCCCGCGTAGACTGCAGGCGAACCTGCTGACTTCGGCGGGACCAAGCATCGGAGGGCACGATGCTCCATCTCTCGCGACTCATTGGACGACCCGTGCGCGACGGGAGCCCTGACGCGATCGGTTCGATTGACGACCTGATCGTTGCGGTCGGGACGAGCCATCCGCCGGTGACCGGCCTTGTGGTGCGTACCGGGCGACGACGCATCTACCTCCCCTGGAGCTCCGTGCAGCGACTCGACGCGAGCGGCGCGCGACTTGCAACGGAGCGCATCGACATCACCGGCTTCCGCAAGCGGAAGGACGAGATCCTTCTGAAGGGCGACCTGCTGGATAAGCAGATCGTTGACATTGATGGGCGCAAGGTGGTGCGCGCGAATGACGTGCTGCTCGACTTCGTTGAGGGGGCGATGCGCCTCGTTGCCGTTGATGTTGGCACTGCGGGGCTCCTGCGCCGACTCGGCCTCCCAGACAACTGGATCGAACGACTCTCCGGCGGCCGCTCGCGCGTCGCCTCATACATCGATTGGGAGGATGTAGATCCACTCGGCTCCACGATTGCGAGCATGCGCCTCAAAGTGCCGCACGCCGGCCTCTCTGAGCTGCATCCGGCCGACCTCGCCACGATCATCGACCAGCTGACGCCGCGTGATCGCGCCGACATCTTCAACTCGCTCGACGAAGAGGTTGCCGCTGAGGCGCTCGAAGAGTTGGAGCCAGAGACGCGCACCGATCTGCTTGAAGACCTTGAGCCAGAGCGCGCCGCCGATCTCCTTGAGGAGATGAGCCCAGACGAAGCGGCGGACGCCGTTGCCGATCTTTCGCCGATGAGCCGCACCGCGATCTTGCGCCTGATGGCAAAAGAGGAGCGCGAAGATGTCAAAGAGCTGCTCGCGCATCCAGAGATGAGCGCCGGCGGGATCATGACCACCGAGCATGTTGCGCTGCGACCAACCGCAACGGTTGCACAGGCGCTCGCCTCCATTCGCCGCCTGCAGCCAGATGCCGACGTTGCCTTCGCCGTCTACGTGGTGGATGCGAAGCGGCATCTGCTTGGCGAGGTCACACTGCGCGACCTGATCCTTGCCAGCCCAAGCAGCAAGGTGAGTGAGCTGATGGAAGACGAGCCGGTCGCGGTGGAGCTGCTCGCACACGCCGAAGAGGTGGCGCGCGTCGTCACGCGCTACGGCCTTGTTGCCGTACCGGTAGTAGATGAGAAGCGACGCCTGATGGGTGTTGTCACCGCATCCGATGCGCTCTGGGACGTCCTCCCAGAGGAGTGGCGCCGTGAGATGCCACGCCGACTGCGTGAAGGGAGCATCGCCGCCGTTGCCGCCAAGCGAAAGTCGAAGTCAGCGACGCGCAGCAAGAACAATGGCTGATCGTCGCAGCGTTGCACCGCTCGAGCTTGGGCGCGGCGCGCCGCGACGCTTCGCCTCACTCGGCGCCCTCCCGTTCCTGCGCCTTCGTGAAACCTTCCGCGGTCGACGCGGACCGCTCGCCTTCCTCGCCGTAGTTGGACCTGGCCTTATCGCCGGCGTTGCCGGGAATGATGCGGGTGGCATCACCACCTACGCAACACTCGGCTCCTCTACTGGGCTCCGCTTCCTCTGGATCCTCCCGTTCACGGCGCTCCTGCTTGCGCTCGTCCAGGAGTCGGTTGCCCGCCTCGGCGTGGTGACAGGACAGGGGCTCACCGACCTGATCCGCGAACGTTTCGGCGTGCGCTGGACCCTCTTCGCCATGATCGTGCTCCTCGTCGCCAACCTCGCCAACACGGTCGCCAATGTTGCTGGCGCATCGTCGGCACTCGCAATCTTCGGTGTGCCGATCCTTGTGACGGCGCCGCTCGCCGCGCTCGCTGTCTGGCTGCTCGTGGTGATGGGGTCGTATCGCAGCGTGGAGCGCATCTTCCTTTCACTCACCGCCGTCTTCTTGGCCTACATCGCCGCCGCACTCCTCTCAAATCCAAACTGGGCGGAGGTTGCTTCGTCACTCACCACACCAGATCTCGGCGGCATCTCTGGCGCAGAGGCGCTCCTCCTCATCGCCGTGGTCGGTACCACCGTCACTCCGTACATGCAGTTCTACCTGCAGTCGGCGGTTGCGGAGAAGGAGATCGGCGTAGAGGAGCTCGGTGCGGCGCGCGCCGATGCGATCCTCGGTTCGATCTGGACCAACTTCATCGCGGTCTGCATCGTGATCGCCACGGCGGTCGCACTCGCTGGAAGCGGGAAGGCGATCGGCTCCGCCGCCGAGGCGGCGATCGCACTCGAGCCACTCGCCGGCTCCTTCGCCACGATCCTGTTCGGTGCTGGGCTCTTTGGTGCAAGCCTCTTGGCGATGGCGATCATGCCGCTCACCACCGCCTTCGCGCTGAGCGAAGCGTTCGGCTTTGAGTCGGGCGTTGATCGCAAGCTGCACGAGGCGCCGATCTTCTACGGCATCTTCACCGCCATCTTGGTGGTGGGTGCCGGCGTGGTGATGATCCCCGGACTCGACCCGATCGGCGCGATCGTGGGGAGCCAGTATCTGCAGGGCCTCTTCCTCCCCATCGTCCTCGCCTTCATCGTCAGCCTCGCTAGCAGCAAGGCGCTCCTCGGCGAGCATGCGAGCCCACGATGGCTCCGCATCGTCGGCTGGGGTGCGGTTGGAGTCTTGGGGGTGCTGAACGTGCTGGTGCTCGTGGCGAACCTGCTCGGCCTCGCAAACTAACGCGCGGAGTTTACGGTCCGACCGCTCCAAACTCTGTGGCAACCCAGGAGCGCGTGCAGGTGCGACGACTTTTGGAGTCGCTTGCCTCAAAGAGTGACGCGCCAGCAATGCGGCACTGCCCACCACCCGGAAGCGTGACGGTCTGACCGAGGAGGAGCATCGAGCGCCACCCGTCAGGATCATCAGGCCCTGCGGCTAGCTCCTCGCGCGCCGTTGCCACATAGCTAAAGATTGTTGCCACATCTCCTGGCGCAATGCTGCCGCGCACCAGCGCTGGTCCTAGATTCCAGTCTTTCACCACACCCGCTGCGTTGCGATCTGCCCACGCGTACCAACGCATGGTGGCGAGTGCAGCGAGTGCGCTCGCAACCTCAACTCCCGCATCAACTACGCGGAGCGTGATCGCCGAGAGGATGCGCTGCGCACGACGGATACGGCTCGTATCGCCGTCGTACTTTCGTGCGCGGGCGAAGCCGGTCCAGAGGTTGCTCGGTACATTAAAGATGCAGCCGTCAGCAGAGGCGCTAGTGGTTGAGCAAGAGCCAACGATAAAGTTTGGGCTCGTGCTGCGCACCCTTTTCTTGGTCCCTGGCTCACGGCAATTGGCGTAATTCCAGCCGGAGCCCTTTCGGTCAACGCTCCCTGGGCGCAGGAAGAGGAGGTCCCCGTATTTGGCGTTTGACGAGATGTTGCCATCGTCGTAGCTCATATTGTTCCCTGTGCGGATGCGGTTCGTGCGGCAGGAGGCGAAGCGGCTCTTGTCGTCGAGATGCACCAGCGTTGAGCCAGGGGCGAGCGTGTCGAGTTTAGCGCCGAGGATATCGGCGGCGCCAAAGGTGGTGAGCACCCAATCGTCAATCTCAATCTGGAACGCGTAGGCAAGGTTCTCACGGACTTTCTCTGCGGCGAGTGAGGAGCGCTCCCATGCGCGCAGGTCTGGTGTCTTCTTCATGCAGAGCTGCGCATAGACAAAGAGCGCGTTCACCTTGCTGTTAAATCGCGCCTGACCGGGACGGCAGAAGCTGCCTGCGAGTGACGGCTTCAGGGGGAAGTTCTCCATGTCGCGCGGGATGCTCAGCGCCGCCGCCTCTCCAGTTTCAGGGTTCACCGTGAGGAGGGTCATCACATCGGTCCGCTCGGTACCGGCACGATTGAAAGGCCCCTTCTTGTTAAGTTTGGCATCTGCAGCGCGCGACCAGATGTATGGATAAAGGGCACTCGCGGGCGCGCCACCTGCACTTGCAGCTGCCACGTTTGACTCAAGGCTGCTGCAGCGCTCTGCGCCGAGTCGTGAGTGCATCTTGCGACAGCGCTTGTCGCTCCCTAAGAAGAGGATCGTGTAGCGACCATCGCTGCCGAGCAGTGATGGATCGAGTTCCGTAACCTCAGCCACAACCTCTGCGGCGCGCGCACCCTGCGTTGTGACGGCGAGCGGCCCAATGCCAGACCAGGCGGCAGTGGCAACAGTGATCCCAGCGAGGAGTGCGAGCGCTGCTGCGTATGGCACGCCGCGGTGTCCGGCGGGCGTCACATCATCACCAGGCCGCCATCGACCCCCAGCACCTGGCCAGTGACGTACGAAGCCTCACGCGATGCGAGATAGATCACCGCAGCGGCGATCTCATGCGGCTCGCCAAACCTGCCGAGTGGCGTCTGTGCCTTCACGCCATCCTTAATCGCATCCGGTAGGTCAGCAGTCAGTTCAGTCGTGATGAAGCCCGGTGCTACGGCGTTCACGGTGATACCGCGGCTCGCAACCTCGCGCGCGGTGGCCTTGGTGAGGCCGATCATCCCCGCCTTCGCCGAGCTGTAGTTCGCCTGGCCGGCATTCCCCGCCTGACCGGAGACGCTCGTGATGTTGATGATGCGACCACTCTTGGCGCGCAGCATCTCCTTCACCGCCGCCTTCGTCATATAGAAGGCACCGGAGAGATTTGTGTCGATCACTTCGCGCCACTGCTCTGGCGTCATGCGCAGGATCAGCGTGTCGCGGGTGATCCCCGCGTTGTTCACGAGAAGATCAACCTTGCCGAAGGCCTCAATCGCCTTGGCGACCACCCCAACGGCAGCATCTGGATCGGCGGCGTCAGCCTGCAGGGCGATCCCCTTGCGCCCCTTCGCGGCGATCTCAGTGATCACGGCGTCGGCGGCGGCGGTGTTCCCCTTGTAGGTGATCAGCACGTCGGCGCCAGCGTCGGCGAGTGCGAGCGCAATGGCGCGACCAATGCCGCGTGCGCCGCCCGTGACAATTGCCGAATATCCGTTCAGTTCAAACATGTCGCCTCCTTCGCCTTGATGGTGATCAACGTTATCGTCCCAGTCAGTTTGATCTTAGCGACGGCGTCCGTCCAGGTGCGCACGAAGCGCCGCAGGGACGGCGTCCGCCTTGGCCCCACCCTCGGGACGGTTCACCACGATCTTGCTCGTGTCAACGCTCGCCGCACGCGCGCCGTGTGCGGGGTCAGCGTCCCAACGCGTGACGAAGGCGCCCGAGGTGTAACCGCCACCAAACGCCACGGTGCAGAAGACGTCGCCAGGCTTCAGGCGCCCTGCGGCGACCGCCTCGGAGAGGGCGATCGGGATGCTCGCCGCCGAGGTGTTTCCGTACTTATCAAGGTACACGAAAATCTGATCCATCGGATAGTCGATCGCCTTGGAGACGTGCTCAATGATGCGGATGTTCGCCTGATGCGGAATGACGAGGTTCACCTGTGACGGGGTAAGGCCGGCGCGCTCAATTGCAGCGGTTGCCACCGCCGCCATGGTGCGCGTTGCGTAAACGTAGGTCTTGGCGCCGTCCATCTTGATTAGCGGATCCGCGTCATCACCGGCACCACCCGGAATCCAGAGTGCGTACGCGCCGCTCGGATCGGCAGAGAGTTCAAAGCTGAGTGTCCCTGGACGCGTGGTCCCCTCTTGTCCGGCGGGGAGTTCGAGCGCCTCAAGGACAATGGCGCCAGCGCCGTCGCCAAAGAGGACGCACGTTGAGCGATCGCTCCAGTCAACGGAGCGTGAGAGTGTCTCGGCGCCAATGACGAGTGCGCGTTGCCCGAGGCCCGCAGTAATGAAGCCGTGGGCAACGGCGTAGGCGTAGGCGAAACCGGAGCAGGCAGCGGAGAGGTCGAAGGCGGCGGCGCGCGTGCTGCCGATCGCCCCCTTCACTAACACTGCGGTGCTCGGCATCAGGTGATCTGGCGTCAGTGTGGCCACCACGATCAGATCAACATCATCGGCACCAATGCCCGCAACGGCGAGTGCGCGCGCTGCCGCAATAGATGCCATGGAGGCGGTTGTCTCGCCCTTCGCCGCAATGCGGCGCTCACGAATCCCTGTGCGCGTGGCAATCCATTCGTCACTCGTCTCCACGATCTTCTCAAGGTCAGCATTCGTCAAAATGGTGGACGGCACCTCATGTCCCCAGCCGGTGATGTGCGTGGTGCGATTTGGCAACTGCGCGCGACCGGTCGTCCCGCCAATGCGCTGCTCGTTCATGGCGTCTCCACTCATGGCTCAAGCTCAATGATCGGCGACTTGGACTTCACGAGGCGACCGTTCTCAGCAACGATGCGCACTACGCGCCCCGCCTTATCCGACTTGATCTCGTTGAAGAGCTTCATCGCCTCAATCAGGCCGATCGGCTGGCCAACGCTGATCGTCTGGCCAACCGCGATCATCGGATCAGCACCTGGCGTTGCTGCGGCGTAGAAGATGCCAGTGAGCGGCGCGCTGACGAAGACGCCGCTCGGCGCGGCCGAAGCGGCTGTTGCCGCTGCGGGGGCAGCGGCTGCTGATGGCACGGCGGTTGGTGCCGCGGAAGCGGTTGCTGCAGGTGCACCACTGTTGAGGATGATCTGCGCGCCAGCAACAGCGGCGCGGCTGCGCACCACCACGCGGGTGCCGCCAGAGGAGAGTTCGATCTCGGCGAGGCCGCTCCCATCCGCAACGGCGGCGAGTCGGTCGATGAGTTCAACGAGATCCGCTTCGTCGCTGGTGAGCGGCGCCTGCTCCACCGTCTGACGCGGGATGCGCAGCTCCGGCGGTTGCGCATTGAGGCGCTGCTGGCCGCGACGCGGTCGTGGTGGCGTAGTCTGGATGACGGGTCGTGGCTCGCTGCGCTCTGCTGTGCGACGCTCGGTGGTGAAGCGCTCCACTGGCGGCGTGGATGGATTCGCTGGGCTGATGCCGCTGCTCTGCTGCGCATCTGCAGCGCTGCCGCGCGCACGTCGCGCCGCCTCGCGCGCCGCATCCAGCGCGCGTCGTGCGCTCTTCTGTAGTCGCTCGCGACGCTTCTCTGGCATCAGCGGCCCGTCCACTTCGCAAGAAGAATGGCCGCGTTCTGCCCGCCGAATCCGAAGGCATTCACAAGGGCAAGTGAAACTTCCTGGTCGCGTGGCGCGCCAGTGACAATGTCGAGCGCGCCAACGAGTGGATCGGGTGCGCTGAGATTCAGGGTGGCGTGGACGCGACTGTCACGCATGGCGCAGATGGTGGCGGCGGCGCCCAGGGCACCAGCGGCACCGAGCGTGTGGCCGATGTTTCCTTTGGTGGCGGTGATACTGGCGCGCAACTGTGCGCGGCCCGCCGAGGCGGCGCTCGCGGCATCTAGCGCGCCAGTGAGGATGGTGCGGATGGCGTCGAGCTCGGCCTTGTCGCCTTCTGGCGTTGAGGTGGCGTGCGCGTTGACATGGTCAATCTCGCTCCCCGAGCGTCCCGCCTTCTCCAGCGCGCGACGTGCGGCGCGCACCGCGCCGTACCCGCCAGGGGCTGGGAGGGTGATGTGCTGCGCGTCCGCCGATGCGCCGTAACCAACGATCTCAGCGAGCGGCGTGGCGCCGCGTGCGAGGGCGAGGTCGAGTCGCTCAAGAAGAAGGATGCCAGCCCCTTCGGACATCACGAACCCGTCGCGCGCGCTGTCAAACGGTCGCGATGCGGCGGCAGGATCGCCACCCGCGGCGCTACTCCCGCTTCGTGACAGTGCGCGCATATTGTTGAATCCGGCAATCACCACAGGATGCAGCGCCGCTTCGGAACCACCAGCGAGTGCGCGCTCCGCGTCACCGCGACGGATCGTCTCGTACGCTTCGCCAATGGCGTGACCGGCGGTGGCGCAGGCGCTGACTGGTCCGAACGATGGACCTTGCGCATTGACATGGATCGCAACCTCACCCGCCGCCATGTTGCCGATCGCTCCCGGAATCAAGAATGGTGAGACGCGACCCGCCCCCTTCTCGGCGTAGTTCAGCGCCTGCTCAAAGAGTGTCGTTGCACCACCGAGTCCTGAGCCGATGATCGTTGCGGTGCCGAGGGCGAGCTCATCGCTCAGTCGAGCTGGGAGACCTGCGGAGGTGAGCGCTTCAACGGATGCGGCGATCGCAAGGTGTGAGAAGCGATCGAGTCGCTTGATCTGCTTCGCCTCAAGGATGTCGGATGGATCAAAGTTCGGGACCTGCCCGCCGAAGTCCACCTCTTGTCCGGTGAGATCGAGCCCTTCAAGGCGACGAATGCCAGAGCGCCCCGCAAGGAGTCCGCTCCAGAGTGCATCCACGCCGCGACCGAGTGGAGAGAGCGCCCCCATGCCGGTGACCACAACGCGATGCGCGCTGCTCATCGCACCATCTTCCCTGTGCGTACGGTGGCGGCGCGGTACGCGTCGCCAGCGAGTCCGCGCGCCGTAATCGCATCGCTCACCGCGTCCGTGTCGTACGTTGCGCGATGAATCTCGGCGCTGATCGTGGCGGCCTCTGGATCAATATCGATCACGGCGAATGCGGCGGAGGCCTCACCGTCATACGGGAGTCCAGCAGAACCAGCGTCCACGATCACCTTCCAGCCGTAATCCTTGACGCGTGCCTGATGGGTGAAGCCAACGCAGACGAGGCGCGAGTCGGTCTGGCCGATCAGCTCCAACGTGGTGGAAGGGTCAAGGTCGGCGCTCAACGGGATGGTGCGCGAGCCCGGCGAGGCGTGGCAGAAGGTGACGCCGATCTCGCCGTAGCGGATGCGACGCTCCGTTGGGAGGGAGCGCAGCCACTCAATGCGATCGTCATCAAGTTCATCCGACGCCCACTCCACGGAGGCCTTCAGTGCTGGCGGAAGTCCGCCGGCGAGGCTCGGAAAGCTCGCCGCGTAATCAAGGTCGGCCACCGCAATGTCGCCAGTGCCAGCGGTGACAAGCGCGCCACTCGCCTGCAACTTGCGGATCAGGTCAATCGTCTCGGTTGGCTTCGGCCCGAAGAGGGCGTGATCGCCAAGGATCGCCACCTGGTCTGGCTTCAGCGCAGGGAACTTCGCCACGATCGCCTCAAGTGCGGCGAGATTGCCGTGGATGTCGGAGATGACAAGGACGCGTTTCATTGGTTGACTTCCTCTCTTATGACGCGGTGGACCCAGATGGGTTCGGGAGTGCGCTCTCTGGCGGAATGACAAACGTAATCGTTGCGCTGCAGGCCTTCTCGCCGTTGACGGAGGCGGTTCCAATGGCGCTCCCCATGCGTGAGCCGAGCTTCTGCATCACGATATCCAGCTGCAAGGTTTCGCCAGGGGTCACCATGCGCGTGAAGCGGCACTCTTCAATCTTTGCGAAGACACCGAGTCGGTTGCCGAACCCTTCGGTGCGCGCCACATAGACCGCCATCGCCTGCGCGAGTGCTTCTACCTGGAGGACGCCGGGCATGATCGGGCCGACCGGCTGTGGGAAGTGGCCGGGGACCCAGAAGGCATCGGCGCGGACGTCAAGCTCTGCAACAAGCGAACCCGCCGCACGATCTTCAGAGACGACGCGACTCAGCAGGAGGAAGGGGGGGCGATGCGGGATCAGCGCCTCAATCTGCTGCTGGTTCAGAAGCGGCTCACTCATGCAACCTCCATGCTACGCACCCGCCTGGTCGCCTGAGCGACGCGGCGCGGCGGCGAGGATGGCAGCAGTGCCAACGTCGTCGAGCATGCTGGTGGTGACGGCGCCGTTCAAGAATGACGGGCTCTCCAGAAGGCCGAGGAAGAAGTCGCGCGTGGTCGCCACGCCGTCAATCTCTAGTTCGCGGAGCGCGGCGCGGGAGCGCGCGATCGCCTCTTCACGCGTTGCGCCCCAGACGATGAGCTTGCCAAGAAGGCTGTCGTAATACGGCGGCACCTCGTAGCCGGCGTAGAGGTGCGAGTCGAATCGCACCCATGGGCCGCTCGGCGAACGGTACGCGCTGATCTCCCCCGCCTGCGGCTGGAAGTTCTTTGCCGGATCTTCTGCGGTGATGCGGAACTCAATGGCGTGGCCGCGCGGCTGAATGTCGCGCTGCGTCATTGGCATGCGCGCGCCACCAGCGAGTGCGATCTGCAGCGCCACAAGGTCAACGCCAGTCACCACCTCGGTGACGGGATGTTCCACTTGGATGCGGCAGTTGATCTCAATGAAGTACGGCTTCCCGTCTGGGCCAACCAAGAACTCGAGCGTCCCCACGTTGCGGTAGCCGGCGGCGCCGATCGCCTTTGCGGCGCGCGTAAGAAACTCTTCGCGGACGCGCGGTGTGAGCGCCGTGGATGGCGACTCTTCAACGAGTTTCTGATGACGGCGCTGTAGCGAGCAGTCTCGCTCACCAAAGTGGAGCGCCGTCCCTTCACTATCAACCGCGATCTGCACCTCAACATGGTGCGTTGCGCTGAGATACTTCTCCAAGTAAATGGATCCGTCGCCGAAGGCGGCCTGCGCCTCTTGCGCGCAGATGGAGAAGTTCTTGCTCAGCTCGGCGGCGTCCTGTGCCACGCGCATGCCGCGCCCGCCGCCACCCGCCGACGCCTTGAGGATCACCGGATAGCCAATCTTCTTCGCCGCATCCAGCGCCGCAGCCTCATCCGCCACCACGCCGTCTGAGCCAGGGATCGTTGGGAGGCCGTGCTTTGCGAGCAGCGCGCGTGTTGCCGCCTTGGAGTGGAACTTCTCCAGGATCGGCGCGGATGGCCCAATAAAAGTGAGCTTGTGCGCCGCAACCGCTTCGGCGAATGCGGCGTTCTCGGAGAGGAAGCCGTACCCCGGATGAATGGCGTCGCAGCCGGTGGCGAGTGCCGCGGAGATGATCGCGGGCGCGGAGAGGTAGCTCTGCTTCGCGTCCGCCGGACCAATGCAGACCGCCTCGTCGGCAACCAACACCGCGCGCGAGTCGGCATCCGCCTCGCTGTAGGCGACCACCGCCTCAAGGCCGAGCTGGCGGCAGGCGCGCAGGATGCGCAGCGCAATCTCGCCACGATTCGCAATCAGGACGCGCTTGATCACTTGGCGCCCTCACCGATTGACTCAAGCAGGAAGATCTCCTGGCCGTACTCCACCGGATCGCCAGTGGCCGACTTCAGCGCCGCCACAATCCCGCCGTGTGTTGCGCGCACCTCTGTTGGGATGCCGAGCACCTCAACGGTGGCAACGAGCGCACCCTTCGCCACCTTGGCGCCAACGTGGATCTCCTTGGAGAGCGTCAGGAATCCCACCGCCGTTGCGCGCACCGCATGCTTGCGCGCCGCGCTAACAGAACTTGGCGCCGGTGCAGTCGCAGCACCCGGCGCCACAGCACCGTGTGCTGGAGCACCAAACGAAGCGGCCTGCTGTACGCCGAGCGACTCAGATCGAACGCGCACCGTTGCGCCGTTTCGCTCAACTTCAATCTCGCCGAGGCCAGTCTCTGCAAGGCGATCCACCAATACGGGGAGGAGCGCGTCAATCAGTGCGCCGAGCTCTTCGGCTCTCCCTTCGCCGCTCACGTTCGCGTTCGCAAGGTCACGAAACTTTGCCATCGTTATGCCCCCGCACTATCGCGCTCGATCTCATCAATCCAGTCGTCGCCAACGCCAGCGCCAACAAGGTCGCGATCAAGGCCGAAGAGTGAACGGATCGCGCCCCTGATCCCCTTCTTCTTGACCGGCGCTTCGTCAAACGCGCCAAAGGCGCGGTAGCGCGCGTAACGTGCGGTGAGGAGTTCGTTGAGATCCTTCATGGATTCAAGCTCGTCGAAGGCGGCGCTCGCCGTCTCCCAGATGGAGCGCGCCAGCGTCACGGTGGACTCTGCGGAGAGCGTTTCTGGTTCTGGGATGATGCCGTCTACTACGCCGAGTGCCACCTGCTCTGTGGCGGTGATGCGCAGCGCGCGCGCCGCGGCGGGGGCCTTCTCAGAGGTGCGGAAGAGGATTGCGGCACACCCTTCTGGGCTGATCACTGAGTAGTAGGCGTGCTCCAGCGCGTAGACGCGGTCGCCAGCAGCAATCGCCAGTGCGCCCCCTGAGCCGCCCTCCCCCGTCACCACGGTGACGATCGGAGTGCGGAGTTCGGTCATGCGGCTGATGGAGGCGGCGATCGCCTCGGCAATCCCGCGCTGCTCAGACTCGGGGCCTGGGTGCGCTCCCGGGGTGTCCACGAGCGTCAGAACGGGGAGATGGAGTCGTTCGGCGAGCTCAAAGGCGCGCATCGCCTTCCGGTAGCCCTCAGGGTGCGGCATGCCGAAGCCGCGACGGATGTTGCTCTCTGTGTCGCGACCCTTCTGCGTTCCAACCACCACGATGCGTCGTCCATCAATGCGCGCAATGCCCGCAACGATCGCGCCGTCATCACCCGCGCGTCGATCACCGCGCAGCTCAACAAAGTCGGCGTTCAGCGCTTCAAGAAACTCTGCGGTGCGTGGTCGCTCAGGATCCCTGGCGCGGCGCACATGACTCCACGCCTCCTCTTCTTCAAGGTGCGGCCCAAGTTCTGGTGCAAGGTGTCGATCACGCTGGTTCTCCAAGATCTGATCGGCGCGATTCGCCACGCGCGTTGCGGCCGAAGCGACCGGCGCCAAGACGCTGCCGATCATCGTGCCCGCACCCTGCGCAACACCAGTCACCACGCCACCAATCAGTCCAACGCCTGGAATGTTGATCTGCTGATAGAGCGGCACAGCAGGTGCTGGAAGTGGCTGCAAGAGACTGAGTGCGCGAATGATCCATGGCCGCAGATTGCCGCGCGCAACGATCGCATCAATGAAGCCAGTCTCCAGCAAGAACTCTGAACGCTGGAAGCCGGCGGGGAGTTCGTCGCCAATCGTTCCAGCGGAGACGCGCGCGCCGCTGAATCCAATCAGCGCGTTCGGCTCCGCAACATTCAGATCGCCGAGTGCGCCGAATGATGCAATCGTGCCGCCAGTGGTTGGATCGGTGAGGAGGCTGATGAATGTGCCGCCGCTCGACTTCAGTCGCGCAATCGCGGCGAGTGTCTTCGGCAGCTGCATCAGCGCGTAGGTCCCCTCCTGCATGCGTGCGCCACCAGAGGCGGAGACGATCAGGAGCGGAAGGCGACGTTCGGTGGCGAGTTCGGCGGCGCGTGCCACCTTCTCCCCAACCACGGAGCCCATCGAGCCGCCCATGAAGAAGAAGTCCGTCACCACCAGAGAGACTTCGATCCCGCCGATGCTGGCGGTGCCGCGGATCGCCGCGTCCCGTTCGCCGGTCAGCTTGCGGGCGGTGGCGGCACGCTCGGGGTAGGGCTTGGAGTCGGTGAAGACGATCGGGTCGAGGGAGACCAGGCTCGCGTCCAGTTCGGTGAACGAGCCTTCGTCAACCAGTTGGGCGATCCGCTCCCGGGCGGGGACGCGGAAGTGGTGCCCGCAGGATGTGCAGACGCGGAGGCCCTTCTCGAGGCTCTTCTTAAAGAGGAGCTCGGAGCACCCGGGGCAGCGCAGCCAGAGATCGGGCTCGCCTCCAGGGGTCGCCTTGCGGCGCTTGAACGGGTTGCTAAAGCTCGGCACGGAACCTCCCCACTAGAGGGTGATGGTACCCGCTACGGGGTGGCGGCTCGCACGACTCGGGTCACTTCCCCTGTGGAGATGGCACGCTCCGTGCCGTCCACGCTCAGAATGAGCGCGCCAGAGCTGCCGTCGAATCCCACCACGCGACCCTGCAGGTGTCCCTCGGCGCCGAGATCCAACTCCACCTCCCACCCATCCAGGAGCTGGCGTGCACGCCAATTAGCGACATCAAAGCGACCGGATTGGAGCGCCGCCAGGCGCCCTTCAAGGCGCGCCACCGCGTCGTCAAAGATCGCCTCACGATCCACGGGGCGACCGGAGGCGAGCTCTAGTGACGTTGCCGTGGCGGCCAGAGCCGCGTCGAGTCGCGACGGATCGCCGCGCACATTTAAACCAATGCCAACGATCAGTGTTGCGTTCGGACCACCAAGATCCGAAGCCTCCATCAACGCACCGCCTACCTTACGGAATCCGGTCGTCACGCCACCCTCTTCGTTGCGCAGTACCAGATCATTCGGCCACTTCAGTGCAAGCCCGCCAATCAGGAGACCCGCCGCATCCTCCGCTGCGTCTGCAAGTGCGAGCGCGAACTCCGCACCAACGCGCCAGGCGCGCTCAGGCTCCGTGGGGAGTGATTCGGCGCGGACGGCGAGGCTCATCAGCAGCGAACCGCCGGGAGCATCAAGCCAGGTGCGACCGGAGCGTCCACGCCCCGCGCTCTGCGTCTCTGCGCGAATCAGGAGCGGCGTTGCCGCACCTGCGGCAAGCCGCTCACGTGCAACGTCGTTGGTTGAGGTGACTGCGTCGAGTCGCTCGACGTGAATCAGGCGCGAGACTCCGCGTCACGCGCCGCAGCATCAACTGGATCTGGCGTTGCAAGATCAAACGTGTCGTGGAGCGCCTTCAGCGCGCGATCCGCATCCGCCTGCGCAATGATGCAGGTGATCCTGATTTCTGAAGTTGAAATCATCTGAATGTTTACCTTTACATCGGCAAGCGTGCCGAACATGCGCGCTGCATACCCAGGTGCGTTCTGAATACCAGCTCCAACAATGGAGATCTTCGCAACTGATTCGTCAATCTCAAGCGCGCGCGCGCCGATCTCATCCCGAATCTTCTCCAGCACGGGCCGCGCGGCGGCAAGGTCACTGCGGCCACACGTGAATGAAAGGTCGGTGGTGCCGTCGTGCGAGACGTTCTGCACGATCATGTCCACGTTGATGTTTGCTGTGGCGAGTGGGTCGAAGACCAACTTCGCAATGCCTGGGCGGTCTGGGACGGCAACCATTGTCACCTTGGCAACCTTCGTATCTGCCGCGAGTCCGCGAACCTTATTGCGCTGTTCCACTTGACGGTCCTCCTTGATCTGGGTTCCTGGCTGATCCACAAACGAGCTGAGTACCTCAATGGTGACGCCGTTCACCCAGCCCAACTCTACGGCGCGCGTCTGCATCACCTGCGCCCCCTGGTTGGCGAGCTCCAGCATCTCCTCATATCCGATCACCTGCAACTGGCGGGCGTCCGTGACCACGCGGGGGTCGGCGGTATAGACGCCGGTGACGTCGGTGAAGATCTGGCAGCGATCGGCGCCGAGCGCCGCCGCGAGCGCCACGGCCGAGGTATCTGAGCCGCCACGACCGAGCGTGGTGGTCTCCGTGCCGCTCACCCCCTGGAAGCCAGCCACGATCACCACGCGGCCTGCGGCAACCTCTTCTCGGACGCGCTTCGGCTCAATGGCGGCGATCCGCCCCTTCCCAAAGGTCCCGTCGGCGCTGATCCCCGCCTGTGCGCCGCTGAGGCTGACCGCCTCCACGCCGCGCGCCTGCAGCGCCATGGCGAGTAGCGCCGCCGATTGAATCTCGCCCGTAGCGAGCAGCGCATCCTGTTCGCGCGCGCTTGGCAGCACGCCGCCCGTCACCTGCGATGCGAGTGCGAGCAGATCATCGGTGGTGTCGCCCATTGCGGAGACCACGGCAACCACGCTCTTCCCTGCGGCGCGATCCGCTGCGATGCGGGTTGCAACGGCGCCGATCCGCTCCACGTTGGCAACAGAGCTCCCGCCGTACTTCTGGACGAGCAGATCTGACGCGCTCACTTGCCGAACCCCGTGAAGGCCTCAATACGAACGCCATCATGATCAACATCAAATCGCACGGCACCGCCACCAATCTTCGCCGCAGTTGCAACGCCCTCCATTGCGGCGCTGATCGCATCCACGTGTGACGCATCATCTGTAATGGCGAGGATCGACGAACCGGCGCCGGCGAGGCAGGCGCTCACCGCACCTGCACCAACCGCGGCGGCAATGAGATCTGGCAGCGCGGTGTAGCGCTTGGCGCGATACGGCTGATGCAGACGATCGTCGGCAAGGAGCGCAAAGCCTGTGACGTCGCCCGACTCGAGCGCGGCAATACCCGCCGCCATGCGACCAGCGTTATGCACCGCGTCATCAAGCGGAACCTTCGGTGGAAGTACGGCACGCATCTCGCTCGTTGGGAGTCGCTGATCAGGAATCATCAGCACGGGGATCGTTGCATCTGGCACCGCAATCAGGCGCGCTGTGAGAACTCCATCAACGCGCGTGCTCGCCACCAGGCCGCCGAAGATTGCGGCGGCGGCGTTGTCTGGGTGACCCTCTTCGTCATCCGCTGCGGCGAAGAGTCGATCGGTCAGGTCGTCTGGGAAGAGGTCGGCGCAGGGGCCGGGGAGTTCATCAATCGTTCCAGATGCGCCAGCGAGTGCGGCGCCAGCGAAGAGCCCGCCAACGAAGGCGGCGGCGGATGAGCCGAGCCCGCGCGCCAGCGGGATGCGATTCAGCGCCTTGATCTCGAGTGAGAGGCGGTCACCGTTCGGCACCCCCGCCGCGGCGAGGCCGCGCGCAATGGCACCCACCGCCACGTTGCGCCGGTCCGTAGGGAGCTCGCCAAGCCCTTCACCCTCTACTACAAGCGAGATATCCCCAGCCGCACCAGGCAGGGCGAGGCCTGATACGCGGACGGTAAGTTCATTGCGGTACTCGATCGCCATGCCGAGCACGTCGTAGCCCACGCCAAGGTTCGCGATCGTGGCCGGTACGGAAATCGTCACCGATCGTCCAATCAGGCCTTTGAGCTGCTCGTCACTCATCGCAGCGCCCCTACCAGCCGAGTGCGGTGCGCACGCCAGCGAGCGTTGCATCCGCTTCGCGAATCTCACCGATCAGGCGCGACGCCGTCTCTGGATCCTTCAACCCGAATCCGGTCATCACCGCAACGATGCGGCCACTGCCGTCCACGCGGCCAGATGCAATCAGGTTGCGTAGTCCAGCGATCGGCGCGGCACAGGCCGGCTCAACAAAGATGCCACCAAGGCGAATGATCTCTTCTTGCGCGCGCAGGATCTCTGCATCTGTGACGGCATCAATGATTCCGCCCGACTCGTCGCGCGCGGCGATCGCCGCATCCCACGACGCGGGCTTGCCGATGCGAATCGCGGTAGCGATCGTCTCTGGGTTAGAAACTGGCGCGCCGTTCACGAGTGGTGCGGCACCCGCAGCCTGCAGGCCGACCATGCGCGGCCGCTGCTTCGCCGCCCCAGCAGCGAGCGCATCGCTGAAGCCGCGCCAGTAGGCGCTGATGTTTCCGGCATTTCCTACTGGAAGCGCAAGTACATCCGGCGCATCGCCAAGATCGGCAACGATCTCGTGTGCGGCGGTAGCCTGCCCTGCAATGCGGTGCGGATTAATCGAATTCACGATCTCCACGCCGCCGCCGCCAGCGCCAAGCTCACGGACGATCTCCAGTGCGTCATCAAAGTTGCCACGAATCGAGATCACTTTTGCCCCTGCGGCAAAGGCCTGCAGCAACTTGCCGGCGGCGATCTTGCCAGCAGGAAGCAGCACGACCGCCTCAATCCCCGCGGCGGCGGCGTATGCGGCGGCGGATGCGGAGGTGTTGCCGGTACTGGCGCAAACCACGGCTCGGGCTCCAGACTCCAGAGCCTTCGCCACCGCCACCACCATGCCGCGATCCTTGAACGATCCGGTTGGGTTCGCCCCTTCAACCTTCAGCCACAGGTCAGATGCACCAATTGACGCACCCAGGCGTGGCGCGCGCACGAGTGGCGTTGCACCCTCACCCAACGTGAGCATTGGCGTTGCTGCCGTAACGGGTAGCACCGAACGGAAGCGCTCCATCAGCACTGGGCGTGCCCCGTGCGCGCTCATCGCCAGGCCCATTCCGGCACGTTCGGCAGGAGGTCGCCGCGCCAGCCGTCCCAGTCTTCAGTCATCACCCCACCGTAGAAATTGACGAAGTGGAGGCCCGCGCCGCGCAGCTCTGCCGCAGCGGTTCGGCGTGCATCGGCGTTCAGGCCGCGCGCCGCCAGCACCACACGGCCCGCCTCGCGCGCCGCTTCGTAGACAACGGCGTCCACCGCCTGGTCGCTATTCATATGGCGCAACAGGTTGATCAGCTTCTCGAACGCCCCAGCCTTACCGAGCGTCAACATGCCGTCGCCACCCGCAACGAGTCGTCGTACCTCGCTCGCACCCGCAGCGCGCAGCAGATCCTCACCGCGCGCGGCATCCGCTGCGCGATCGGCAACCGCCAAGAACCAGCCGTTCGGATACGGGAAGCGCAGCGAGCTACTCATGCATCACCACGCTTCTTCTTTGCCGCCAAGAACCATGCGGGTGCTGGCGCATTATCTGCTGGCGGGAGCTCGCCCCACGACGAGCCTTCGCCACCCGCAACCGCCAAGATGTCGCTAATCACGCCGCTCGCCGTTGATCCAGGTCCAGCGCCAGCGCCTGCAAGCGTGAGATCGCCAATTAAATCACCAGAGACAACAATCAGATTCCCGCCACCAACCGTGGTGCCGAGTCGCGAGTCGGTGGGAACTTCGGTGACGCGAACAGAGAGCACATCCTTTGATGCATCATCGCCGCCGTTCTCCCATGAGGCAAGCATGCGCAGTCGCGCGCCGCGCGCAGCGGCCGCCGCAATATCGGACGCCTGAACTCCAGTGATCCCTGGCGCGTCATCAAACTGCACATGTGTGAGTGCCGGCCAGGCGCCGGCCGCCATGCGCGCCAAGATCACGAGCTTCGCCGCCGCATCTTCGCCTTCCACGTCAGAGCGCGGATCCGCCTCGGCGTAGCCGATCTTCTGCGCCTCGCCGAGCGCCTGCTCATACGACCAGCCTTCGCTCTCCATCTTGGTGAGGATGTAGTTGGTGGTGCCGTTAATGATCCCCTTGATAGAGGTGATCTCATTCGCCGCCATGTCGCGCGCCAGCACGCCAATGATCGGCACCCCCGCCGCAACCGCAGATTCAAATCGCAGCGCCGCGCCAGAGGCGCGCGCAAGTGCTTCGAGTCGCGCACCGAACGTTGCAAGGAGCAGCTTGTTCGCCGTCACCACCGGTCGCCCCACCTTCAGCGCCGTCTCAACAACTCCAAGCGCCGGATCCAGTCCGCCCATCAGCTCAACCACAAGGTCAACATCAGATGCAGCGAGGGCCGCAGCATCAGTACTCAACGGCGCAATGCGATCGAGTCCCGCAGCCGTTGCCTTGGCAACGTCGCGCACCGCAATGCCGGCGATCTCAATCCCCCACTCCTCGTATCGGGAGACCAGACCCCGCGCCACGGCGGCACCGACCGTCCCCCCACCAAGGAGGGCGATCGTGAAGCCAGAACGAGACGAGTTGCTATTCATGCGCCAAGAGTAGCGGAGGGGGCGAGCCCTACCTGCACCCCGCCTAGATCAGGCGCCGCTGCACGACCAGCGATCAATGTTTTTGGTGCGCTGCTGGTCGGTGGCGCTGTTCCGCAAGAAGAGGTTGGCGCGCTCAATGCGTAGGGCCTTTTTTCGGCTCACCGTCGTCTCACAGGCATTGATGAAGATTGCCCCGCCGAGAGGGGCGGCATTCAGCCTAAAGGTGTTGCCGCGCAGCTTCCGGAGATCGTCGCTATTTGGAGTATAGAAAGCGACAGCCCCGCCGATTTCGCTCGCCATATTTCGTCTGAAGCGCGACTGAGTGATGATGCCAGTGCCGGCCGCAATAGCGCCACCATAGCTGGCACTGTTACCGACAAAGGTGCTGTTGGTGACGGTGAAGGTGGCGCCGTAAATGGCGCCGCCTACTAAGGCCTCGTTACCGATAAAGGTGCTGTTGGTGACGGTGACGCCGTCAGCAGAGATGGCACCGCCGATAAAAGAGTGGGCATCGTTACCGATAAAGGTGCTGTTGGTGACGGTGACGGTGCCGTCAGCAGAGATGGCACCGCCGTTTCCGCCATTGTTGTTCCTAAAGGTGCTATTGGTGACGGTGACGGTGCCGTCAGCAGTGATGGCACCGCCGTCGTCGGCGCTATTGTTGTTCGTGAAGGAGCTGTTGGTGACGGTGACGGTGGTGCCGGAGATGGCACCGCCATCGTCGGAAGCCTCGTTACCGATAAAGGTGCTGTTGGTGACGGTCACGGTGGTGCAGTTGATGGCACCGCCATCGTCAGGGCCCTCGCCGCCCCCCTCGCCGCTGACAGTGCGGCCATCAAGGAAGGTGAGACCGCTGACCGTCGCCGTGGTGCAATCCAAGATCTGAGTGTCAGCTCTGCCGTCAAGGATCGTGACGCTCGCGCCAGCACCTTGCAGCGTCAGCAGCTCTGCGCCGAGATCAATCGTGCTTTCAATCGCGTAGGTGCCTGCGCAGATGTAGATCGTGTCACCATCCACCGCGCTGTCCGCTGCGACAACAATGGGAGTCTGATCGCCGCCAACGTAGTCGGGATCCGTGCAGCTAGAGCCGTCGCCATCAGGTGTCCCGGCTTGGGCAACGTAGTAGGTGTCCGAACCGTTTGCATAGGTGGGGCCCGGTGCGCCGACGAAGAGGGTGCCAGTCATAACCAGGGCGGTGAGTGCGCTCAGCGCACGGCGAACAGATCGAGTCATCGGTGAGATCCTCCACCAAGAGTGAGGGGTTAAAGCCCCTCAAGTCCTCCGAGCGTCTTCGGCATCCTACGCCCCCCGACCGCTACAATCCGAAGATGAACCAGAAAGGCCCCGCCACAGCAGCCAAAGCGCCGATCCGCGCCTATTCGGGGATTCAGCCGAGTGGGGCGCCGCACCTGGGGAACGACCTGGGCGCCATTCGGAACTACGTGGCGCTGCAGGAGAACTACGAGTCCATCTACTGCATCGTTGATTACCACGCGCTTACCAGCGTCCACGACGGCGACCGACTGCGCCGCCAGACTCGCGAGATGGCGGCGGCGCTGATCGCGCTCGGGTTAGACCCGAACAAGTGCACCTTGTTTGTGCAGAGCCATCGGCCAGAGGT
>JACCDP011060427.1_pt1 | contig 25850 bp, 23 predicted proteins | sample 7445841 | NCBI WGS metagenome assembly JACCDP01 (sample SAMN15323441, study PRJNA562643) | freshwater metagenome | isolation source: river surface water | place: USA:Blue River Watershed | collected 2017-08-17 | reverse complement strand
CCATCGCCTCGGTGATCTCGGTTGAAGTGATAAGCACCTCGCGAGGGAGGCCGGCGATCATGTCACGCCCCTTGACGCTCATGCTGATCTCCTCTTCGAGCGGGAGGGCGCTGCCAATCTCGACTTTTACCTGTTCAGCGGTACGGTCACCGATCATCAGGTTGTACTTTCGGCGGATGTAGAGCGCGATCGCCTCGTCGAAGCGGTTGCCGCCGACACGGTGGCTCTTTGCCACCACGATGTCAGACATGGAGATCACTGCAATCTCCGCCGTTCCGCCACCGATGTTCACGATCATGTTCCCTGACGGACCGCTGATCGGCAGCTGTGCGCCGATCGCCGCCGCCATTGGCTCTTCAATCAGATACGCCTTCCCAGCCCCCGCCTGTCGCGCCGCGTCTAGGACGTAGCGCTTCTCCACAGAGGTAGACCCGGCAGGAACGCTCACCAGCACGTCTGGTCGACCGAACGAGATCTTCCCGGCGGTGCCCTTCTTGATGAAGTATCGAAGCATCGCCTCGGTCACCACGTAGTCGGCGATCACGCCGTCTCGAAGCGGGCGGATCGCGGTGATGGATCCTGGCGTACGCCCAACCATCTCTTTTGCTTCGGTGCCGACCGCAACAATCCGATCGTCTGCATCAATGGCGACAACGCTCGGCTCACGAACCGTGATCCCTTGACCCTGAACAAAGACCAGCACGTTTGCGGTGCCGAGGTCGATTCCAATCTTCATGCTGGGCTCTTCTCCTCTTCGCTGACATGCGTCAGCTCCGCGCCAAGGCCACGGAACTTTTCCTCAATGGTCGCATAGCCGCGGCGGACGTGGTGCGCGCCGTGGATCCTGCTCTCGCCAGGAGCGGCGAGTGCGGCGAGCATGAGCGTGGCACCTGCGCGCAGATCCGGGATATCCGCTTCTGCAGGGGTGAATGTGGTTGGCCCGCTGATTCGCGCATGCCGCGGGTCGAGAATCTCTACGTTGGCACCAAAGTTGCGCAGGCCGATCAGCCATTCGAGTCGATCTTCAAAGATGGTCTCATGGATGCTGCTGACGCCAGCGGCGCGCGTCAGGATCAGCCCTGCAGACGGCTGAAGGTCAGTCGCGAGCCCCGGATACGGCGACGTGGTGATGTCTGCCGCCTTGTACGAACCCTCCCCTTGTGGCATGCCGCTGACGCGCAACGTGGTGCCTTGAACACTGTGCTCGACGCCCATGCGTTCAAGGAGCTGTAGGAATGCACCAAGGTGTGCTGGCTGGATCTCTGTGATCTCGATGCTCCCACCAATCACTGCGGCGGCGGTTGCAAATGTTCCAGCCTCGATTCTGTCTGGCATGACACGATGCGATGCGCCGCGCAACGCATCAACACCCTGAATCTCAATAACGTCGGGAGCGGTGCGCTCAATCTGCGCGCCCATGCCGTTCAGGAGTGTGATCAGGTCGTCCACCTCTGGCTCTTGGGCTGCAGGGTGGATGCGAGTGCTGCCCTTGGCGAGGACTGCGGCGAGGATTGCGTTCTCCGTCCCCATCACGGTGACATGCGGAAAGTTGATGTCGGCACCACGTAGCCTACCGCTGCTCTTTGCAAAGTAGTAACCGTCGCGATAGTCAATCTCTGCGCCAAGTGCGCGCATGGCATCCACATGCAGGTTGACGGGACGTCGACCAATGCGATCGCCGCCAGGGTTGCTGATGATCACTCGACCGAATCGCGCAAGGAGCGGACCAAGCAACATGAAGCTCGCGCGCATCTTCGCCGCCGCCTCAAGTGGGACGAAGAGCCATTCAACCTCACCTGCAGTCAGCTCCATGGTTCCGTCTGACTCGCGGTCCACACGGACGCCAAGATCACGGAGCGTGTCGCGGAGCACTTCGATGTCAAGGATCTCTGGAACGTTCTGCAGCCGCAGCGTCTCTCCGGTGAGGACCGATGCTGCCATCATCTTGAGCGCGGCATTCTTTGCGCCGGATACACGCACGCTGCCGCTCAGTGGGCGGCCGCCGGTGATGTGAAACGCCTCCCTGGCGAGCACCGTGGGACGGTACTCCCAGGAGAAGGGCTTCGGCGTTGGTGCGTTACTCATCCGTGGATTCTCGCCCCTCTCCCCTCACTGCGTCCAACCGAGCGCCCTGCGCTGCTGGCGGGGTGTTTCGGTACGCGCCTGGGGAATCAGCCGCCTGGGGAATCAGCCGCGGCGGCGGCGGCGCTCGGCAAGGTTCAGGTGCAGGAGGGCTCGGGCCATGGAGGCGCGTGCTGTCGCGACCGCACCCGGATCCGCGTGATCCACCTGGGCGAGCGCCTGTTCGGCAACCGCCTTTGCCTTCTCAATCGCCTCGACGTCAAGGTCAGCGGCAAGATCGGCAGACTCTGCAAGCACCAGCACGCGATCTGGTCGCACCTGCACGAACCCGCCGATGATCGCCAACAGCTCAACGGTGCCGTCCTTGGTGGTGATGCGGCCTTCGCCGAGTCCGAGCACCGTCACGTACGGCTCGTGCTTCGGCAAGATTCCAACTTCACCGTCGATCGTTGGAAGGACGAGCGCCGTCGCCTCACCACTCCAGGTGAGTCGCTCCGGCGTCACGATCTCCAACGAGAATGGCATGCGTTACTTCGCCATCGCGGCGGCGTTTGCGCGCACATCATCCAACGTGCCGGCGAGGAAGAACGCCTGCTCTGGCAGCGCGTCGGCCTTCCCTTCCAGGATCTCGCGGAACGATGCGACCGTGTCAGCAATCTTCACGAACTTGCCGGGACGGCCAGTGAAGACCTCCGCAACGAAGAATGGCTGGCTCATGAAGCGCTGCAGACGTCGCGCGCGTGAAACGAGCGACTTGTCATCAGGCGAGAGCTCGTCCATTCCGAGAATGGCAATGATGTCTTGCAGGTCGCGGTAGCGTTGCAGCACACGCTGCACCTCTCGCGCCGTCTCGTAGTGGCTTGCACCAACCACGTTCGGATCGAGCACGCGTGACGTTGAGGTCAACGGGTCCACCGCCGGATAGATTCCCAACTCCGCAATGTTTCGCTCAAGGCGAATCGTGGAGTCGAGGTGTCCGAAGGTTGTTGCCGGTGCCGGGTCGGTGTAGTCGTCTGCTGGCACGTAGACCGCTTGCAGCGATGTGATCGAACCCTTCTTGGTGGAGGTGATGCGCTCCTGGAGCGCCGCCATCTCCGTTGCCAAGTTCGGTTGGTACCCCACGGCGCTCGGCATGCGACCGAGCAGTGCGGACACCTCGGAACCCGCCTGCGTGAAGCGGAAGATGTTGTCGATGAAGAGGAGCACGTCGCGACCCTCTTCGTCGCGGAAATACTCCGCCATCGTCAGGCCCGAAAGTGCCACGCGGAGACGCGCTCCGGGTGGCTCGTTCATCTGCCCGAACACCATCACGGTCTTGTCGATCACTCCTGAGTCCCGCATTTCGTGAATGAGGTCGTTCCCCTCACGTGAGCGCTCACCGACACCCGCGAACACGGAGTAGCCGGAGTGCTCTTGTGCAACGTTGCGGATCAACTCCTGGATCACCACCGTCTTGCCGACGCCCGCGCCACCGAAGATGCCGATCTTTCCACCCTTCTTGAATGGGCAGACGAGGTCAATCACCTTGATGCCGGTTTCAAAGAGCTCGGTCTCCGTGGTGAGATCGTCGAATGGTGGGGCAGAGCGATGGATTGGCAACTGCGTGTCCGCCTTCACATCACCCGCCTGGTCGATCGCCTCTCCGAGCACATTGAAGACGCGGCCGAGCGTTCCTGCGCCAACGGGGACAGAGATTGGCGCGCCGAGATCGGTTGCCTTTGCACCACGTGCAAGTCCGTCCGTCGTGGTCATTGCAACGGTGCGAACGCGATTGTTGCCAAGATGCTGCTGCACCTCTACCACGAGTGATCCGTCTGCGCGGTCAACGCGGACCGCGTTGTAGATTGCAGGCAGTTCTCGTGCGGCGAACTCAATGTCAACCACTGGTCCCGTGACCTGAACGACCGTTCCTACGGCCCCTGCGCTCTTCGTTCCTGCGTTCGCCATAACTCCTCCTACGCTCTCAGCTTCACTGCGCGCTTGCGCCCGAAGCAATTTCGATCATCTCTCGGGTGATGTTCGCCTGTCGCACCTTGTTGTAGGTCAGCGTGAGATCACTGATCAGATCTCCTGCACTCTCCGTTGCGTTCTTCATTGCGACCATGCGGCTCGACTGCTCACACGCCGTGGTCTCAAGCACCGCCTGGAAGATGCGTGTGGCGACGTAGCGCGGGAGGAGCGCCTCAAGCACGGTGGCTGGGTCCGGCTCAAAGAGGAACTGGTTCCCTGGGATCCCAGAGGTGTCGGCGGTTGGCTGGATCGGGAGGAGCTGAACCCCCTCTGGGCGTTGCACGAGTGTGGAGACGAAGGTTGGGTGGATCAGCGTCACGCTGACTGCGCGGCCGCCGAGGAAGTCGTCGGTGAGGAGGCGGACGAGCGGGGTGACATCAGCGAACGTGGGCTTGTCACCGTAGCCAGGGAAGGCGGCGGCGATCTCGTACCCTCCTCGGGCGAGCGCGTCGCGACCCTTCTTTCCGATCGTGACGATACGGGTGCCCGCCCCCGCGCCCTCAAGCTCCTTCATGGCGAATCGGATCAGGTTGGAGTTCAACGCGCCGGCGAGACCGCGGTCGGTGGTGAAGAGCACGATCAGCTTCGCACCCCCTTCGGACGGCTTCCGCAGCAGCGCGTGCCCCTCTTCGCCAAGGACGGAGGCAAGGTCGGCGATCACCTCATCAATAGAGTGTCCATACGGCCGTGCCGCGAGTGTGGACTCCTGTGCACGCTTCAACTTGGAGGCGGCAACGAACTGCATGGCGCGCGTGATCTGGCGAATGTTCTTCACCGCGCCGATGCGTCGCCGGATCTCGCGCTGGCTTGCCATTAGGCGAGGAAGCTCTTCCGGAACACGTCAACGGCCTCGTCGAGGCCCTTCGCGGCGTTGTCGGTCAGCGCCTGCTCCTTGGCGAGTTCGGCCAGCACCTGTGGGCGCTCTCGATCAAGGAACGTATAGAAGCCGCTCTCAAATTCGCTTACGCGTGGCGTCGGGATGTCATCCAGCTTTCCCTTTGAAGCAACGTAAAGGATGGCGACCTGCTTCTCCACCGCGACTGGCGCGTACTGCGGCTGTCGTGTGATTGCAGAGAGTTTCTCACCGCGCGTCAACTGATCGCGCGTCGACTTGTCCAGGTCACCTGAGAACTGCGCGAATGCCGCAAGTTCGCGGTACTGCGCAAGGTCGAGCTTCAAGGGCCCTGCAACCTTCTTCATCGCCTTCGTCTGCGCAGCGGAACCGACGCGCGAAACGGAGATACCAACGTTCACCGCTGGTCGCTGACCCGCGTTGAAGAGGTCGGTCTCGAGGAAGATCTGCCCGTCCGTGATGGAGATGACGTTCGTTGGGATGTACGCCGACACGTCACCCGCCTGCGTCTCGATGATTGGCAGCGCGGTGATCGAACCGCCGCCCAAGTCATCCGAGAGTCGCGCGGCGCGCTCGAGGAGTCGGCTATGCAGATAGAAGACGTCACCTGGGTACGCCTCGCGTCCTGGTGGTCGACGCAAGAGGAGTGCCATTTCACGATACGCCACCGCGTGCTTGGAGAGGTCGTCATAGACGCAGAGTGCGTCGCGCACCTCCTTGCCATCCACGGTGACACCCGCCTCCATGATCTCTTCGGCGATCGCACAACCGGCGAACGGCGCAAGGTACTGCAGTGGTGCTGGATCTTCGGCGCCCGCGACCACCACGACGGTGTGCCCCATGGCGCCCTGCTTCTCCAACATGGCGACGACGGTGCGCACCGTGGAGAGCTTCTGTCCGATTGCAACGTAGATGCAGATGAGGCCCTTCCCCTTCTGGTTGATGATCGTGTCGATCGCCACGGCGGTCTTGCCGGTCTGACGGTCGCCAATGATCAACTCGCGCTGTCCGCGACCGATTGGGATGAGTGCGTCGACCGCCTTGATGCCCGTCTGCACTGGCGTGGTGACCGACTTGCGGCTGATCACGCCCGGCGCAATGCGCTCAACGGGGCGACTCTTCTTTGCGTTGATCGGACCCTTGCCATCCAGTGGGCGACCGAGCGGATCGACAACGCGACCAATCAGTTCTGGCCCAACCGGCACCTCAACAACTCGGCCGGTGGTCTTGACGGTGTCGCCCTCTTTAATGCTCTTCGCGTCACCAAGGAGCACGGCACCAACCGTCTCTTCGCCAAGGTTGAGCGCCATACCGGCAACGCCGCCAGGGAACTCAAGAAGTTCAGACGAGAGTGCGCCAGAGAGTCCGTAGACCTGCGCGATGCCGTCGCCAACCTCGACCACGGTGCCAACGGTGCGCGACTCAGCGCCACCGTCGAAGCCCGCAATCTGCGACTTCAAGATGCTGATGATCTCGTCTGACTTGATTGCCATCTCTCTGCTCCTCGCTGCTCTACGCGTTGCGCCGGTTCAGCCGGCTGCCGAAAGGATTCGCTCACGCATGCGCGCGAGTTTTCCTTTGACGCTTCCATCAATAAGGAGGTCGCCCACGCGAAGCGTGATGCCTCCGACAAGGCTTGGATCAGTGTCATATGTGACGCGCACCGCGCCGCCAGCGATTCCCTTCGCCTGTGCCTCGATCTTGCTGCGCTCCTCCGCGCCAATCTCTGTGGGGGTGCTCACTCGTGCGGTAGCGACTCCGTTCCGCGCGTCAAGCGCCTCATGTGTTGCCTCTGCGATCGCAGGGAGACGCCCAAGGTGACGGCGCGAAGCGAGCGCCCCCATCAGCGTGCGTACCGCCGAACTCACCGGTGCGCCGGCCGCCGCCTCGAGCGCGCTCACGCGTGCCGCGGCTGGGGTGCGCGGATCGTCAAGGAGTGTTCGTGCCCCTGGGGTGCTCACCACCCCCGCCACTCGATCAAGCTCGGCGACGAGGGCCTCAGCCGCCGCCCCGTCGCCTGCGAGGGAGAGGAGGGCTGATGCGTAGCGACGCGCGGAGCCGAGGGGTCGATCCATGATCAGTTCCCCTTCCCGCGCTGCTCGTCCAAGAATTCGCCAACGAGTGCGCGTTGTCGTTCACCATCCATTGACGCACCGACCACCTTCGTCGCTGCACTGATTGCAAGGTCTGCAACTTCGCTTCGAATAGAGGCAAGGGCACTGACGCGCGCCGCCTCAATCTCTGCGGTGGCGTCGGCTCGCATCTTCTCGAGTTCCAACTTGAGCGCTGCCGCCTGCTGCTCGCGAATCTGCGCCGCCGCCTTCTCCGCGTTGGCGCGAATCTCATTCGACTCGCGTCGCGCTTCAGCAAGTGATGCGTCCGCCGCTTCAATTGCACGACCCTTTGCAAGCGCGGCGTCGGCCGCGTCGCGCAGACCGCGCTCGATGCGTTCACGTCGCTCGTCCAGCATCTTTGTGATGGGACCGAGTGCCGCTGCGCGCAAGACGATGATGAAGAAGCCGAAGTTCGCCGCTGAGACCAGGATCCAGAAAAGATTGAAGCTCAAGCCCGCACCTTCGGCTTCGCCAGCGGCGGCCTCAGCGAACGGAATCGCTCCGAGTACTCCCTGAATCAGGTCAATCATCTGCGCCTCAACAATCTGCATCAATGCTCAGTGCACGTTCGCGAGTTAAAGAACGAGTGAGAGGATGCCGAGCACGATCGCGAGAACGCCGAGGCCTTCTACGAATGCTGCACCGATGATGAAGACGCCGCGGATTGCGCCGGCCGCCTCTGGGTTTCGACCGATCGCGCTCACCGCTGCCGCTGCAGCCATGCCTACGCCGATCGCTGGCCCGATTACTGCGAGGGCCGCGAGGCCCGCCTGGAGCTTGTCCATTTCTGTACCTCCTACTGTGACCGCCGTTCGGAGGCTTCCGCTCGGTCGGTCCTGCTGTTGCTCAGCTACGGCTAGTGTGCCGCAACTCGCGATTCTGCTCCTGCCGCGGAGCCCTCACCTGCGTGTGCAGGTTCATGATGCTCATCGTGCCCCTCTTCGTGGTGCCCCTCCATGGCGAGCATGGTGAAGACCAAGATGAGCACGCTGAAGATGAGGCCTTGCATGAGCCCAACGAAGAGCTCAAGGCCGTAGAGCGTAATCGGGATGAACGCAATCGTGATCGTGGTCATCACCGCGAGCGCAAGTTCACCGCCGTAAATGTTGCCGAAGAGTCGCATGGCGAGCGTGATCGGCTTGACGAACTCAAGGAAGAACTCGAGGACTCCAACGATCAGTCCGACTGGTCCGCCCTTCAGTGTGAAGAACTTTCCTAGATAGCCGCCAAATCCGAGTGCTCTGAATCCCTGGTAGTGAAAGTAGAAGAATGCAACGAGCGCAAGTCCAACGGTCACGTTGACGTCACTGGTCGGAGCGCGGAACTCATGCACTCGGCCCACACCTGGAATGAGACCGGACCAGTTGGAGACAGCGACAAAGAGGAAGCAGGCGAGGAAGAAGGTGATGAACGGCTTTGCACCGGCACCACCAATGCCAATGGCGAAGTTGGAGAGGCTTTCAATCGCAAACTCCAACACGTTCTGCACCTTCCCTGGGAGCTCGTTGAGGCGGCGCGCCGCGATGGTGAGCGGGATGATGATGGCGGCCATCACGACCCAACTCATGATGATGGAGCCGGTGATGCTCGGATAGAAGTCAAAGAGTGATGCGGCGTGTGTTGGATCGCCACCAAGATCAATAACGGTGTGCGGGACGATCGGCTCGAGTGCCCGCTTGATGACGTCTCCTGGGAAGCCCTTCAGGCCTACGTCGCCCAGGGTTGCAATGGCAAACGCGTCGAGCGCGAGGACGCCGAGTGCTGCGATCAAGAGCGTGCGTCGCGTCGTGGACTTGCGGGGAGCAGCGATGCTCACTTCTCGCTCCTTCCAGACTTCTCGTTGACTCGCGCCTCTAGTTGCTGCTCTCGCCGCCGGCGATCCTCTGCGTCGATCATGTTCAGCGCTCGGCGGACGGTGCGTGCCGCTCCGATCGAGCCGACCGCAAACCCTCCGAGGAAGCCGACCACCAAGAAGAGCGGCCCGCTCCCGATCAGCCCATCGAGCCAGTTTCCGAGGAGCGCCCCTCCAAGGTTCGCCACGAGGAGCATTGCGCCGATCTGGGAGAAGAGCACGAGGTAGGCGCCCTTCCCTTCGAAGGCGGCCTCCGCGGGCGGCTCGTTGGGGTTCCGCGGCGATTCTAGCCGAGGGGTCTGACTCTCGCGCTGATCTCCGGGGGCACGCTCAGGGAGGCTCATTTGGGCGTCCGATCTGCACCCTGATCCGAGGCTCGCGTTGTGGCACGTTCCCTCGCACCCTCCGTCGCCCGAGAGAGATAGGCGATCACGGCACCGAGCACCACCAGGAGACCCATGAATGCATAGAGCGTTGCGCTCCCCGTTAGTAGGAGCGCGAGAACGGAGAGTGCCGCGGTAAGTGCGTAGAGCACGAGGACGGCGCTGCGATGTGAGAGTCCGTAGCTCAAGAGTCGACGATGGATGTGACTCTCGTCCGGCGTATACGGGGAGCGTCCAGCGGCAATTCGACCAACGATCACGAAGAGGGCATCAATGATCGGCACGCCAAGAATGAGCAGCGCCGCCGCGACCTTCGCCGTACCGAGAAGCGCAAGCACGGCGAGCGCATACGCCACGGCAAGAATGCCACTCGTTCCCATATAGATGGATGCGGGGTAGAAGTTGAATCGCAGGAATCCGGCGAGCGCACCTGCGAGTGTAAAGCTAAGCGCGGCGAGCAACGGGCTCGTTGGGAGTGCAATCACGCCAAGCGTGAGTGCCGCGAGCAGTGAGATGCCACCTGACAGCCCATCCAATCCGTCAATGAAGTTCATGCTGTTCTGCATTCCGAGCGTCCAGAAGATAGTGACGCCGAGCGCGACCGCATCCGGAAAGAGGAGGTCGCCTGCACCGAGCGGATTAGAGATGAAAGCGATCCGCAACCCGAACGCGATCGGAATCAGTGCAATGAGCAGCTGCCCCAGAATCTGCCAGCGCGCGCGGAGATCGTAGCGATCATCAATGAGTCCAATGACTCCCGCAATGAGCGTGCCGAGCAGGAGCGCTGCGGCACCATCACTTGTCAGTCGTGCTCCGCCACTCCCAGCACTCAACCCTAGGTCTGTGGAGAAGGCAACGAGCGCTGCGCCGATGAGAGAAAAGGTAGCGGCAACAGCGAGACCTCCCGCACGTGGTACTGGTGTGGTGTTGATCCTTCGCTCGCTTGGATGATCGGCGATGTTGAACTTCCGCGCGATTGCGCGCATCAAAAAGGTTCCGACACCGGCTGTCAACGCAGCGACAACTGCTGCGGCAGCAAAGATCATGTTCTGTTGTGTGAAGGTTGTGCGTCGCCTGCCGTGGCAAGCGCGGATGCGTCGGACCCTGGAACCGGGAAGGCGCGTGCCATCGTGATCACTTCTGCCTCAATGCGCGCAAGCGCAGCGGGATCTTCGCGACGCTTAATTGCCTCCGCCGACCAGACGGCGATCTGTTCCATCTCCGCAGGCCCCATGCCGCGGGTGGTCGCCGCTGGTGTGCCGTAGCGAACGCCGCTGGTCACCATTGGTGAACGCGTCTCGCCCGGGATGCTGTTCTTGTTAATGGTGATCCCCGCGGTTTCTAGCGCAGCGGTCGCCTCTTTCCCGGTCACACCGAGCGGTGTGACGTCGCAGAGGATCAGGTGATTGTCTGTTCCGCCGGTCACCACACCGAATCCGTTTGACTTCAATGCGGCGGCGAGCACCTGAGCATTTTCGAGCGTCCGCTTCATGTAGCTACGGAATGCTGGTTCAAGTGCGAGTGAGAAGGCGACCGCCTTTGCACCGATCACATGCATCAACGGTCCACCCTGGCTTCCGGGGAAGACACTCTTGTCAATGGCGGCGCCGTCTGCAGCGCGCGCGAAGGCGATTCCGCCGCGCGGACCGCGCAGCGTCTTATGTGTGGTGCTCGTCACAATGTCTGCGTGCGGGAACGGCGAGGGATGAAGGCCCGCCGCAATGACGCCGGAGATGTGCGCCATATCAACCATCAGCTTCGCACCAGCGGCGTGGGCGATCGCAGCGAAGCGTTCGAAGTCCAGGGTGCGCGGATAGGCTGATGCGCCGGCGATCAAGACCTTCGGCTTCGCCTGCGCAACGGCGCGCTCGACTCCCTCCCAATCAATCAGGCCGTCGTCCTCACGCACGCCATAGAAGTGCGGTGTGAACCACTTCCCTGAGACATTGACGGGGGCACCATGCGAAAGGTGGCCGCCTTGCGAGAGGCTCATGGCAACAAACGGATCGCCTGGCTTCATCAACGTGTCAAACGCGGCGATGTTTGCTGAAGCGCCCGAGTGCGGCTGCACGTTCACGTGTTCACTCCCAGCGAAGAGTTGGAGCGCGCGCGTGCGAGCGAGATCTTCTACGGAATCAATATGTTCGCACCCTGCGTAGTAGCGCTTCCCCGGATACCCCTCCGCGTATTTGTTGGTCAGGATTGTTCCCTGTGCTTCGCGTACGGCGGCGTACGCGTAGTTCTCAGATGCGATCAGCTCAATGTGGTCTCGCTGACGCACCGCTTCTCGTTCGAGGATTGCGTTAAGCGCAGGGTCAACCTCACGAAGTGGCTGATCCGCCCGCGGATCGCGTTGCGACTGGATCTCCTCCGGTATGCGTCGAGCAGCCATGCCCCTATTCTCCGTCCAAACCAAGAATCAGGCGCTCGATCATGCGCGCTGCGCCGTCCTCTTCACTCGGCGGAGCGACGTGCTGTGCGGCACGCTGCACCGCCTCGGGTGCGCCGTGCATCGCCACGCCGTGACCGGCGGCGAGCAGCATCTCAAGATCGTTGTGCTGGTCGCCAATCGCCATGGTCTGGGCGAGCGGAATGTTGAGCCGCGCTGCAAGCCACTCCAGCGCCGCGCCCTTATTGACGCCAGGGGCGGTGAATTCTAGATATTCAGGATGGCTGATCGTCACATCCAGATCGCCACCGAACGTTTCGCGTGCATGCGCTAACACGGTCTCTGGGTGACCAGCGGGCGCATGCGCAACGACTTTCGAAATCTCTTTTGGCTCTTGTCGGAGATGGTGTGCAAGATCGTGAATGGAGTGGAGTCGCTCAACCGCGTTTCCAGCCAGCCACCCTTGATACGTCTCGTAGTGTGGATCCGTTGCATCAAAGGCGTAGTCGTCTTGAATGACCGCATGCCCCCAGAGATCATTCTGTCGACACCACTCAACGGCGCGCGCCGCGAGGGTTGAGGTGAATGGAACGTGTCGGAGCAGTGCGCCACTCCCTGTTTCGCCTGGTGCTGGGAGTTCCCGCGCGATCGCCCCTTGCATGCCAATCAGCGGTCCGTTGACACCCGCGGTGCGCGCATACTCTATGAAACTTGGGATGTTGCGACCGGATGAGATCGTGGTGATCACACCGCGCTCGCGAGCGGCGCGAATTGCATTGATGGTGCGCGTGTAGATCACGCCGCCATGGGGGAGCAGCGTTCCATCAAGATCCATTACAAGCAGCTTGATCGGCGTCGCACTCATCTGCTCAACCTAGCCGCTGCGACGGATCTCCGCGACGCGTGCGCGTCCGGAGAGATCCCCGCGAATACTGCAACGCCACCCGAGGCCGAGTCCGGCAACGAGTGCGGTCACCGCGTCGGCCTGACCGTCGCCAAATTCAAGTGCCGCCGCGCCGCCTGGGCGAAGGAGGCGCGGGAGTTCGGCAACAAGGCGGCGAATACACTCAAGGCCGTCGCTTCCGCCATCGAGCGCGATGCGTGGTTCAGCGGCGATCGCCACCTCCGCGAGACTCAGTGGTGTGGCCCCCTCATCTCGCTGTCCAGCACGTTGGAAGCGCGCGGCGTCTCGTGCCGCATCCACCTCTGCGCTCGGCACGTACGGGAGGTTGGCGACAAGGAGGTCAAGATGCGGCGGATCGCCTGGAGCGCGGCCGGCGAGGAGTGGCTCCGCGAGGTCGCCGTGCAGGAAGGTAATTCGCGAGGCGATCCCGGAGCGAAGTGCATTTGATCGGGCGACGGCGAGCGCGTCTCCTGAGAGGTCGGTGGCAGTAAAGCGCAGTGGGACGGGCGACTCGGCGACCAGCGCGAGTGCGATCGCACCGCTCCCCGTACCGATCTCTGCGGCGTTCAGTGGCTGGGGCGCGCGTCCCAGGGTTCGCGCGGCGGCGGCACGATCGGCGAGGTAGGCGAGTGCTGTTTCAACGAGCAGCTCGCTCTCTGGTCGCGGGTCCAAGACATCTGGTGTGACGAGCAGTTCAAGTGCACGGAAGCCTCGTGTGCCGGTGAGGTGACTCACTGGTCGGCCTTTTGCGCGTTCACTCACCAGCGCCGCAAGAGCAGCGGGTGCATCGCCTTCCGCAAGCGCGGCGCGCGCCACGCGCAGTGCTTCCGCGAGTTCGGGGTGTCGTTCACTCAGCGGTTCAGGCTCTGGCAGGAGCGAGCTGCTCGGAAGCGGAAGTGGAAATCCGGCGGCGACGGCGGTGCGCAGCGTTGCAACGCGGGTACCGAGAAGTGCGGCGAGGAGCAGCTCTGCATCAAGGCGTGGGCTTGCACTCCCTGCAGTTTGAAGTGCTTCGGTGGCAGTGCGCAGCAACGCTGGGCCGTCCGCCTCGTTCTGAATGAGTCGCTCGTTCACTCGCTCGCCAAACGCTCCGCCTGTTCGGCGGCGGCGAGTGCATCATGAAAGACGGCGAGATCGCCACTCAACACACCATCAACGTCGAACTTGTCTAGACCAATGCGGTGATCGGTCACTCGGTTCTGTGGACCGTTGTACGTTCGAATCTTTTCGCTCCTGTCACCACTTCCAATGAGCGCTTTGCGCGCAACAGAGTTTGCGCTGCGCTTTCGCTCCTCTTCTGCAGCCAAGAGTCTGCTGCGCAAGATTGCAAGCCCCTTCTCTTTGTTGCGCAACTGACTGCGCTCGTCTTGCATCTCAACCACCGTCCCACTCGGGATGTGCGTGATGCGAACGGCCGAGTCCGTGGTGTTGACACCCTGCCCGCCGTGGCCAGAGGCGCGCTTCACGTCAATGCGGATATCGCTCTCTGGAATGACAAAGTCGATCGCCTCAGCAACAGGGAGGACCACCACCGTTGCGGTGCTCGTGTGGATGCGCCCAGATGATTCGGTTGCGGGGACGCGTTGAATGCGATGCACGCCAGCCTCCCACTTGAAGGCGGCCCACGCGCCTGGTCCGCTCACCTCGGCCATGGCTTCGCGCACGCCGCCGAGAGCGGTTTCACTTAGTGCATCCACTTCCACCTTCCAGCCACGTCGCTCGGCGTAGCGGAGGTAGGCGCGAAAGAGTTCTCCAGCGAAGATTCCAGCTTCGTCACCACCCGCCGCTGGGCGCACCTCTATCAACACGTCCTTGCCGTCGTTCGGATCTGGATCAAGAAGAAGCGCTGGGAGTCGTTCAATGATGTCGCGCTCGATCGCTTCCGAGGCGGCACGCTCTGCGGCGGCGAGGCTGCGCATCTCGGCATCGGCGCCAGGGTCGAGCTCCATCCCTTTCGCATCCGACTGGCGTGCGCGCGCCTGAGCGAGTGCGGCTGCCGCCTCCGCGAGTGGAGCGGTGCGTGAGAGCTCACGCCCAATTCGCGCCAGCGCGGTGTGATCCGCAAGCACCTCTGGCTGTGTCAGCTGCTCCTCTAGTTCCGCGCGAGTGCGCAGTGCGATCGCGAGCCGTGCCTCAAGCTGTGCGATATCAGCCATGTCGCGCCTCCGCCATCAGGCTCCCCCACGCCGGGCGCTCAGAACCGGCGGGCGCGCTCCCACCATCTGCCTCTACTGCCACCGTGAGCGCGGCGATCGCCACGTCATGCATCTGGTCGTCAGGCTTACGTGTCGTGATGCGCTGCACTGCGAGACCAGGGGCGGCAAGCACGCGCGCAACAGGATTCGTTCGGTACTTCCCAAGGAGCCGCAAGATCTCGTAGGAGACGCCGGCAACGAGCGGAATCCCGATCACGCGACTCGCTACCGTCGCAAGCGCGTCGAGTCGGCCGAGGAGCGAGAAGCCCACCAAGCTGACCAGGATCACCACGACAAGAAACTCAGTGCCGCAGCGCGGGTGCGCCGTTGGCCATCGTGCGAGCTCTGCACGGGTCAGCGCACCACCGTTCTCCAGCGCGTGAATCGCGCGGTGCTCGGCTCCGTGATAGCGATACGTTCGATCGATGTCACGACTGCGGCCGGCTAGCGTCAGGTAGGCGAGAAGTACGCCGATCTGCAGCACGCCATCAAGCGCGCGTTCCGCAAGCAGGGAATCAACGCTCACTGCGCCAAGGAAGAGCGATGCGCCGAGCGCGGGCACAATGTTGAAGAGTGCAATAACAAAGACAAAGGTGAGCACGACCGTTACGCCCGAGATCGCGCGATCTACTCGACTGGCGGGCACGCCGATCGTTGACTGGCCCGAAGAGATCTCTGCGCTGCGCATCAGCCATCGACTGCCGAGGATGAGCGTCTCAACGAGGATCACGACGCCGCGCGCGATCGGGAGTCGCGCCGCAAGGCGACGCACCCTTCCGTTAGGGAGCTGCTCGGAGGTGGTGAGGATGCTTCCATCTGGAACGCGGATCGCCACGCCAATGTGCGCTGGCCCGCGCATCAGGATGCCGTCTACAAGCGCCTGCCCACCGTACGCAAGCGTACGCGTCGGCGCGGCGACAGCCGCGAGTGCGAAGGCGATTAGGTGTGATGCGCGTCGAGCAACGACGCCACAGCGGCGTCGCACGGAGATCAGCGCGAGCGCCCGAGGCGCTTCTGGAATCGCTCCACCTGTCCGGCGGTGTCGAGCAGGATCTGCTTCCCCGTAAAGAACGGATGGCAGTTCGAGCAGACTTCGGTCTTCATTTCGCCCGTGCGCGTTGAACCAACGCTGAACTTGGTGCTGCATGCGAGACACGTGATCTCGATCTGGTTGTACTTGGGATGAATCTCTGGCTTCATCAGCGACTCTCTAGGCGTCCGGCGTGGAGGCGACCACATTGACGCGCTTCTTCAAGCGCGACGCGTAGTCAAACTTCACGCGACCCGTGACGGTTGCATAGATGGTGTAGTCGCTGCCAAGGCCAACGCCACGTCCGGCAGCGAACTGCGTTCCACGCTGGCGCACGATGATGCCGCCTGCGTTGATGAACTCGCCGTCGCCAACCTTCACGCCAAGGCGCTGGCCAGCGCTGTCGCGTCCGTTGCGGCTGCTCGATCCTGCCTTCTTATGTGCCATGACGTCCTCCTCGGTTTCCTGCGACTACTTACTTATTCGGCGTCGGCTGGCTTCTTCGCCGCCGTCTTCTTTGCGGCTGGCTTCTTCGCCGCCGTCTTCTTTGGTGCGCTCTCGCTTGCCGACGACGTTGCGGCGGCCTTCGGCGCCGTCTTCTCTGCAGGAGCTTCAACCTTGAGCGATGCGGCGAGCGCGGCATCGCTCTTTGCCTTCTCAGCGGCGGCCGCCTTTGCGGCAGCCTTCGCCTGCTCACGCGCTGCAGCTCCAGCCTCCCAGAGCGCCTTGGCACTTGTTCCGTTCACTGCAACTTCGGTGACCTTAATAAGGTGCAGCTCCTGGCGATGGCCCTTGGTGATGCGGCTTCGTGCCTTCGGTCGATACTTGAAGCTGATGGTTTTCACGCCGCGCTCCTGGCCAACCACGAGTGCGGTGACCTTTGCGCCACTCACTACCGGGGTGCCAACCTCTGTTGAGGTTGCGGTGCGCACAAGGAGGACGCGGTCGAAGGTGACCTCGCTACCAGGGGTAGCGTCGAGCAACTCGACGTGCAGCTCGCTGCCGAGCTCTACGCGATACTGCTTCCCACCCGTTTCGATGACTGCGTACATGCTTGGTTCACCCTTCTTGTTCGCGGATTCCGTGGCGACCGAGTCGCCGTGCCGCGGGCTGACGAAGAGGTCAGGCGCGGGAGGGAGAGTCTAGGCGTACACGCGCTCCCTCGTCAACCGCGGCACGCTTAGCGCAGCACGCTCAGCGCGTGCTCACGGCACGCTCAGGCTGCCCTATGCGCCGCCCCCCTGGTGCACCCGATGACTCTGCACGAGGCCGAGCCCGAAGGCGAGGGAGATTAACGAAGCTCCGCCATAACTCACAAACGGGAGGGGGATCCCCGTGATCGGGGCCATGCCAAGGTTCATTCCAATATTGACCCCCGCCTGGATGAGGAAGATCGCCGCGAGCCCCCCCGCAAGGACGATGCCAAAACGGTCCTCGGCTTCCCACGCGTGCCAGATCAGCCGGATGACGATCAGCCCGAGGAGCGCAATGATCAGCAGCCCGCCAACCGCGCCAAAACTGCGAACCAGCGCCGCAAAGACGAAATCGCTCTCTTGGACAGGGAGTGGTGCAATGCTTCCAGTTCCGTCAAAGCCGATGCCAAACAGCCCGCCGCTCGCGATCGCATCAAGTGCTTGGGTGAGTTGGTACTTCGGGCCTGCAGGGTCTGCGTTCGGATCAATGAAGGCGATCAGTCGCTCCTTCTGATAATCCGCAATCAAGAACACCCAGGCGAACGGCACCGCCAGCACGCCGAGCGCGGCAAGAGCGGCAACCCAGCGCGTGGCCACCCCGTAAAGAAGGAGCGCGCCGAAGAGCGCGGCGAGGATGATGACAGCGGTCCCCGCGTCTGGCTGTACCGCAACCAAGAGGAACGGTGCCGCAACTACGATCACGGCGAGGAGCGTCGCGTTCAAGTCCCCTGGCTGTGCGCTTTCGCGCGTTAGCACGGTTGCAATGGCAACCAGAGTCAAAATCTTTGCAATCTCACTCGACTGGATCGCGATCCCGAAGATGGCGATTGCGCGGGAGTTTCCACCCGAGTCTTGGCCGAAGATCAACGTTGCGATCAGTAACAGCAAGTTCGCCGCATAGAGCGGCCATGCAAACGTGCGAATCCAACGCCAGTTGATTGCGGTGGTGACGGCGAACGTGGCTAGTCCGAGCACTGTCCAGATGATGGAACGCAAGAAGATTGACGAGAGGCTCAGTAGCTCTTGGTCGTAGCTCCGCGCATTGATCCACGCCATGCCGATGCCGGAAAGCATCAGCAGAAGCATGCTTGATGCAGCCAGCCAATCCATTCTCCGCACAATGCTGCCGATCCAACTCGCCGCACCGAACGGTCCTCGCGTCACAGATGATCCGAGGCTCATCGCCGCCTACTCCCCATAGTAGTTTCCGATCGACATGGCCCCCGGAATTCTGTAGTCGCGTTTGAAGTCATACTGCAACTGCAGGTACCGCTTGAGCACCTCAATGGCGGCATTTGATGCAGTGTTTGAGCCGTGCATGAAGACCACGTAGGCGAAGTCAGCGTCGGTGCGGTTCCAGTTATCTGATGGCGCGACGAAACCTGAGATCCAGTGGTGGTATGGAAGTCGACCCTGTTTGTCACGGACACCGTACTCCGCTGTACCGGTCTTCCCCGTGAGCATGATCGGAAGTTGGCCGAGGTTCTTGGTCATGTACTCATTGGTCACCACGAGTCGCGAGGCGCGTCGCATCTCTGTCAGCGTGGCGGCGCTCATGTCAACCTTTGCCGCGACCTCAGGCTCCTTCGCCTCTACTGGGGTTCCGTCGGGTTCACGAATCTCTAGGACGACGTGTGGCTTCCAGAGAGTTCCGCCGTTCGCGAGGGCCGCAAACGAGTTCAGAACTTGGAGTGGGGTGGCAAGGTCGTATCCCTGCCCGAGCGCTGATTGCAACACCTCACCGTCATATAGCGTGCGACTGATGGCGCTTCGTGCCCAGTCTTGATCTGGCACAAGTCCACTGATCTCATTTGGGAGATCGATTCCGGTAGGGCGCCCGAAACCCCAGGCGCGTCCGCATTCGGCGAGTCGGTCAATCTTAAGTCGCTGTGCAAGTTGGTATGTCACAACCGCAGAGCTGTAGGAGAAGCCCTGCGCGGGGGTCATGCTCCGACCGAATCCAGATCGATTCCACTCATAAAACTTCTGATCGCCAACCTCTAGATATGCAGGTGTCTTGAGTGTCTCCGACTCTCGCACCACTCCTTCTTCAAGCGCGCACGAGTACGTGACGAGTTTGTAGGTACTCCCTGGCGGGAAGTGCGAACCGGTTGCATGGTTCAGTAGCGGAGCGTTCTTGTTGTTGAGGTACTTCTGATACTGCTCGGTGGTGATCCCCGCAGAAAAGAAATTATTGTCATAGGTGGGGAGTGAAGCCATGGCGATAATCTGACCGTTTTGCGGGTTCATGCTCGTCACTACACCCTGCTTGTTTCCAGCCGCTTTCACCCCCCAACTGAGTGCGTCAAACGCCCGCTGTTGCGCCTCAATATCAATCGTCAAGACCACACTCTTCCCTGCAACTGGAAGTTTGGTGATGCCGAGTTCGCGCACTTCACGTCCCTGCGCGTCAATCTCAATCTGCCGAATGCCGGGCTCTCCTCGCAGCACCTCTTCATAACTCTGCTCAACGCCCGCGCGTCCAATGTAATCAAGCTCGTTGTATCCAGCTGCTGAGAGCGCGCTCAGCTCAACCGCATCAATACGCCCGACATAACCGACAACCTGGCTCGTTAGCTCTCCAGTTGGATATGCGCGTCGCGCTTCAAAGATGGTCTCAACACCCGGAAGTGCCGCGCGCTCCTCCTCGATAAATCGTGTGATGCGCTCGTCAACAACGCTTGCAATGCGCACGGGTTCCCAAATTGAACCGGTGGCTCGGTCCAGTGTCATCGTGATTCTCGCTGGATCAATGCCAAGAATCTCTCCGAGGCGGGTGACAACTTCTTGGCGAATGGTCAGCGGTAAATCACCGGGACGAATCTGCACCGCGTATGTCGCAACGTTTTCCGCAAGGACACGACCTTGTCGATCAAGGATCAGGCCGCGGGGCGGTGCAATGATCTGCTCGATAATGCGGTGACCATCACTCAGTGTGGTGAGGTTGCGTGTGGCTGCACCGTCACTGTTCGCCTGCACCGCAACAAGTCGCACACCGAGGAGTCCGCCAATCAGCGCCGTAAGGACAACGGCGGAGAGGTAGCGAAGTGGTCGACGAATAACATGAGTAGTACTCATGATCTATCCGAGGCGATCGTCGAGCGGTCGCTCGCGGAGTTGCGCGTCGCGGCGACGTGCGCCGATCAAAGCTCCGAGAACGAGAAGGGCCGCGTTGAAGAGAAGGCGAAAGAGTTCGGCTTCGCCGCGCGCCCCACCGACGAGACCGAGCAGCCCTCCAGCAACGGCAAGGAGTGCCTCGGCCGCCACGAATCCTGCGAGTGCCGCCACGCGCCGCCTCACCCAGCCAGGTGCGGCACTACCCCGGACGCTCGCCGCAACAAGGACGGCAGTGATGAGGGCGGCTGACGTGAGCCCGAGCGGTCGCCAAAGGAGGGTGTCAATGAGGAGACCCCCGATGAGCGCGGCGGCGAGGAGGAGCGGGTGACGCCTCGGGGTGCTGAACAGGAGCGTGAGGAGGAGTGGAAGGCTGATCCAGCGGTCCAGGCCGATCTCTGGGAAGAGGCGTGCCTGTACCAAAGCGCTCAGTATGAGCACGAGCAGGAGCAGCGTGCTGCGGTTCAACATAGGGTCAGGATACTCCTGTTCCACGTGAAACGCGCCGCTGGGCTGTGTGAGCCCCTCCTGCTACACTCCGCCCGTGGGAGAGGTCGTCGAGCCAAGGAACCTCGGCCGGGCGCAGGTCATTGTCTGCGCCAACCAGAAGGGGGGCGTGGGGAAGACCACCACCGTACTCAATCTTGCCGCGGAACTTGCTCATACGGGACATAAGGTCCTCGTGGTCGATCTTGACCCCCAGCGCAACCTGACGAGTGGACTCGGTTTTGTTACACCACAAGGCGCTCCAACAGCCTACGATCTCCTCGTTGGACGTCGTCCAGCACATGAACTGGCTCAAGCGACCTCCATTCCAAATCTGAGCTTGATCCCGGGCTCCGCGGATCTGGCAGGCATTGACGTTGAGCTCGCAGCGGGCGATGAGAGCGGTGAGCGACAACTTGCTGCGGGTCTGCGGCTGGCTGGCGATGCGGAGGTCGTGCTTGTGGACACTCCGCCCTCCCTCGGGTTGGTAACAATCAGCGCCTTTGCGGTGGCCGACTCCGTACTCGTCCCCGTGCAGTGCGAGTACTACGCGCTTGAAGGCCTCTCCCAGCTCATGGCAACGATTCGCCTCGTTCGCGACCGATTGAACCCAGACTTAGAGGTGAACGGCTTCCTCCTCACCATGCTCGATCCACGCACAAAGCTCGGGGGGGATGTGGTGCGGGAGGTAGAGAGCCACTTCGGCGATCTCGTCTACCGAGCCCGCGTGCCACGCTCCGTCCGCCTCGCGGAAGCGCCAAGCCACGGGATCTCAATTCGGACCTATGCGCCTGGGAGTTCTGGCGCGGAGTCGTATGCTCAGGCGGCGAGCGAGTTTGCAACCCGCGTCTTTGGGAGTGCAGCGTGAGAGATAGGGGGGTTCGAACATGGTGAAGAAGGCGACCGGACTTGGGCGTGGCCTCGGAGCGCTCATTCCAGAGGCGGCGAGTGCAGCGGGAGCCGTCCGTGCAGGAGCGCTTGAGATTCCGATCAGCAAGATCAAAGCGAACGCCTATCAGCCTCGTCGCATCTTCAACCAGACGGAGCTTGAGCAGCTCGCGGAGAGCATCCGCCAGCACGGCGTGATCCAACCGATCCTTGTTGAGGAGGGTGCGAACGGCTTCACGTTGATTGCTGGGGAGCGCCGTCTTCGTGCGTCGAAACTCGCCGGCCGCACCACGATCCCAGCGGTCGTGCGCACCGTGGACAACCAGTCACGCCTTGAACTGGCACTGATCGAGAATGTGCAGCGCAGCGACCTCTCCCCGATCGAAACGGCGCAGGCGTACCGTCGACTCGCCGACGAGTTCGGCATGACGCAAGAGCAGATCGCCACCGTTGCAGGGAAGGCGCGCGCCACCGTCGCAAACACAATGCGCCTTCTTGACCTAAGCGCTGACGTCCAGGAGGAGGTCACCGCTGGGCGACTCAGTGAGGGGCACGCTCGAGCGCTTGTTGGTCTCCCGGAGAGTGAGCAGGCGTGGCTCGCGCGCAGTTTCGTGCGTGACGGCGTGACCGTGCGTGGCGCCGAGGCCGCCGCTTCAACTATCCGAGAAGCGGGGCGCGGTACAATAACAACGAAGAAACCGCACGGAACCGCCACAAGTAGTGAGCTTGCGGCCGTCCAGCGCGGTCTTGAACAGGCACTCGGGACACCGGTGCGGATCAAGCCTGCTGGCGCAGGTGGCCAGATCGTCATTGAGTACTACTCGGCGGAAGAACTCGCAAGACTTGTCGACCAAATCAAGGGGGAACGTTAGTGGCGGGTAAGAAAAGCGGTACTGAAATCGCTAAAAAGCCAGAAAAACCCAGTTCTTCAGTAAAATCTGCCACTTCGGCAGCGAAGAAAGGGGGCGAGTACGGTGCCTCCAGCATCCAGGTGCTTGAGGGGCTCGATGCGGTCCGCAAACGCCCAGGAATGTACATCGGCTCAACCGATGAACGCGGACTCCACCATCTCGTCTACGAAGTTGTAGACAACTCTGTCGACGAAGCAATGGCAGGACACGCCACGCGCATTCTTGTGCGCATTCATAAAGACAACGCGATTGAAGTGATCGATGACGGCCGAGGCGTGCCGGTTGGCAAACATTCAACAGGAAAAGATGCACTCGAAGTTGTGCACACCGTCTTACATGCCGGAGGAAAGTTTGGTGGCGGCGGATACAAAGTTTCGGGTGGACTTCACGGCGTTGGTGTCTCTGTTGTAAACGCACTTAGCGTGAAGCTGCGCGTTGAGTCTGCACGCGACGGTTTTGTTTGGACACAAGAGTACGAGCGTGGGAAACCGAAGACAAAGGTGACAAAGGCTGGACCTGCGGGCGCTCGCCGCGGAACGCGCACCATCTTCCATCCGGATCCAGAGGTCTTCTCAACGACTGAGTACTCTTTTGAGACGCTTGCAAATCGAATGCGCGAGTCCGCATATCTCAACAAGGGACTCTGGTTGACCCTGATTGACGACCGCGCAGATCGCGAAGCCACGTTCTACTTCCAGGGTGGCATCGTCTCGTTTGTTCGCCACTTGAATCGACGGCGCAAAACGACGCATGATCGACCGGTCTACTTGGAGCGCGTCGACGGCACCACGAGCGTTGAAGTTGCATTCCAGTATCAGAGCGACTCATGGTCCGAAACGCTCCTTGCATTTGCCAACAACATCAACACCGTTGATGGCGGAACACACGTCACCGGATTCCGTGCCGCACTAACCAGCTCGCTCAATGACTGGGGCCGCAAGAACGGCGCAATCAAAGACAACGACCCGAACCTCACCGGCGAAGATGTGCGCGAAGGATTGACCGCAGTCATCTCAGTCAAGCTTGTTGATCCGCAATTTGAAGGGCAGACAAAGGCAAAGCTCGGCACCGCCGAAGTGAAAGGGATTGTGCAGACCGCGGTCAACGCCGGACTCTTGCAGTTCCTTGAGGAGAATCCGAGCGACGGCAAGGAAGTGATTCGGCAAGCGCTGAACGCGGCGCGCGGTCGTGAAGCGGCGCGCAAGGCGCGTGACCTCGTGTTGCGCAAAGGTGCACTTGAAGGGAGTGCGCTTCCAGGAAAGCTCGCCGACTGCCAGGAGCGCGATCCAGCAAAGTCAGAGCTTTACATCGTGGAGGGCGAGTCTGCCGGTGGCTCTGCAAAGCAGGGACGCGATCGCCGCTTCCAGGCAATCTTCCCACTGCGTGGCAAGTTGCTCAATGTTGAGAAGGCACGCATTGACAAGATCTTGGGGAGTGACAACATTCGCACGCTGATCGTTGCCCTAGGCGCAGGGATCCAAGACTGCAGCAGCTCATTTGATCTTGCAAAGTTTCGCTACCACCGCGTCATCATCATGACAGACGCGGATGTTGACGGCGCGCATATCCGAACGCTGCTGCTCACCTTCTTCTACCGCTACATGCCGGCCATCATCGAGGCTGGGTACCTCTATATTGCACAGCCACCGCTCTACCGCATCAGCACGGGCAAGGAGACAAAGTACGCGGCGTCAGAGAAAGAGCGTGACGCGGCGGTGGCATCATTCAAGACACAGAACGTCAACGTGCAGCGCTTCAAGGGACTCGGCGAGATGAACGCTGAACAACTCTGGGAGACTGCGATGAATCCAGAGAATCGCGTCTTCCTGCAGGCGCGCATTGAAGATGCGGCCGCTGCAAATGAGATCTTCGAGATGTTGATGGGCGAGCGGGTCGAGCCTCGACGAGATTTCATTAAGGCTGAGGCGCGCAAAGTTCAGAACCTCGACGTCTGATCGACACGATTGAGTAACGCCACGATCGAACTGATCGAAAGGGGGTGACGAGATGGCAAAGGGTCCAGCTGGCAAGGGTCCAGTAGATAACGGCGCAGACGGGATCAGCCCGGGCGGCGTGAGCGTCACCAGCGTGAAGTCGATCCGAATCGAAGACGAGATGCGCACGAGCTACCTCGATTACGCCATGAGCGTGATCGTGGCGCGTGCCCTCCCAGACGTGCGTGACGGCCTCAAGCCGGTCCATCGCCGCATCCTCTACACCATGGGCGAGATGGGCCTCTCAGGGGGCTCGGCCTATCGGAAGTGCGCCGCGATCGTCGGTGAGGTCATGGGTAAGTACCACCCGCACGGCGACGGCGCCCTATACGACGCACTTGTCCGCCTGGCGCAAGACTTCTCCATGCGCCACCCGCTCGTTGATGGCCAGGGAAACTTCGGCTCCGTCGACGGCGACTCGGCCGCTGCGATGCGCTACACCGAAGCGCGCCTCACCGCGATCGCCGGCGAAATGCTCGCCGATATCGATCACGAGACTGTTGACTTCACACCAAACTATGACGGCACGCAGAAGGAGCCGAGCGCCCTCCCCTCGCGCATGCCAAATCTGCTCGTCAACGGATCGGCAGGGATCGCCGTTGGCATGGCGACCAATATTCCGCCGCACAACCTTGGCGAGATCGCGGACGCCGCCATCGCACTCGTTGAGAATCCACAGCTCACAGCAGAAGAGCTGAGTGCGATCGTCCTCGCGCCAGACTTCCCAACTGGCGGCGTGCTCTACCGCTACGACCACATCAAGAATCCACTCACCGGCAAGACCGAGCGCGTTGACGCGATTCGACAGATGTACGCACACGGTCGCGGGCGCGTCGTTGTAGAAGGGAAGACAAGCTTTGAAGAGGCGCGTGGCGACCGCACCGCCATCATCATTCACGAACTCCCGTATCAGGTGAACAAGGCGACACTCGTTGAGAAGATTGCCGACCTCGTCAAAGAGGGCCGCATTGAGGGGATTTCCGATCTACGTGACGAGTCAGACCGCGACGGGATGCGCATCTACGTTGAGGTGAAGCGCGACGGCAATCCGCACAAGGTGCTCAACAAGCTCCTGAAGCTCACACCGCTTCGCGCCGCATTCAGCATGAACATGCTCGCGCTGGTCGATGGTCAGCCACAAACACTCTCGCTGAAGTCTGTACTGCAGCACCACATTGAACACCGCCGCGTCATCGTTCGTCGACGCACGGAGTTTGAACTGAAGAAGGCGCAGGAGCGCGCACACATCTTGGAAGGCTTGAAGATTGCGCTGGACAACCTTGACGCAGTCATCAAGACAATTCGTGCCGCCGCAGATGTGGACGTTGCGCGCGAACAGTTGATGACCAAATTCAAGCTGAGCGAACTGCAGGCGCAGGCAATCTTGGACATGCGCCTCGCCCGACTCGCCGCACTCGAGCGCAAGAAGATTGAAGACGAGTACCTAGAGGT
>JACCDP010979906.1_pt1 | contig 25860 bp, 18 predicted proteins | sample 7445841 | NCBI WGS metagenome assembly JACCDP01 (sample SAMN15323441, study PRJNA562643) | freshwater metagenome | isolation source: river surface water | place: USA:Blue River Watershed | collected 2017-08-17 | reverse complement strand
ATGACCATCTGCTCCACAAAGCTGCGCACGCTCGATTCGTCCACAAAGCTCATCTCAAGGTCGAGCTGCGTGAACTCCGGCTGCCGATCGCCACGCAGGTCTTCGTCGCGGAAGCAGCGCGCAATCTGGAAGTAGCGATCGAAGCCTGCCACCATCAGCAGCTGCTTCATCTGCTGTGGCGACTGCGGAAGTGCGTAGACACTCCCTGGCTGCAGCCGCGATGGAACGATGAAGTCGCGCGCACCCTCTGGCGTGGATTTGATCAGGATCGGCGTCTCCACTTCAACAAAGCCATGCTCGTGATGCACCTCGCGGATCGCCTGCACCATCGCGCTACGCATCAAGAGTCGATCTCGCATCGGCTCGCGGCGAAGGTCAAGATAGCGGTGCTTGAGGCGGACGCTCTCATCAATCGGAGAGTCCGTTTCGTTGATATAGAACGGGGGCGTCTTTGACTGCGAGAGGATACGCACCGAGTCGGCCGACACCTCAATCGCCCCCGTTGGGAGCTTCTCGTTCTCGGTCCCAGCACGACGAGGGGTGACAACCCCCTCAACGGTGATCACCCACTCAATACGTGCATCGACGAGCGTTGCGTGTGCCTCTGGGGCGGTGGCCGCATCCACGACCACCTGCACAATGCCGTAGCGATCGCGAAGGTCGATAAAGACGAGGCTGCCGTGATCGCGGCGACGGTGGATCCAGCCGGCGAGACGGACACGACGCTCAGCATCGCTCGCGCGCAGGGCGCCACAGACGTCGCTGCGCAGCCCAGTTGCGAGCAGTCCCTTTTCAGCCATCACTCCCCCGTCCTATCGCTTCAGTCGCGCTGCAATAGCGCGCAACACACTCGCCTCGTCGGCAGGGTCCGCCTGCTTCCCGTCTGCCATGATGCGGAGGCTGAGGCGACCGTCCGGCTCAATAATGATCACGGCGACCGCCGCGTCGCGTGCTGCTCCCTCAAGCTGCTTCCCGATCTTACGGGTACTGACGTCGGCACGTGCGCTGATCCCAGCGGTGCGAAGTGTTGAGGCGAGGCCGATCCTTGCGGCGAGGCTCCCCTCGTCAATGCCGCAGACCACCACCGAGGGAGGCACAACCTCGCCAATCGTGATCCCGCGATCCTGTAGTGCGTGTACCACTCGGTCAATTCCAATCGCAAAGCCGATCGCTGGCGTTGCGGATCCACCAATCAGCTCAGCGAGTCCGTCGTAGCGTCCACCACCACCGAGTGCCCCCTGCTGACCCTGTTCGCCAGGGAGGAGATACTCCCAGGCGCTCCGCGCGTAGTAGTCGAGCCCGCGTACGAGTCGCGGTGCATCAACGACCGTTACACCGATCGCGGCCATTCCCTGTCGAACGGCGGCGGCGTGTGCCGCGCAATCTGCGCATAGGTGACCAGGAAGTGAGGGTGCGCTCTCCGAGCGCCGTACCGCGGCAGGGTCTTTTGAGTCCAAGAGTCGCAGCGGATTCTCGCGGAGCCTGATGCGGTCAACCTCACCGAGCTCACCCTCGATTGGCGCAAAGTGCGTGGTGAGCGCCGCAGCGTACGCAGGGCGACAGGTTGCACATCCAACAGAGTTGAAGTGCACCTCAACATCTCGAAGGCCGAGGCCAACAAGGAAGCTTGCACCGAGTTCAATCACCTCAATGTCAATGCCGGGGCCAGCGTCACCGATCGCCTCAACGTTGAACTGCGTGAACTGACGGTAGCGACCCTTCTGCGGTCGGTCGTGACGGAAGAAGGGGGCAACGGTGACAAGTCGCACCGGCTGTGGCGCGCTGCGCATGCCGTGCTGGATGTAGGCGCGCAGGATGCCAGCGGTCGCCTCCGGTCGGAGTGAGAGTGGCGTTGACTCTTCGCTATGTGGGGCGAGTCGGTAGAGCTCCTTTGACACCACGTCAGTGGAACCGCCGATGCCACGCTCAAAAAGCGCGCTCTCTTCGGCGATCGGCAATACGATGCGCTGATAGCCGGCCGCCTCAGCCGCTGCGTAGGCGGCGCTCTCCACCTTCGCCGCAGCGGCGGCATCTGCGCCGAAAAGGTCGCGCATCCCTCGAGGCGCTTGGAAACCGCTCACTGCCGCTGCTCCCGCGCCACACTTCGCACGCCGCGCACGCGCTCAATACGAGCCATCAGCCGTGCCAGTTCGCTAATGGAGCCAACGGCGAGCGTCGCAAGCACCTCAGCGTTGCCAGCCCCCGTCATCCCAACCGAAGCTGCAAGGATGTTCACCTTCTGCTCCGCAACGACTTGCGTGATATCCGAGAGGAGGCCGGTGCGGTCGGAGGCCTCAATCCGAATGGTGACCGGGTAGCTCTCCGTTGTGGCTGGTGTGATCTCCCACTCCACATCAATGAGACGCGACGCCTCGCGCGCCGATGATGAGGTGGAGCAGCTCTCTAGGTGCACGGTGACCCCCTTCCCTCGCGTGATGAAGCCCACGATCGGGTCGCCTGGAAGGGGGCGGCAGCATCGGCCGAAGCGCGTAAGGAGATCTGGCACTCCCTTCACGCGAATTCCTCCCGTTCGTTCGGCAGGGGCGATCTGATGCGGCGAGACGGTGAGCGGCAGAATCTCTTGCGCGTCATCTGAGGCAACCCCGAGGCGCGAGACCACCTGCTGTGACCCGATCGCGCCGTAGCCGATTGCAGCGAATAGATCGTCGGCGCTCCCCTGATTCATCTGCTTTGCGATCTCGTCGATACGTTCGCGACCGACCGCCTCCAGCGTGGTACGGGCAAGGCGTCGCAACTCGCGCTCAAGCGAATCGCGACCATGGGTGATGTTCTCATCCCGCTCCTGGTGCTTGAACCACTGCCGAATCTTGTCTCGTGCTTGGCGCGTTGCAACGATTGAGAGCCAGTCGCGGCTCGGCCCATGCTTTCCGCGCGCCGTCACCACCTCAACAATGTCTCCAGACTTGAGGCGGTACTCGAGTGGAACGAGGCGATTATTCACCTTTGCACCGATGCAGCGATGTCCGATATCGGTGTGAACGAGATACGCGAAGTCGAGTGGCGTTGCGCCAGCGGCGAGCTCCTTGACGTCACCCTTTGGTGTGAAGACGTAGACCTGGTCCTGAAAGACGTCGAGGCGCACCCCCTCAAGGAACTCGGAGGCGTCGGTGACGTCGCGCTGCCACTCAAGGAGTTGACGGAGCCAGGCGAGCTTCGCGTCATACGCGGCATCTGAGCGTGTGCCGTCCTTGTAGTGCCAGTGCGCCGCAATCCCCACTTCTGCAACCTCATGCATGGATCGCGTTCGGATCTGCACTTCAAGCGGGCGGCCATCCAGCGCGACAACTGCGGTGTGCAGGCTCTGATAGAGGTTGTTCTTCGGCACGGCGATGTAGTCGTCAAACTGACCCGGAATCGGGCGCCAGACCGAGTGCACCGCACCGAGCGCCGCGTAGCACTCGCGTAGGTCCTCAACAATGATGCGCACGGCGAAGACGTCGTAGATCTCCGAGAAGTCGGTGTTCTTGCGCGTCATCTTCTTATGGATTGAATAGAGGTGCTTGGCGCGACCGGAGTATTCGGCCGTGATGCCAGCGCGCTCCAGTTCAGGGCGGAGCACGTCAATCGCGCGCGTGACGTAATCGGCACGTGCTTCACGGCGCATGTCCACGAGGCGTGCCAGCTCGTGATACCGCTCTGGCTCAAGCGCCTTGAAGGAGAGGTCCTCGAGCTCCCACTTCATCTGCCAGATGCCGAGTCTCTCGGCAAGTGGCGCATAGATCTCAAGGGTTTGGCGTGCGATGCGGCGCTGCTTCTCAGCCCCAAGTGCGGCGAGGGTGCGCATGTTGTGGAGACGGTCGCCAAGTTTGATCAGGACGACGCGAATATCTTGCGACATCGCCAAGAACATCTTGCGAATGTTCTCCGCGTGCTGCTCCTCCGCACTCAGCGCCGAGAACTTGCTCAGCTTGGTGACGCCGTCCACCAGGTTCGCCACCTCCTCGCCGAAGCGCTCGGCAAGTTCCTCCGTGGTGATACTCGTGTCTTCCGGCACGTCATGCAGCAGGGCTGCAGCAAGTGTCGTTGCATCAAGGCCGAGGTCGGCAAGGATGAGCGCCGCCTCCGCTGGATGTGTGACATACGGCTCACCCGAGGCGCGCAGCTGATCGCCGTGTGCGGTCACAGCGAAATCGAAGGCGTTAGCAATCATGCCCACGGCAGTCGCGTCTGCGCCGCCGTCGGTTGCCTTTGCGAGGAGACGCTCGCGGAGCTCCCCCACCGGTCGCGCAAGCGCGCGGACCTTAGCGACCGGATCCGCTGAACGCGGGACCCGACCGCCGTCGGAGGCGAGAGGCTGCGGTTCTACGCTCATGTCCCTTGAGGATACCCGAGGGAGGTGAGCGCCTCACGCGCCGCGGCCGCCTCATCCCACGGCTCATCAACGCCGGCCCGCTCGATCGTGCGCTCGTGTCCCTTACCGGCGAGGAGCACCACGTCTCCTGGGGCTGCCGTACTGATCGCGGCGGCGATCGCCGCTCGTCGGTCATGCAGCACGGTGATGCGCTCGCTCGCCGACGCGCCAAGGAGCTCACCTGCGGCGTCAAGGATTGCTGCTGCAATGACGTTTGGATCTTCGCCGCGTGGATCCTCATCGGCGATCCAGATCTGCTCGGCGGCCGACGCCGCCCGCCCCACTGCGCTGCGTCGCCCGGGGTCGCGCTCCCCCGCCGCGCCAGTCACGAGCAGTAGCCGCCCACCAGCCGCAAGAAGCGAGCGCGCAACACCGATCGCCGCTGTCAACGAAGGGCCCGTATGCGCAAAATCAACGATCACCTTGAACGGCTGCCCTGCATCCACCGCCTGACTTCGACCGGGAGGCCCAGGCTCTGCTGACACCGCAGCGATCGCCGCGTCAAGCGGCAGCTTCCATGCCGCAACGAGCGCGAGTGCCGCCGCGGCGTTTAGCGCATTGATGCGCCCAGGCATGCGCAGCGTCACTTTGTGTCGCTCTCCATTAAGCAGTAGTGCCCCGTCCTCCGCAACATCAAAATCAACGACGCGAATCCCCGCCCCCTCTGCTGCGGCAATAAATGGTGCAAGTGCCGGATCAGCACGACGAACCACCATCAGCGGCTCAAGATGTGCCGCCCTGCTTGCAGCGGAACCACGCACACGATCGACAAGCAGTAGCTTCGCCTTCCGATACTCTTCAACCGTTCCATGGAGATCGAGATGGTCTGATGTGAAGTTCGTCACGATCCCAGCGGCATAGCTGATCGCCGCAACACGATCCAGGGCCAGCCCATGGCTCGTTGTCTCAAGCACCGCGGCACGATCCCCCGCTGCGGCGATCTTGCGTAGCTGCGCCTGCAGTGCTGGCGCCTCCGGAGTGGTCTGATGCGCCGCCATCGGCTCCTCCGCCCCGCCGACGCGCTGCAACGCGGTAGAGATGAGGCCCGCTGAAAGCCCGGCGGCAGTCAGGGCCGTAGAGAGATACGTAGCAGTGGTTGTCTTCCCATCCGTACCGGTGACACCAACGACGATCAGCTCTTCGGCAGGATCACCCTCCCACCAGGCGGAGGCTTCGGCGAGTGCGCGACGCGCGTTGCTCACCGCGATCAGCGGAACCTCTGCCGCTTCTGGGGTTGAGGAGGCAATTGAGCGCGTACCAACCGTCTCACTGATCAGCAGCGCAGCACCACGACGCAGAGCCTCTAGTGCAAACGCTGCACCATCGGCACGTGCCCCAGCAATCGCCACAAAGGCGCCACCAGGCAGTACCTGCCGAGAGTCATGCGTGCAGGGGGCGCTGATCATGAGATCCGATCGATCAAGCCCTCGGCTCTCACTGCGGAGGAGGAGGCCGAGCCGATCAAGGCGCTCAACGAGTGAGACGATCTGCTGCGGTGCACGCTTGCTGCTCATCGCCCCGCCCTCAGCACCGTTCGGATTGCCGAACGCAGAGCGTAACGGCGCGGATCAAGAACGATGCGATGCGCGCCGGACATTGCGACCCACTCAGCACCGAATGCACGCTTGTAGTCATAGAGTCCGTACATCTTCTCGCCTGCCTGCGGAATCTCCCGGTGACCAGCAACATCCGCCCCTCCGAGATCGGCGATGCGCCCCTCCTGTCGTGCAGTCTCTATCAGCGTCCAGCGGAGGAGTACAACAGCACCCGCCGGAACTGACGGGCCCACTTCGCGTGAACCAGCATGGTGGCTGGTCAGCCGCTCACCGTGCCGCAGTGCCGTCTCCATCGCGATCACCGCCCCTTGCGCATCGCGTGCGACCCACGCCTCCATCTGACCAGAGTGCATCAAGTCCACCCAGGTGAGCAGTGTCTGATCCAGATTGATCTGAGCAAACTGGCGTCGGACCGCCGTCTCGTTGACGAGAGTGGCCGCCTCTCTGAGCGCGGCCAGGTCGTGCTCTGGGTGGAGACGTGACACCTGGATCCCATTGCGATGTGCAGCGCTGATCTCGTTTCGCTTGGTTGCGTTCACGTGCGAGAAGATCTCTGCTTCCGTAACGCCACGCTGCGCCGTGGCCCGAATCCACATCGCATGCTTGCTGAAGAAGCTCTCATCGCATGGAGAGAACCCAGCGCGGAGCCACTCCACTTCAAGCGCGTCGGATGCGGGGAGCCACGGGTCAACACGAAGCTCAACCACCCCCTCCTCCTTCCGTAGCCACTCCCCAACGCCCTGCAGTCGTCCGGGAACGCTCGCTCGCTCAGCATCTGGCGCATGAGTAGATACTGCTGGTCCGCGCGGGATGCTCGCAACACTGAGGCCGAGGAACGGCAGTGAGCGAATGCAGACAAGCAGCGGGGCTCCGTCCACATAAAGTGGGAGAGTCCTAATCGAGCGCCGCGCACGATCGGCGGCGAAGGCTGCACCTTGGTGCATGTCGCCACCCGGTGCAGCGACGGCGCGCTGATCCCACGCGGCACGCAGAGCCGGATCAGTGAGCGTTCCAATCGGCGCGCGCTCAACGATCATCTAATCCGTCCCCACGCGCGCCTGAGTGCAGCTATCGGTGCGTCGGACCCCGGAGCCTTCAGCCGCGCGCTCAGCAGGAGATAGAAGAGGAGGCCGGCGGCGGCGGCACTGGCATCGATCAGCGCACGGAGGGCGAGGCTCTCACTCGCAACGAGCGCGCTCACAGCCGCAGAGAGGGCGAGCGCGAGGGCGAGACCACTCGCCGCCGTCGCAACTGCCATAGCGAACATTCGCATCAGTTCACGCAGCAGATGACCTCCAACGTGACTGCGGAGTCGCAGGAGAAGTAGCAGACACTCAACTCCCTCACCGAAGAGCACGGCGGCGGCGAGCCCTGCAAATCCAAACGCGGCAACGAAAGGCGCTGCGGAGAGGGCGATGAGGAGCGAACCAACAACGCTGCTCCCTACAGGACCGCGTGTATCGCCAGCTCCGTAGCAGAGGCGCGTCGCAACGCTTGTCGCTCCTTGAATCGGGAGACTAAAGAGGAGGAGGCTCAGCCCGGAAAACAGGAGGGCACCGACGGGGCTCCCTGGCGAGATCCCAAGCACCAACCCAACTGGGTTGGTCGCGAGTGCAGCACCAATCACGGCGACGGGGAGGAGCATCCAGATCGCCGCACCGAGTGCACTGCGTGTCACACGTAGTAAGCCAGATGCTCCTTCAACGTTGAGCACTCGTGCCGCAACGGGAAGGATCGCCGTGCCGATTGATCCTGCCACCATTGCGAGCGGAAGTTGCACCAGCGAGATGGCGTAGGTCCACGCCGTAATGCTCCCTGGTCCAAGCGTACTTGCGAGCGCCACCAGGCCGGTCAGGACCACTTGAACAACGAGAAGGCCGCTCATGCGTGGCACCAGCGCACCAAGCGATCCGAGCAAGAGCGGATCCTTTAGTGAGGGCCGCGCGAGGCGTAAGCCAGCAACCCGCGCAGCAGCGATGGCGATCACGCCATAGAGCAGCGCGCCAACAACGGTGCCGAGTGCGGCGGCGACGGTGCCGAAGCGCTCAGCGCCGAAGAGGGTGAAGAGGATGACGGAGAGGTTATAGACAATCGGCCCAATCGACGAAGCGAGAAAACGTTCGTTTGCGGCGGTCCAGACACTCGCCACTGCAACGATCCCAAGGCCGAGCGACGAGGGGGCGAGGATCCTGCTCAGCTGCGCCACCTCCTCGCGCTGCGCTGCGCTGATCCCCGGCGCGAGAAGTTCGGCGAGCCCCCCAGCAAGGAGGAGCGCCGCGACTGCGATCACGAGCGCAAGGACGCCGAATATCAAGAAGATCGCGCTCATGATGCGACGGGCGCGAAGCTCATCACCCTCGCTGCGCAGCCGAACCACGAGCGGCACAAGGACACTTGAGAGTGGTCCTGCTGCGATCAACTGGTAAATGATGTCCGGCACCTTAAAGGCGGCGAGGTACGGATCGAGTCGTCCATCCGCACCGAACGCGGTGACGAGGACGATCAGCCGCACCCAGCCGAGCAGGCGCGATGCAAGCGCCGCAGCTGAGAGGAGCGCACTATTGCGTACCACCTGCCCGCTCATCGGCTATGCGCCCCTCTTTGTGGCGCGCCGAGCACGAGGGTGCGCAGACGCGTAGAGACCGCGCAGCCGCGCAGTGGAGACGTGCGTGTAGACCTGTGTCGTGCCGAGGCTCTCATGGCCGAGTAGCTCTTGCACCACGCGCAGATCCGCACCACCATCCAAGAGATGCGTTGCGAACGAGTGACGCAGCGTGTGCGGATGAAAGGCGGCAGGAAGCCCGGCGCGGACGGCGGTCTCATTGAGTCGCGCACGCGCACCACGCTCACCGAGCGACGTGCCGTTGCGATTCAGGAAGAGCGCATCACTTGCCGCGGCAGACGCCTTGAGCAGCTCAGATCGACCGTCTGCAAGGTAGCGCTTCAGTGCGTTGATGCACGGCGCACCGAAGAGTGCAACGCGCTGCTTCTCACCCTTCCCTGTGACGCGTACTTCACCGCGCGCCAAGTCAAGGTCGCGCACGCGAATCGACACAACCTCTGCAATGCGCAGCCCAGCGCCATAGAGGAGTTCAACGAGTGCGGTGTCACGCAGCGCGAGTGCGGGGGACTCGGCCGAAGCGGCGGTCTCAATGAGCCGTGTCACCTGTTCAGCGCTCAGCACATCAGGGAGGCGGCGTTCACGTTGTGGGCGTGCAAGCGCTTGCAGTGGGTCTTTGGCCACACTCCCCTGCCGCACCCAGAAGCGATAGAAGGTTCCAAGCGCAGCGAGCCGCTGCTGCACCGTGGAGCGCTGCGCCCCATCGCCAAGGGTCGCCACATAGCGACGCAGGTCGGTTCGCTCTGGGGCTCGCCAATCAATTCGCTCAGCGTCACACCATGAGAGGAAGCGTTCAACAACGGTGCGGTATGAGCGGCTCGTTGCTGGGGAGAGTGTCCGCGCACCAAGGTGTTGCATGAAAGTGGCGACACGAGGATCAGATGCGACCGCCGCGCGTCGCGCCACTGGAGCCGGCTTCCGGCCCCCCGTCATCAGGTCGCCTCGTCCTCTCCGCCAGCTGCGTCACTCGCCGACAGCTCAGCGGCGGCGACCGCCGCGGCGGCAGGGATACGCTTCGGCTTCCCCTTCGACTTCACGGTGCGAGCACGTGATGCAACCTTCGCCTTGTTCCCTTCTGCCTTTGCCTTACCGTCAGCGGCGACGCGGCGTCCACGCTTCGGCGCAAAGGCGAGTGGATCCGCCGTTCCACCTGCAATCACCAGCCCGACGAGCTCCCCCTCAGGGAGATCAACGCGCGCACCGCAGCGGGTGCAGATTCCACCCTCATCATCTTTACCAATCGTGGCGCCGCACTCGGCGTGCGTGGCGCCGGTCGGACGTGGGCGAATCGTCTTGCACTCTGGATAGCGATCGCATGAGTAGAAGTAGGTATTGCGCTTGTTGTTTCGGCGCGGGCGCAACTTCCCGCCATGCTCACCGCCGCAGACTGGGCAGAGCGCCTCAAAGGCGAGACGGAACTCTTCAGGCACCTCAGGCTTCGGGATGAACTTGCACTCTGGATAACGATCGCAGCCAAGGAAGTAGCCGAAGCGGCTACGTCGCTGCGCCATCTTCCCCCCGTGCTCAGCGCCGCACTGCGGGCACGGGAGGCCAGCCCCCTCAAGGGTGGGGACATCACCGCCAGGTGTGTCATCGCCGATTACCTTGGAGAGCGACTTCCGCTCAGAGTGCTCCGGATAGAGGCTGCAGGCGAGGTACCAGCCGAAACGGCCGAGACGCTCCTCCATCGGGTGACCCTCGGAGCACTTCTCATCGCTCGGTCGGTTGCGATACTCACCGGCGCCGATGCTCGTCGCCTTCTCTGTCACCAGTGGTTCGAATGTTGCCCAGAACTTCCCAAGTACTTCACGCCAATCGGCACGCCCCTCAGCAACGGCGTCGAGCTCCTCCTCCATCCCAGCGGTGAAGCCGAGATCAACAAAGGCGGTGAAGTGCGTCGTAAGAAGGTCGCACACCGTCTCGCCGAGTCGCGTCGCGCGCAGTCGGTTCTCGCGATCACGGTCTACGTACTCGCGCTCCTGGATGCGCTCAATGATCGCCGCATATGTGGACGGTCGACCGATTCCGTGCTTCTCCAACTCTTTCACCAGCGTCGGCTCAGTGAAGCGCGGCTCTGGCTTCGTCTGGTGGGCTACCGCTTCAGCAGTTGCGACCTCACCCTTTGAGCCCTCTGGAAGATCTGGTAGCTGCGCCTCTGCATCCTCCTCTTCGTCGTCCTTCCCTTCTAAGTAGACGGCAGTAAATCCTGGCTCGAGTGTGCGCGTTGCGTTGGTCTTGAGGCGATCCTCGCCGACACTCCAGAAGAGTGTGGTGGTCGCAGAGAGCTTGTCCGGCATCTGCGATGCGATCGCGCGGCGCCAGATCAGCGTGTAGACCCTCAGCTCACGATCATCGAGGTATGCCGCAACCTCTTCTGGGGTGCGGTGGAAGCTTGTCGGTCGAATCGCTTCGTGCGCCTCTTGCGCGTTCTTTGACTTGGAGGCGTACTGTCGTCCGCCATCAACCACCGCCTCGGCACCGAAGCGTGTGCGAATCACCTCCGCCGCTTCGCTAATCGCCTGCTGGCTCAGCGTTGGTGAGTCGGTGCGCATGTAGGTGATCAGACCGGTGCGTTCGCCGCCAATGTCAACGCCTTCATACAACTTCTGCGCGAGCTGCATCGTGACGCGTGAGCGGTAGCCATGCTTGCGTCCCGCCTCCTGTTGAAGTGTTGAGGTGGTGAACGGCGGAACGGGGCGCTGCTTTCGCGTGCTCTCGTTGCGCTCCGTAACGATTGCTACTCCGCCCGTAACGCGCGCAACGGCGGCTTCGGCAACCTCCGGCTCTACCTCAAGGTTCTCTCCCTTCGGCCCAACAAGGCTCGCAGGGATGACGAGATCTGGATCCACGGCGGGGCGAACGCCCAGCTCAACGGTGCTGTAGTGCCGTGGGATGAAGGCGCGAATCGCGCGCTCACGCTCCACCACAAGGCGAAGGGCAACCGACTGCACGCGCCCAGCAGAGGAGCGCGGTGCAACCAGGCGCGAGAGGAGTGGCGAGAGTTTGTAGCCGACAAGGCGATCAAGGATGCGACGCGCCTGCTGGGCGTTGACAAGGTCGAGGTTGATTCCTCGCGGGTGGCTAAACGATTCGAGAATCGCCCCCTTTGTGATCTCGCTGAAGGTGACGCGGCGCCGATCTGCCTCTGGGATCTCCAGCGCTTCTGCCAGGTGCCAAGCGATCGCTTCGCCTTCACGATCGAGGTCGGTGGCGAGCCAGACCGCCTCCGCCCCCTTTGCGGCGCGCCGGATGTCGGCGAGGCGCCCCTCCTTCTCCTCAATGATCTCGTAGCGCGGCGTGAATCCGTTCTCCACATCCACCGCTAGGCTGCCGAGTCCCTTTGCAGGCTTCGGTGCCGGAGGGTCCCCCTTCTTCCGCTTCGGCCGCTTCGCGGCGACGCTCCCCTTCGCTGCACGGCGAGACTTCTGCGGGAGGTCGCGAACGTGACCATAGGAGGCGATCACCGTGTAATCAGGACCTAGGTAGCGCTCAATCGTGGCCGCCTTGGCCGGCGACTCCACGATCACGAGATTCTTCGTTGCAGCCTTACTCATGCGCGAGAGCGTAGCACCGCCCCTTCAGAACCCCTCCAACGCCCCCCTCGCTGCTCTATGAGTCCCTGAGCGGCAAGGAGGGTGAGTGCCGCAGGGAGTGCAGCCTCCGCCCCTCGGCTGAGGTCGAGCAGATCTCCCTCAGCGAGCCCAGCCACACCCGCCGATTCGAGGCGCTGGAGGATCGCCCCGCGTAGTCCGCCGATCGGCGGGACTCCGCCCGACGGCTGCAGAGACAGTTTGCTCACCCTGTCGTCTGCGTACACGGACGCCGCACAGACGCTGAGCCACGCCTGGAGGGTGGAGCGATCAGTGAGGAGGTGCGGGGCTCGGCGCTCAATCAGATGGAGCGAGAGCTCGCTCGCTCGGGCGAACCAGGCGGCGCCACCCGCCGCCGCAACGGAACCAAATGGCGCACTGACAAAGGCGAGCGGGAGGCCGAAGCCATCTGCCGCCTCAGCGGTGATTAGCGCGCCGCTCCCTTCCGGCGCCTCCACCACGACCAGTCCGTCGCAGAGCGCCGCCAAGAGCGTGTTGCGTGTGACAAAACTCCACGCCGCCGCAGGGGTGCCAGGAGAACGATCCGAGAGGAGGGCGCCGCGCTCCACAACGCGTGCCGCAAGTCGTCGCGCCCCTTGTCGTACGCCGCCAGGCGCAGGGCTCGGCAGCACGCCGATCGTTGCGCCGCCCGCGTCAAGCGCCGCCTCATGCGCCGCCGCATCAATACCGAGCGCCATACCACTCACCACCACCCAGCCCTGTGCGACGCAGAGCGTTGCGATGCTTCGGGCGGCGGCGAGACCGTGAGGGCTCGGCTGTCGTGTGCCAACGATCCCGATCGCCGGAAGGCGCAGTACTCCAGGGTCACCGTTCAGCCAGAGTGGTCGACGACGATCCTCATCTGGCTGCAGGCCGAGCCGCGACTGACGGTGCTCCGGTATGCGCGGGTCATCTGGGTCCAAACGCATCAGTGCGCCAAGACCACCGACACCACCTGACTGACCGTTCATATTCGACCCGTCAAGTGCAAGGCCTCAGCAATCTCCGCCTCACCAACCCTCTCCACTCCGTTCAGCAGTGCACAGATCACCGCAACGTTGAGCAGATGGCCCCATCCCCGTCCACTCACCTGTTCACTGAGCGGCGCAACAACGCGTTGCAGTAGTCGCCCATCAACCATCCCTTCGCGGCGAGCAACTGGCGGTAGCGCTGCGCGTGCCCGCTCGACAGCGGCACGCCCAGTAACCGTCGTGACCCCGCCGAGTGGCAGTGAGTTCAGTGGCGCATGCGAGCGAGCAAGTCGCACGCGAAGCGCGAAACGATCACGAATCGGTGCAGAGAGTGAGAGGCTCCCCCGCCTACGAGCAGCCGGTGTGCAGAGACAGGCGCCGTCAGAGCGCTCCAGTTCTCCGCAGCCACACGGGTTCCCTGTTGCAACGAGGAGCGCTGCGGCTGGAAACTGCTCCGACCGTCCCGCGCGCACGAGATCAATCACACCACGCTCCAGCGGTTCACGAAGCGCTTCGAGCGTGTCCCGGCGGAACTCTCCAATCTCATCAAGGATCAGCAGTCCGCGGTGAGCCCAGGTCAACTCGCCCGGAGCGAGGCGTGGCCCGCCACCAATGAGACCGGCAACGGTGAGGTCATGGTGTGGCATGCGCAACGGTGGACGTGTGCCGCTGCCACGCTCAAGTCCCGCAGCCGATCTAATTGCCCGCACCTCGGATCCTTCACTTGCGGTGAGATCTGGAAGCACACCGTGTAGCGCACGCGCCAGCATGGACTTCCCAACACCTGGCGGACCTTCCAGAAGCAACGGAAGGCGTCCAACCGCTGCGATCAGCACCGCGCGTGTTGCGCCCGGCTGGCCACGAATCGTGGAAAGTTCACACTCCTCGTCACTCACCGCACGATGTTGCGGATCAGAGCGGAGTGCGACCGATCGTGCCGAAGGCTGAGCCTCTCGCTTCGCCCCCGCTAAGAGCGCAACCGCATCCGAGAGGCTCGTTACGCCAGATATAGATCCCGCGCCGTCGCCTTGGAGTTCTGCGGCGATCTCCAGCGGCACAAGGAGGTGTACCGCTTCGCGAGCGGCGAGTGGGAGTGCCAGCGGGAGCGCCCCTGGAACGTTGCGGACTCGCCCGTCGAGCGCCAGCTCGCCCACCGCAGCGATCGAACGCCCCCTGAGTTGAAGCTGACCACTCGCCGCAAGGATGCCGAGTGCGATCGCCAAATCAAACGAACCTCCACTCTTCCGTAGATCGGCGGGGGCGAGATTGACGGTGATCCTGCGGGCAGGCCAAGTGAAGCCAGAGGCGCGGATCGCGGAACGGATCCGTTCCCGTGCCTCACCAACGGCCGTATCTGGGAGCCCAACAATGCGCACCGCGGGGATCCCCGTGGTGACATCAACCTCCACCTCAACTGGTGCGCCACGAATCCCAACAAGGGCGCTGGTAGCGATAGAGAGTGGCATCTCCGCATGCTGAACGCAGCAGCGTACGGCGAAGGTATTCGGGCTATTCCCCCAGCGTGGCGATGTGTGAGATCAGCGCGGCGGACCAGCCTTCTAGCTCACTCGCACGAGCGACGGCACGCTCAACCGAAACGAGAGAACCGGCGAGCTTCTCGCGCTCACGCACAGCGATCTCGGGGCTGGAGAGTTCGGCAAGGAAGACAATGCCGAGATGGACACGGCCAACCTCATCACTGTCATCATTCAAGAGACCAATTGGTGTAAATCGCGGGGGATCTGCTGCCTCAACCTCTTCACGCCACTCGCGCGCGAGTGCGGCAAGGATGCCGCCGTCGTCAGCACCGATATGTCCACCAACACCGAAGGAGGCGCGACCGTGGAGACGTCGATCGCTCCCCCCAGCAAGTCGATCCATCCAAAAGAGCTGGCGCTCTCCTTCAGCGGTGCGGTAGAACGCGATGGCATACGGGATCGGCTGCTTCCACTCAGGATCCAGCTCGAGCTCGCGCCGTGGACGTGGGCTCCCCACGCGATCGAGTCGGGCAATTTCCGCAAGGCCACCTTCAACCGACGTGAAGCGCTTAAAGCCGCGCCAGGCACCGTCAGAGAGCGCCGCATCGCGAGGGATCCCAATGATCATCTCATCTGCGCCACGCGCGAGCGGGTCAGCGGATGCGCTCAATCGATCTCCTTCAACGTCTCTCGCGCCTCCGCAAGACGCGCGCGAATATCGGTTCGCCCAACAAGTGGATCGTTCTCTGCTGCGGCGAGACGCGCGTCCCAACGCTCCAGCTCATCGCGCAGTGCGCGCAGACGGCGTCGCACCTCACGCGCGTTTGTTGCAAGAATATCCGCCCCCATCTCCTCTGAGCCACGCGCCAACCGAGTTGCCGAGTTCCAGCCGCTACTCGCGAGCAGGTGGGAGACGCGCCAGCCATCCGGAGCCTGGCCCTGCTCGCCTTTTGAGACGGCGCTGACGAGCGCCGCTGCGAGGAGGAGCGGGAGGTGGCTTACCGCCGCAGTGGCGGCATCGTGCAGATCTGCATCCATGGTAACTGGGCGCGCCCCGCAACTTGATGCGAGTCGCTCAACCAACGCGGCCGCGCTGCTTGCGCCGTGATGATCTGGCACCACAACCCACGGTCGTCCGAGGAAGAGACTCCCGTCCGCGGCGGCGAATCCTGTCTCGGTACTCCCCGCCATCGGATGGCCACCGCAGAATCGCAAACTGCGCTTCGCCGCCTCCACCATGATCCAGCGCTTTGTTGAGAGGACATCGGTGACGACTGCGCTCTCAGCGAGTCGCCCTGAGCGACGGCAGATGACGAGTTCATCAAGGATGCTTGATGCCGCAACAGGCGGTGCACAGATGACAACCAACGCGGCGCCATCTACCGCCTCAGCGATCGTGCGGGCAACTTGGTCAACGGCGCCAGCCTGTAGCGCGGCGCGCGGCCCAAGCGAACTCGGCGTCCAGGCCGCAATCTCAACACCGCCTGGATCGAGTGGGCCAGCACCGGAGGGATCTTCGCGGAGCGCCTTGGCGATTGATCCACCGATCAGGCCGAGACCGAGGAGTGCGACGCGCACGGTTCGCTCAGCGCAGCGCGGCGATCGCGTCGAGCGCGCGAATCACAGCGCGGATCCCGCCCTCAAAGTTGCCAAGATCCATCGACTCATTCGGCGCGTGGGCGTTATCGTCTGGCGGCGTGAAGCCGAGCAGCACCACGGGGAGAGAGAGCTCGCGCTGGAAGAGGGCCGCAATAGGAATTGAGCCACCCTCGCGGAGGTAGAGCGGGTCGGCGCCAAACGTCTCCTTCAGGGCGCCGGCTGCAGCCTTCAGGTACGGATCGCCAAGTGGCGTCAAGAACGGATATCCGTTGCCAAGATTCCGTACCTCTACATCAAGACCACGTGGCGCAGCAGCCTTCAGCGCCGCTTCAACCTGGAGCGCGATCTTCGCCGGATCCTGCGCCATGACGAGGCGGCAGGAGATCTTCGCGTGCGCATGGGCTGGGATGATGGTCTTACTCCCGTCACCTGTGAAGCCGCCCCAGATCCCGTTCACATCAAGCGTTGGACGACCGCCGCGTCGCTCCACGGTGCTGTAGCCTGCCTCGCCCTGCGTCGCCTTCGCATCAATGCCAGCGAGGTAGTTCGCGTCGCTGAATGGGAGGGCGGCAAATGCGGCTCGATCATCTGGGCTGAGCTCCACCACGTCGTCATAGAAGCCAGGGACGGTGATGTGGCGGTTCTCGTCATGGAGCGAGGCAATCATGGCGGCGAGCGCATTCGCCGGATTGATGACGGAGCCCCCGTAGCCGCCAGAGTGAAGGTCAACATCAGAGTTGCGCACATCCACCTGCATGTAGGTGATCCCACGAAGCCCCACGGTGAGTGCTGGCAGGTTCCCCTCAAAGAATCCTGTGTCACTGATGATCACGGCGTCGCCACTGCAGCGTTCAGGGTTCGCCGCCATCCAGCGCTCAAGGTTGACGGAGCTCGACTCCTCCTCGCCCTCAAAGAGGTACTTCACATTGACGGGAAGCTTGCCACGCGTGCTGAGGAGCGCCTCAAGCGCGGCGAGGTGGATGACGATCTGCCCCTTGTCGTCGGCAGAGCCGCGGCCGAGCATGCGGCCGTTACGAACGATCGGTTCAAATGGGCTGGTCTTCCAAAGGTCGAGCGGGTCGCCAGGCTGCACGTCGTAGTGCCCGTAGATGACGATCGTTGGCAGCTTCGGATCTTCGATTCGCTCACCAACAACGATCGGGTGTCCACCCGTCTCGCTCACCTCAACGCGCTGCGCACCAATGCGACGCAGTTCGGCGGCGAGCCACTCCGCCGCCTTGCGGCAGTCAGCCACGTGTTCTGGGACCGCAGAGACGCTCGGAATGCTCAGGAAGTCAACGTAGCGCTGCATCCGTTCCGCATGTGCGGCAACGATCTGCGCCTCCTCTGGGCCACTCAGCGGCGTCCAGGCGATCGTTGGTGCGTACGCCATTAGGCGGGCTGCCCTGCGGCCGCCCCTCCCGTCGTTGGCTTGGCACCCTTCGCCGCTTCAGCTGCCGCCGCCTCAACCTCCTCCTTCGTTGGGATGCTGATCCCAGCGGAGCGGAGTCGAGCGATCAGATCTGAATACGCGGCAGGCTTCGCTGGGAGATCGGAGAAGAGTGTCTCAAATGCCTCCCCTTCAACCGTCTCCTCGGAGATCAGTTTCGCCGCAAGTGCGTCAAGGCGATCTCGGTGCTTCGTCAGCACCTCGAGCGCTCGCGCCGCACCACGATCGATGATCGCGCGAACCTCTTCGTCAATCTGCTTCGCAACAGCGTCTGAGTAGTTCTTCTGCTCAGACATCTCGCGCCCGAGGAAGATCATCTCGTCCTGGCGACCGAGCGTCACCCTGCCGAGCTTCTCGGACATACCGAAGCGCGTCACCATCTTGCGGGCAAGATCGGTCGCCTTCTCAATGTCGTTGGATGCGCCGGTGGTGGTGTCACCAAAAACGAGTTGCTCCGCAACGTTGCCACCGAGCATGGCGGCAATCTTGTCTTCAAACTCGCTCTTGCTCTGCAGGTAGCGATCCTCGGTTGGCAAGTTCATCGTGTAGCCGAGGGCCATGCCACGGCTGATGATGGTTACCTTGCTCACCGGGTCGCACTTCTCAAGGATACGGCCAACTACGGCGTGACCACCCTCGTGATAGGCGATGATCTGCTTCTCTGGCTCGGTGATCAGGCGGCTCTTCCGCTGTGGTCCGGCCATGACACGGTCGAGCGCCTCGGCAAACTCGTCCATCCCAACGACGCGCTTGCTACGACGTGCGGCCAAGATCGCCGCTTCATTCATGAGATTTGCAAGGTCGGCGCCAGAGAATCCTGGCGATCGGCGTGCGATCTCTTCAAGGTTCACCGTCTTGTCGAGCGGCTTCCCCTTCACATGCACCTTCAAGATGGCGAGTCGCCCCTTAAGGTCTGGTCGATCAAGGATCACTTGGCGGTCGAATCGACCCGGTCGCAACAGCGCCGGATCTAGTACATCTGGTCGGTTCGTTGCGGCGATGATGATCACGTTGGTCCCCGTCTCAAAGCCGTCCATCTCCACAAGGATCTGGTTCAGTGTCTGCTCGCGCTCATCATGTGAGCCACCGAGACCGGCACCACGCTGTCGACCAACCGCATCAATCTCGTCGATGAAGACGATGCATGGCGAGTTGCGCTTCGCCTGTTCAAAGAGGTCGCGCACACGTGATGCGCCAACTCCAACGAACATCTCAACGAACTCAGACCCTGAGATGCTGAAGAAGGGCACTCCGGCCTCACCGGCAACGGCGCGTGCAAGGAGTGTCTTCCCGGTACCTGGCGAACCAATGAGAAGGACGCCCTTCGGAATCTTTGCGCCGAGCGCCTCAAAGCGCTCTGGGAACTTCAGGAATTCAACCACTTCAGCAAGTTCAGCCTTCGCCTCTTCCACGCAAGCGACTTCGGCAAAGGTGACGGGCGTCTTATTCGCCACAAACATCTTCGCCTTGCTCTTACCGAAACTCATCGCCTGGTTGTTCTGCCCCTGCGCGCTGCGCATCATGAAGATGAAGAGGCCACCGATAAGGAGGACTGGAAGGAAGGCGCTCAGAAGGAGGCTGATCAGCTGACCCGAATCATCTGGCGCCTTCGCGCCGAAGGTGATGCTCTCGGGGCTCTGCCCGCCTGCAGTTGCTGCGGCGAGAAGGTCGCCGTAGACGTCGGTGAGCTGCGTAGGCACCTGCACCTGGTAGTTCTCGGGCGGCGTGCCGGTGAGCGTGATCGTTAAGGTCTGATCCTGCTGCACCACTGAGTCAACCCGCCCAGACTTCACATCGCTGAGGAAGGCGGAGTAGCCCTTGCTGGGCGCGGGGGTTGGCGAGAGGAGGACGCTGCCAAGGAGCAGCACCGTCCCTAGGAGGAGCATCAGCATCACGGCACCATTACGGAAGGACTTCGGGATCACTAGAACCTCCTCTGCTCTCCGACTGCGAGTGACGTTGGTAGCGAGGGCAGGAATCGAACCTGCTACCAAGGGCTTATGAATCCCCTGCTCTACCGGTGAGCTACCCCGCCATACACGCTCGTACAGGATACCGAACCCACGCCCGCGGCGCACTTCCCCACCCAGCACCCCTCCTCGGCTCAGGTAGTCTCCACGCATGCTCCACGTACTGATCCTCTGCCACGGCAACATCTGCCGCTCGCCGCTCGCCGAGGTGCTCCTTGAGGCGGCGATCGCCGCCGACACTGAACTTGCCGGCCGGGTGGCCGTCTCGAGCGCCGGAACCTCCGACGAGCACGAGGGCGAGGGGATGCATGAGCACAGCGCGGCGCTGCTCAGCCAGCGCGGCCTTCGCACTGCCCATCACGCCCGCCAGCTGACGCTCCCACTCGCTGACCAACAGGATCTCATCCTGGCGGCCGACCGCTGGAACATGCGCGACGCGCGAGGGCTTGTTGCGAGCGGCCTCCGCCGTGCTGAAGTTCGACTCATTCGTGATTTTGATCCAGCCGCAACTGGGCGAGATCTTGACGATCCATGGAGCCACCCAATCAGCGCCTATGAGCGCACCGCAGAGGAGATCACAGCGGCAATTCCAGGGATCTTGGAGGCGCTCCGCGCGCGCTAAGCTGAACCCGCGCGTGCGCTACGGAAGTTTTGCGTATGCATCCACCACAAAGTCCGCAAAGCGAACCGGATCAATGGTTAAGCCAACATCGCAGTTTGCGGCACGACCATCGCGCTTCAGACGATATGGGTTTGCATCACCAATCGTCCGACCGCGAGCCGGCCCAGATGTTGCGTCCACGGTGACGTGGTACGGCGCAACTCCAACAAGATCTGGGATCGCAAGGTGCAGCACGGCAACCGCATCATGGATCGCCATCTTCTCACCCTGACCCCACGCTGCCGAGCGCTCAAAGGAGAACTGAAGCACTTCGGCCGCCGCCTTCGCGGACGCGCCAGGCAGCTCAGAGAGTCGCTTGAGGATGCTGCGATCCAGGATGGCGTGATGTGTCACATCTAGTCCAATCATTGTGATCGGTAGACCGCTGTTAAAGACCACTTCTGCTGCGGTGGGGTCCGCATAGATATTGAATTCAGCGGAGGCTGAAGAGTTTCCTTCCCCAACTGAGCCTCCCATCAGGCAGATGTGCGCAATCTTCGGCGCTAGGTGCGGATAACTTCGAATCAGCAGCGCAATATTCGTGAGAGGGCCGATCGGCACAAGCGCCACAGGCTCGGGTGAGGCGCTGATCAGTCGCGCCATCAAGGAGACGGCACCCTCAGGCTCGGCCTTCCGAGTGGCGGCGGGTAGCTTCGTGTTGCCGAGCCCACTCTCACCGTGCACTTCCGTTGCGCGCTCAAGCGGACCGGTCAGGGGTCCAACCGCCCCCTCAGCCACAGGGATGTTGCTCGCGCCGTAGAGATGCAGCAGACGCAGCGCATTCTCGGTGCAGTGATGAACGTCTGCGTTCCCGCCAACACTTGTCACCGCAAGGAGGTTCAACTCTGGTCGAGCAACCGCGAGCGCCAGCGCCAGCGCGTCATCAAGTCCAGGGTCACTATCGACGATGATCGGAAGCGGTTTCGCCACACTCCCGCATGGTGCGGTTCGAGCGGCGAGGGTCGCGTGATGAAAGGTTGGCCATCCAATGAGCGGGTTCTTCTCGCTCATCGACGCACGCTCCTCACGCGTAGAAGGCTAGCCCTGTTCGTACGGCCGCCCCGCCGAAGCTGGGCCACGCACGCGACCGATCAAGCCTGCGACCACAATGATCGTCATCACGTATGGCACTGCGAGCAGCACCTGTGGAGGTAGGCCAACGCCAAGGATTGAGAGCAGCGTTGATGCCGCCTCGGCAAAGCCAAAGATGAGTGCGGCGCCGAGTGCATTCCACGGCTTCCATGCGCCAAAAATTAGTGCAGCAAGGGCAATGAAACCGCGTCCCGCCGAAATTCCCATACCGAATCCACCCGTTCCACCGAGTGCAAGATACGAACCTGCAAGTCCTGCGAGTGCGCCTGCCAAGATCATCGCGCGATAGCGCAGCTTCATCACGTCAACGCCAACGGTGCCCGCAGCTGCAGGCATTTCACCACTCGCACGAAGTCGGAGACCCCACCGCGTGCGGAAGAGCATGTACGTGAAGAAGGCGACGAGAGCGACCGCCAGATATGTGTAGGGGCTCAGCGTAAAGAGAAGGTTGCCAACAATTGGAAGATCGCCCAGGACTGGAATCTTCACGGGGAGAATGCTCACTGGACTATTCAACTCGCTATGGATTTGAAGCACGCGCAAATAGATGAACGTTGTGATGCCAGCGGCACCAAGATTGATGACCGTACCGGCAACGATCTGGTCCACCTTGTAGCGCAGCCCAAGGACGGCAAGTAGCAGGCCAACGAGTGCACCAATCACGGCACCTGCAATTGGTCCTGCAATCGCCACACCAAAGATGCTCGAGGCGACGGCTCCTGCAAGTGCCCCAAGAAGGAACTTCCCCTCAATCGCAATGTTCAAGACGCCGCTACGTTCGGAGATGATTCCGGCCAGAGCACCGATTGCAACTGGACCCGCGTAGTTAAACGTCCCAGTGAAGAGCACCGTGAGGTTCGCGGGAGTGCCGGAGAGGAGCGTGGTGAAGAGTGCGGTCACCAGCAACGGTGATGCGATCGCGATCCCAACGCGCCATCGGTACTTGCCGCCGATTCGATACTGCGCCGCGGCAACCGTTCCAAGCACCAAACCTGATCCGATCCACACGATCGCTACAGGGAATGAGATCAGCGCGTCAGTTCCGCCGATCGTGTCGACCCAGAGTGAGAGGTTGGCGACCGTTGCGCTGTTCGCGGATGCCGCTGCAAATGCTGCCAGCGAGAAGATGGCAAAGAAGAAGGCTCGAAGCCTAGAGCCACGAAGCGCCTTCGCCTCCTCAGCCCCCAGCGGATGGGCGGCTACTGGGCTCGTCTTTGTTGACTTACTCATGCGAGGGCCTCCTTACTCTTTCTCCTGAACGGAAGCCGAATGATGCGCGCGGTGAGGTTGGGCGCCGCAATGAACATGATCACGAGTGCCTGGATGAAGAAGAGCAGGTCAATTGGAATTGATGTCTCCAGGCCCATCAAGCCACCGCCGTTTCGAAGCGCGCCGAAGACGAGCGCGGTTGCAACAACGCCACTCGGTCTGGTGCCTCCTACAAGTGCGATGGCGATGGCGGTGAAGCCAACACCGCCCGAAACGACCGTGGAGAACTGCTTAATGGTTCCCGTAACCTCAAAGGCGCCACCAATCCCTGCAAGTGCCCCGGAGATCGCCATCGCGGCAACGATGGAGCTTGATGCCCCCATGCCCGCATATCGCGCAGCCGCAAGGTTGAGTCCAGCGGTGCGCAGCTCAAATCCGCGCGTCGTTCGGAAGAGGAACCAGCTGACCACAACCGCAGCTGCAAGTGCAACAAGGAAGCCGAGGTGGAGTCGGAGTTCTGGAATCGGCAGGATCCCAGGGATCACCACGTAGTCGGCGAGCGCCTTTGAGATTGGCTGCGTTCCGTCTTCGCGCTGGATCAGCGTCCAATTTGAGAGGAGGAAGAAGACGAAGAGTCCTGCAATGTAGTTGAGCATGATCGTAGTGATCACTTCGCTTGAACCTGCACGGACTTTCAGGAATCCTGGGATGAAGCCCCATGCAGCCCCGAGGAGGGCGCCCGCAAGGACCGTTCCGAAGATCACGATTGGAGGCGGGAGGCCAGCGCCCCCCAGCACGATTGCAGCTGTGGTTGCGCCGAGCCCGCCCATCAAGAACTGACCTTCGCCTCCGATATTGAACACGCCAGAGCGGAAGGCAACCGAGACTCCGAGCCCCACGAACATCAACGGGATCGACTTAAGAAGGCTTTCAGTAATTGGGCGAGCGGCGCGCGCAATCTCCGCAGGTTCCCCTGAGGCGATCGCCTCTGCGATTCGCTCCGGGTTGCCGAAGGCTCCGCGGAGGAGTGCGGAATACGCGGCCCCCACTCTGGCGATCCCCTCGCCGAGTGCACCGATCGGATTGCTCGGAATCATGGCGAGCACTTCAAGGTCGCTGAAGATGATCACCAGCCCGCCAACGAGAAGAGCGACCAAAATGGAGAGTGCTGGGAGTCGAGCCGAGGAGAGCGCCTCTCTCATGCGCTTCATACTGCGGCCCCACCCATAAGGAGCCCGACACGTTCTCGAGTGGCGTCCTTCGCATCAAGTACGCCGACGATGCGGCCTTCGAACATCACGGCGATCCGATCACCAAGCGCCAAGACTTCATCGAGCTCTGTGCTCACGATTAACACGGCAGCGCCAGCATCGCGCTGCTCAACGATGCGCTTATGGATGTACTCAATTGATCCCACATCTAGTCCCCGCGTTGGCTGTGCGGCAACGACCACTGAGACGGCGCGCGAGAATTCACGACCAACAATCACTTTCTGCTGATTTCCCCCAGAGAGGCTCGCGATATCTGTATGGATAGATGGCGTGCGAACGTCAAAGTCCTTGACAATCTTTTCCGCTGCCGCCTCAATCGCCGAGCGATTCAGCGTGATGCCCGAGCTGTATGGACGACGATGGTACGAGTTCAGCATCAAATTTTCAGAAACCGTCATCCCCTTCACCATTCCATCGCGGCTGCGGTCTTCAGGAATGTGCGCCACGCCCGCATCGGAGATCTGTCGCGGTGTTGCACCGACCAGGCTCTTCCCGTTCAAGGTCACCTCGCCGCTATCAACAGGGCGGAGTCCGGTGATCGCCTCAACGAGCTCTGTCTGTCCATTCCCTTGGACGCCAGCGACGGCGACAATCTCGCCTGCACGGATCTGTAGGTCGACGTTGGCAACGGCAATCTCTCCAGCCTGGCTGAGCACGGTGACACCCTTCAACGAGAGTGCAACGTCGCCAACCTTCGCCTGACCGCGATCAACGGTGAGTTGCACCTCGCGACCAACCATCATCTCGGCGAGTTGCTCTGGGTCTGCCTCTTTCGGCTTGACGCTTCCCACCACTCTTCCTCGACGCAACACGGTGATGGTGTCCGCAACCTCTAGGACCTCGTGAAGCTTGTGCGTAATGAAGATGACAGAGGTGCCAGAGGAGGCGAGGCCTCGAATGATGCCAAAGAGCTCTTCTGTCTCTTGCGGGGTGAGCACCGCAGATGGCTCATCAAGGACGAGCACATCGCTCTTTCGGTAGAGCGCCTTGAGGATCTCCACGCGCTGCCGAACGCCAACAGGGAGTGATTCAATTTTTGCATCTGGGTCAACACTCAAGCCGTAGCGCTTTGAGAGCTCCACAATCTTTGCCCGCGCCGCGGCGCGATCAAAGGTACCGAGCAGCCCGCGCGCCGTCTCCGCACCGAGCGCCACGGACTCAACAACGTCAAAGACTGGCACCAACATGAAGTGCTGGTGCACCATGCCAATGCCCGCATCAATTGCTTCGGCTGGATCCCGGAAGACTCGCTGTTCGCCATCCACAATGATGGTGCCGCTGTCTGGCTTATAGATGCCAGAGAGGATGTTCATGAGGGTGGACTTCCCTGCGCCGTTCTCGCCGAGAAGGCCCAGTACCTTGCCGCGCTCAACTTGGATGGAAACGTGGTCGTTCGCGAGCACACCAGGGAACTGCTTGGTGATCTCCCGAAGCTCTAAGCGCAACGACAACGTGGTCTCCAATCTACGTCCATGTCTGCCCGCCTGCGATTAACTCAGTCTGCTGGTTCTCGGCCCCGGCGGTCTCCCGCCGGGGCCGATCCCAGATCAACTACGACCTTTCAGTCGCAGCAGAAACTACTTGCTTGTGAAGTAGTCCGAAACCTGGACTTCGCCGCTGATGATCTTCGCCTTGAGGGCGTCGACCTTCGCGATGACTTCTGCGGTTACAAGGTCGCCGAACACTGCCGTCCAGGCCGTCTCGGTTCGGTTCAGCGGAGCAATGCCCACGCCGCCGTTTGCGAGCGTACCCGTGAGGTTCTCACCACCAAGGTCGCCGCCATAATTCTTCTCGATCGTTGCGAAGACCACTGGCCCGATCAGCTTCATTGCTGACGTGAGCAGCGTTCCGCAATAGTCAGGAAGCGTGAGGCACTGGTCAGCGTCAACGCCGACCGCGTACTTTTCCGCCGCAAGCATGGCCTCGTACGTCCCCTCACCGGTCTGGCCGGCAACTGGATGTACGACGTCAGCAACCTGGCTCATGAACTGCTCTGCAGCAGTCTTGCCGAACTCCTTGTT
>JACCDP010354100.1_pt1 | contig 25868 bp, 23 predicted proteins | sample 7445841 | NCBI WGS metagenome assembly JACCDP01 (sample SAMN15323441, study PRJNA562643) | freshwater metagenome | isolation source: river surface water | place: USA:Blue River Watershed | collected 2017-08-17 | reverse complement strand
GAACCGGCGACCTGAACCTTGGCAAGGTTCCGCGCTACCAACTGCGCTACGTCCGCGAGGAGGGCAAATCTAGCGCAGGAGAGCCGTAAGCGCCAAAGTGAGGGGGATTGGTTAGCGTTATCCCGTGCCAAACCAGATGAATCAACCCATGTTTTGGATGGGGGGACGATTAGCAACTGATCTCGTTGAGATCTCGCATGAGCCTTCCTGTTTGGATGATGGAGATTTTTGGGCGGTGTCTACAACCTTTGAAGGAGCTTTTACCGCCGCGAAGTTTGCAACCGTTGTTGATTCAGATTTTCCAGATGCCAGTTGGACGCCCATTAAATCCCAATGGGACAGTGTTCCTGATCAAGTGGGGTACATCGGTTATGTCGAGCGAATTCGAGAGTTGATTGCTCAAGGTTGGGTCTATCAAGTTAACGCATGTCGCCGATTAACTACTGACGATTCAAACTCAAATTTACGTGGATTGTTTCAAGGGATTCTCAATAACAATCCCGCACCGTGGGCAAGTTATCTCGAGATACCTGAGCTCAACATTGCATCGGCTTCACCTGAACTGTTTCTGCAACGTTCAGGTTCGAGAGTAAAAACATCTCCCATCAAGGGCACCCAGTTACTGGGCTCTTCCGAGTTTGGAACCAAAGATCAATCAGAGAACATCATGATCGTAGATCTGATGCGAAATGATTTAGGAATGATTTGTCAAAGTGGAACCGTCGAAGTCTCGCGGCTGCTTTACAGTCAGGATCATCCAGGTTTACAGCATTTGGTATCTGATGTTGAAGGAGATTTGGTTTCTGGAATTTCGTGGCGCAGCATCCTTGAGTCAATCTCACCTCCCGGGTCAGTCAGTGGTGCACCTAAGTCATCTGCGGTTTCAGTGATTGCAGAACACGAAAAGCCACGTGGACCTTATTGCGGAATATTGGGTTGGGTACAAGGGGATCAAGCTCAACTGTCAGTTGCTATTCGCATTTTCTGGAAAGATGAAAAGATCAATTTCGGAACAGGCGCAGGCATCACTTTCAGCAGCCAATCCCAAGCTGAATGGGAAGAAACTGAACTGAAAGCCTCGCGATTGATAAAGATTGCTGCAGGGCAAATTTAATGAGAGTCATACAAAACGGCGCGCTGGTCCCGATCGAAGAAAGTGATTGCAACGACAAGGGTTGGATGATTGGTAATGGAGTCTTTGAAACAATAAAGACTGTAGAAAACAAGCCTTGGGCATTGTCTAGACATATGCGCCGTGCTGTTGCTAGCGCACAACAGCTGGGACTTCGAATACCGGCAGAGGATTTGGTTCGAAATTCTGTTGAGAATCTGCTGGAAACTCAACAGCACGCACATGGATTATTGCGACTTTCCTTTGGCAAAAATGGAAATTGGAGCGCGGTTCATCTTGCCTATGAACCAGTGATGCACGGGGCGAAATTGTTGACGTATGACAAAGAGATTGTGGTGCAAGGCCAACCCATAAAAAGCTATCCGTACACCCATCGCCTAAAAATACTCGAAGCCATCAAACTTTTGGGCGCAGATGAAGCGATTGTTTGCAATGACAAAGGAAAAATCTGTGAAGGTTCGGTAACCAATCTGCTGCTCCGCATTGATGACAAGTGGGTTACGCCACCAATTAGTGATGGCGTATTGCCAGGAGTCATGCGTGCCTTAGTGATCGAATACTGCGGCGTCTCTGTCAGAAGCATTGATAGATCCGAAATTTCTCGGGTTCAATCCGCATTTTTATTGAGCAGTTTACGAATAGCTCAACCTGTAACCGCTATAGATGGAAGAGAAGTTGAGCAATCCGCTGAATTCTTGGCCGAAATTGAAGCGATGGCGCTAAGGACTTCGGTAGGCTAACCACATGGCCCAGATTTCGATCACAGTTGATGGCGCTGCCCTAAAGCTAGAGGCAGATCAACGCCCAACCCATATCTTTGCCGACAATAAAGAAGTTGTCGTGTGCCGAGTCAATGGGGCCCTTAAGGATTTGTGGACTGAACTCTCGGACGGCGATGTCGTTGAATCAATTGTGATTTCATCACCTGATGGTTTAGCAGTTCTGCGCCACTCAACTGCACACGTTATGGCACAAGCAGTTCAAGAGGTTTATGCAAATACTCGTCTTGGAATTGGACCTCCGATTAAGGATGGCTTCTATTACGACTTCGATCCAGTTAACACTTTTAATCCAGACGACTTGGTAAAAATTGAAAGTGCAATGCGCAAGATTGTTAAAGAGGGACAAAGATTTCGCCGCCGTGTTACAACTGAAGCAGAAGCACTTAAAGAGTTGGCGCATGAGCCATACAAATGTGAACTGATCGGAATTAAGGGACCAGCGGGCGAAGAAGCTTCGGTCGAAGTCGGAGGCTCTGAGCTAACGATTTATGACAACTTGGGCAGAGACGGAAACCCTGTTTGGAGCGACCTATGTCGTGGTCCGCACTTGCCATCTACTAAGCACATTCCCGCTTTCAAGTTAATGCGAACAGCTGCAGCGTATTGGCGTGGCTCTGAAAAGAATCCGATGCTTCAAAGAATTTATGGAACTGCATGGCCATCACAAGATGAATTGAATGCTTACCTGGAACTTCTTGCAGAAGCGGAAAAAAGAGATCATCGCCGTTTGGGTACCGAGCTAGATTTGTTTTCATTTCCAGAAGAGATCGGCTCAGGTTTGGCTGTATTCCATCCAAAGGGCGGAATCGTTCGCCGAGCGATGGAGGATTACTCACGTATTCGACATGAAGAAGAGAACTACGAATTTGTTTACTCTCCGCATTTAACAAAAGCAGCTCTCTTTGAAACCTCGGGCCACTTGCAGTGGTACGCCGACGGCATGTACCCACCCATGATTCTTGACGAAGAACTCAATGCTGACGGCACCGTCAGAAAGCCAGGCCAGCAGTACTACATGAAGCCAATGAACTGCCCTTTCCACAATTTGATTTACAAATCACGTGGTCGTTCTTATCGCGAATTACCTTTGCGACTTTTTGAATTTGGAACCGTGTATCGCTACGAAAAGTCGGGTGTGCTGCACGGAATTACCCGTGCTCGCGGCTTCACCCAAGATGATGCGCATATTTACTGCACTAAAGAACAAATGGTGGGAGAACTTGATTCGCTACTCACATTTGTTTTGAATCTGCTGCGCGACTATGGGTTGAATGAGTTCTATCTAGAGTTATCAACCAAGAATGAAGAAAAGTTTGTTGGTGAGGATGCGGATTGGGCCGAGGCAACCGAAGCGCTTAGAAAAGCCGCAACTGCGCAGAATCTAGAATTAGTCTTGGATGAAGGTGGAGCTGCTTTCTACGGTCCTAAAATTTCAGTGCAAGCAAAGGATGCAATTGGCCGCACGTGGCAGATGTCTACGATCCAAGTTGATTTCCAGCTGCCCCAACGTTTCGAACTTGAATATTCAGCGACAGATGGAACGCGTCAACGACCTGTAATGATTCATAGAGCTTTATTTGGATCGATTGAACGCTTCTTCGGAGTTCTGACGGAGCACTACAGCGGAGCTTTCCCACCTTGGTTGGCACCAGTCCAAGCTATTGGTATTCCCGTTGCTGACACTTTCTCTGATTATTTGGGCGATGTCATCAAAGCTATGCGTAAAGCAGGTATTCGCGCTGAGCTAGATGCATCAGACGATCGAATGCAAAAGAAGGTGCGAAATGCACAGATGCAAAAGATTCCATTTATGGTTATTGCCGGAGAAGAAGATCAACAGGCTGGTGCAGTTTCATTCCGCTATCGCAACGGTGAGCAGAAGAATGGAATCCCAATAGCTGATGCAATAGCTGAGATTAAAAAGGTTGTTGCTGAACGAACACAGGTGTAATCAGTGAGCCATGAAATAAATGGTGCTGGAATGCCTGATGCATGGGCTCGCTTATGGGCTCCACATCGTTTGGAATACCTACGCGGAGAAAATAGGCCGTTAGAAGACAATGACATCGAGTGTCCGTTCTGCGCGATTCCCCAAAAGAGCGATGAAGAAGGTTTAATAGTTCATCGAGGGCAAACCGCCTACGTTGTAATGAATCTTTACCCTTATAACCCTGGACATCTATTAGTGTGTGCATACCGACATGTGGCTGACCTTACGGATTTAAGCGATGAAGAGCGCAATGAGATATCAGCGCTGTCAGCACATGCCATGCAAACAATCCGAAAAGTTTCAGCCCCTGAAGGATTTAATTTGGGCATGAATCAAGGTGCGATCTCAGGTGCAGGTGTAGCTGCACACATCCACCAGCATGTTGTGCCGCGTTGGAGTGGTGATGCAAACTTCATGCCGATTATTGGAAAAACAAAGGTTCTGCCTCAGTTGTTGCACTTAACTAGAGATGAGCTTTCAGCAGCTTGGTAATTAAAGATTTAACTCCTTGATGTAGCCATGAACAATGTCAACGCCAATTCCTCTTTCAATCCATAAGGGAATAGCCGGGAAAAGTAAACCTGCAGCAAAGGCTTGTTCGCCACTTGCTTGAACTAATTCGAGGTACTCATCCCTAAACTCTTGAACCAAGGTCTTATGTTCTGGATCGCTCATGCGCGAAGTTGGGGGAGTTGTTGAGTAATCCACAATTGATAAATCGGCCAATGAAATTAGAGCAATAGGTAAACCTGCTTCATCATGTAAAACTAAATATGGGGTAGCCATCGCAGAGAAAACACGATTTGCAATCATCACTGCATCATCAAAATCGGCTTCTTGTTTTTCTAAATGTGTCACTACAACAAGCCGGGGAATTTGAAATTCATCAAGCTCGGCCCAGCGCGAAATCGTTTCTTGATCCACACCTGCAGATGGGTTGATCGCAAAAATCGCCAGATCGCTGTCGCTGTGAACTTCTTGGGCAAAGACGCCCCCGAAGCTTTTGGCGACAAGTTCAGGCTCGGCGCTGGCGTGGCCATATACGTGAATTACGCCTTTGGTGATTTGTGTTTGCACTGGGTCAGCCTACGATGGTCCTTGATGTTAAGTGCGCGTTTAAAGCCAGCGGTCACTCGGGTTATTACCCCAGTGGCGGCTTTTGCTTTGCGACGAGGCCTGACCCCAAATGTGGTTACTTGGACTGGTGCGACAGGCGTTGTCATCTGTTCCTTGTATTTCTACCCGCGGGGCGATTTCTTTATCGGAACTCTTGCCATCTGTGTTCTGGCCTTGAGCGATCTTTTCGATGGAACTATGGCGAGATTATCCAGTGCGGGTTCCAGTCGATGGGGCGGTTTCCTGGACTCCACAATTGACCGGATAACCGATTCTTCGATTTTAATTGGTGTCACGATTTATCTTATAAATCAAAATGATCAGCTGGCATATGTTGCATTAGCAACTTTGGTAACTGGATTACTAGTTCCTTACATCAGAGCAAAGGCGGAAAGTTTTGGAATGGCTTGCTCCGGAGGCATTGCCGAACGGACAGAACGTTTGATTATTTCTTTGGCGGCAATTGGATTTGATGGCTTAGGTGTTCCTTTTGTTCTTTCAATCGGAATGTGGTTACTCGCAATTCTCGGCTTATTCACCGTTGTGCAACGAATGTTTATCGTTAAGCGAGCAAGTAACAATGAAGGATAATTTGTCGGCTTATGTTTATTTCGCTGGTTGGCGAATAGTGAGATGGTTGCCAGAAAGCACTGCTTACAAACTTGCATATCGAGTTTCTGATTTTCTGGTAAAACGCAACGGAAAAAGCGTTCAACGATTACGGTCTAACCTATCTAGAACTCAGCCGGGGATGACCACACTAGATTTAGACTTGTTGGTAATCGAGGCAATGCGTTCGTACATGCGTTATTGGTGCGACACATTTCGATTGCCGGACTGGAGCAAAGAACGAATCATCCAGACAACCTCGGTTACTAATGAGCATCTTTTAACTGATGCGATTGCAGCAAAAACAGGCGTCATAGTTGCGGTTCCGCACGCGGGAAATTGGGATCATGCTGGTGCATATTTCTGCGCAAAAGGTATTCGGCTCGTGACCGTTGCGGAGCGCTTAAAGCCAGAGAAATTGTTCTTAAAGTTTTTGGCCTATCGACAGGCGATGGGTATGGAGGTTTTGCCTCTAGATGGACGGGTGCTCAACACTTTGGAGGAAAGACTTAATGAAGGGGCGTTAGTTGCGTTGGTTTCCGACAGAGATCTCTCTCGCTCAGGTATCGAGGTTGATTTCTTTGATGGTGTTGCACGGATGCCAGCAGGTCCAGCTTTACTAGCTTTGCGCACCAAAGCTCCGCTGATTACTGCTTTCGTTTCGTACACGGAAACCGGAGTACACATTGAATTCAGAAATGTCATCTTGCCAAGTTCAGGAGATGAAAGAGGTAAGGTCAAAGAGATTGTTCAAATGACCGCGCAGTATTTTGAAGACGGAATTTCAGAGAATCCGCAAGACTGGCACATGTTGCAACGCATCTGGATTGATGGCGATTTCAAGGAACGTACTTAATGCTTAGTCGAAGTTTAAAAATTGGAATTGTTTGTCCCTACAGTTGGGATACGCCGGGTGGGGTGCAAAATCACATTCGCGATCTTGCCGAGTTCTTAATCGAATCAGGACACGATGTGTCTGTTCTAGCGCCAGTAATTGATGAATCGAATTTGCCTGAATATGTCGTTAACGCTGGTAAACCAATTTCGATTCCTTACAACGGCGCAGTCGCACGAGTGCTATTTGGGCCAGTAGCTTTTGCTCGAGTACGTCAATGGATTTCACAGGGTGAATTCGACTTGTTGCACTTGCACGAACCAGCGATTCCTTCAATTTCACTGTTGGCGTGTTGGGCTGCAGATGGGCCAATGGTTGGAACCTTTCACGCAGCTGCAAAACGTCAGAAGATTATCTTTGCGATCGGTCCAATTCTTGAGCCGGCAATCGAGAAATTATCAGCCCGAATCGCGGTGTCTGAGGCAGCGCGTCTGACTCTTACCGATCACTTAGATACCGACGCGGTGATTATCCCTAATGGTATTTATGCCAATCGTTACACGGATGGAAAGACCATAGAGAAATGGTCTGGAAATACCATTGGCTTCATTGGAAGATTTGAGGAGCCGCGTAAGGGATTAAGTGTTCTAATTGATGCGCTACCTGTGATTTCTCGATTTGCTCCTGATGTAAAGATTTTTGTTGCTGGTCCAGGTGATCCGGCAGAAGTGATCGAAGGCATTGATCCACAGTTGCGACAACGTTTTGAATTTTTAGGCAAAATCACGGAGTCCGAAAAAGCGGACTTCATGTCATCAGTTGCTGTCTATGTTGCACCAAATACCGGCGGTGAATCATTCGGAATCATTCTGGCCGAAGCACTGGCAGGTGGTGCGTGCGTTGTAGCAAGTGACATTCCTGCCTTTGATGATTTATTGGGGCACGGAGAATTTGGTGCGCTATTTGAATCAGAGAGTTCTACCGAATTAGCAAAGGTCGTCATTGACCTGCTGCGAGATGAAACAAAAAGAAAAGAATTATCAGCTCGAGGTAAAGAGCGATCAAAGAAGTTTGATTGGACCGTGGTTGCACAGCAGATTTATTCGGTCTACGAAATGTCGATTGTGGGGAGTCAGAAAGTTCGATTGGCATCTGACACCCGACCGTGGAATCGATTCTTAAGCAAAGAGGAGAAGCAATGACTCGGTGGTTAGTTTCAGCGCTCCTGATCCTACTTATTGTGTGGTACCTGACATTTACGGCAACTCGCTTGGATAGATTGCATCACAGAGTTGAAACAAGTTGGGCAAATCTTGATGTGCTTCTGCAAAAAAGAGCTGCTGTCGCGTTGGAAATCGCACACAGCGATATTGCAGATCCTGCATCATCAATGTTGTTAACCGCAGCCGCGTATCAAGCACGCGATGCAGATATCCAGAATCGATCACAAGCAGAAAGCGGATTGTCTGGCGCTCTAGGTCTTCTTCTTGAGGATTCTCAACATTTAGCCACGGCGGCAGATAGCGCTTTGCTGACAGAGTTATCGGGCTTAACTGACAAAATCAGAGTCGCAATTGCTATTCACACTGATGCTGTGGCCAGAACTCAAATGGTTCGCGCCAAGTTGATCGTAAGAATTTTCCGACTCGCAGGAACAGCCCCTTTACCGATTACTTATGAATTCGAATCTGATGTTCTTTAGAAAATCTTCTGCAATAGTTTTGGTTTTTGCCCTTACTGGGTGTGGGGTTGTATCTGATTTACTGCCTGCGAAAAAGGCAACGAGCGTTCTCAGCGGTCGTGAAGGTGTTGATGGTCGAGTGCTTGCAGTAAAAATCGATGATACAAATGCCGCCCATCCACAAATTGGGTTAGAAGATGCTGACATCGTGTACATCGAACAGGTAGAGGGTGGCTTAACTAGATTGGCTGCGATTTTTTCTACCGTTATCCCTCAGCGAGTTGGACCAGTTCGCAGTGCACGAATTTCAGATATCGACATCTTGAGTCAATTTGGACGTGTTGCGTTTGCTTACAGTGGAGCGCAGCGCAAACTTCTTCCAGTAATTTCGGCAGCAAATCTTCAAGATCTGGGCGCGCAACGTCAAAGCCCAATAATCTATACAACAGACCCAAACCGCAACCAACCTTTTGCGATGGTACTTCGAGCCGATTTATTGATGCAGAAAATAATTGACGATAATCTCCAAGTTGATTCGGCAAAGAATGTTGGTTTTGTTTTTGGAGAGCTGCAAGAAGGTGGCACACCAACTCAGAAGGTTGAAGTGAAATGGCCGGCCGCAACGTACTCTGCAGAATGGTCAACAGAAGAATCTCGTTGGTTTTTATCCCACAATGAGAAATTGAATCGTGCAGAAAGTGGTGTGGTCCTTGGACCTACAACCTTTGTTATTCAAATGGTGAAAATTTCGCCTTCAGAGTACGGCGATAAATTTGGCGGAGTAACACCTTTATCCGAGACCATAGGTACAGGTAAGGCATATGTTCTTCGCAACGGCGAACGGTTTGTAACTGTATGGAACAGACCCACCGCTGAATCTGGGACCACCTTTTCCTTTAGTGATGGCACCGTTATGAACTTTGATCGGGGCCAAGTTTGGGTCGCTTTGACCGACCGCGAGCCTGAATTTACGTCTCGCGCTATTGAAAAGACGAAGTAGGATTGGGCTCTATCTTTCGATTGAAGCGGAGTACTAAATAATGGCTGAAGTAACTGGCACCGGTCGCGTAAAGCGCGGAATGGCGGAAATGCTCAAGGGCGGCGTCATCATGGATGTCGTAAATGCCGAACAAGCAAAGATTGCTGAAGATGCCGGCGCAGTTGCTGTTATGGCGCTAGAGCGCGTACCTGCAGATATCCGCGCTCAAGGCGGAGTTGCCCGCATGTCAGACCCTGACATGATTGAGAAAATTCAGGCAGCGGTTTCAATCCCGGTAATGGCAAAGGCTCGTATCGGACATTTCGTCGAAGCTCGCGTTCTGGAATCTCTAGGTGTTGATTACATCGATGAATCAGAAGTTTTGACTCCAGCAGATTATGTGAACCACATCGATAAGTTTGATTTCACAGTTCCTTTTGTTTGTGGTGCCACCAATTTAGGTGAAGCACTTCGTCGTATTAATGAAGGCGCAGCAATGATTCGCTCTAAGGGTGAAGCAGGCACAGGCGATGTTTCAAACGCGATGCAACACATGCGAATGATCGGTGGCGAAATTCGTCGACTTTCATCACTTCGTGAAGACGAGCTGTATGTGGCGGCCAAGGAACTTCAGGCTCCTTATGATTTAGTGAAGGAAGTTGCACAAACTGGAAAACTTCCAGTTGTTCTTTTCACCGCTGGTGGAATTGCAACTCCTGCAGATGCTGCCTTGATGATGAGCATGGGCGCAGATGGCGTCTTCATTGGCTCAGGAATTTTCAAATCTGGAAATCCAGCCCAGCGCGCAGCGGCATGTGTCAAGGCAACAACTTTTTGGGATGATGCAAAGGTTGTTGCAGATGCATCACGCGGCCTTGGTGAAGCGATGGTCGGAATCAACGTTGCTGACCTGCCGGCTCCACATCGTCTTTCAGAACGTGGTTGGTAACTTCACGTTCAATGAAGGTTGGAGTTCTAGCTTTACAAGGTGATGTGCGCGAGCACATTGATTCCTTACTTACTTGTGAAGTAGAAGCTGTTCCAGTTCGACGCGCGAGTGAGATTGAAAGCATCGATGCTTTGGTTTTGCCTGGGGGAGAGTCCACGACTATTGCTCAATTAGCAGAAGTCTTCGGCATTTTTGATTTGCTTAAGAACAAGATCAACAACGGAATGCCGGTCTATGGTTCTTGCGCAGGAATGATCTTGCTGGCCGATCAAATTCTTGATGCAAAACAAGGTCAAAAGAGCTTTGGTGGATTAGATATCACCGTTAGACGTAATGCTTTTGGACGCCAGGTGGATTCCTTTGAATCAGATATTGCTTTCGATGATGGTTCAGATCAGCTAATCCGAGCTGTATTCATTCGTGCGCCTTGGGTGGAAAAGGTGTCGGACACGGTTCAAGTTCTTGCGTCAATCGATTCACATCCGGTGGCGGTACGTTCAAAAACTGCGCTAGCAACATCTTTCCACCCTGAAATTACCCGCGATAACCGAATCCATCGATATTTCATTGAGCAAGTAGCCCGGCCAGCACTTCTAAAGGTAAAGTAATCCAATAACAAAAGTTTGAACTGTAGCTAGGTGAGGTGAATCCATGTCAGGCCATTCCAAGTGGGCTACGACTAAGCATAAGAAGGCGATCATTGATAGTCGTCGTGCAAAGGTATTCGCTAAGCAGATTCGTGCAATTGAAGTTGCCGCACGTAATGGTGGCGCAGACATGGATGGCAATCCAACATTATTTGATGCAGTTGCCAAAGCTAAGAAATCATCGATGCCATCTGACAACATCGAACGTGCAATCAAACGTGGTGCCGGATTAGAAGCTGGTGCAAAAGACTGGATCACCATCATGTACGAGGGTTATGGCCCAAACGGCGTAGCGATCATGATCGAGTGTTTGTCCGATAATCGAAACCGTTCGGCATCCGAAGTAAAAGTTGCAGTTACCCGAAACGGTGGCTCCATGGCAGATCTTGGTTCTGTTTCCTATTTGTTTAATCGCAAGGGTGTCGTCATCGTAAAGAAGGATGGTTCTCTCACAGAGGATTCAATCCTGGAAGCAGTCCTAGAAGCTGGCGCCGAAGAAGTAAACGATCTTGGTGAGGCATTTGAAATCGTGAGCGAGCCAGTTGATTTGGTGCCGGTACGTACCGCCCTGCAAACCGCGGGAATCGATTATGAATCGGCTGATTCTTCATTTTTGCCATCGATGTCTATCCCATTGGACGCCGATGGAGCAAAGAAGGTTTTCGAATTAATCGATGCGATCGAAGAGCTTGATGATGTGCAAAATGTTTATAGTAATTTTGATGTTTCTGATGAAGTTATGGCGAGCCTCGAATAAGGCCTTGCTCCATCACCTTAGGCTTTAACTTTGACTAATTGAGAAAGCACGAGGACTGCAATGAGAGTTTTGGGCGTTGACCCAGGTTTAACTCGTTGCGGCGTGGGCATTATTGATGGTGCCGTCGGTTCACCTCTCTCACTTGTTGAAGTTGGCGTCATTCTTACTCCAGTAGATGCACCTTTAGAACAAAGACTTTTAGATTTAGATCAACAGCTTTCGCAGTGGATTAACATGTGGAAACCAGATGTAGTTGCGGTTGAAAGAGTGTTTTCGCAACATAATGTTCGAACAGTTATGGGAACCGGGCAAGCAGCAGGTGTCGCCTTGTTGTTAGCGGCTAAAGCCGGTATCCCAGTCATGATGCACACGCCATCTGAAGTTAAAGCTTCGGTTACCGGTAATGGTCGGGCGAATAAAACACAAGTTGCAATGATGGTCCAGAAAATTCTAAATCTTGATTCAATACCAAAACCGGTCGATGCAACAGATGCTCTAGCACTTGCCATTTGTAATATTTGGCGGGGCGGTGGTTCTACGAGATTGGCTCAAGCCGTCGCCGCTGAACAATCTCGGATAAAGAAATTGAGAAGCAAATGATCTCGTTGCTCAATGGAACTGTTCGCTCGATTCATAGCGACCGATTGGTGGTTGAAGTTGGGGGATTTGGTCTGAGCGTTTTGGTCACACCCGCAACAACGACTCAAGTTTCACTAGGTGCTCAAGTGCAACTGTTCACATCACTAGTTGTGCGTGAAGATTCCTTAACTCTTTTTGGCTTTGTAAACGAAGAGTCACGCAGTTTGTTTGAATTAGTTCAAACCGTTTCGGGTATAGGTCCCAAAGTTGCACTCTCTATTCTTGGCGCACTTACCCCAGAAGATTTGAGCCGTGCGATAGCGCAAGAAGATATTGGTGCTATTGAAAAGGTTCCCGGAATCGGTCGAAAAGGTGCTCAAAGAATGATTCTGGAACTTAAGGGAAAACTGAGCGATCTTTCGCACGCCCAGCAGTACAAAGGTCATCAACCTGCCTGGAGAGAACAACTTTCAAGTGCCTTGGTTTCACTTGGTTTTTCACCGAAAGAATCGGACAACGCAATTTCTGCAGTCGTTGCCGATCTACAAGGCGACGGAATCGATCCCACTGGTGTTGAATTAAGTGAATTGTTAAAGCGCACACTTGCAAGCGGAAAGAGTTCTCGTGGCTGATGATCGCTTAGTTACACCCCAGATAAAAAGTGAAGAGTCCGCACTCGAGCATGCCCTTCGCCCAAAATCTCTTTCAGATTTCATTGGTCAGCACCGAGTCCGTGAACAGATCGATGTTTTACTGACAGCTGCTCGCAATCGTAATTCTCCGGCCGATCACATCTTGCTTTCAGGCCCTCCGGGTTTAGGAAAGACAACTCTGGCATTAATTCTTGCGAGCGAGATGAATGCTCCCATTCGCATTACAAGTGGACCAGCAATTACTCATGCAGGTGACTTAGCGGCGATTCTTTCCTCTCTAGTCGAAGGTGAAATTCTTTTCCTGGATGAGATCCATAGATTGCCGCGTCCTGCCGAAGAGTTGTTGTATCTGGCGATGGAAGACTTTCGGGTAGATGTCATTGTTGGAAAAGGTCCAGGCGCTACCGCTATTCCTTTACAACTTCCACACTTCACATTAGTTGGGGCAACAACTCGTGCCGGACTATTGCCTAGCCCGCTTCGAGATCGATTTGGTTTTACTGCGCACCTAGATTTTTATGAAGAAACCGACATCGCGCATGTCATTTCTCGAAGCGCCGAACTGTTGAAAATTTCGATTGACAAAGATGCCGTTGTTGAAGTTGCCGGAAGATCTCGGGGGACTCCTCGAATAGCTAATCGACTTTTGCGTCGAGTTCGTGATTATGCCCAGGTGCAAGGTTCCTCAACTATTTCACTGAACCAAGCTCGGGCCGCATTAGAAATGTACGAGGTCGATCAGTTGGGCTTAGATCGCTTAGATCGCGCTGTCTTGATTGCCTTAATCGAGCGATTCAATGGCGGACCGGTGGGACTTTCAACCTTGGCAATCGCGGTGGGCGAAGAGACCGAAACCGTGGAATCAGTGGCCGAACCTTTCCTAGTACGCAATGGCTTTATGGCCAGAACCCCGCGTGGTCGCGTGGCCACCGCTCAGGGTTGGCGCCACATAGGACGAACACCACCAGCGGAAATATCCACGCTTTTCGACTTACCCGCATCTGACGCCTAGACTCTGCGCTTATGTCTACAACTAATAAACCAATCAAGACGACTTCACGCCCTGCGCGTACCTTGGCCATTCTTGGCCTGGTCTTAGTCGCGATGGTCAGCCTCGTCTTCATCCAAGGATCAACCTCAGTTCGCTTAGGTCTTGATCTTCGCGGTGGAACCTCTGTGACCTTGCAACCTCGAATTGCTCCTGGCGATGAAGGAAAGGTAACGAGCGAAGCGATTGATCAAGCAGTTTCAATTATTCGCCAACGTGTTAACTCTCTTGGAGTCGCTGAATCAGAAGTGGCTGCACAAGGAAGTGGAACAAATCGCCAGATCGTGATTTCAGTTCCAGGTGACACAGGTCGTCGGGTAGTCGAATTAGTTGGACAGACCGCAGAACTTCGATTCCGTCAGGTGCTTGCATCTGCATCTGGAATTCCTGCAGCTGCCGATGCGGCAGCAACACCAGCAGCTGGAGTTAGTGCAGAAGTAAATGCAAAGTTTGCAGCACTTGATTGCACCAAGCCAGAAAATCTTCAGGGAACAGGTGCAGATGCACCGACAGATACTTTGGTTGCTTGTGATCGTGCGGGCGGAACAAAGTACATTTTGGCACCGGCCGAAGTTCTTGGTCGTCAGATTTCTAAAGCTTCGGCTGGTTTAGATACACAAGCTGGAAGTGCTTGGTTTGTAAGCCTTACATTCAATAACGAAGGAACAGCAGCTTTTGGCGCGCTCACTTCACGTGTGACATCACTTCCTGAACCAACTAACCAAGTAGCAATCGTTCTTGATGGTCTGGTTGTTTCTTCGCCAAGAATTACTGAAGCTATCCCTTCAGGAAACGCTCAAATCACCGGAAGCTTTACTCAGCTAGAAGCTCAAGATTTAGCAAATGTTTTGAAGTACGGTGCACTTCCACTGGCTTTTGATCGCGGAGAAGTTCAGCAAGTTTCACCAACACTTGGTGCTGATCAACTCAACGCTGGTCTACTTGCTGGAGGCCTTGGTCTTCTACTCGTAGTTATCTTCACACTTTTGTATTACCGAGCTCTTGGCTTTGTAACCGTTGGCTCATTAGCAATCGCTGGATTGATGCTCTACGTCCTCTTCCTACTTATGGGTGAGTGGATTGGCTTCACTTTGACGCTGGCCGGTATTGCAGGTGCAATTGTGGCTATTGGTGTCACCGCTGACTCCTTTATTGTTTATTTTGAGCGCGTTCGAGATGAGATGCGCGAAGGAAGATCCCTTCGTACCGCGGCTGAAACTGGCTGGGTCCGAGCACGTCGCACAATCTTGGTTGCAGACTTCGTTTCGATGATTGCAGCGGTTCTGTTGTATGTCTTCTCAGTCGGTGGAGTCCGCGGCTTCGCGTTTACTCTTGGACTGACAACTATCATCGACTTGATCGTTATCTTCTGGTTCACAAAACCTGCATTAGTTCTCGTATCAAGAAGCAAGTTCTTTAACTCAGGACATCCATTGTCAGGCTTTTCTTCAAAGAGCCTAGGCATGTCCGTTGCGAAGGAGGCATAACATGTCAAAGCTATCTGGTTTAGGCGGTCGTCTTTACCGTGGAGAAACTTCGGTTAACTTCATTGGACATCGTCGTCGCTGGTACATGATTTCCTCAGTTTTCATTTTGTTGTCGATCGGTGCGTTGTCAGTTCAGGGCTTACATCTTGGAATCGAATTCAAGGGTGGTTCATCATTTACTGTCACAACTACTAGTCCTTCGGTAACGGATGCACGCGCAGCGGTTGAAGAAGCCGGCGTTACCAGTGAGGCGATCGTCCAACTAGTTGGAGACAACAAGGTTCGCGTTCAAACTGGTTCGCTAGAGCAGGCACAAAACGATGCGGTCCAAGATGCTTTGGCAGCAAAGTTCTCAGTCAGCGCTTCGACAATTGATACTCAAATTATTGGACCATCATGGGGTAAGGAAATTACCCGCAAGGCTTTATACGGTCTAATTGGATTCTTGCTGGTTGTAATGATTTATCTTGCGATGGCGCTAGAGCCAAAAATGGCGTTAGCTGCGATCATCGCAGTTATTCACGACGTGTTCATTACAGTTGGAATTTACGCGCTAGTTGGCTTTGATGTTACTCCGGCTACCATAATTGGTTTCTTGACCATTCTTGGTTATTCCTTATATGACACGGTGGTGGTTTTCGACAAGGTTCGAGAGAACACCAAGTCGATTACATCCACATCGACAAAGACTTATTCGCAAGCAGTTAATCTCGCGGTAAACCAGACAATCGTTCGTTCTACGAACACATCGATTGTGGCCTTACTTCCAGTAGCTGCAATTCTCTTTGTAGGTGCGGGTCTGCTTGGTGCGGGAACATTGAAGGATTTATCTCTTGCACTATTCATTGGTTTGCTCGTGGGTACTTATTCCTCGATCTTCATCGCACCTCCAGTACTCGCACAACTTCGCGAAAAAGAGCCTGCTATGCAAGCTCTTGCTAAGCGAGTCAATGCGCGTGGCGGCTCTTCGACAGAGACTTCATCAGCACCAGTTGCTGCAGTCAATGGTCGTGGTCCACGTAATCAACCAAAGCGTAAAGGTCGTAAGTAAGGTCTTTTGTGGATACTTTGATAGCACCATTAATCAGTGCTCTCAAAGAAAACCATGCCTCAGTAAATGATGCAGAGGTAACTCGGGCATTTGAAGTTGCACGAGATGCACATGCTGGTCAGTTGCGTAAATCAGGCGAGCCGTACATCACGCATCCGGTTGCAGTTGCTGAAATTCTGGCCAACCTTGGGTTAAACCCGGCAACCATAATTGCCGCCTTGTTGCACGACACAGTTGAAGATACTCAGTACTCATCTACGCAACTTCGCCATGATTTTGGTGATGAAATAGCAAACCTTGTTGATGGTGTTACAAAGTTAGACAAGCTTTCCTATGGACCAACTGCAGAGGCTGAAACTGTCCGCAAAATGGTGATTGCGATGTCTAGGGACATCCGAGTCTTGGTGATTAAGTTAGCTGACCGTTTACATAATGCGCGCACGTGGAAATACGTTTCAGAAGAAAGTGCCGCACGCAAAGCTCGGGAAACTCTCGACATCTATGCTCCTCTTGCACATCGACTTGGAATGAACGCCATGAAGTGGGAGCTGGAAGATCTTTCTTTTGAGGTTTTGGAGCCAAAGAAGTTTGAAGAGATTTCACGTTTAGTTGCCGAACGTTCACCGTCCAGAGATAAGTTAACTGAAGAAGTAATTGCATCAGTTAAAGAGGATCTACTGCGAGATTCGATTGATGCAACAGTTACCGGACGCAAGAAACACTTTTTTTCGGTTTACCAAAAAATGGTTGTGCGCGGTCGTGAATTTAAGGACATCTATGACTTAGTCGGCATCCGCGTTTTGGTGAATGACGTACGTGATTGTTATGGAGTGCTTGGTTCGATACACGCACGCTGGAGTCCAGTACCGGGTCGATTTAAAGATTACATCGCAATGCCAAAGTTCAACTTGTATCAGTCGCTACATACAACGGTTATCGGACCAAACGGTAAAGCGATTGAAATTCAGATCCGTACTTACGACATGCATGCAAGAGCCGAATTCGGTATTGCTGCTCACTGGAAGTACAAGCAAGGTCCAGAAAACAATGAGTCTTCACCTGAAATGCTGTGGCTACGCCAATTGCATGAATGGCAAAAGGAGACTGAAGATCCTTCCGAATTCCTCGAAGCCTTGCGTTTTGATTTAGGCTCACCCGAAGTTTTCGTGTTCACACCGAAGGGAAGCGTTGTGGCCTTGCCTGGTGGATCCACACCTGTTGACTTTGCATTTTCAGTTCACACAGATGTGGGACTTAGATGTGCTGGAGCTAAAGTAAATGGTCGCTTAGTGCCGCTTGAATCAAGACTGAACAATGGTGATGTGGTCGAAATCGTTACCAACAAAAGTGAAAACGCAGGACCAAGCAGAGACTGGCTCAACTTTGTTAAGAGTCCTCGTGCACGTTCCAAAATCAAAGCCTGGTTTAGTAAGGAACGACGCGAAGAAGCTGTTGATGCAGGTCGCGAATCCATCGCTCGACAAATGCGAAAAGCGGGCTTACCGCTTCAAAAGATTTTCGCAGGACATTCACTCTTGGAACTTGCGCATGATCTTCGATATTCGGATATTGACGGTTTGTATTCTGCCGTTGGAGATGGCCATGTTTCAGCGGCATCAATCATCGACAAGCTGGTTGCATCCATGGGAGCAGAAGATTCCCATCCAGAACCAACGATGGATGTCTTGCCTAATCGTGCGCCAACGACAAGACGATCAAGCAATGCAGTCGATGTCGAAGGAACCGATGATGTTTTAGTAAAACTTGCGCGTTGTTGCACGCCAGTACCGGGTGATCCGATCATGGGGTTTATTACAAAGGGGAGCGGCGTATCTATTCACCGTTCTGATTGCACTAATGCGTCGGATCTACAAAACCATCAAGCCGATCGGGTAGTCACAGTTAAATGGCGTACAGGTGCCGCCTCAATTTTCTTGGTGAATATCCAAGTGGAAGCATTAGATCGCGCATCACTTTTGGCGGATGTGACAAGAACTCTGTCAGAACAACATGTAAATATTTTGAGCGCTGCGGTCAGTACTTCTAAGGATCGCACCGCTTTTTCAAGGTTTACCTTTGAGATGGCAGATGCAACGCATCTAGATGCGGTGTTGGCAGCGGTACGCGGAATCGAAGGTGTGTACGACGTTTACAGAACGACTAACAACTAACAACTAACAACTTAGAAAAGAACTGTTAGTTGAATTCGGCCAGACTCTTCTCAGCCTCTGCTAGCCACACCTTACGTGCAGTTGCAGATTCTGAGGCTTCGGTTGCCTTTTTTGTATTTCCACTGGCTTCAAATTTAGCCGCAGCCTTTTCGTAGTTTGCAATTGACTCAGTCAATTGTGCAACAACTTCTTGAGCACGCTTCTTGGCCGCTGGATCGGTCTTGCGCCAAATCTCAGCTTCAGCTTCCTTGATCGTTGTTTCAACCTTGGCCACGCGAGCATCAAGTGCTGCACGCTTGTCACGGTGCGTCATGCCGATTTTTTCCCATGAACGCAGAAGCTCACTGAGAGCCTTGCGAGCTTCTTTAACATCGGTTACTGGAAGCAACGCTTCGATCATCGGCAGTAGCTCTTCGCGTTTAGCAAGGTTTGCCGCCATTGTGACATCGCGCTTTTCTAGATCGGCGTTCTTAGCGGTAAAGAATTGGTCCTGAGCAGCTTTGAATCTGGCCCAAAGTTTTGCATCATCATTCTTCTTGCCACGACCTGCTGCTTTCCATTGATCCATGAGGACCTTAAAACGCTTTGCAGTTGGGACCCATTCAGTTGAAGTGGCCAGCTTTTCAGCCTCTTCAACAATTTTTTTCTTGGCATCAGCAACAACTGATTGTGTTGCTTCAAGGGATGCGAAGTGTGTGCGACGGCGCTTATCAAATTTATTGCGTGATGATGAGAAACGCTTCCAAAGATCGGCATCTGCCTTCTTCTCCAAACGAGGAGCGGCCTTCCACTCATCTAGCAACACCTTTAAGCGATCTCCGGTTGCTTTCCAACTTTCAGATAGTGCAAGAGATTCCGCTTCTGCAACGATCTTTTCTTTTTCAACGAGAATCTGCTCGCGTCGTGCAGCCTTTGCTGCAGCCTCGGCAGCTTTCTTTGCCTCGTAAGCTTCGCGGTGACCTTCGATGAGTGGCTCAATTTGTTCTACTGATGAAGCCAGAGCGTCAAGATCGCCAACACCGTTTAACTCTTTTACCTGATCGCGCAATTTCTTGACAGCCGCGTAAGCATCAGATGGAACCATTGCGCCACTCTTAATACGTGCGGCAAGCAAGGCAACCTCTGCTGCTAGGACTTCAAATTTTCTGACGAAGTAAGCAAGAGCTTCTTCCGCTGTTTTTCCTGGGTAAGACCCAACAGCTTTTTCTCCTTGTGATGTTCTAACAAAAACAGTTCCATCTTCTGCTACTCGACCAAATGCTGAAGGATCTCCGATTAACGCACTTGCAGCGCTAGCCTGTGGTGGGAAATTCATATCTGTCATGAGATTGATCCTTTCAGCGCGTTACCTTGTACAAGGCTCGCTATGTGTAGGTGCGATGCGAAGAAGATTTGGGCCTTCTAAGCGTGGGTCGAGTGTGGATTGGTATGGCAAAAGGTACCCTGTCTCATGGTGTGAGCGTCAATCGCGCCGAAATTGAGCGTGAATGAGGGGGTGATGAGTTTGTTGATTGACTCATTTGCCGCCCCCATGTTTGCCACCAACTGCTGGGTTTTGGCCTCAGAACCGGGAAGTGAATGCGTCGTCATTGACCCAGGCATGCCAGATGTGAGTCTTGCTCTAGAAGAGATTTTGCAACGCCATAATCTGAAACCAGTCGCTGTCATTGCAACTCATGGACATCTTGACCACACATTTTCTATTCAACCAATAGCTGATGGTTATGCAATTCCTACCTATATTCATAGCGAGGATCGAGCTTACCTATCCGCACCCGAAAAACTGCTCAGCGAAGAATTTGCCTCAACGGTTGCTGAGATGAATTTTGTTGAGCCGTCACAGGTGCGGGAACTTCGAAATGGTGAAGTAATCGATCTAGTAGGACTTTCTTTCCGTGCTATCCATGCTCCGGGTCATACGCGAGGCTCACTAATGTTTGAAGTGTCTGAACAAGTATTGGTCAGCGGGGATGTGCTCTTTGCTGGTTCTATTGGTCGTACGGATTTACCCATGGGTTCAGCAAAAGATATGGAAGAAACATTGCGAAAGAAAGTGATTCCTTTGTCAGATCATCTCGAGGTCTTGCCAGGCCACGGTCCTCGAACTTCGATGGCACGTGAAAAAAAGAGCAATCCATATCTTAAAAGTTTGGCGGGTAAATACTGATGGCGCAGCAAAAGATTTCAGCTCCTAAAGGAGTCAGTGAATACACGCCTCCTCGTTCAAGTTCTTTTGAATTTGTTCGTGAATCTCTTATCGCTCCTGCTCGTAGCGCCGGTTATCAATTGATTGAACTTCCGGTTTTTGAAGATACCGATTTGTTTAAGCGCGGAGTAGGCGAGTCAACTGATGTTGTCTCAAAAGAGATGTACACATTCGAAGATCGCGGGGGACGATCTATTACTTTGCGTCCCGAAGGTACTGCTGGAGTAATGCGTTCTGTCATTGAACATGGTTTAGATCGTGGACAACTTCCTGTGAAGGTTTGGTATTCAGGACAGTTTTTCAGAGCCGAACGTCCGCAAGCCGGTCGCTATCGCCAGTTCTATCAAGTCGGAATTGAAGCAATTGGTTTAGATGATCCGGCAATTGATGCTGAAGTAATTGCTATTGCAGATGCTGGATTTAAGGCTCTTGGTTTGAAGCAATATCGATTAGAGCTAACTTCTTTGGGCGATGCGCAATCTAGAGCGGCTCACAAGGTTGATCTAATGAAATTTATTGCCACGTTGGATTTGGATGAGGCCACTGCTGCACGCGCAGCGATTAATCCGCTTCGCCTCTTTGATGACAAGCGTGAGGAAATGAAGAAAGCGATGGCCGATGCGCCTTTGCTCATCAATTACTTGAACGATTCGTCAAAGGCACATTTTGACCAAGTGATTGCGTATTTAGACGCCCTACATATTTCTTACACTCTGAATCCGCGAATGGTGCGCGGTCTGGATTACTACACCGGAACAACTTTCGAGTTCGTTCACGAATTACTAGGAGCACAATCTGGAATTGGTGGGGGCGGACGCTACGACGGATTGATGGAGCAATTAGGTGGTCAGTCCTTGTCAGGTATCGGTTTTGGTTTGGGTGTTGATCGCGCATTGTTAGCTGCCGAAGCCGAGGGCGTTATTGGCTCCGATTCATTTGTCTCAGATTTGTTCATCATTCCATTGGGCGAAACTGCAAAATTGCAGGCACTTACGATTGCATCAGCTCTGCGCGGCAGAGGAAAGAAAGTGGAAATTGCCTTTGGTGATCGAGCCCTTAAGGGAGCGATGAAAGGTGCGGATAAGAGCGGGGCGATGCATGTGATTGTTGTGGGAGATTCCGAGATTTCCAGCGGGACTGTTCTGCTCAAAGAGATGAAATCCGGCGCTGAAACCTCGGTTAAGATTGACTCATTGTTCGAAGCTCTCGAAAAGTAGAATTAGGAAGCAAAATGTTGCGTTCACATGAAGCTGGGTCATTGCGTAAATCCAACGCGGGGCAAACTGTCACTCTGGCAGGTTGGGTTTCACGTCGTCGAGATCATGGTGGAGTAGCTTTTATTGATCTGCGCGATGCTTCAGGTTCAGTGCAGGTAGTTATTCGAGATGAAAAAGTTGCCGGCTCGCTACGCGCCGAATGGTGCCTATTGATTACTGGTGAGGTTGTTGCCCGCCCTGCCGGAAATGAAAATATAAATCTTCCAACAGGTGAAATTGAAGTTATGGGTGACACTGTTGTAGTGCTTTCCGAAGCCGCGCCACTGCCATTTCCAGTTGATAGTGGAGATGACACGGACATTAACGAAGAGGTTCGCTTGCGTTACCGCTATTTGGACCTGCGCCGTGAAAAACCAGCTCAGAATTTAAGACTTAGATCTAAGGTCACATCAACTATTCGCCGAGTTATGGAAGATGAAAAGTTTCTCGAAATTGAGACGCCTTACTTGACCCGTTCCACCCCAGAAGGTGCGCGAGATTTCCTAGTTCCAGTGCGACTTCAACCTGGTTCTTGGTACGCCCTTCCGCAGTCACCACAGTTGTTTAAGCAGCTTTTAATGGTTGCCGGTATGGAAAAGTATTATCAAATCGCACGTTGTTTCCGTGATGAGGATTTCCGTGCAGATCGTCAACCAGAGTTCACCCAGTTAGATATCGAAATGTCATTTATTGACCAAGAAGATATTTTGGCAGTTGCAGAAAAGATCGTGGCACGTGTTTGGAAAGAAGCGGTTAATTTCGACATTCCTCTTCCGCTTAAGCGAATGACATATGCCGATGCAATGACTAATTACGGTTCAGATAAACCTGATCTTCGTTTCGGTAATCAGTTAGTGGATTTAACATCGTTTTTTGCGCAAACTCCTTTCCGTGTTTTCCAAGCTCCATATGTCGGTGCGGTCGTTATGCCTGGGGGAGCAACATCGGCACGACGCGAGCTCGACGCTTGGCAGGATTGGGCTAAGGCACGCGGTGCAAAGGGTCTTGCATACATTTTGGTTAATGAAGACGGAACTCTTGGCGGTCCAGTATCTAAAAACATTTCTGAGCAAGAGACTGCTGGAATTGTTGCAGCATCAGGGGCAAAGGTAGGAGATGCAATTTTCTTCGCAGCAGGGGAGCGAACCGCATCGCTTAATTTGCTCGGCGCTGTTCGGTTAGAAATTGGTAAGCGTTGCAACCTTATTCCGGATGGACAGTGGGAATTTTTATGGGTTGTAGATGCGCCTATGTTCGAACCTACTGACAACGGAGGGTGGACAGCGGTTCACCATCCATTTACCGGACCAAAACCCGAATTTGCTGCGACTTTCAAATCAGATCCAGCATCTGCTTTGGCCTACGCTTACGACATTGTTCTTAACGGAACTGAATTAGGTGGTGGCTCTATCCGTATTCATGACCGCGCAATTCAAAAGGATGTGTTCTCTGTCATTGGATTAAGTGATGAAGAAGCGACAAGCAAATTTGGTTTCTTGCTTGAAGCATTTAACTACGGTCCACCTCCACATGGTGGAATCGCATTGGGCCTCGATCGAGTATGTGCATTGTTAACGGGTTCAGATTCAATTAGAGAAGTGATTGCCTTCCCTAAAACAGCTAGTGGTGGCGATCCATTAACTGGCGCACCAACACCAATCACCCCCGCTCAACGAAAAGAGAGCGGAATTGATTGGGTGCCACAGCCAAAAAACCCGCAGGGCAGTTAAGGGTTCAGGTAGGCTAACAACATGGGTCCAGGTGGAATTGCAACAATAATCGCGGCGTCGTCTCTAGCCGTCATAGCTATAGCTATTGCTTACGTAGTTATTCGCGTTGGACGCTTGGTCGATGAAGCAAAGGCTTCGCTCAAAGTTCTTACCGATGAAACCGCGCCATTGATCGATGAAGTCCACACAACGGTAACCTTGGTCAACGGTCCTTTGCACAGCATCAATAAAGTTACTAAGAATATTGAAGAGATGAGCGATAAAGTTTCTGAGGCGACTCAGGGTTTCATGAACAAGAACGGTGCTGCAGTAAAGGTTGCCGGAGCTATTCTTTCAGCGGCGCAGAGCAGTAAAGGTCGCGCTAAAAAGAAGAAGGCTGAGTGATCGTAACTAGTGGAATCCGCCGAGATCCGTTCGCGCTGGCTGCGCTTCTTTGAATCAGACAATCGTCAGGGTTTAACCCATACTGTTGTTCCATCGGCCTCTTTGATTGCTGATGATCCAAATCTTCTTTTGGTAAATGCTGGAATGGTTCCCTTTAAGCCTTACTTTTTAGGTGAAGTTACTCCGCCATACAAGCGTGCAACCTCTGTTCAAAAGTGTGTTCGTACCTTGGATATTGATGAAGTAGGTAAGACAACTCGACATGCATCATTTTTCCAAATGTGCGGCAACTTCTCTTTTGGCGATTACTTCAAGGAAGGCGCAATCGCTCTTGCTTGGGAGCTTTTGACTCGACCAATCGCAGATGGTGGTTACGGTTTTCCCGAAGAAAAACTCTGGGTAACGGTTTATCTCGATGATGATGAAGCTGCAGATATTTGGCACAAACAGATTGGTGTTCCTAAGGAGCGAATTCAACGTCGCGACATGGCGGACAATTTTTGGTCCATGGGAGTTCCTGGACCGTGTGGTCCATGTTCTGAGATTTACTACGACCGAGGTCCGGCTTACGGTGTTGAAGGCGGTCCGATCGCAGATGAGAATCGCTATCTAGAGGTATGGAACTTGGTTTTCATGCAGAACGAACGTGGTGCAGGTGGCGGTAAGGATGGCTATCCAATTCTGGGTGAACTTCCAGCTAAGAGCATCGATACAGGTTTAGGTCTTGAACGTACCGCAGCACTATTGCAAGGCGTGGAAAACATCTATGAAATTGATACGACAATCCAGATTCTTAATCTGGCTTCAGAATTAACCGGTGTTAAGTACGGCGCTTCTGAAAAGTCAGATGTTTCACTTCGTGTAATTGCCGATCATGCACGAACTTCTGCAATGCTTATTGGCGATGGAGTTACGCCTGGCAATGAAGGCCGCGGGTATGTTTTACGCCGAATGATGCGCCGCACGATTCGCAATATGCGTTTACTGGGATCTATGGATCCAATCATGTCCGAACTGACTGTCGCTGCTATTGGTGCGATGGGTCCGCAGTACCCTGAGTTAGTCTCAGATAAGAACCGAATCTTGGCTGTCAGTGCGTCAGAAGAAGAAAGTTTCTTACAGACACTCAAGAGCGGCACACAAATTTTTGATGTGTCCTCTGCCGCGCTGAAGAAGAGGAAGAGCACAGTGCTACCTGGCGAGGATGTTTTCAAACTTCACGACACCTACGGTTTCCCTTTTGATTTAACGCTAGAAATGGCGCGCGAAGAAGGACTAAGTGTTGATGAGGATGGCTTCCGCCGTTTAATGAAAGAACAGAAAGATCGCGCGAAAGCCGATGCAAAGTCTAAGAAATCCGGTCACACCGACGTTTCTGTGTATCGATCTATCGCGGACAAGAGCGGTAAAACAGAGTTTCTTGGTTACACAAACATCAGCTCAGAATCTAAATTAACTGGAATCTTGGTTGATGGTGTTGCAGTTTCTGCGGCGGCAGAGGGTGATGATGTTGAAATTATTCTTAACAGAACGCCTTTCTATGCCGAAGGTGGCGGACAACTTGCAGATGGCGGGCGCATAACTCTGAGCAGTGGTGCGGTTATTGAAATTGATGATGTTCAATCTCCAGTCCCAGGTGTATCGGTTCACCGTGGCCGCGTTCTTAGTGGAAATGTTGAAGTCGGTTCTGATGCACTTGCCGAAATCGATTCCGAAAGACGTTCGGCGATTTCAAGAGCCCACACCGCGACACATATGGTGCACAAAGCATTTAGAGAAATTCTGGGGGAGACAGCAACTCAGGCTGGTTCAGAGAACTCTCCTGG
>JACCDP010952565.1_pt1 | contig 25869 bp, 23 predicted proteins | sample 7445841 | NCBI WGS metagenome assembly JACCDP01 (sample SAMN15323441, study PRJNA562643) | freshwater metagenome | isolation source: river surface water | place: USA:Blue River Watershed | collected 2017-08-17 | reverse complement strand
GGCTCGACGCGATACAACACCGACTTTGATGCGCTTGAGAATTACACGGCAACTGGATGGCTAAAGGTGTCTATTCCAATTCCAACGCTGTCGTCTGTTAGCGGGACGATTTACGAGGGGGTTGCATCGACCCTAACCTTAACGGGAACGCAATTCGGAGCGGCCGCCGGCACGGTGCGCTTTACATCAGGCGCTACCACGGCCGATGTGTCCGTCACCCCATCGTCGGCAACATCAGCAACCGTAACAGTCCCGGCGTCAATTTATGGATTGAGCGCTGGCGCTACTGTAAGTGTGAAATTTATCAATAGCGATGGTGGTCAATCGAATACGGTTGATAAAACTGTTCAGGGGTTACCAACCGGCGGAACGATTACGACATCTGGCGGTTATCGCATCCACACTTTTACATCATCATCATCGTTTGTTGTTCCAATCGGTTTTAGCGCAACAGCAGAGTATTTGATTGTGGCGGGTGGCGGTGCTGGTGGTGCCAACTTGTCTGGCGGTGGTGGCGGTGGTGGATTGCTTGCTGGAAGCACCGCTATTTCAGCGCAGACTTACACAATAACTGTTGGTGGTGGCGGAACTGGTGTGCTGGCATCTCAAGGTGGCGCTACAGGCAATGGGGGATCAAATTCTTCTGCTTTAGGGTTGACCGCCATTGGCGGTGGAGGCGGCGGTGGTGGCGCTACACCAGCCCCATCGCAAACCGGTGGATCTGGAGGCGGCGGTTCTGGTTATAACAACGGCACAGGATCGGCTGGAACTAATGGGCAAGGGAAAGCTGGGGCAAACGGTGGCTGGGGTAGTGGGAATTATGCGGCTGGCGGTGGCGGTGGCGCTGGGTCTGCCGCAGTAAGAGCCGCAAATGCTGATGCAAAGGGCGGTGAAGGCGGTGCAGGCGCTCTTAACTCTATTAATGGATCTGCTTTGTATTGGGCTGGTGGAGGCGGAGGCGGCGCCTATGTAGGCGGCAATGGTGGAGGAAACGGCGGAATTGGCGGCGGCGGTGGTGGTGGATGTGACCAAGGCACGGCTGGAACTGGCGGAGGGTCTGCGCTTAATTCTGGCAACGCTGGAAGAAGTTTTGCCGCAACTGGCCTTACTGGAAACGGTGGGAACGGAGGCGCAAATACAGGCGGAGGCGGCGGCGGAACCGGGCACAGCGTTACTCCCGGTTGGCCGACTTCTGGTAGCGGCGGCTCCGGCATCGTCATTGTTCGGTATCAAATTTAACTAGGAGTAAGCAAATGGCTCATTTTGCAAAAGTAAACAACGGCATCGTCGAGCAAGTCATCGTTGCCGAACCGGAGTTTTTTGACACATTCGTGGACAGCTCGCCTGGCCAATGGATTCAGACCAGCTACAACACCCGCGGCGGCGTTCACTACAACCCCGAGACTGGTGAGCCGTCTGCTGACCAGTCCAAGGCGCTGCGCAAAAACTACGCTGGCATCGGTTACAGCTACGACGCACAGCGCGATGCGTTCATCCCGCCAAAACCATTTGCGAGCTGGTCGCTAAATGAGACCAGCTGCTTGTGGGAAGCGCCTGTTGCCTATCCGACTGATGGCGGTCGCTACACATGGGACGAGGCCACTACCGCATGGGTAGCTGTTGAAGAGCAAGCTGCGTGAGGTAAGACATGGAGATGATGCTGTGGAACATCTTTTTGTCGCTTTTTATTGGTGTCATCTCCTGGATGCTCAAGGAAAAGTCTGCCGAGCTCCAGCGCTTGAACATTTTGCTTAATCGGACCAGGGAAGAGATTGCCAAGGAATATGTGACCAAGGCCGAGGTGCATGCCGACATCAATCGAGTGCTGACCCGCCTGGACATCATCGATGCCAAGCTCGACCGTTTTGTAGAAAGGCACGGCTCGACTTAGTTTGGGCCTAATGTATGAAATGACGACCAACAGCAAACAATTTATTGCCTCAATCCTGGTTTTGCTGGGTGGTCTAACCGTCGGCGCTCACGCCCAGGACACGACGATCAACTACAAGGGTCAGCCTCCAGCAGCTGCGATGGCTCCGTCAATGTCCGCGTTCTCTCAGGATGTTTGCGGTCTGCCTGTTACTGGGGCTGTGAGCTCGACGGTAATTGGCGTGGCCGGAGGCACGGTCTACACCGACAAGAATTGCGAGCGCATTAAGCTCGCCAAAACTCTCAACGACCTGGGCCTAAAGGTGACGGCCGTTTCTGTTCTATGCCAGGACGAGCGGATTTGGGACGCGATGGAAATGTCCGGCTCTCCCTGCCCCATTGGTGGCTCGATTGGCAATCAAGCCAGAGCTGCCTGGTTCAAGCTCGATCCAAAACGATTTGAGAGGCTCTATGGCACGGGTTGGACTCCTCCTACTGCTGATACTAGGGAGCAGTAATGCGCTGGCTCAAAGCTGCTATTGCACAACTCCTTACACGGTGGACCCGAACACGGGTGCGTCCTACTGCACAGCCAACGCCGATTGCTGGGCTTGCGCTCCGGGAGCCTATGACCCCAACTGGCAGCAACTTTTCTGCAACGGATATGTTGCGCCTGTCTCGTGCTCAAGCAGCTTCATCGAAGAGAGCCGCAGCTGCCAAGTCCACTTCAGCGGATCAACCCGCTGGAAAAAAGAAATCACGAGCTGCACCGACGGACGGATCACCGAAGGCCCGTGGCAGCAAATCCAAGACAACTGCACCCAGGACCCGCCGTCATGCAAAGTGAGCTCACAAGCGCAAGTCAATCCTTGCGAGCCTGGCTACACGGGCTCCGTGCTGCTGTCACGCACATCGAGCTGTCCGGACCCTTATGGCGAGCCGGTCTGGGGAGACTGGATGACGACAAGCAGCAGCTGCGTGAAGTCGCTCACAAACCCCACGAATCCAACGAGCCCTGTATCGCCGATCAGCCCGTTGAATACACCGCCAGCTGCACCAGCTCCGCAGCCAGAACCAGTCACGCCGGCCGCGGTCGAGCTGGCCATGCCAGCTGCCCCAGCAGAAACAACGACGAGCTCATCAACCGGGAGCTCGAGCAGCGAATCAGGCGGCCAGGGCTTAAAGCTCAAGGGCGGTCTTGGCCTGGTGCTCAATCTCGAAATCTTTTTAAAACCTGGCTTGAGGCAGCCGTCTGTGTTCGCCGATTTGCCAATGAACCAGGAGCTTCCAAGTGACTACGGATTCACCCAAAACTTTTTCCTTGACCTTATCTCCAGGGATGATCTTGGGAGGGCTCTTGACGATATTGCCGGTGATCGGTGGCGGGGCCTACATGGGCATAACCCAATACAACAGGGCGGTTTCGGCGATTGAGCAAGTAGAGGGCATTGGCGAGCTGCAAGAAAAGATTGCAGCCCTCGAGCTCGAGAACAAGAACCTGAAGGATCGCCTGGTCAATGCAATGGAATCGGCTGTCCGTGCTCAAGAGAAGGCAGCTGACGCCCTGGCTCTGTCCCGCGAGACGAAAGCCATTAGCGACGGGGCAAGCAGAGAGGTCCAGGCCTCCCTTGCGTCGATTCGCGTCGAGCTCAAAGCGATTGCCGAAAACCTGAAAAACGAAATGAATGCGCTCAAGCGCGCCACCACTAACCCACTAGGACGCTAAATGGACAAGCAACGCATGACAACCGAAGAAATAGAAGTTCGAGTTTGGGCCTGGATCGTGATGATCCTTGCCTCGATTCTGTTTATGTCTGTGGTCGGGATCATTCTCGGCGTGATGTTCGTCGAGCACGACATGGAGCGCATCAGCCCGATTGACCAGGCATTCCTGGGAATTCTCAAAGACATCATGCTGCTCTGCATTGGCGCTGTTGGCGGAATTGTTGGCCGCAAAGGGGCTTACGCAGCTGCAAACCTGGTCAACAAGAAAGAGGAGAAAAAAGATGATCCCGCTCCCAGCGCTGTTTGAGATTGGCAGCAAGGTTCTCGACAAGGTTCTCCCTGATCCGGAGGCCAAGGCCAAGGCAATGGCCGAGCTCGAGAAGGTAAAGCAAGAGGGCCGCCTGGCTGAGCTCAATGCCGACAACATTGAAAACCAGGAGCTCACCAAGCGGCTGCAAGCCGACATGGGCTCTGACAGCTGGTTGTCGAAAAACATCCGTCCCATGACGCTGATTTTCATTTTGTTTGCCTACGCAGCCTTTGCGCTGATGAGCGCCTGGGACATCGAGGTGAACAACAACTATGTCGAGCTGCTTGGCCAATGGGGCATGTTGATTATGAGCTTCTACTTCGGCGGCCGGACGCTTGAAAAGATCATGGACATGAAGAAAGGCAAGAGCGATGCAGCTGACAAGTAACTTCTCTTTGCACGAGATGACCAAGAGCGAGACCGCTCTGCGTCATGGGTTGGATAACACGCCTGGCGAGGCCGAGCTCTCAGCATTGAAGCTGTTGTGCGAGAAAGTGCTTCAGCCGGTGCGCGATCACTATGGCAAAGGGGTAAAGGTCAACTCAGGCTTTCGCCATCCGGAGGTCAACGCAGCTGTTGGGGGGTCAAAAACAAGTGACCATTGCCGCGGCCAGGCTGCTGACATTGAAATTCCTGGCGTCCCAAATGCAGAGCTCGCTGAGTGGATCAAAGACAACTTGGAATTCCGCCAGCTGATTCTCGAGTTTTATACGCCTGGCATTCCCGACAGCGGCTGGGTGCATGTGAGCTATGTGGCCGAGGACAACAAGAAGCAAGTTCTGACCGCGACCAAAAAAGACGGCAAGACCGTTTATCTGCCGGGCCTGGTAACAGACCCCAAGGATGTCTGATGACTGAGCAAACGCAAGAAGATCAAAAGCAAGCCAAGCTCGAGGCGCTCGAGCGGCAGATTGCGGCGGCTAAAAGGCAAAAGAAGGCCATTGAAAGTCGCCAGGACTTCTTGTCGTTCGTGAAATTCACTATGCCCGATCCAGATGAGCCGGACAACCTGGACAAGTCGATGTTCAAGGACGCCAAGCATCATCGAGCTCTGGCCAAGGTGCTTGAAGAGGTCGAGAAGGGCCACATGCCCAGGCTCATCGTCACGCTGCCTCCGCGGCATGGCAAATCCGAGCTCATCAGCCGGCGATTCATTCCCTGGTTGGTAGGCAAGGACGGCTATCGCAACATCATCTTTGCAACCTACAACGAGGACTTTGCCCATGACTTTGGAGCGGATGTCCGCGCCATCATGCAGCAGCCGGCCTACAAACAAGTATTCCCTGGCTTCGCTTTCCGCTTTGGCGGTGCGAGCAAGGAGCGCATTCAAACTTCTGCTGGTGGAATGGCCGCTTTTGTTGGTCGTGGTGGCTCTATTACAGGTCGCGGTGCTGATTTTCTTATTATTGACGACCCCATCAAGGATGCTGAAGAAGCTAACAGCCCAGCGGTAAGGCAAAAGCTCTGGGAGTGGTTTACCCAGGTGGCCATGACCCGCCTGATGAACAGCGCTGCAAGCGTCATCATTGTCCACACGCGCTGGCACGAGGATGACTTGATCGGCCGTCTGACAGACCCGCTCAACCCCAATTTCAACAGCGAGGAAGCTGCCAAGTGGAAGATCATCAATCTGCCGGCCCTGGCCGGTGACGATGATCCGCTGGGGCGCAAGAAAGGCGAGCTGCTCTGGCCCGAGCGCTTTGACATGCAGTTTATGGAGGCTCAGCGCCGCCTTGACCCTCGAGGCTTTGCAGCTCTGTATCAGCAGCGGCCGACGCCAGAGGACGGCGACTTTTTTCAGCGCGACTACATCGTGCAATACGACCGCAAAGACTTGCCCAAAGACCTACGCATTTACGCTGCAAGCGATCATGCCGTCGGCCAGGACAAGAGCCGCTCGGACAGCACCGTTTTGCTTGTAGCTGGCGTTGATTCGCACGGCGACATTTATCTGCTCGACTGCTGGTGGGAGAAAAAGGCTTCCGACCAGGTGGTTCAGGCCATGCTCAACATGATGAAGCGCCACAAGCCAATGCTATGGTGGGCTGAGAAAGGTCACATTTCCAAGGCCATTGGGCCGTTTTTGCGCAAACGCATGGCCGAAGAAGGCATTTACTGCGCCATCGAGGAAGTGACCCCTATCTCGAACAAGGTCCAGCGCGCACAATCTATACAGGGCCGCATGGCCATGAAAAAGGTCAAGTTTCCCAAGGGAGCGCCCTGGCTAATGAGCGCTATGGACGAGCTGCTCAAGTTCCCAAACGCCAGGCACGACGATTTTGTGGACACGCTGGCCTGGATTGGTATGGGCCTGGCGCGTCAAGCGGGGCCGCGGCTGGTTGAGAAGCCGAAAAAAGAGACGCCGGCTGTTGGATCGCTGGCCTGGGTGAAGTGGGACAGCAAGTTCCGTGAAAGACAAGAGCGCTTAGAACGCGCAACTGGAGGATTCTGATGATCGAACAAGAAATGACCGTCATCGTCGCAACGGGCGGCGAAAAGGACAGCGAACCAACCCAGCGGCGGCAGCAGCTCGTCTCCGATGTGCTCTCTCGCGTGAACAACGGCAAAGCCCATCACAAAGAGAAGTTCGACCGGATGGAGCGCGACATGGATATGGCGCTCAACGGCTTTGACGACAAGGATTGGGACAAGGGCAAATACACGGCCAACCTGATTAACCGGCATGTGCAGCAGCGCACGGCAGCTCTGTATGCCAAGAACCCCAAAGCTCGCTCTAAGCGCCGCAACCGCCTGGACTACCAAATCTGGAACGGCGATCCCACGACCTTGCGCCAGGCTTACGAGGCAAAGTTTGCAATGGCCCAGGTCGGCCAGCCGCTTCCTCCACAGTATGAGCTCCTGATTGCTGAGTTTGAGCAAGTCGATGACCGCCGGCGCAAGCTGGACCGCGTTTCCGAGACGCTCGAGGCGCTGTTTACCTATTTCATGCAAGAGGCGCAGCCGAGCTTCAAGTCGCAGATGAAAGCTCTGGTCCGCCGGGTGATTACGACCGGCGTGGGCTATGTGAAGCTGGGCTTCCAGCGCGAAATGGACCGCCGGCCGGAGGTCGCAGCCAAGATCAACGACATCACGGCTCAGATCGACCACTTGCGCCGGATTGCCGAAGAGGCTGCCGAGGGTGACATCAACCCCGACGACCCCGAGATCGAGGAGCTCATGCTCTCGCTCAAGGCTCTGATGACCGAGCCTGAGATGATCGTGCGCGAAGGGCTGCTGTTTGACTTCCCGGAGAGCACCGCCATCATCGTGGACCCCATGTGCCGCCAGCTGCGTGGTTTTGTAGGAGCTCGATGGGTTGCCCACCAGCTCTTCCTGACCCCAGACGAGGTGCGTGAAATCTACGGCGTGAACCTGGAGGGCAAGTTCACTCCCTACGACACCAAGGGGCGCAAGCAAGACAGCGCCACCCTGAACATGGGCTCGCTGATGCAGAGCAGCACCGAGGATGTTCAAAAGGGCCTGGTCTGCGTCTATGAGGTCTATGACAAGCCGTCCGGCCTGGTTTATGTCGTTGCCGAGGGTCACAAAGACTTCCTGGAAGAGCCTCGAGCTCCAAAAATCCGCGTGGACAGCTTCTGGCCGGTTTACGCCCTGGTGTTCAATGAGGTCGAGCACAAGGACCAAATCTTCCCGCCTTCTGATGTCCAGCTCATTGCCCCTATGCAAGCCGAATACAACCGAGCTCGCCAGGGCTTGCGGGAGCACCGCCGAGCAAACCGGCCAAAGTATGTCGCCCCGGCCGGCCGCCTCGAGGAAGAGGACAAGGACAAGCTCAAAACGCACCCGTCCAATGCCGTGATCGAGATTCAGGGCATGGCAGCTGGCGAGAAGGTCGATGACTTGATCCAGCCCGTCCGGATGATCGGCATTGACCCGAACCTATACGAGGTCAAGACGATTTTTGACGATGTGCAGCTGGTTGTTGGAGCCCAGGAGGCCAATTTTGGCGGCCTGGCCAAGGCAACGGCCACGGAAACCAGCATCGCTGAATCCGCCAGGATGTCCGCACTCGGGGCGCAAATCGACGAGCTCGACAGCTTCATGTCGGAGGTCGTTCGGGCTGCCGGCCAGATTCTGCTGACCGAGATGAGCACCGACCAGGTGAAGCGCATTGTCGGGCCTGGCGCTGTATGGCCGGAGCTCACAAACGAGCAAATCCAGGAGGAAATCTACCTGGAGATCGAGGCTGGCTCGACCGGCAAGCCCAACCAGGCTGCCGAGCTGCGCAACATCGAGCGCATGCTGCCCTACTTGCTCCAGCTGCCAGGCATCGATCCGCGCTGGCTGGTCAAAGAGGTGCTCAAGCGCCTGGATGACCGTCTGGATGTGGATGAGGCGCTGTCTGAGCAAATCCCGTCGATTGTGGCCATGAACGCCGTGAAGAACGCCCAGGCTGCCCAGGGAATGATGGGCGGAGCTCAAGACCCCAACATGCAAGGAGCTGCTGGGGCCAGCAATGTTGTCCAAATGCCGCGTGGGGCCGGAGGGTCGCTGCCGCCGATGGGTAACAACCAGGTCTAAAAAAGTTCGGACATTTTGTCTGATGTCTGTTGTATAGCCGACAGATTGTCGGCACAATACGGGTAGGAGGACGCTGCATGCTAAATCAGCAACAAATGGAATTGCCGGAATCGTCCACCGGCGAACAGGACGGTAACGACCAGGTTGAGAGCCAGGTCGATGCGAGTTCGTCCGACGCGCAAGGCGATGATGAGGGTCTGCTGGCCGTAGTCCGTGATGCTGTCGAAAAGACGGCTGAAACGGAGGAGGACAGTTCCGTAACGGCTTCGCCAGCCAAGGATGAGGCAACCGTAGAGGACGGAAGTGACGAGGACGAGAGTGAGGAGCCTGAAAGCAAACAGGCCGATGACTACTCGGATACGCCATTTCACAAGCACCCGCGCTTCAAGCAATTGATCCGCGAGCGCAACGAGTTGAAAGGTCGTGCTACTCAATACGATCAGATCGTGGATTTCATGGAGCAGAACAAACTGTCCGCTGAAGAAGTGGCGCAGGGGTTCAAGCTGATGGCCATGATGAAGGTGGGAGACCCCGCCGCTGCGTATGAGGAGCTGCGCAAAGTGACTGAAAACCTGGCAATAGCTGCTGGGCATCAGTTGCCGGAGCACTTGGCTCGCAAAGTCGAAGAAGGCTATGTGGACCAGGATACGGCCAAAGACATGTGGCGCGAGCAGTATCGAGCCCAACGCGAGGCGCTGTTAGCGGAGCAAGAGAACCAACGCTACCGGCAGCAACAGGCATCGTCGCATGTGAACACGATGGCTGAAACTGTCACGGCCTGGGAAGAAAGCGTCCGTGAGAGTGATCCTGACTACGACCTCAAGGCCGACATGATTGACGACCGTGTTCGAGCTCTTGTCGCCGAGAGGGGACGACCGAGAACGGCTGATGAAGCACTAGGGTATGCCCAAGAGGCCTACCAGGTGGTGTCGAATCGCCTGAAGTCGGTTCGTGGCGTAAAACAACCCATGCGAACAGCGGTCGGCGGAAAAGTAAGTGGAACGCCCTTACCCGAGCCGAAATCGTTGCTGGATGTCATTCAGAACACCTTGGCTCAGAGGGCATAAACATCATTCTCTGAGAGGAAACCAAAATGGCATTTACCGCTGCTGAACTCTCGAATATCGCCAATGCTGCGCTCGATTACTTCATCGACAAAGGCACGGTTTATTCGAACACCATCCAAGACAAGCCCCTGCTCGCTGCCCTAGACTCGAAGGCCAAAACCTTCCCTGGTGGCAAGGGTCAGGTTTCCGTTGGCGTGAAAGGTCAATACACCACGACCGTTGCTGGCTACACCCACAACGACACGGTGACTTATGCCAATCCGGCCAACATCAAGCGCGCTAACTTCACCTGGCGCGAGCACCACGCTGGTATCAGCGTGACGCTGACTGAGCTGAAGAACGACGGTATCTCTGTCGTTGATTCTCTCAACAGCTCTTCTGTGACCAACCACTCTGGCCGTGACCAGACTGCCCTGGCAAATCTGCTCCAGGACAAGCTGGAGGACATGATGGAAGGCTACGCTCGCGGCATCAACACCCTGCTGTGGGGTGATGGCACGGTTGACGCAAAAGCGATTGCTGGCATTCGCTCGATCATCAAAGACGATCCCACTACCGGCTCTGTCGGTGGCATCGATCAGTCTGTGGCGGCGAACAGCTGGTGGCGCAACCGCGTGAACCTGGCTATCTCCACTACCGCTGCCGGTGTGGAGCTGGTCGAAGAGCTGAACCAGGAGATGCGTCAGCTGCGTCGCTACGGCGGCCGGCCCGACATCGCCTTGTGCGGTTCCGACTTCTTGGATCGCCTGGCCAAAGAGCTGCGCAACAAGGGTTACTTCACCCAGAACGGTTTTGCTCGTCGCACCGACATCGGTGTTGGCGACATTACCCTCGAGGGTGTTGTGTTCAAGTATGACCCGACGATGGACGACATCGGCACGACCCTTGGTGGCGCGACCGACTACGCCAAGCGCTGCTTCATCATGGACAGCACCAAGATGAACCTCATGTATATGGACGGCGAAAAGATGAAGCGGCATTCCCCCGCTCGTCCCGCTGACCAGTATGTGATGTATCGCTCGATCACCACGACTGCTGTTCTGGGCGCAACCCAGCTCAACTGTCATGGTGTGTATCAGTTCTCTTAATTGAGGACGAAGGGGGGCGGAGCGATCCGCCTCCCTTTCACCATAAGGAGATGACATGCAGATTTGTGAATGCCTGGTTTACATCGGCGGCGACATTGGAAATAGCGTCGTCAAACAAAACACATCGGCAGCCGAAGTAGCTGTCTTGCGCGCCATTCACGGCAACGATTCAGTCCGCAATATCAAGGTCAAGGAAGTCCGCGATGTTTCCGCTGACGAAGAGCGTGAGCGCCTTTGTTTGATCTACAACCCCGAGCTCGTTGCCCAGCTGTTTGGCAAGTTCGGCGACCTACCTGAAACCCTGGAAGCTGCTCGCGTCGATGCCGACTTGATCGTGGCCGACGAAACCAAGAAGGCCAAGAGCTCCAGGAAAGCAGCTGCTGAGCCTACTGAGGCCGCTGCACCTATCGGAGAGTAAATCATGGCTCGTGGCACAACCCTTGGACAGCTCATTGAAGATTTGCGCGCCGAGGCTGGCCACGCGCTTAACCCCGCGCTGGGCGCATCGACACGCGATGTTTTTATCAACATCCTTCAGCGCCAGCAAAAGCGACTGTGGGAGGACTACGCCTGGCCGTTTTTGCGCGTCTCGCGTGATGTGGCCGTCCAGGCCGGTCTGCGCTACTACAACATCCCTAACGACCTAACCTACGAGCGCATCGAGCGCATGGAGTTTAAGTGGGGCGACCGGTGGCAGCGTCTGGGCTACGGCATCGAGCTCGAGCACTACAACCAATACGACAGCGACCGCGATGTGCGCAGCTATCCGCTCTATCGATTCAAGGAATACGAGAACAACCAGGTTGAGGTTTGGCCGATTCCGTCTCAGAACGGCAGCCTGGCCACGACTGATGGCATTTTGAGATTCACCGGAATTCGCAAGCTGCGGCCGTTGATCGCTGACGCAGACCCAGCAGACTTGGATGACCAGCTGATCGTCTTGTTTGCAGCTGCCGAGGTGCTGGCCCGTCAAAAGGCTGCCGATGCTGGAGCAAAGCTCACGCAAGCTCAGCAGCACTACCAGCGCCTGAAGGCTCGAAACAGCAAATCCGAACCATTTGTAATGAGCAACGACGAGCCAATGGGCTACACGCCCAAGGGTCCTCCGATGGTTGCCGTCGTTCAGAACCCGTGACATGGCTTATTTCGTTATCGAGGACTTCAAGGCTGGACTGGACACGCGCCGCATGGCGGTGTCTAGCGTCCCAGGCTCCCTGATCGAGCTCAAAAACGCTCACATCACACGCGGAGGAGAGATTGAAAAAAGGCCAGCTTTCGTTTCGATCTCGCCGCTTCCCGCCAATACCTTTGGCCTGGCCTCGGTCGGAACGAACATGTATGTGTTTGGCTCGATTGCCCCGCCGACATTTGATTCCGACGCCCCGTCGAACCTAACCTACCAAAAGCTAGATCACCCAAGCGGCCTGGCAATGACCGGTGTGCTGCATGTGGCTGGTTTTAGCGGTTTGCCTTATGTGGTTGCCCAATACGAGGACGGCTCTGTTTGGCACTTCTACAACGGCAGCCGGATCGCAGCCTGGAATGACGGCCGAGCTCGCTCGAGCTTTACGGTAACTGGCGGAACAGCTGGCGGCACTCCGGCCACGGCGAGCTTCCAGGTAACTGGCGGCATCAACTCGGCCTCTGACCAGGTTACTCAGATTCGCCTCGATACCGCTCCGCTGATTTCGGCTGCGGTCCAGCATAACGGCAACAACACCTCGACGGCCGCTGCTCTGGCAGCTGCTATCAACAGCTTTACTGGCAACCCAGATTTCACCGCCACGAGCTCCGGGGATGTCGTGACGATTACGGCCGTCACGCCTGGCTCTGCGCTCAACGGAATGGTGCTGACTGTCCAGACGACGGGTGGATTTACCGTCGGCTCGCTCAACAACCTGGCTGGCGGCATTGATAACGCTGTGGCTCTCATCACGATTGACGGGGTGCGCATTACGGGAACCCCGGTGCTTCACACGGGCGACAACGATGAGACAGCTGCTTTGATTGCAGCTGCCATCAACGACTACCCTAGCGCTCCGGACTACTTTGCTACGGCCGTCGGGGCCAAGGTCAATGTGGTTGCGGTAGACGGCGGGACGGCTGCTAATGGCCGAGCATTGGTCATTGTGAATACCGGCGATGCGACGACTAGCGTGACCAGCGCCAGCCTGGCCGGTGGCGCAGCTGTGGCCAGCACCTATGTTCCTGGCGAGTTTGCCAAGCCGGCCAAGTCCAAGATGTATTCGGTTTCTGGCTCGGCCCTGCATTTCTCCAAGATTGACGACCCGACTGACCTGACCGATGCGGTCAACGGGGCTGGCTTTATCAACCTGTCGAACAACGCGCTGGGCTCTGAGAAGCTGACTTCGCTTGCCAACTACCAGAACAACCTGGCTGTGTTTTCCGAGCGGACCGTGCAGATTTGGTTTATCGATGTGGACGCCGGCTCCAACCAGCAGCTCCAGGTGCTTAACAACACCGGCTCGGTTGCGCCTCAGTCTGTGATTGAGTTTGGCGATTCGGATGTGTTCTACCTGTCCGAGTCCGGTATTCGCAGCTTGCGAGCTCGTGACGCCTCGAATGCTGCGTTTACCAGCGATGTCGGAAACGCCATTGACCCGCTTGTTATTGCCGAGCTGCGCGCAAACCGCTTGGCGGCAAGAAGTGCCGTTGCGGTGCTCGAGCCCAGGGACGGCCGCTACATGATGTCCATTGGCGGCAAGATTTATGTGTTCAGCTACTTCCCAGCTTCCAAGGTCAGCGCCTGGTCGGTTTATGAGCCAGGCTTTACCGTCGAGGCCTGGGCCATTGTTGGCCGCAAGCTCTATTGCCGAGCTGGCGACACTCTTTACCTGTTCGGCGGCGAGGACGGAGCAACTTACGACAACAGCCAGGTGGTGATTCAGATTCCATACCTGGATGGTCGAGCTCCGGCGACCTACAAGCAGTTCAAGGGGCTGGATATGGCCTGTGAGGGTGAATGGCTCGTTCAGGCATGCACGGACCCCAATGATCTGACCAAGCGCCAGGATGTCGCCACGGTCTATGAAACGACCTATGCGACCGGCCATGTGACGCTGCAAGAGTATTCCCCCATGCTGGCATTCCGCCTGGTCAATAGCCGCACCGGCCCCGCCAAGATCGGGAATATGGTGCTGCATTACGACGGCGGGGATGTGGGTTGATCGTGTTCCAGGCGACCATTCCAATGGTTTGGGATGTGGCCTACCGGATGCGGGATGTGGACTACGACGAGCTGGCAGCCATCAGCTTTGCCAAGGATCGGAGGGAATTAGCGGACAACCTGTCCGTGTCAATCCATTCGCACCCAAGGATGTTTGTGTGCTCAGATGAGCGCCCAACCGTGGTTGTGGGCTGGTCAATGACCAGACCAGGTGTCGGTCAGGTGGGGATGTTTGCGACCGAGGAATTCCGTAAAATAGCAGCAGGGGTGAATCGTTTTATCACGCACGAGCTGATGCTCGACATTGACCGATACAACCTTCACCGATTGGAATGTTTCAGCCTTGGCAGTCATGTTGAGGCGCATTCGTGGCTAGAGTGGCTGGGGCTGAGCAAAGAGGCCGAGCACGAAAGCTACGGACGCAATGGCGAAAAGTTTGTGTCCTTCGCCTGGACACGGAAACCTGGGGCTACCGATATTCGGTGGCGTGGCCGAGGGAATCTGTGTTGAGGTGAAAACATGTGCGCACCAGCAATAATCAATACCGTAGCATCAGTCATCAAGCCGATTACCGATGCTGTCGGCCTTACCGAAAAGAGAAAAGCCAGAACCGCAGATGGTGTCGAATACACCTATGAGGTGAACACGGCCGCCTCTCCGCAAGATCAGGAAACTGCTCGCGCTACTGCTGAGCAAAAAGCAGTCGAGGATGCAGCTGCAAGAGCAGAGCAAGAGCGCCAGGCTCGTGTTGCCCAGGGCCGCACCAGCATTGACGATGCTTTTGCCTCGTTCAACGACGACTACTTTTCCGGCATTGACAAGCAAGCTGAGCAATACGCTCGCAGCGACTTGGACAAGCAATACCAAAGCCAGCTTGGCAACCTGATTTCAACTCTTGCTCGCACGGGCAACATTGGCAGCGCAACCAGAACACGCGGTATCGATGCGCTGCGCGACCAGTATCAATCAGCAATTGGCCAGGTCGATGCCTATGGCGACAACTACGCCAATACAGCTCGCAACTCGGTGCAGAGCTCTCGCAACGAGCTCTATGGCATGAACGACGGCAGCAACCCGGATGCAATTGCAACGAGCGCTGCCGAGAAAGCCAACGCATTGCGCTCCGGTGGCGGTGGATTTAGCCGTCTGGCGACTCTGATGATTGATCCGGCTCAGTTTATGAACTCCAAGCCTGGCGCTGTTGCAGCGTCTGGCGGTGGCGCTGGCAACCCAGCTTTGTTCAACCAGTCACGCCAATCGCGTGGCGGCGGATACACGGTGGGCTAAATGGGCGACCTGGCCGAATTTGAACGCATGACATTGGCGGCCATTGCCGCCAATCCGGAAATGCTCACGAGAGAGATGCTCAAGCATGACCAGGCTGATTGTCCTGTCGTTCATCACTTTGGCCCCGGCGTTTACATGCGGGAAGTGAAGATTCCGGCCGGCGCTTTGGCTGTTGGCCATCACCAAAACTTTGACCACATGAATGTTTTGCTCAAAGGTCGGCTAACTGTGGTCAATGACGACGGCAGCACCAGCGAGCTTGCAGCTCCGATGATGTTCGTCGGGCGGCCCGGCCGCAAGATTGGATACATCCACGAGGATGTTGTTTGGCTGAACATTTATGCAACAGACGAGACGGACATCGAAAAGCTCGAGGCCACTCTTGTCACCAAGAGCCAGGCGGTGCTCGAGCACCAGGCAAAAATGGAGGTGTTGAAATGAGCTTCGTTGCAGCAGCAATTGTCACGGCCGCGGCCGTCACTTATGACCAGGGCGAGAAAGCTCGCAAACAGGCAAACGACGCAGCTCGCCGAGCTGAAGCAGCTGCGGCAGCTGAAGCTGAGCGTCAACGCCAAGAAGAGCTGGCGCGCCAGGGCAGAATCACCGAGGGCGCTGGGAAGATTGACGAGGCGTTTGGCCAGTTTGGCGATGACTTCTACAACCAGCGCAAACAGGCCTACATTGACTACGCCACGCCAGAGCTCGACAGCCAGTATCAGGATTCGATGCGCTCCTTGGTCGCCGCCTTGTCGCGCACCGGCAATCTGAATTCTTCGACGCGAGCTGAGCGCATGGCTCGATTGAATGAGCAATACAACCAGCGCAAGCTCGACATCACAAACACCGGCCTCGATTACGCCAACCAGGCTCGCAACGCCGTGGATTCAGCCCGTGGCGAGCTGCTAACTCAAAACTCATCGCTGGCCGACCCCAATGTGATCTCAGGCAACGCATCAGCTCGAGCTGCATCGCTGGCTCAGATGCCGAGTTTTTCGCCCCTGGGGCAGCTTCTTGCGGATGTGTCGTCTGGTTTGGCGACACAAGCAGACCTCGAAAGACGACAAGTGAGCAAATACGACATTGGTCTGTTTAACCCCGGCCTCAACACCAAAGGAAGCGGGAGGGTCGTATCGTGAGCATCAATCCAACTCCTCCGGCAGCGCCGGCTTCAGGCGGCTCAGCTCCGTTGTCTAGCGGCCAGGCTGTTGCGCTTGGCGCTTTGCTTCAGGCCATTGGCGGCGGGATAACCGCTCGCAGAGCGGCTGGGGACTACGCCGCGATGGTGGATCGCAGCATTGGCCGCACCGAGGCTGCGCTGGCAGCTGAGCGTGAGCGTCAAAAGGCTCTTACCGACGAAAATGTGGCCAAGATGGCCGAGAGCCTGGGGCTTTTTCAGGGCAATGTCAGTCAGGAAATGGCGGACCGCGCAGCTGCGCTGCGAGCTCTGTATGCCGAGACAACCCGAGGAGCTCCGGCCATTGCGGCCACAGCTCCACAGGCGACTGGCATTACGGCCGATGCGGAGGCGAGATTCAACGCAGAGGGCCAGGCCCGTGTAGACAATTTGGCCGCAGCTCTGGCCAACATTCGCAACTTCAACGATGTTTTTGCAACCAAGGGCCGGCAGCTCGGCCGCAACGCCGAGGTCATTGACCGCAATCGCAACTTTATGCGCGGCAACATCGGCGCATTGAACAGCGAGCTGGCGGCGGCCCAGCTCAACATGCAAAACCCAATGCAAATGCCAATTGGCGACTTGCTGCGCGGCGCTGGTCAGCTTGCATTGAATTACGGCCTGGTGGACCAGGACAAGCTCAGAGCTCAACGACAAGTGGGAACGACGCCAACGCCTAGCGCTGGTCGATAAGGGGATCAACATGGCTCGCAGAAGCAACGCATATTCAGGCTACGCCAACCCGGAGATTGGGGAGGCGTTTAGCAACCTGGCTCGAGCCATGTTTGGCAGCGCCCAGGACGACCAATACATCGCAGCTGCTCAAGCCAATAGAGCGCTGGCTGCTAAGCGCCAGCAAGAAATTGACGCGGCCAACAATTACCAGGCGCTGCTAACTCAGGCGGCAAGCAATCCGCTGCTGCAATCACGAGTGCTCGAATCTCAGGGCTTTGGACCGGTGGCCGTGGACAACGGCAACCTTATTCGACCTGTTGCGCCGGATGGCCCTCAAATGTCCGTGCCTGTCTTACCGAACCAGGCCGATGCAGCAACCCAGGACAACATTCGCAACCTAGCTCGGGTCATGCTCGGGACCGGCGGCAATATCCAGCAGTCAATGGCCGGCTTTGAAACGCTCGGTGATGCACGGACTGCTCGCCTGGCTGACAGCCGTTTGCTCAACCCGTCTCAGTTCACCGAGGACCAGCTGCGCGGCGCAACGATTCTGCGTCGAGGCCCAGCTGGCGTCGATGCAGACTTTGCGCCCACAGTTCAATCGCAGAATCGCATTCAGGACTTCCTGACCCAGCGCTCGGCCAACAGCGACGCAAGCCGTCTCGAGGGGACCAAATACGGGGTGGACAACAAGCGCTACTCGGTCGGGCAAAACGCAACCCTGATGGACCCGCAAGGCAATGTAAAGGGCCGCGGCCAGCAGTCACCAATCAATGTTCCGGAGGGCGGCACTCTTGTCATCCCAGACAGCCGCAAGAACGACTTTGGTGGCGAAAGCAGAATTGAGGGAAAAGAGAAAACTTCTCGCTCCGGCAGCGGCAGCGGCGCAAAGCCATTGGTCGTATCAGCCAAGCTAGACAGCGATGCTCGGGCTGGATTTACGGCGTCCGCTAAAGAGCGCGGAATCAATCTATCGCCTGACCTGGTTTCCCAGATGGCCGTTGAGTTTGGCCGTCGATATTCGGATGGCGAGATGCGAGGAAAGTTTAGGGAGGCCGCGAGCAGCGCGTTCCAGGACATGCTGGCGGACCCAAAGCGCATTCACATCGAAAAGAGCACCTTTGGTAAAGACACGGCTCACTTCGTCCACTCACCCACTTCGGAGGCTGAATACAACAAGCTGCGGTCGGGCGCTTATTACCGCGACCAAAACGGCGTTCTGAAGCGCAAAAAGTAGGGGGTCTAAATGGCTTGGGGTTCAAACGACGAGATTGTTGAATCTGGCGGAGCAGATGTTGCGCCAAAAAAAGAACCGACATGGGGTCGTGACGATTTAGTTATTTCTTCGCAGTTGTCTCCTCAGGGGTCGTCCAACGCGTTATCTCCTTCCGCGTCTCCTTCCCCCGCTGGGGCTGATCGAGGGCCGATAGGTCAGCCTCTTTTTTCCGGCAACATGATGCAGACGGAGGGCTTTACCGATCCGGAGGCAGCGCTTGTTTCCGGAGCGTCCGACGCACCAGCTCCGCGTCCAGCTGCAAGCGGCCCAGAGCTGCGAGCTTGGGAGCCAACATTTTCTGAGCGGATTATGGGGCTGCTGCCTGGTAATCGTGCTCGAGCGGCCAATGAATACGCTGCTCGTCAGATTGCTCGTGAGCGCGGAATTTCTGTTGACCAGGCTTACCGAGATTCCGGTGGCAGCCGGCCAATGTTTAACCCTGAAGGCCGGCCCACAATCCAAGCAACCGTTGAGGCAAGCAAGGTCGCAGCTGAGAGCTTCCCGGAAATTCCTCGAGCTGCTGCGAACACCGCGCTGCGCGCAGTTCGGGGCGGCGATTTGCCGGTTAAGGACAAGACCTGGCTGGATCGAGCCATTACGGCAACCGAGCGGGACAAGACCAAGAAGATTGACCCCAACTACCAATCATTTGCCACAGTCGGCGACAGCCTTGGATACAGCCTGACGACGATGGTTTCAAGCGCCCTGGCTTTTGCCGGCACGACAACCGTTACAGCTAACCCGGCTGCGGGTGGTGCAGCTGCATTTGCTACATCCGGGACGATCAGCTATCGAGCCAGCAAAGACGAGTTTTTAGATCGGGTGCGCGAGAAGCTCAACAAAGATGCGGTCAAGCTCTACGGCCGCGAGCTCAACGAGCAAGAGTGGGCGCAAGCGCTCAAGGACTTTGATTCGGCTGCAACGCAATATGGCGCTTGGGAGGCGATTCCAGAGGCCGTCAGCAACCTGGTATTCCTCAAGGCATTTAGCGCACCGCTGAAGTCGGTCAATACAGCCCAGAAGCTCGAGGGCATTGCCAAGAAGGCAGCGCTCACGCTGGGCTCCGAACAGGGGACGGAAACAATTACAGCTCTCGGTCAGAATTCCGCAGAGCTCAAGGCCGGGCTCACGACAGACGAGCTCACGGCCGTCGATGCGTTCAAGCAGCAGTTCATTCAAACGCTAGTCACGACCGGCACGATTGGCGGCGGCGCAAAGTCTATGCAGCTGGCCAACGACTTCTACAAAAACCAGGTCGAGCCGCGTGTTGCGCCTGGATCAGCTCTGGCCAGGGCAATTAAGGCAGACATCGATGCCGTGGCATTCGATCCCCGGGCCATCGAGCGTGACGCAGTAAACCGGCTCAGCCCTGATCGAGCTCAGCTCCGGGCCAGGCCCGTTCAATGGGGTCAAAACGACAATATCGTTCCAGAGACAACGAGCCAGGCTGCCGTTGCTGGCGCTGCTACGGAGCCTCCGGTTGACCCAGCAGCCGGGCTGCAAGAAGGTCAGTCTGTGTCGCTCACTACGCCACCAGCCCCGCCGGCGGCTGCACCAATAGAAACTCAAGCAGCTCCAGCAGACACTCCGGCTGCGCCAGTCGAAACGCCAGAGGCTGCGTCTTTCCTAGTTGACCCAAACAATGCTGGCCCAGCTCCGGTTCAGTCTGTTGGCGTCTCGCTGCAAGGCGACGAGCTCGCTGCTGCTCGAACCGAGGCCTACAAAGCAGCAATTGCCGACGCCACAAAGCAGATTCCAGATGGAATAACGCTTGCCGAAGTTGACGGGCCAAGCGGCAAGGAATACCAGCTCAAGTGGAAGGGCCGGATCATTGCCATCACCAACAAAAAACCAAGCTCTGTAAATTTGCAGCTGCACCTTTTTTCGTTTGCGGGTCTTGGCAACCAGGAGCTCGATCCACAGGTCATGGTGGACGCGATCAGGGCTTACAAAGACAAGCAATCGCAGAAAGCGGATCGAAAAGCGAAATATCTACTGGACTTTTATGGCTACCTAGTTGAGCTACCAGGGGCCAAGATGACCACGCAGCTCGGCGATGCGGTGTTGAAAATCGTGGACAAGATGCCGGCCAACATTCGGGCCGACAAAGCCTCTGCCGACGCCTACATTCGCAGAGCGTTTTACGAGGCCCAAATGAAGGCAAGTGGCGCAGCAGCTCAATCTAGCAGAGCTGCGACGACGCCGGCGCAAACGGTCCGGGCTCCAGCTGCTGCACAAGCTAACGAGGTTTCAACCGTCACCGGGCGCAAGATCAATGTCGAATATGCCTTAGTCGAGGCCGACGAGCTCCAGGCCGCCAGCGAGGACTTGCAGCCGCGTGACCGCTCAAGAACCTCGAGCGATGCGCAGATTGCTGAGATTGCCAACAAGCTCGACCCAGCTCGCCTTGGGGTTTCGGCAGAAGCCGACCGTGGAGCTCCGATCATTGGACCGGACAACATCATCGAATCCGGCAACGGCCGTGTGATGGCAATTCGTCGGGCCTATTCATCGGTCCCAGAGCGAGCACAAGCCTATCGGGATTATCTGGTTCAGGCTGGATACCCAGCCGCGGCCAACATGCGCAACCCCGTGCTGGTTCGTCGCCGCACTACTGAGTTCACGCCAGAGCAGCGCCGTCAGTTTGTCATCGAGGCAAACCAGTCCGCCACGATGCAGATGAGCGCAACGGAGCGCGCCCAGGCGGACCAAAGCAAAATCACGCCGGCCGTGATGGAGCTGTGGCGCGGTGGTGAGGTCAGCGATTCGGCCAACCGTGATTTTGTCCGTTCATTCATCCAGGCCGTGATCCCGAGCGCCGAGCAAAACGCGATCCTCGATGCCAACGGGAATCTGTCGGTTGAAGGCAAACGGCGCATTGAGGCGGCCATGCTGGGCAAGGCCTACGGCGACCCCGATTTGTTGGCCAAGCTCGTTGAGAGCCTGGACAACAATATCCGCTCTATTGGTGGAGCTCTGCTCGATGTTGCCGGTGAGTGGATGAAGATGCGCCAGGCCATTGCCGATGGGGCGGTCCCAGCTCGATTTGATGTGACCCAGCAGCTCGTTGATGCGGTGCGAATTTTGGACGGTCTGCGTCAAAGCGGCCAGAAAATCCAGGAATACTTGGCCCAGGGCAGCATGTTCGGCGACCGCGACCCAGCGGTTGACGCTTTCTTGCGCAGCTTCTTTAATGAGCAGCTAACCAGAGCAGCTGGGCGCGATAATGTTTATGCTGTTCTGACCAACTATGCTCGCCAGGCCTCGCAGCAGTCTGACGACAGCTTGTTTGGCGGTGAGCTGCCAACAGTTCAGCCGCAACAGATTATTGACCAGGCTACGGAGACACGAAATGCAGCGAATAGATCAGGCGGGGAAACTCAAACCCTCTTCGAGGAGTCACCCGGACGCGCAGCGACTGCTGGGCAAGGTGCTAATGCAGACCGGCCAGCAAAAGGGCGTGGCGCACTACGAGACGGTGGGCAAAGAGCTGATACAGAAGGCGAACAACCAGCCGGAGCTCAAGGTCGATCCGGTGGGCGGCAAGGCCAAGACCAAGGCCAAGCGCGCAATCAGCCCGAGACCGAAACCAATCGAGTAGGTGGCGAGGATGGGGGAACCGCTGGACAAGACCTTTACGAGCCCCTCTCGAGTGAGAGCCAGCGAGAGGCTTCTCAAAAAGCTGCTGGTGGAACCGCGCCGGAGCAAAACCAAAGATTCAGGGGGACGAGCCGACAGTCGCTCCTCCTCAAAGTCAGCTTTACCGACCGACAGTCAATCTACCGAAACGCCTTCGCAGAGCTAGGCTACGATCCAACACAGGCGGAGCTTTTCCCGCCAGCTCGCCAGTTTCAAATACTGCGCGACGGCCTGAAGAAAACATACGGCCTAGCGTTTGTCGAAAAGACCGACGCATCGAATCTGCGTGAGGCGATTGACCAGCTGCTCGATGCCTACCGCGGCATGCAGCTCATGGCTTATGTGACCGAGCTGCCGTCCAAGGCAATTGGCCTGGAAGGGACGCTCGGCCTGGTGCTGCGCAGAAAGATTGAATACCTTGGCGCTTATTACCCGCAGGGCGGAACGGTTGAGGGCAAGGTTATGACCGGCCCGGCCGTCGTGCTGCCACGACGCTCTAACAGCTTTGCTCACGAGTGGGGCCACGCGTTTGACTACTGGCTGTTGGGCAAATATGCCAACATGACGGGAACGCTGACCCAGGCTATTCGTGACGGTGAGGCCCTGAGGCAGAGCTTCCCAGAGAATGTGCGTGATGCTTATGCGCTGGTGGTCCGCAGCCTGTTCTTTGATCGAGCCATCGAGGCCCAGCAGATTATGGAGCTTGAGCGTAAGATCGAGACGGCCAAGACAGACGAGCAGCGCAAGAAGTTCCAGGAAAAGCTCGATCAGATTTTGGCTGGCGCATCCAAGGATCGGTCAACGCGCAGCAGCTACTACAAGCAGCAATCTGAATTCGTCAACCGCGAGGGTGGCGATGTCGATTACTGGCGCAAGCCGACTGAAATGCTGGCCAGGGCTTTTGAGGCCTACATTAGCTTCAAGGTCGAGGGAGCTGGTGGCACAACCGAGTTCTTGGGCAAAGGGACCGAGGCCTACCAGAGCGACGCAATTTCCAGGCTCGAGCTGACATTCCCGAAAGATTCTGACCGCTTCAATATCTTCCGTTCGTTCGACTTGCTGTTCGATGCCGTGCGTGAAGAGTCTGTGCTCAATCCAAACAACGAGCCGGCAGCCAACATGCCTGACGATGTTGTGCTCAGCAACCCGGCCGTTTACTTCCGAGACCCGGTTCAGAGCACTCAGTCCGGCCCGATGCGCCGTGTATTTGAAAACGAGCGCAACGAGCTGCAACGCCAGCGCCGGGCGCATAAGCGCCAAAACGAGCGCCCAAGCGACGGCAAATCGTTTTTACAGCGCATGAACGACTTGACCAAAGCTGCAACGCAAACCAATAGAGGTGTGTTGCTAGGAATGGAGAGCCGCTACAAGCGCCAAGGGAACGCAGCAGCTGCAAAGAGCATTTGGGAGATCACCAGGCGCATCACTACTGACCCAGGCAGCGGCCGAGCGACATTTGCTGGAGGCACTTACGCAGAATCCGTGCAGCGTGAGACATATCGATTCGAGAACCGCCTGGATCGAATCGTCAAAGACTTCAAGATTGACGAGTTCACGGAATCAGAGCTCAAGCAACTGCGGGATGTTCTGACGGCCATCAATGATGAACCGACCAGAGCTCCAGCCAAAATCACCGAGGCAGCTGCGCCTCTGCGCATCTTGCTCAACGACTTGCACAACCTAATGACCCAGGCCGGCGTCGATGTCGGCTATACCGAGCAGGGCTACTTGACCCGCATTCTTGATGAGCCGGTCATTATGGATAACCCATCGGGGTTCCAGGCAGACGCCAAAAAGGTTTACGAGGTCATCTTCGAGCGCGACACGCCTAACTTCGAGGACGGAGAGATTTCGCCGGAGAAGGTTTCTGTGTTGCTCAAGCGCATGCGAGAGGCTGGAATCCACAAGAAAGACCCGCAGTTCGATGAGTTCCGCAAGCTGGTGCGCCAGTATCGCAAGCTGCTGCGCGCATTCGACAAGGCTCAGCAAGCTGACGACCCTGACGAGGCCCTGGCCAAAGCCACGGAGAATTTGCAGAATTTCATCGACGACAACATCGATAAATTCCAAGAGACCTACAACGAGGTCGAAAACATTTGGACGACCAAGGCCGCAGCCGACTGGATGCAGCGCATTCTTTACGGCTCGCCAGCTGGATGGGAGAGCAATTCGCCTTCCGGCCACTTCTTAAAGCAGCGTAAGCTGCCGCCGGAGGCCGACAAGCTGCTGACCGATTGGTATATCCAAGACCCGTCCGAGACGATTCGCACCTACTTGCGCGGGTCGGTTCGCAAGTCTGAATACAACCGCCGCTTTGGCAAATACTCCGGAGCTCCTGGCAACACGCAAATGGACCAGCTGCTCGAGGCGCTGCGCATGAGCAGCGTCACCAGGGAAGATGTTGCCTACATCGAGAAGATCATTGCCCAAGAAATTGGAATGACCAGGGGCGGTTTGCCGCAAGGCCTCGAGACATTCCTGAACACGACGCAGACCATTGGCACGATGGCGCTGCTGGGTCGCGTGGTTCTTACCAGCCTGGCCGAGCCGATTGCTGTGGGATTCCAGACCGGTAACGCGTTTGACGGATTCAAAGCCCTGGCATCGACGGTGCGCGAGGTTCTGCCCACGGCGTCTGTGCGCGAGAAGCGAGCTCTTGCTCGGGCTCTTGGCGTCGTCTCGTCACCGCATACGCAAGACATTTTGGCCAATCGATTCGGTGGCCAGTATCGAGAGGACCCCAGGCTGTCTCGAGCATCAGCTCGTTATTACGCCAGGGTTGGCCTGACCGGCCTGACTAACGCGCAGCGCCGTTCGGCCATGCAGCTCGGTATCAATTACTTCGTAACGATGGCAGAGACGATTACCGATCCTGACGCAACAAAGACCGACAAAGACGCAGCTCGTCGTGAGTTTGCAGACTTCGGCATTCAGCCGGAAATGATCGATGAGTTCTCGAATTGGATGCTTCAGTTCTCCGACCGCATGCCAGCGCTCGAGGAGGTGACGGATGTCAACGGCCAGCTCACGGAGTTCGGCCTCATTCTCTCGACCGGTATTGCTCGCCTGGTGGATCAGTCGATTCAAAACCCCAAGGCTGCGGACCGGCCGTTTGCTGCCAACACCACGGTTGGACGGATCACCTACGGGCTGCTGTCGTTCAACATGGCTTTTTTCCGCAACATCATGGTCAAGAGCTGGAAGAAAATCGCCAGGGAGGCAGAAGCTGGTGGAGCTGGGCGCGGGGCCTATGTCGCTATCAAGGCCGTGGCTTTCCCCACGATGGCGCTTTACGGCGGTCACTTCATTGTCACCATGATGCGTGAGGCCCTGCTCAACCCCGACAAGTGGGACGAGGAAGAAGAGAAGGGAACCTTGTGGGCCTACCTGGCTGGCCTGACCTTCACTCGAGCTGGATTTACCGGCCTGGCCGACCCCATTTACAACGCTGTGCTCTCGCTAAAGTATCAGCGCGATCTGTCTAACTTGCTGGTTGGCGCAACGGGGGCATACATCCTTGGAAACTTGCAGAAACTGGTGAGCGGGTTTGTGCTGCCGAACAGCGAGAAAAACAACAAGGTTGAGACGACGCAGCTCAAGTCGCTCTACGAGCTGACATTCCAGCCGGCGTTTGCTTACGGGGTTGGAGCGCTGCCTGGCGGCCCAGTCACAGGGGCCAGTCTTGGGGTGCTCTATGGCTACCTATCGAGCCCAGCGTTTAAGGCACAATTTGCCGAGTTCTTTGTTGGCCCGAAAGACCAGGACAACAAGAAGGGCGGAGATGTCTCTGGGTTCTAAATGGTGGACCGTGCTGGTGTCGAACCAGCGACCTTCCGCGTGTGAGGCGGACGCTCTACCGCTGAGCTAACGGTCCAAAAGCGCAAATAACAGCGCAACGACAATACCAATCGGGCGGCCAACACTAGCAACCACAAGGCCTTGCGCTCACCTGGGCCACTTCCGCAGCAGCCCGTGTGAAGGTGGTGGCGCGATTGTCGATCATACAAACAGACCAATGGTTTCAAGGCAT
>JACCDP011244419.1_pt1 | contig 25885 bp, 22 predicted proteins | sample 7445841 | NCBI WGS metagenome assembly JACCDP01 (sample SAMN15323441, study PRJNA562643) | freshwater metagenome | isolation source: river surface water | place: USA:Blue River Watershed | collected 2017-08-17 | reverse complement strand
CGCGCGATCACGGAATAAAATCAATTGCAATCTACTCGGATGAAGATCGCACTTCACTACATGTTGCAACAGCTGATGAAGCTTATGCTTTAAATGGTCTATCGGCCGCTGAAACTTATTTGGATCAAAGAAAGATTATTGAGATCGCAAAAAAATCTGGCGCAGATGCTGTGCATCCGGGCTATGGTTTTTTATCCGAGAATGCAGACTTCGCAGATTTGGTTATTGAAGCAGGTTTGATCTGGATTGGTCCCCCACCAAATGCAATTCGACTTCTTGGCGATAAAGTTTCAGCCCGAAAAATTGCCGCCGAAGTTGGTGCCCCACTTGTTGCCGGAACTGTTGATCCAGTTGATTCACCTGAAGAAATCATTGCTTTTGCTAAAGAACATGGGCTTCCGGTTGCAATCAAAGCCGCACATGGTGGCGGTGGCCGCGGGCTAAAGGTTGCACATACGATTGAAGAGATTCCAGAGCTATTTGCCTCTGCGGTCCGTGAAGCAATTACCGGTTTTGGTCGCGGCGAATGTTTCGTCGAACGCTACTTAGATAAACCACGTCACGTCGAAACTCAGGTATTGATAGATGCCAAAGGTAATGCAATCGTAGTTAGCACCCGCGATTGTTCACTGCAACGTCGCCACCAAAAATTAGTCGAAGAAGCCCCTGCGCCATTTTTAACACAGGCACAAATAGATCAGCTCTACTCTTCAAGTAAAGCAATTATGAAGAAGGCTGGATATATCGGCGCCGGAACTTGTGAATTCTTAATTGGTTCTGATGGAACCATCTCGTTCCTTGAAGTAAATACTCGCCTGCAAGTAGAACATCCAGTCAGCGAAGAGGTAACTGGACTAGATCTAGTTCGCGAACAATTTAGAATCGCAGATGGCCAGAGCATTAATCCAGTGGATCCAATAATCCGCGGGCACAGTATCGAATTTAGAATCAATGGCGAAGATCCAGGAAAAGGCTTCCTTCCATCACTTGGAACAATTACAAAGTGGGAAGTTCCATCAGGTCCTGGAGTCCGAATTGATGCTGGATTCGACCACGGTCACACAATTGGCTCGCACTTTGATTCACTTCTAGCAAAGTTAATCGTTACCGCTGCTACTCGTGAAGAAGCGATTGAACGAGCACGTCGCGCGCTTCGCGAATTTGATATTGGTGGATTAGCAACCGCACTGCCTTTTCACCGCGCAATTGTTGATGATCCAAACTTCAACAAAGATTTTAAGGTTTACACAAGTTATATCGAGAACGAGTTTAAGAATGAGATACCGCCATTCTCATTCAAGCAAGGAACTGCTGATTCCAAGGCGGCATCTCAGAAGATAATTGCTGAAGTTGATGGGCATAGATTCGAGGTTTTACTTCATACTCCAGAGCCAATCCAAAAACGACATCGCGTCAAAAGTAATGCAATTACCGCGCTTGCTGGAGATTCACTTGAAAGCCCAATGCAAGGAACCGTTGTGAAAATTGTTAAATCCAATGGTGACCGCGTAGAAGTCGGGGATTTAATTGTCGTCCTTGAGGCAATGAAGATGGAGCAGCCACTTATTGCACATAAGGCCGGAACAATCGCAAAGTTGCAAGTAAATGTTGGCCAGACTGTTGCCAGCGGTGCGACCTTATGTTTAATTGAAGATTAAATAGATAGCAGGCTAATTACTAAGTGCTAGATTTGTGGCGTGAATTCAACGCTACTGGCAGATAACAGCGAAGCCTCACTAAAGAAATTCCTGAATACGCTATCTGCGGTTGATGAAGTCGGCGCAAAAGCGCGAGTAGAGATGCTAGCGACTCGAAGCATAAAGACTTCAAGCAAAAACTGGGCAATTGATTTAGCAATCCGAATGGTTGATTTAACAACTCTAGAAGGCGCTGATACTCCAGGGAAAGTTAAAGCGCTCTGTGCAAAAGGTATTTACCCAGACCCAACCGACTTAACAGTTCCTTCTGTTGGTGCAATCTGTGTTTACAACGACATGGTAAAAATTGCTCGCCAAGCACTTGATGCTGGTGGCGGAAAGAATATTCCGGTAGCAGCTGTTTCTACAGCTTTCCCTTCTGGGCGAGCAAGCATGGAAGTTAAGATTCAAGATACGCGAGATGCATTAGCAAATGGTGCGACTGAAATCGATATGGTTATTGATCGCGGTGCTTTCTTGGCAGGCAAACTAGGGTTTGTTTTTGATCAAATAAAAACAATTAAAGAAGTCTGTGGCAGTGAAATCCACCTAAAAGTTATTTTAGAAACCGGCGAACTTGTCACTTTAGATAACGTTAGAAGAGCTTCATATCTGGCAATGCTAGCTGGCGCCGATTTCATTAAGACCAGCACCGGAAAAGTTGCACCAGCCGCCACAGCACCTGTCGTATATGTGATGCTTGAAGCGGTTAGAGATTATTACAAAATGACCGGAACTAGAATTGGGGTTAAACCGGCTGGTGGAATTAGAAACACCAAAGATGCAATTAAGCAATTGGTTTTGGTCAATGAAATCGCTGGACCCGAGTGGCTTGATCCTTCACTATTTAGAATCGGCGCAAGCGCGCTACTAAATGATTTGCTCATGCAGCGCATGAAAATGCGTGATGGGTATTACGCTAGCCCTAACTACGTGACGCTGGATTGATGAGAGTGAAAAAGTAATGGAAAAGTTTGAATACGCCCCAGCGCCGGAATCAGCTGCCCTGGTTGATATCAAGAGTCAGTATGGGCTGTTTATCAATGGAAAATTCGTTGCCCCAAAAGGTGGGAAAACTTTCACAACAATTAATCCCGCTACCGAAGAAGTTTTGGCAAAGATTTCCTATGCCGAACTAGCAGATGTAAATCTTGCAGTCACGGCTGCTCGCAACGCTTTTACAAAAACCTGGTCAAAAATGCCACCGGCAGAGCGCGGGAAGTATCTATTCCGTATTGCCAGAATTCTGCAAGAGCGATCTCGGGAGTTTGCGGTTCTTGAAACTTTAGATAACGGAAAGCCAATCCGTGAAACCAGAGATACTGATATTCCACTTGCGGCAGCTCATTTCTTTTATCATGCTGGCTGGGCCGACAAACTTTCTTATGCCGGTGTAGGTTCAAATCCAAAACCTTATGGCGTTGCAGCTCAAATAATTCCATGGAACTTCCCGATGCTCATGTTGGCCTGGAAGATTGCGCCAGCCCTTGCAACTGGAAATACTGTCGTTTTAAAACCGGCAGAAACTACGCCACTAACCGCCCTCTTATTTGCAGAGGTTTGCCAGCAAGCCGGTCTGCCTGCTGGCGTTGTAAATATTATTACCGGAGACGGTGCAACTGGATCTCATCTAGTGAATCATCCCGGAGTCGATAAAATCGCTTTCACTGGTTCAACAGGCGTCGGTAAAGCAATTGCGAAAGCAATCGCTGGGACCAAGAAGAGTGCAACTCTTGAACTTGGTGGCAAGGGTGCGAATATTGTTTTTGAGGATGCGCCAATCGATGAGGCTGTTGAAGGCGTTGTAAATGGAATATTCTTTAACCAAGGGCATGTATGTTGTGCTGGCTCTAGATTAATTCTGCAAGAGAATATTCAAGATGAGTTTTTAGAGAAACTCAAGAATCGCATTAATTTGATTCGAATCGGAAATCCAATGGATAAGAACACAGACCTTGGAGCAATCAATAGTTCTGCTCAGCTTGCCCGGATTAAGGAAATTGCAGATTCTGGCGATATCGAAGGTTCACAACGTTGGAGCCCTAACTGCACTCTTCCAACAACTGGTTTTTGGTATCCCCCAACAATCTTTACCGGAGTCTCGCAATCACACCGAATTGCGCGCGAAGAGATATTTGGTCCAGTCCTTTCAGTTCTAACTTTCCGCACTCCACAAGAAGCAATCGATAAAGCGAACAACACACCATTTGGTTTATCAGCCGGAATTTGGAGCGATAAGGGCTCCCGAATTCTCTGGGCTGCAAAGCAACTTCGAGCCGGAGTTATCTGGTCAAATACCTTTAATAAATTTGATCCAGCAAGCCCATTTGGTGGCTATAAAGAATCTGGCTGGGGCCGCGAAGGTGGACGCCATGGCCTTAATGGGTATTTGAAAGGTGAGAAGTAATGCGAATTGATGTTATGAAAACCTATAAGTTATTTATTAACGGAAACTTTCCCCGAAGTGAATCAGGTCGGGTTTATGAAATCAACGATAGCAAAGGAAAATTCCTAGCTAATCCTTGTCTGGGCTCACGAAAAGATTTACGTGAATCTGTTGTCGCTGCTCGCTCTGCTCATAAGGGTTGGTCTGGTGCAACTGCATTTAATCGCGGGCAAGTTCTCTATCGCGTCGCCGAAATTATGCAAGGACGAGCAGATCAATTCATTGCAGAAATAATTGCACAAGAGGGTGCGACACCTGCTTCGGCTAAAGCTCAAGTGCAGAACGCAATAGATACCTGGGTTTGGTATGCCGGATGGTGCGACAAGATTGAAGCTATTTCAGGATCCTCTAATCAAGTTTCTGGTCCCTTTTATAACTTTTCAATTCCGGAAAGCCTTGGTGTCGTTGCAATCTTCTCTGATGCGAAACCATCATTGCTCAATCTGGTTGCCAGCCTGGCACCAGTGATTGCTACTGGAAATACCGCAATCTTGATTGCAAATGAAAAGACACCATTGTGTGCGATTACTCTCGCTGAATGCTTAGCAACTAGCGATGTGCCAGCAGGAGTAGTTAATATTCTTACCGGAAAATTTGATCAATTCGTAACTTGGGCCGGATCGCACATGGATATCGATGGCATTGATGCAACTGGTGTCAGCAATAAAGATTTGATTGAACTCAAGGAGCTGGGCTCTGAAAATCTAAAACGCATCCATACATTTAATGAATTGCAATCAACAAAGCGAATGACTAACTTTATGGAGATTAAAACTATCTGGCATCCGATAGGGATATAGGGATTATTTAACGATCTCTATTTTCTTTGAAATAATCTCGCTCTTAGCCCGAGAAACCGCGCTCTTTGATGCCGAATTTGCAGATGTGGCGATTAAATCAACGCCCTTGTTAGAAAGGGTGTAGTTACGACCAAAGACCCCGTTCACAACATCTACCTCTTCGGTAATAGATCTTCCAGATACTGCTGCGCCAAATAAATCATTTATGGCGCTATCAAATCTCTGATTAACATAGCCAATCAAATATTTTTGCGCATCTTTAGTTGCGATAAAGAATTGATCTGGACGGACACCAATAATCTTTATCGGCTTCTTGGATTTAGCTAACTTATTCGCGGCGGCTAGAACGGTGCCATTTCGTGACCAGTTAACAAAAACCACATCTCCGCCCTGCCCTGATAGCTTCACCATTTCAGCTTCCGCGGATGAAGCAGCGCTTGCTGCAACGACTTTAGTTTTAGGAGCTGCGTATTTAACGCCAGCTCGGAAATTCTTTAAATTTGCTGGATTGCTTGGGTTCAAAGAGTCTCCCAAATAGCCAACTTTTCCAGTTTTGGAATTCAAAGCTGCCATTACTCCTGCAAGAAATGAGCCTTGATTTAAATCAAAAGCCATACAGCTAACATTTATTGATTCAACTCCAGAGCTTGCGATTACTGCAAATTGGGATTCTGGATATTTCTCTGACATATAAGTCATCGCCTGATTAAACGACGAGCCGACTCCAATTACTAAGTCGTACTGAGCTTTAACCAGAAATTCAATTCGATTTTCGCGATCAAAATCTATGCCAGTAGTTACTAATTCTCGGACGTCAAAGTTTGAAAGTTTAAATCTTTTCTTAGCGCTATCGATTCCGGCAGCGGCGGCATCATTAATTGCCTTATCCCCGCGCCCACCGACATCATAAATAATTCCTATTTTTGGTTTTTCTGGAGCAGCAGCAACTGGTGCAATTGGAATCAATGCAATGAGTGAGAGAAAAGCCAAAAAACGTTTAGCCACGAGGAATTAGACCCATCGCGTTATATACATCGGAAAGTGTTTTCGAAGCTACTGCTTCCGCTTTCTCTGCGCCAATCTTTAGAAGATTTTTTAGATGCGTCTCATCTTTAAGCAATTCATTCGCTCGCTCTCGCACCGGATTTAGGTAGTCAACTACAACTTCCGCAACCCCGGCCTTAAAATCACCATAACCTTTACCTGCGAAATCGCCCTCTGATTGTTCGATTGTTCTGCCAGTTAGTGCGCTATAAATTGTTAAGAGATTAGAAACCCCAGGCTTCTCTTTCTCATCGAATACAACTTCTCGACCGGTATCAGTTACTGCACTTTTAATCTTCTTAATGTTTATCTCTGGGCTATCCATAAGCTCGATGATGCCAGCAGCCGAAGCACTTGATTTGCTCATCTTTGCAGTTGGATCCTGTAAATCATTTATCTTTGCACCAGCCTTGAGAATGTAACCTTCAGGAATTGTAAAAGTGTCACCGAACTTTGAATTAAAACGCTGACCAAGATCTCTTGTAAGTTCAATATGCTGTCTCTGATCTTCACCAACTGGGACTTTATTTGCTTGATAAAGCAAAATATCAGCGGCCTGCAGAATCGGATAAGTAAATAGGCCTACGACTGTTCGATCAGATCCGGCTTTCTGCGATTTATCTTTGAATTGTGTCATCCGACTTGCTTCGCCAAATCCAGTTAAACACTCGAGTACCCAACTTAATTGGTTATGAGCTGGAACATGGGATTGGATGAAAAGCGTGCACTGTTGGGGATCGAGGCCTAACGCAATCAATTGAGCCACCGAGGCAAGTGAGCGTTTTCTAAAGTCTTCCGGCTTAGTTTCAACAGTAAGGGCATGTAAATCTACAACGCAATAAAAAGCATCATTTGTATTCTGTAAATCAACCCACTGCTTGATCGCACCTAGATAATTGCCAAGATGAAATGAATTATGTGTCGGTTGAATCCCGGATAGCACACGTTCCTTTGCTCCGTTATTCATGAGGCACATCTTTCCATTCATTGCTTGAGATCAATAATTGACCTGCCCGCTTTCCTTCGACATTTAAAACAGTGATCCGCACCTGATTAACGTTGATTGAATCGTGCGGCTCGGGGATCCTTCCCAGATGGTGCATGACTAAACCGCCAACAGTTTCATATGGACCTTCTGGAAGCACTATCCCAGTCTCGTCATATAGATCTTCAAGTGAAATCAAGCTATCGATTTCAAACTCTCCAGTTCTTGCCTGCGGAGTTACTTCAACTTCTTCAGAGTCGTATTCGTCATGAATGTCACCAATTAAGCATTCAACCAAATCTTCGAGGGTAACGATTCCATCTGTCCCGCCATATTCATCGAGCACTACTGCGATGTGGCTGCGCTTAGAGCGCATTTCGGCTAGTGCTGGCAGAACGCCTTTTGTGCCTGGCAGATTTAGAACCGGTCGAACTAAATCAAGAATTGTTTCACCTGCTGATGAACTTATGTTCGGATTCAACAAGTCGCGTACATGTAGAAACCCGATGACTTCATCCGTGCTTCCGCGCGTTACCGGATATCTGGAGTGTGAGTGTTCAATCGCAACTGCTATTGCATCCGAAATTGAAAGACCAACATCCATAAAATCAACTTCAGTTCTTGGAACCATAATTTCGTGAAGTTGAAGATCGCCTGCTGCAAAAACCTCTTCTACGATTTCGCGCTCTTCTTCACTGAGAGATGCGTGACCTGAAACTAAATCTGCTAATTCAGCTTCCGAGATCTCGCTTCTAATCTCTTTCGAACTCAGGCCAAATAATTTAACCACTACGTCGGTAGACTTTGATAACAACCAGATTGCTGGTCTAAAAACTTTTGCCGTGAAATCAATGATTGGCGCAACTGCAATTGCAATTATCTCGGTTCGATAAAGTGCTAAACGTTTGGGAACGAGTTCGCCAAAAACTAAAGAGATATAGGCAATCACAATTGTGATTGTTACAAGTGCCAGCGTTTCACTTACGGTTATTGATAAGCCCCACTCTTCAAATACCGGGGAAACATATTCACCGAGGCGCTCGGCCCCGAAAGCCGCTGATAGGAAACCTAGGAAAGTGATGCCCACTTGGGCTGCCGCCAAAAATCTATTTGGGTTTTTAGTCAGTGCAACAACGCGGTCGCCCCGCTTGCTCTTTCCCTCAAGCTGTCGGATCTGGGAATCCCGGAGCGAGATCAATGCGATCTCAGCAGCCACGAAGACGCCGGCAACGCCAATGAAAAGGAGGACTATGCCGATGTCGCTGAGAATCTGAATATTCACAGGCGTAAGGGTAACTTCTTTACCTTAAGGTAAACGCGAATTTCCTTGGCTCGGATAGCCAAAGCGGCCCCGGGCGCGTAACCTATGGCAACGCTCACCCGAGCGCGAACTACCAGCTTTACCTTTATCCAAAGGATCGTCGGGCACGTACCTGCCCGGAAAAGGAGCAAGAAAATGGCATCAGTCGTATTCGAAAATGCATCACGTGTTTATCCAGGAACCACCAAGCCTGCGGTAGATAAGTTAAATCTAACAATTAAAGATGGTGAATTCCTTGTTCTAGTTGGCCCATCAGGTTGCGGAAAATCAACATCACTCCGCATGCTCGCTGGCCTAGAAGAAGTTGATACTGGATCAATTCGTATCGGTGATAAAGATGTAACTCATGTTGCTCCTAAAGATCGCGATATCGCAATGGTGTTCCAGTCATATGCGCTCTACCCACATATGTCCGTCGCCGAAAACATGGGCTTCGCACTAAAGATTGCTGGCGTAGATAAGGCAGAACGCGATCGCCGCGTTAAGGAAGCTGCGAAACTTCTTGACCTTGAAGATTATTTAGATCGTAAACCTAAGGCACTTTCTGGTGGACAACGCCAACGTGTTGCAATGGGTCGCGCAATTGTTCGCGAACCACAAGTGTTCTTAATGGATGAGCCACTTTCAAACTTGGATGCAAAGCTTCGTGTTGCGACTCGTACTCAGATTGCAGCGCTACAACGTCGCCTTGGAATCACAACAGTTTATGTAACACACGATCAAGTTGAAGCTATGACTATGGGAGATCGCGTAGCAGTTCTCAAAGATGGTTTGCTGCAACAAGTTGATACTCCACGTAATCTTTACGATAGCCCAGCTAATGCTTTCGTTGCTGGATTCATTGGTTCACCAGCGATGAACCTATTGACTGTTCCAGTTTCAGGCGGCAAGGCCAAACTTGGTGGATTTAGTGTTGATGTTCCAGCTAGTGCTGGCGCAGTTGTCACTGTTGGAGTCCGTCCAGAAGGTTTCACACCTGCAGCTTCAGGTGGCTTCGATGTTCTAGTTGAAGTTGTTGAAGAACTTGGATCTGATGCATTTATTTACGGAAAGCCAGTAGATAAGAGCATCAAGTTTGCTCAAGAAACTGATGAAGGTGCCCAAGTTATTGTTCGTTGGGATCCAAAGAATCCACCTAAACCAGGTGACACTATTTCAGTTAATGCAATCCCATCAGCAGTGCATTTGTTTGATGCTAATTCAGGATTGCGAATTAATTAATTAGAAATTAAAAAAGCCCCGCTGCCATAACTGGAGCGGGGCTTTCTTGTTGGATTTACTTAAGTGCAACCTTTAAATTCTCATCGATTGCAGCTAGGAAGTCCTGAGTATTTAACCAAGGACTATCTTTTGAGATAAGAATCGCAAGGTCTTTTGTCATCTTTCCAGATTCAACAGTTTGGATACAAACTTTCTCTAGAGTTGATGCAAACTCAGCGAGCTTAGGATTGTTATCCAATTTCGCACGATGAGTTAAGCCTTGAGTCCAAGCAAATATTGATGCAATTGGATTTGTTGAAGTCTGCTTTCCAGCTTGGTGATCACGGTAGTGGCGAGTAACAGTTCCGTGTGCTGCTTCAGATTCGACAGTCTTGCCATCTGGAGTCATAAGAACTGAAGTCATCAAACCAAGTGAGCCATAACCTTGAGCGACGGTATCTGATTGAACATCTCCGTCATAGTTCTTACAAGCCCAGACATAACCGCCCTCCCAACGAAGTGAGGTTGCAACCATGTCATCGATTAGACGGTGCTCGTAAGTTATTCCTGCAGCATCAAACTTTGCCTTGAATTCACTCTCAAATATTTCAGCAAAGATATCTTTAAATCGGCCATCGTATGCCTTAAGAATTGTGTTCTTTGTAGAGAGAAATACTGGGTAATTACGAATTAAGCCGTAGTTCATTGATGCACGAGCAAAGTCGCGAATTGAATCATCAAGGTTATACATACCCATTGCAACACCAGCTGAAGGGAAATCAAAGATGTTGAATTCCATTGGCTTTGAACCATCTTTTGGTGTGAATGTCATTGTAAGAGTTCCGGCACCCGGGACTTTGAAATCTGTCGCCTTGTATTGATCACCAAAAGCATGACGGCCAATAACAATTGGTTTAGTCCAGTTTGGAACCAACCTTGGAACATTCTTCATAATGATTGGCTCGCGGAAAATTACGCCACCCAAAATATTACGGATTGTTCCATTTGGAGATTTCCACATCGACTTGAGGCCAAATTCCTCGACTCGAGCTTCATCAGGAGTGATGGTCGCGCACTTGATTCCAACGCCATGCTTCTTGATTGCATTGGCAGAATCAATTGTTACCTGATCGTTTGTGGCATCTCGGTGTTCAATTCCAAGATCGTAATACTCAAGATTTACATCCAAATAAGGAAGAATCAACTTCTCTTTAATGAATGACCAGATAATGCGAGTCATTTCATCGCCATCAAGCTCTACTACTGTTCCTTCAACTTTTATCTTCGACATTTTCTTCGCCCGTTTCTTTTTTATTCGGAAGTATTAGAGATCTTTGACATCTGCTTGCTTTGCGCGGACAGCTTCTGCTGCGGCCTTAAGTGCTTCGACTTCTCCGGCAGTGAGTGCGCTTTCAACAACTTTGCGAACACCGGTCTTACCAATCTCGGCTTCAACGCCAAGATATACACCGCTGATTCCATATTCGCCATCTACCCAAGCACAGACTGGCATAACTTCACCTGAATCTTCTTTGACTGCTTTAGCCATACGAGCAGCTGCAGCTGATGGTGCGTAATATGCAGATCCGGTCTTAAGAAGTGCAACAACTTCAGCGCCACCATTGCGGGTGCGATCTACTAGTGACTCAATCTTTGCAGCGTCTAAAAGTTCAGTTAGCGCTTTGCCATTGACTGTGCAGCGACTTGGAACTGGAACCATGGTGTCACCGTGTGAACCTAAGGTGAGTGTCTTTACAGATGAAACTGGAACCTTTAACTCTTCTGCAACAAAGTTTGTAAATCTTGCAGTATCTAACATCCCAGCCTGACCCATTACGCGATTCTTAGGGAATGAAGTAGCAAGCTGAGTTAGAGCTGTCATTTCATCAAGTGGGTTTGAAACCACAATAATTACGGCATTTGGTGAATGCTTCGCAATATTTTCAGCAACACTTCGAACGATTCCGGCATTTACTCCGATTAAATCCATTCGGCTCATTCCTGGCTTGCGAGGAAGTCCTGCAGTAATCACTACAACTTCAGAGTTCGCAGTGGCTTCATATCCGGCGCCTTCTGCTGTTGTTGTCGCTCCAACAATTTTTGTTTCAAATCCTTCAATGGATCGAGATTGATTCATATCTAAAGCCAGACCTTCGGGCTTTCCTTCTAAAATATCGGTAAGCACAACTGTTTCAAAGATGTCATATTCCGCTAGTCGAAGTGCTGTGGTTGATCCATAAAAACCAGCTCCGACAACTGTTACTTTCCCTGATCTGCTCATGTTCTCTTCCTTCTTCTCTCTTATATTTCTTATTTTTTAAAATTCACTGGCTAGATATTACTTGGCGTTAGGCAGTGTGAGCGCCACCACAAAAAGTAATGCCGCCATGCCCACTGGAAGAATTAACTCAATTTTTCGATGGCGATTTGAGCGTAAATACTTGGTTGTTGCAATCACTATGGTGCCAACCGAAAGAAAGAGCGCTCCAGTTCGGACTGCATCAAATACTCCTAGCAAAACCCCGATGAATATCAGGACGAAAGCAACTATTCGAATTCGGTCAATCGCAATTTTCATGAATTATTCTGTGCCATTTCTACAACATTAGATAGCAACATAGCTCGGGTCATTGGCCCAACTCCACCTGGCATTGGCGCAATTGCCGATGCAACTTTAAATACATCAGGATGAACATCACCTTGCAAACCTGAATTAGTTCTAGTTATTCCTACATCTAAAACAATTGCACCTGGTTTAACCATATCGGGAGTTAAAAAGTGTGCACTACCAATTGCAGCAATCACAATATCGGCCCGTTTTGTGTGGGAGATTAAATCCTTGGTCTTGGTATGTGCTGTTGTTACTGTTGCATCGCTTCCTCTTTGAGATAGCAATAATCCCAATGGTCTGCCAACTGTTAAACCGCGTCCGATAACTACAACATCTTTTCCTGACGTGGTCAGAGAATATCTATGTAATAACTCCAAGATTCCTCGGGGCGTGCAAGGCAATGGTGCTCGAGCTCCCATGACTAATTTGCCAAGATTTAGTGGATGCAATCCATCTGCATCTTTATCTGGATCAATGCTTTCTAAAATGCTATTCGCGCTAATTCCGTTTGGCAAAGGGAGTTGGACTATGTATCCCGTGCATTCATTACTGTTATTCAAATCCTTAATTGCAGCTGCGACATCACTCTGTGAAGAAGAAGCTGGCAAATCAATTCGAATTGAGTTAATTCCGACTTCAGCACAATCCTTGTGCTTTCCATTTACATAGGAGTGCGAACCAGCATCATCGCCAACTAAAATAGTTCCGAGTCCGGGCTTGTTAGCCATTTTTGAAACAACTTGGCGTAATTCATCTTTGATGACTGCCGCTGTGGCCTTGCCTTCAAGAATCGTTGCGCTCATATTCGAATCCTATCTAGAAGCTTTACGCATGTGAGAAATGGCGAACTCCGGTGAAGAACATCGCGATATTTGCCGCCTTTGCCGCCTCAATTACTTCTGCATCACGCACACTTCCCCCTGGTGCTACGACGGCAGTGATACCGGCATCTAGCAGAATTTGCAGGCCATCAGCGAAGGGAAAGAATGCATCACTTGCTGCTACAGAATTTTGTGATCGCTCGCCAGCACGCGCTACTGCAAGTTTTGCACTATCGACTCGATTTACTTGGCCCATTCCAACACCGACTGATGCACCACTTTTTGCCAAGAGAATTCCATTGCTTTTTACTGAACGAACACTACGCCAGGCAAACTCAAGATCGCTTTTTACTTGCGCACTAATTTCGCCACCTGAAACTTGCTGCCAATTTTCTGATAAGTCACCGCTGGCATCAATCAAATCACTGTCTTGAATCAGCAGGCCTCCGGTAATTGGCCGCCATTCTTCTTTAGCATTTTTGTAATTAGCGAGTTCAAGAATCCTTATTGATGGCTTAGCAGCCAAGATTTCAATTGCGCCCGCTTCGTATCCCGGAGCCACAATAACTTCAGTAAATACTTCGCTTAACGACTTTGCCATGTCAAAAGTGACCGTGCGATTTGTAGCAACGACGCCACCAAATGCTGAAACTGGATCACAAGCGTTAGCCGCAGAATATGCACTTTTAATATCGGATGCGATTGCAATACCGCATGGGTTTGCATGTTTAATAATCGCTACACATGGTTGGTTGTGGTCATATGCCGCACGCAATGCAGCGTCAGCATCGGTAAAATTATTGAAGGACATCTCTTTGCCATGGTGCTGCTTGGCGCCGCTTATCCCCTCATTGTTTGAAGGATCTGTAAAGACTGCTGCGCTTTGATGTGGATTCTCGCCATATCGAAGATCTGAAATTTTGTGCCAAACCTTTGCCCGCCAATCATTTTGATCTAACTCTTTGGCCAGCCAATCGGCGATTGCAATGTCATATTCAGCAGTTTTACGGAAGGTATTCATGGCCAAATTACGACGCTCTTCTAGAGTGAAGCCACCTTGTTCCAGCGCAGAATTTAACAATAGATATTGGGATGGGTCTGAGATAACAGCAACCGAGTTGTGATTCTTGGCTGCGCCCCGCAACATGCTTGGGCCACCAATATCAATCTGCTCAATACAGTCTGCAAATTGCGCTCCGCTAGCAATTGTTTGGGTGAATGGATAGAGATTTATAACTATCAAATCAAATGGCAAAATATCGGCAGCTGCTAGCTCTTGTAAATGTGTTGGATTGCTCTGATCGGCCAAAATTCCGCCATGAATTCGTGGATGCAAGGTTTTTACTCGGCCACCTAGCATTTCTGGAAATCCAGTGTGATCTTCGACCGCAATCACTTTTACCCCAGCTTCACGCAATACCTTTGCTGTCGAACCCGTAGAAAATATTTCAGTCCCACTTTTTTCTAAAGTTTTACCTAACTCGACTAACCCAGTCTTGTCATAAACGCTGACAAGAGCTCGCGTTATTTTCTTACGATTCATTAGTTCCGCCTTGGTAATCCATCAGCAATAAAACTTTTCAGAGTCTCGACTATGAGCTCTCGTTCCACAATCTTAATGCGTTCGTGCAGGCTAGCTTCATCATCTTGTGGCAGAACTTCAACCTCTTTCTGGTTGATTATGGCTCCGGTATCTATCCCGGCATCTACCCAGTGCACCGTTGACCCAGTAACCGAAGCACCAGATTTCAAAGCATCTCGGACGGCATGCGCACCAGGAAAGTTTGGCAAGAGCGCTGGATGGGTATTTATAGTTGGAAACTTAGAAACAAATGCGCCCGATAAAATTCGCATGAATCCAACGCTTACAACCAGGTCTGGATTTAACTTCGCGACAGCTTCGATTAATTGGGCATCCCAAACCGAACGATCTTCTAACATTGGCAAGAATCTGGTAGCAATACCAGCGGCACTGGCTCGCTCTAGCGCCTGACATTTCTTATCTGAAATTAACTCAAGTATCTCTAAATCAAGTTTGTCAGAACTTTGAGCGTCGATAATTGACTGTGCAAGTGATCCACCTCCCGAAGCCAATAAAACAATCTGCATTTAAATCTCACTCTTTCGAGATTTAATGAACCTAAACAACTTAGGAAGATACAGACCCAAGATCAAAGTTAGAAGTTGAATCACAGCAATCAGGGCAGGAAGCTTCCACCAAGTAACTCCTACTGGATTCATGTCTTGAGTAAGAAGAGTGCCGCCAGCTAGAAATGAGAGGAGAGTTAGTAAAGCGATAACTGGAAGCACGCTTAAAAGAATCTCTTTCTGCCGAGCCCCAAATTCTTTATATTCGAGTGAAACCTTTATCTGATTCAGGGCGATAATCAATACTGGAATGACCAGAGCAATTAGCGCCAATGGATATTCTGAAGTTGGAAGTGATCCAAAGATTGGAATAGCTGGAAGTGAATTCAAATCGAAGCTTGTTGGCGAGATCAAAGTTCCTAGGCCTAGAGAGAAGCCCGGGCCAAAGAAATATGAAACACCGGCTATTGCAAAATTTGGCAGATAGAGCAGTTGAAGGATTGTAAACAACATTCCGCCCATAATTCCTGGCTGAATTACTATTGCAAGGGATTTAACAATTTCGAAGTGCAGAATTAATGAAATCCCAATCGCAATGGTTGTTAGGCCAAGCACGGAAATTAATGCGTAAACGATAAATTTAAATCTATCAAATAAATTGGACTGATAATTTATTGTCGCACTTAGGGCCAGCAGTAGAACAAATACTGGGGTCAGAACTAAGTTTGGTTTAATGTTCTCACTTTGGCTAAGAGCTGCTGCAAGAGTTGCGATCACGGTATAGAAAAACGCGACAAAGGTTCGCGAACCTCTGGGATTACTTGAGAATTCACTTGCACGGCGAAAACCACTGCGAATCGCAAGCCAAGGAAGTATCGCGGCGCCAATAGGAAGATATGAAAGTGCGCCGCTAGAAAAACCAGATGCCAGCGATAACTTAAATGGAACTAAATGACTTCCAAGCCACATCCAAATCGCAGCGCGAATCGGATCTGAAGTATTTCCGGTAGCACTGCCTGCGGTAGACCAAGCAAAGAGTGCGATAAAACTTAGGGGAAGCAGAATTAAGGCCACACTGCGCAGTGCCTGTTGAAAAGCTATCAGCAGGATGCGGTTCAATTTAGTAAACCTTATCTATTTAAGTTTATTTAAGATATCGCGCATTAATTGTGCGGTCTCACTTGGAGTCTTTCCTACCTTTACTCCAACTGCTTCAAGAGCGCTCTGCTTTGCTGCTGCGGTTCCAGAGGAACCTGAAACGATTGCACCAGCATGTCCCATGGTTTTTCCTTCTGGGGCAGTAAAGCCTGCAACATAACCAACAACTGGTTTTGTTACATACTCACCGATGAATGCTGCAGCTCGTTCTTCCGCGTCTCCACCAATTTCGCCAATCATTACGATGGCATCAGTATCTGGATCATCTTGGAATGCTCGCAAGCAATCGATATGTGTAGTTCCAATAATTGGATCGCCACCAATTCCTACTGCGGTGCTAAAGCCAAAGTCACGAAGTTCATACATCATCTGGTAAGTAAGAGTTCCTGATTTTGAAACTAAACCAATTCGGCCAGGACCAGTGATATCTGCCGGAATAATTCCGATATTTGATTTTCCTGGGCTTATCAAACCTGGGCAGTTTGGTCCTACTAAACGTGTTGTTCCTTTTTCAACTGCATATGCATAGAAAGCAGCAGAATCATGAACCGGAATTCCTTCAGTAATTACAACAACTAGTGGCAATTTTGCATCGATAGCATCAATTACCGCTGCCTTTGCAAACTTCGGTGGAACGAATACAACAGATGCATTAGCGCCAGTTGCGGCTACTGCCTCAGAAACGCTATTGAAAACTGGAAGCGATACGCCTTCGATTTCTACGCTCTGTCCGCCCTTGCCTGGAGTAACTCCGCCAACAATTTTGGTTCCAGACTTAATCATTCTGGCAGTGTGCTTAGTTCCTTCAGATCCAGTCATTCCTTGAACTAGAACTTTTGTATTTTCATTAATAAAGATTGCCATTACTTTGCCGCCAATTCTGCAGCGCGTGCTGCCGCACCATCCATAGTTTCAACCTGTTGAATTAGAGGGTGCGCTGCTTCGTTGAGGATGCGGCGACCTTCAATCACATTGTTGCCATCCAGGCGAACAACTATTGGCTTAGTTGCAGTTGCTCCGAGCATTGTTAGTGCTTGGACAATTCCGTTTGCAACCGCATCGCAAGCAGTGATTCCGCCAAATACATTTACAAAAACACTTCTTACATCGGGATCGCCAAGAATAATTCCGAGTCCATCTGCCATAACTTGGGCAGAAGCGCCACCACCGATATCTAGGAAGTTTGCTGGCTTAACACCAAACTTTTCACCGGCATATGCAACGACATCAAGAGTGCTCATTACTAAGCCGGCTCCGTTGCCGATAATTCCAACTTGGCCATCTAACTTCACATAATTCAGATTCTTAGCCTTAGCTGCAGCTTCTAATGGATTTGCAGATGCATGATCAATTAGCGCTTCATGGCTTGGATGGCGGAAATCGGCGCTGTCATCAAGAGTGACTTTGCCATCTAGAGCAACAACTTTTCCATCACTGGTCTTTACGAGTGGATTGATTTCCATAAGTGTTGCATCTTCTGCAACAAATGCGGCCCACAACTTAAGTAGAACCTCTACAACTTGATCGACAACTTCGGCCGGAAATTGCCCAGCCAACACGATTTCGCGGGCTTTCTCTTTTGAGATTCCGGTATTTGGATTGATACCAATTCTTGCTAATTTCTCTGGAGTCTTATGTGCAACTTCTTCAATTTCCATTCCACCAGCAACTGATGCCATAACTAAAAAGTTGCGGTTGGCGCGATCTAAAAGAATTGCTAAGTAATACTCGGCTTCAATTGGCGCAGCTTGCGCGATCATTACTTTATGAACAATGTGACCTTTGATATCCATTCCAAGAATTGCTGCAGCTTTTTCTCGGGCATCACTTGAGCTCTCAGCGAGCTTTACGCCACCCGCTTTTCCGCGACCACCAACTTTTACTTGAGCTTTTACGACCACGCGGCCGCCCATTGATGCGGCAGCGGCTTCGGCTTCTTCAGGAGTAAACGCAACTGCGCCACCTAAAACTGGAACACCATGTGATTCGAAAAGATCTCGAGCTTGATACTCAAAGAGATCCATTAATTACCCCATTCATAAATCGTGAGAAATTTTATGTGCTTACGAATAGGCGAAATCTTAGTGGTTATTTAGAGCTTCTCTACCGGCGCATAACGCAGTAGCAACCGTTTTTCTCCAAGTGAGCCGAAATTTATCGTGGCTTCCGCGCGATCACCGTCGCCAACAACCGCAACTACTGTTCCCAAACCAAATGTGTCATGTGACACACGATCACCAGTTTCTAAGACCATTGTCGTTGAAGCCTTTCGCCCGGTCGCTCTTGGCGCAGGAGTGAAGTGTGAAGTCTTTAGAACGCTGGCACGTGAAGGTGCCGGTGCATGTTCATTCCATTCAATAACTTCTTCCGGAATTTCTGCAAGAAAACGTGAAGGTGGATTGTAGGTTGGTGCGCCCCACGAACTTCGATATTCAGATCTTGAAACATACAACCGCTCGCGCGCTCGTGTTAAACCTACGTAAGCAAGCCTACGTTCCTCTTCAATCTCTTCACGATCTCCCAAAGTTCTAGAGTGCGGAAAAATTCCTTCCTCCATGCCGGTGAGAAAAACTGTAGGAAACTCCAGCCCCTTCGCTGTATGCAAAGTCATCAAAGTAACAACTCCACCATGGTCTTCACCATCTGGAATTTGATCTGAGTCGGCAACAAGTGAAACATTTTCCAAGAAGCCGAGTAGTGAAATTTCTTCACCGACTTCTACTTCACCCTCTTCATATTCAACTGCGACCGAAACTAATTCTTGTAGGTTTTCAACCCGACTTTCATCTTGAAGATCATCACTCTTTTCCAGCTCATTAAGCAAACCTGATTGCTCTAGAACCGCTTGCGCAATAATTGATGGCCTGGATTTTGCTTCAACCAGGACGGTTAACGAAGTTATCAAATGAACAAAATCATTGATAGCTGATATCGATCTGGTTGGGATACTTGGCACATCTGCAGCGCGATTAAGTGCGCTCCAGAATGAGATACCTGCATCTTTAGCAAACAAATCAACGGTATCTAGTGCGCGATCCCCGATTCCCCGCTTTGGGGTATTGATAATTCTTCGTAGCGAAATTTCATCTTCGCTATTAACTAAAACCCTTAGGTAAGCAAGAAAATCCTTAACTTCTTTGCGCTCGTAAAACCGCACACCGCCAACTACTTTGTATGGAATTGCTGAACGTAGAAAGACTTCTTCAAATACTCGAGATTGAGCATTTGTTCGATAGAAGATTGCTGCATCCCCAGGCTGCGAAATATTCTCACTTCGCAGGCGAGTAATCTCGGTGATTACATGGTTAGCTTCATCGTGTTCGCTCTCTGCAACATAGCCCGTAATTTTTGAACCGGATCCCGATTCCGACCAGAGATTTTTCGCTTTACGGCCCTCGTTATTTGAAATAACAGCATTTGCTGCCGAAAGAATATTCTGAGTAGATCGATAATTCTGTTCAAGAAGAATTGTTTTTGCACTTGGATAGTCAGCCTCGAATTGCAGAATATTTCTTATGTTGGCTCCGCGAAATGCATAAATTGACTGATCGGCATCACCAACTACACATAATTCGGCAAGTGGAATTCCTTCACCTTCGGTCCCTACTAACTCTTTAATCAACATGTATTGCGCGTGATTTGTATCTTGATACTCATCAACAAGCACATGTCTAAAACGCGACCGATACCGCTGGCGACTCTCTGGGTTTCGTTGCAATATTTCTACGGTCCGGCCAATCAAATCATCAAAGTCCATTGCATTAGCGCTGACTAATCGCTTTTGATAATGTGCAAATACTTCGGCGACTACTTCATTGAATTGATTATCTGCAGATTGCACAAAATCTGCTGGTCCTTGTAATTCATTCTTTGCTTGGGAAATAAGACCAGCAACCGCTCTTGGGGCATAGCGCTTGCTATCTAAGTTCATGTCCTTCATCACCAAAGTGATAAGGCGCAAACTATCCGATGAGTCATAGATCGTAAATGAATTCGAATAGCCAAGCTTTGCTGCTTCTTGGCGCAGAATACGAACGCAAGCTGAGTGGAAGGTTGAAACCCACATTGATCTTGCGCGATCACCAACAAGTTCGGCGACTCGCTCTTTCATTTCTGCTGCCGCTTTGTTTGTGAAAGTAATAGCTAGAACTTCGTACGGATTTACTCCGCGTTCACCAAGTAAATATGCAATTCTCCTAGTTAAAACTCGAGTCTTTCCAGAGCCAGCTCCGGCGACAACAAGTAGTGGCGAACCTTGGTGTATTACAGCGGCTTGCTGCTGCGGGTTCAAGCCATTAACTAGCGAATCTGAAGACATAGGTTGGAGTCTAACGACTCACATTAACGGCACACATTATGTGTCCAGTTCTCCTAGGATTGGGTAATGCCCCCAATAGATGATTCCGAAATTGAACGTGTTCTAGTCGTAACTGCGCATCCAGATGACCTTGATTTTGGAGCCGCCGGAACTATTGCACAATGGACAGCAAAGGGAATCGAAGTTTCATATTGCATCTGCACCAATGGTGATCAAGGTGGCGAAGATCCTGATGTTCCACGTGAAGAGATGCCAAGAATCAGGCAGAAGGAACAGCGTGATGCTGGAAAAATTCTAGGCGTAACAAATATCGAATTCTTAAATCATCGTGATGGTTGGCTAGTTCCAACTATTGAGTTGCGTAAACAAATTGTGCGCGAGATCCGAAAGAGCAAACCACAACGAATGTTGGTTCAAAGTCCCGAACGAAATTGGGATCGATTATTCGCTAGCCACCCAGATCATATGGCGGCAGGAGAAGCGGCGATTCAAGCGGTGTATCCAGATGCAAGAAATCCATTCGCATTTGAAGACTTGCTTAAAGAAGAAGGCTTAGAACCCTGGCGGGTTCGTGAACTTTGGGTGATGTCCCACCACACACCTGATCATGTTGTTGATGTTACTGAGACCTTCGATAAAAAAATTGCCGCACTGCATGCACATGTAAGCCAAACTGCACATAATCCAAATCTTGAAACTATGTTGCGAGAATGGGGCGAAAAAAATGCGAAGCTACATGGCTTGCCGGATGGTCGTTTAGCTGAAATCTTTAAAATAGTTTCTAGCGATTAATTAACGAGATACAGCTTTCTCGATTGCTATTGGTTGGATTGGCGCACCATCTCCGGGCCCTCTTGAATTGTCAGAACCAATTGCGGCGACCGCTTTAACAATATCTAAGCCCTTAACAACTCTGCCCCATAAAGAGTAATTAGGGCCAAGTCTGGAATTATCTTCATAAACAATAAAGAATTGGCTGCCATTTGTACCTGGACCAGAATTTGCCATTGCTACTGAACCTGCTGGATAAATATTTCCAGTGCCCTTTGGAAGGTTCTCGTCGGGCGCTGTGTAGGCCGGACCTCCTGCACCAGTCCCTGAAGGATCGCCACATTGCAATACAAATATTCCCTGCGTTGTTAGGCGATGGCATGGAGATTTATCAAAGAAACCTTTATTTGCTAAGTAAGACATTGAAATAACTGTGAGCGGCGCACTTATTCCATCAGCTTCAATCTGAATCTCGCCACAATTTGTTGTTAGAGTAAAAGTTCGATTTACAAATGGCTTCTTTACTTCTGGAACCGAAAGCTTCATTGGCTTATGGCCTACGGCTTTTGTTGGCTTGCAAAGTGCTTGCACCTTTGCAACTTGACTGGCTTTCTTTGAAACTTTAGCTTTTTTCTCGGCACTTGCCGGAGCAGCAGCGAAGAGCGATAGCCCAAAAGCAGTGACAACAACGAAAGTTGTTGCACGGCTGGCACGCTTCAAATTCACTTTATCTCCCATCATTTCTAATCAATTATTCCCACTCAATTGTTCCGGGTGGTTTTGATGTTACATCGAGAACCACTCTATTCACTTCTCTAACTTCATTTGTGATGCGCGTCGAAATCTTTTCCAATACTTCGTATGGAATCCGACTCCAATCTGCAGTCATTGCATCCTCTGATGAAACTGGTCGAAGCACAATCGGATGACCATAAGTTCGGCCATCGCCCTGGACTCCAACGCTTCTCACGTCAGCCAATAAAACAACTGGGCACTGCCAAATTATCCGATCTAAATTTGCAATACGCAATTCATTTCGGGCAATTGCATCAGCTTTTCGCAATATTCTAAGTCTATTCTCAGTCACTTCGCCAACTATTCGAATTGCTAGTCCTGGTCCAGGAAATGGCTGGCGCCAAATAATCTCTTCTGGCAATCCCAACGAAAGGCCGGCATAACGGACTTCATCTTTAAACAAAGTGCGCAGTGGTTCAATTAATTTAAATTGTAAATCATCAGGCAGGCCACCAACATTGTGGTGAGATTTAATATTTGCGGCTCCGTCTCCCCCGCCAGATTCAACGACATCGGGATACAAAGTTCCTTGAACCAAAAAATCTATTGGCTCAGTTGCTGAAATTTCACGTGCTGCAGCTTCAAAGACTCTAATAAATTCGGTGCCAATTATCTTTCGCTTTGTTTCGGGATCGGTAACACCTGCAAGAGCGGTTAGGAAGCGTTCTTTTGCATCTACCACTTTTAGAGTTACACCAGTTGATGCAACAAAATCTCGCTCTACTTGTTCGGCTTCGCCTTCGCGAAGTAAACCGTGGTCAACAAATACACAGGTAAGTTGAGAGCCCACTGCTTTCTGCACAATAGCGGCCGCAACTGCTGAATCCACGCCACCAGATAAGCCACAAAGAACTCTTCCTTTCCCAACAAGGTTCTTGATTTTTTCAACTTCAGAAGTAACAATATTTTCAGAGTTCCAAGTTGGTTCGCATCCAACAACATCAATCAGCCAACGACGCAGAATTTCTTGGCCATTTTCGGAATGTAAAACTTCTGGATGAAATTGCACACCAGCAAATTTCGCATCACTATTTTCAAATGCAACAATTTCGGTATCAACGGTACTTGCGGTTGAGGTAAATCCAGATGGTGCTGTTGTGACACTGTCACCATGGCTCATCCAGACACTGAAATCTTTTGGTAGACCGGCTAATAATTTGGAATTTGATTTATGTGACAGCGTGGTTCGACCAAATTCTGATTTTCCGGTCTTGGTAACTACGCCACCAAGTGCGGCAGCCATAACTTGAAATCCGTAACAAATTCCGAAGATAGGAATTCCGGCTTCAAAAATTTTTGAGTCTAGAGTTGGTGCACCAGCTTCGTAAACACTAGAAGGCCCGCCCGATAAAATTATTGCCTTAGGTTTTTTCTCTAACATCTTTGCAATCGGCATAGATGACGGAACTATTTCAGAATAAACCTGTGCCTGGCGAACCCGACGAGCAATTAATTGCGCATATTGCGCACCAAAATCAACTACTAAAACTAGTTCTTGATTTTTTGAATCAGACACGGTCAATTACAACTTCAACGCGCTGGAACTCTTTTAGATCTGAGTAGCCAGATGTAGCCATTGCACGTCGTAGTGCGCCAAACAAATTCATGCTGCCATCTGCAAGATGTGATGGTCCAACCAGAATTTCTTCCAAGCTTCCAACAGTTCCGACTTGAACTCTGTCACCGCGAGGTAATTCAAGATGATGTGCTTCAGACCCCCAGTGCCAGCCTTTTCCTGGCGATTCAACTGCTTTTGCAAGAGGTGAGCCCATCATTACTGCATCTGCGCCGCAGGCAATTGCTTTAGCAATATCGCCAGACTTTCCTACAGATCCATCTGCAATTACGTGAACAAAACGTCCGCCAGATTCATCCATGTAATCTCGACGTGCAGATGCAACTTCGGCAACAGCTGATGCCATTGGCACTGCAATTCCTAATACCGAACGAGTTGTGTGTGCAGCACCGCCACCAAAGCCAACTAATACACCAGCGGCACCTGCGCGCATCAAGTGCAGAGCGCCAGTTCCGGTTGCACATCCACCAACAATTACTGGAACATCTAATTCATAAATAAACTTCTTCAAATTAAGTGGGGCGGTTTCGGCGGAAACATGTTCTGCACTCACTGTTGTTCCGCGGATAACGAAAATATCTACACCGGCATCAATAACAGCCTTTGCATGTTCTGCGGTTCGCTGTGGCGAAAGCGCAGCAGCAACAGTTACTCCGGCGGCACGAATCTGAGCAATTCGTTCTTTAATCAATTCTGGGCGAATTGGGAGCGAGTAAAGCTCCTGCATTCTGCGAATAGCTTTATCTTGTGGCATTGATGCGATTTCACCGAGTGGAATTCTTGGATCATCATGACGAGTCCAAAGACCTTCAAGATTTAATACACCAAGGCCACCAAGTTTTCCGATAGTAATTGCAGTTTCTGGAGAAACAACAGAATCCATCGGTGCTGCCATCATTGGAAGCGAAAACTTATAAGCATCAATCTGCCAAGCGATTGAAACTTCTTCTGGATCACGAGTCCGTCGGCTAGGAACTATTGCAATATCATCGAATGAATAACCTACGCGGGCCCGCTTGCCTGGTCCGATTTCGATTTCGTTCATGGCTACTTTCCTTTTCCGGTGTAGTTCGGGGCATCTGCAACGTGCAAAACATCGTGAGGATGGCTCTCTTGTAGCCCAGCTGACGTTATCTGAATCAATTGACCATTCTGCTGTAAATCAGCGATTGTCGGGGATCCGGCATATCCCATTCCAGATCGAAGTCCACCAACAAGTTGATGAACCATTTCAGAAACTGGTCCGCGATACGCAACTTTTCCTTCAATACCTTCTGGAACTAATTTATCTTCAGCTAAAACATCGTCCTGCATGTAGCGGTCCTTAGAATAAGACTTTTTATCTCCGCGAGATTGCATTGCGCCAAGTGAACCCATTCCGCGATATGCCTTAAATTTCTTGCCACCAACTTCTACAAGTTCTCCTGGTGATTCATCGCAACCAGCAAGTAGAGAACCAAGCATTACTGAATCTGCGCCCGCAACAATTGCTTTTGCAATGTCACCAGAATATTGCAATCCACCATCTGCAATAAGTGGAATGCCGGCTTTCACACATGCCTTATGCGCTTCCATGATTGCAGTAATTTGCGGAACTCCGACACCTGCAACAACTCGTGTTGTGCAGATTGAACCTGGACCGACGCCAACCTTTACGGCATCTGCTCCGGCATTTATAAGTGCTTGGGCGCCGGCGCGAGTTGCAACATTGCCACCAATTATTTGAATATCCGGAAACTCTTTTTTAATTCTTGCAATCCCATCTAGAACTGCCCGATGGTGTCCGTGTGCAGTATCCACAACAACTACATCAACGCCAGCTTCAATCAAAGCAGTAGCTCGAGCAAAACCATCGTCGCCAACACCAACTGCGGCTCCGACGATTCCATGAGCCTTAACCGCTTTAACATTTTTAACTTGTTCTTCGATTGGCAAATTTCTATGAATGATTCCGATTCCGCCCGCTTTTGCCATTGCAATCGCCATGTCTGATTCGGTAACGGTGTCCATCGCTGACGAAACAAGTGGAATTTCTAAAGTTATTTTCTGAGTTAAGCGGGTTCTTGTATCAACCTCACTTGGAACTACATCTGATGCATCCGGAAGTAGCAGGACATCATCGTATGTGAGTCCGAGCATTGCGACTTTGTCGCGAGCACCTTCAAGCATTGGTTAAGTCTAGTCAATCAAATTGGCTAGTTTTCCCCCGTTTCACCTATCTTTTAAGCGGGAATCAAACTGCGATGGCCTGCAT
>JACCDP010938728.1_pt1 | contig 25908 bp, 36 predicted proteins | sample 7445841 | NCBI WGS metagenome assembly JACCDP01 (sample SAMN15323441, study PRJNA562643) | freshwater metagenome | isolation source: river surface water | place: USA:Blue River Watershed | collected 2017-08-17 | reverse complement strand
TTATTCTTCAATCTCTACGAATAGAGTAACATTCACTTGTGAAAAAGGATTTAGTGGTGAAGTTAAACCAATCTCATTTTCAGCAAAGTATTTAAAAGAAATCTTAACAGCAAACAAAGAAGCAACTGCTGCAAAATTAAAAGTATCAGCGGATGGATTAGCTCACATTGAATTCCAAATCGATGAGTTTGTTTGTAAATACTATTTAGTAGAAATTCAAAATTAATAAAATGGCAGATAAGCAAACAAAAGAAGTATTGGAATCAGTAGGTATTGTGAATATAGAAGAAAAGCAACCAATCGTAGATGCAGAATGGTGTTTTCAATTCTTCGATAACGAACCAATAGTATTTGCATATTCCAACGAAGGACAAACTGAAGCAGCTCCATTGGTTATTCAGGTTCAATCAAAAGATGGAGAGGCATTATCATTTAATCAGAATGGTATGGAATTTAGAATATTTCCAAGACCTATTTCTGAAGAAACAAAATTAGAAAGAGCAAACCGAAAAGAAAATGACATTCGATAATTTAATAGAAAATGTATCTCAATGGGCAGCAGATAAAGATATATTAAAAAAAGAAAATGCCCCTAAACAATTGTTAAAAGTTTTAGAAGAAGTAGGCGAAACTGCTGGAGCATTATTGAAATCCAAAGATGAGGAAATCAAAGATGGTATTGGTGATTCGTTTGTAACACTTATCATCTTAGCTAAACAATTAGGTTTAGAACCTGCTGATTGTTTGGAAGCAGCTTGGAATGAAATTAAAGACCGAACTGGCAAAACTGTAAACGGAGTATTTGTAAAAAATTAATTTATGAGCTTTTTCGCAAACGATATTAATAAAAGAGAACATAGTTTGTGGGTGGAGAAATACCGCCCACAAACTCTTGCTGATTATGTTGGTAATGAGCAAGTAAAAGAAACGATTCAACAATATTTGGATACCAATGATATTCCACATTTGTTGTTTTATGGTAAAGCTGGTACGGGTAAAACCACACTTGCTAAACTTATCGTAAATACTATTAAATGTGATAGTATGATTATCAACGCATCGGATGAAAATAATGTTGATACGGTAAGAACAAAAGTAAAGAACTTTGCATCTTCAGTAGGATTCGCAGGATTTAAAGTGATTATTTTGGATGAGTTTGATTATATGACTCCAAACGCACAGGCAATCCTTCGTAACTTAATGGAAACATTTAGTAAGCATTGTAGATTTATTTTGACTTGTAATTACATTGAGAAAATTATTGACCCGATTCAAAGTAGATGTCAATCATTTGCAATCACTCCACCAACTAAAAAAGATGTGGCAGTGCAAGTTAGTAAGATTTTAGATAAAGAAAGTATTAAATACGATATTAAAAATGTTGCGGATATTATTAATTCTTATTATCCTGATATTCGTAGAATTTTAAATACTTGTCAATTACAATCGGCAAAAGGAGAATTGAAAGTAGACCATAAAGTTATGGTTGAATCGAATTTTCAAACTAAATTGATTGATTTATTAAAATCATCAAATGATAAGAGAAATCTATTCTTACTAATTAGACAAGCAGTAGCTGATAATCATCTAAATGATTATTCGGAAATGTATTCTATGTTATACGATAAAGTGGATGATTATGCAAGTGGAAATACTGCAAATGTTATACTTACTATTGCAGATGGATTATCAAAAGATGCATTGGTAGTAGATAAAGAAATCGTATTTATGAGTACAATTATTCAAATTTTAAATATTATAAAATAATGATGAATCAGCAAAATGGATTGCCGGCAGATTTCAAATTAACCGATGCAAGAGAAATGCTATGTGAATGTGGTAATGATACATTTATGGATGGAGTTAGATTTAGAAAAGTTAGTAGATTATTGACAGGAAATCCCGTAGATAGTGTTATTCCTGTTCAAGTCTTTTTATGTACGAATTGTGGTAAAGCATTTAATGAAATGTTACCGGAAGAACTACAAGAATCTAAAATTGTTTAATAATGGCGGCTAAAAAGTTATTTGACCATCTTAATGCAATAACTGCGGAGCAAGACCCAAAATACTTTGATAAACTTTCGGAAGAAGATTTGAAATCGTGGAGTAATTTTATGATTAACCGATTTCTATCAATGAAGCCGGAATGGGTAGAACTGATTGCAACTTTACTTCCATTGACTCAAACACTGCAGCCAAAGGAAATGTATAAGTTGTATATCAGTGTCATACCAAAAGGTAAACAATATCTTAAATATACTAAAGGTAAATCGGAAGATAAGTACGAAGAATTTTTAGTAGAATTAATTAAGAAGGAATTTTCTTGTTCCGAAAAAGAAGCATTTGAATATATTGAAATACTTTATTCAACGAGAGAAGGTAGAGAAAATATAAAGTACATATGTGAAAAATATGGTACTGATAAAAAGCAAATTACAAAATTAAAATTAAAAATATAATGAACGATAGTTTTTGTATATTACCATTTATACATTTTAATGGATATATGAACGGGACTGCTAAAGCTTGTTGTGATTCACAAAAAGCATTCACCGATATTGATTTGAAAAAAACAACAATCGAAGAAGCATTTAATTCCGAAGAATATAAGAAATTAAGATTGGATATGGTGAATGGTATCAAAAACGAATATTGTAATGCTTGCTATAATTTAGAAAATCAAAATATAATTTCATCAAGACAAAAATGGAATGAACACCATGCAGCTAGATTAGATGGTATTAATGCCAAATATACAAATAATGATAAATTTGATGGTACAGTTGATACCGAATTTGTATCATTGGATTTAAGACCATCTAATATATGCAATTTTAAATGTAGGACTTGTAATGATTCTTATTCCACAAAGTGGCAAGAAGAAAAGGAAGATTTCATTCAAAATAATATGGGAGTTCTTGCATTTGGAAATGAAAAAATAGAATCTTTAAATAAAGTAGATTTTGTATTGAACGAAGATTCTATGAAAAATATGGAAGTACTTTATTTTGCAGGAGGAGAGCCATTTGTATTAGAAGAGCATTTTAAATTATTAGAATCTATAAAAAACAAATCAAATATATCTTTAATGTATAATACTAATTTTAGTATTTTAAAATATAAAGGTAAGACAATATTTGAATATTTAAAAGATTTCAGAAAAGTACATTTTTCAATATCGATTGATGGATTGGGTGAAGTTGGAGAATATGTAAGAACGGGATTTGATACAAAAGTTTTCAAAAAAAATCTATCGGTGTTGAAATGGGCTATAACTCAATATAAAAATATTAGTTATGATTTTCAATACACTTGCTCTTTATTAAACGCATATGATTTTTTTGATTTTATGAAAGAGTTGGGTGAATCCGAAGAGCTCATAAATTTCTATTTTGTTCATTTTCCTTGGTGGTATAATCCTGTAAATTTTCCGGAACACAAACAAAAGATAATAAAATTATACGAAAGTAAAATTGGTGCTATCAAATCACAAAAACTAAAAGAAGGTTTGGAGAAATATATAAATTATTTAAAAAGCGCTAAAATTACAACTTGGGATAAAGAAAATGCTAGAAAATACTTAATAGCACATACTACTCATAGTTTAATATTTAATGATACATTTTTACCTGAAAAACTATCATTTATAGATGATATTATCAACGAAGATACTCGAAAAAATCCAATCTTATAATTTGGAAAAGTAAAATAAATTGTTTATATTTGTAGTATAAACATACAATATGGCAAGAGTATCATTCTCACAATACAGTATGTGGAGTTCATGTCCACAACAATATAAATTATCATACATAGATGGATTATCAGAATCCTCATCGAATATACATTCAGTTTTTGGAACTGCTATGCATGAAACATTGCAAGAATATTTGGATAAATGTTTACGCATTTCAAAATCTCAAGCTGACAAGATGATGGATTTGAAGGATATGCTACAAACAAAGATGAAAGACATCTACATTAAAGAATTTGAGCAATATCAAAAACATATTTCTACAAAAGAAGAAATGGTTGAATTTTTAGAAGATGGTATTTTAATTTTAGATTATTTTCAAAAGCCAAAAAACTTTAATAATTTCTTCTCATTAAAGGATGATGAATTAGTTGCAATAGAACAACCAATTAATACCAAAATATTAGAGAATGTTAATTTCTTAGGTTTCATTGACTTTATTGTTAGAAATAAAAAGAGTGGCAAATATCGTATCATAGATTTTAAAACATCTACGAAAGGTTGGAGTAAATACCAAAAATCAGACCCAATCAAAAATACACAAATCTTATTGTACAAAAAATTCTATTCAGAAATGTTAGGTGTATCGCTCGATATGATTGAAGTGGAATTTATTATCTTAAAGAGAAAAGTTTCCGAAAACGCAGATTATAATATTCCTCGAATTAGTAGACATGTTCCTGCTAATGGTAAACCATCAATCAATAAAGCATGGGATGGGTTTTTATCGTTTGTAAACACTGTATTTGATGAAAGCGGTAGTTACAAAATGGATATACCATATCCAAAAAAACCATCGAGAATGTGCACTTATTGTGAATTTTTAGGAAAGCATTGTGATGGAAAATAATTTTTAGTATATATATGTATATACAAATATTATTAACTATGGCAGATTTAAAATTAACAACTGTTAAGGTTATAAAAAAGTTATACGATGAGGACTTCAAAATATCCACAATTCAAGGTGGATTAAACTTTCAAAGACTTGTTAATAGAACTTTAGACCTTTACACAAAAAACGAACAATTTAGAAAACAATTAAACGAATACACTACACTGCAAATTAGTGGTTCGCAATTTTAAGAGAACAAAATAAGTTATGGCAAAAAAGAAAATCCTACTACTATCAGATGACCTTCGTATGACAAGTGGTATTGCTAATGTTTCCAAACAATTAGTATTGGGAACAGTTGACAAATACGATTGGGTTCAATTAGGAGCAGCAATTAAGCATCCCGAAGCTGGAAAAATTTTAGATTTAAACGAAGATGTTAGAAAGCAAACGGGTGTAGAAGATGCAAATGTAAAAATTTATCCATTTGATGGATATGGTAATGCTGATGTTATCAGACAATTATTGATGACTGAACAACCTGATGCAATCCTACACTTTACTGACCCAAGATATTGGATTTGGTTATATGAGATTGAGCATGAAATCAGACAAACTACTCCAATTTTCTTTTATCACATTTGGGATGATTTGCCAGACCCAAAATATAATAGAAATTATTATGAAAGTTGTGATTGGTTGGGATGTATTTCTAAGCAAACATATGGTATCGTTAAGAGAGTATATGGGTGGGATAAAGAAGCACATTGGAATACGGCAAAGGATTGGCAAGTAAGTTATGTACCACATGGTATTAATTCAGATTTATACAAACCAGTAGATGTTCCTGAAGATTTTAAAAAGAGAATCTTCGGGGATAAAGAATATGAATTTGTTCTTTATTGGAATAATAGAAACATCAGAAGAAAGCAACCAATGGATGCTATGTTAGCATTTGATGAGTTCCGAAAAACATTAACCGAAGAGCAGCAAGAAAAAGCGTGTATGGTAATGCATACTAGCCCTGTTGAAGAACATGGTACTGATTTACCTACATTTATCGACCATTGTATTCCGGATTCAAATGTTATTTTTGTTCCTGATAAATTTAATGAAATTGAATTAAATTATCTTTATAATATTGCCGATGTAACAATTAACATCGCATCTAACGAAGGATTTGGATTAGCAACTGCCGAATCGGTAATGGCTGGAACTCCTATTATTGTAAATGTTACGGGTGGTATGCAAGACCAATGTGGATTCAGAGATAGAGGTACGGGCAAATTATTGATGGAAGAGGATTATGTTGAAATAGGTTCACTACATGATAGATACAAAAAGGCTACAGTAGTTTGGGGAGATTGGGTTAAACCAATTTGGCCAGTTCGTTCAACAACGGGTTCAGTGCCTACTCCTTATATTTTTGATGATAGAGTTGATTTTCAGGATGTAGCACCTTTAATTAGAGAATGGTATGATATGGGTAGAGAAGAAAGAAAGGCTGCTGGATTAAAAGGTAGAAAATATTTTATGGGAGAAGGTAAATTAAATAGAGAAGCAATGTGCCAAATGTTAGTAGATGGTATGGAAGGTGCATTTGCAAATTGGAAACCACGTAAAAAATTCAGTTTAATTAAGTTATAGTATGAAACCAACATTAGTATTTCAAGCGCCGGTAGCAACAAGAAGTGGATACGGCGACCACGCTAGAGATTTATTACATTCTCTATATAAATTAGATAAATTTGATATTAAGGTTATTAGTACTCGTTGGGGAGCAACTCCAATGGATGCTCTTAATTACGATAAACCATTTCATAAATGGGTTGTAGATAATATGATTCCAAATATCCAACAAAAACCGGATATTTACATTCAGGTTACAGTTCCAAATGAATTTCAACCATTAGGATTTTATAATATTGGAATTACTGCCGCAATTGAAACAACGGCATCTCCGTTAGATTGGATTCATGGTTGTAATCGAATGGATTTAATCATTGTTCCATCCGAACATTCTAAGAAAAGTTTGGTAGAAACTGTTTACAATGAAACGGATAAGCAAACTGGCAGATTATTAGGACAACATAGAATACAAAAGCCAGTAGAAATTCTTTTTGAAGGATTTGATGAAAATGATTTTGGAACTGAAACAGTTAGATATGTTGAAGAATTGAATCAAATCGAAGAAGATTTCGCATTTCTATTTGTAGGACATTGGTTGCAAGGTGATTTGGGTGAGGATAGAAAAAATGTTGGTATGATGATTAAAACATTTGCTATGGCATTTAGAGATGAAAAAGTAAAGCCAGCATTAATATTAAAAACATCATCAGCAGGATTTTCTATTTTAGATAGAGAGCATATGATTAAAAAAATCAAAAATGCTTTAGGTAAAGATTATAGCAAAGTTCCTGTCTATCTTTTACATGGTGATATGAATCCACAGGAATTAAATGCTTTATATGAACATCCAAAAGTAAAAGCAATGTTGAACTTCACAAAAGGTGAAGGATTTGGTAGACCATTATTAGAATTCAGTTTGACAGGTAAGCCTGTTATTGTTTCAAATTGGAGTGGACATTTAGATTTCTTAAAAAATGGAGCAGTATTGTTAGAAGGTGAATTGAAAAATGTACATGAATCAGCTGCAAATCAATTTATTTTAAAGGAATCTCAATGGTTTAATGTAAATGTATCAAAGGCATTATCTGTAATAAAAGATGTTTACAAAAATTATGATAAATACAAAGTAGCATCATATGAATTAGGTAAGCAAAACAAACAAAATTTTAGTTTGGAAAAAATGACTAAATTGTTTGATGAAATTTTAAACCATTATGGTATTTATACTAAAGTACAACCAAAATTTCAACAACTTCAGTTACCTAAATTAAAAATGTTAAATAATAAATAATGCCATCGTATAATCCAATATATCGTAGGTATATAGATGAATCTAAAATAGGTAATCCTAACAATATGGTTAGGGGTAAATTTTATTTAATAAAGCAATACGAATATGTGGATGGAACGAAGGGTAATTATACTGCAAATAATTCACCAATAATTTATACATTATTTGTATCAAAAGCTAAAGATATTGTTCATGCAGTAAAAGTTTCAAATGTACATCCACAATTGATAAAAAGATTTTTTGGAGCATTTGTAAATGAAGATGAAGCAAAATTGGAATTAAAAGGTGGTGCAAAAAAGTTTTATTCAGCAGTTGTTTCCCGAATTCCGATAGTTACAAGCGAAGCATACAGAACTTATAAATTAAGTGGATTTGGTAGAATTGTAGAATTAGAAATGGATATTAATAAAATAACTCCAAAGAATAATAAAAAATAGTTATGACATCAAAAGAATTTGTCCTTTGGCTAAAAGGATTTTCAGAAGGGGTACACGAATTTAATATTACCCCAAAGCAATGGGATATATTAAAAGATAAATTGGCAGAGGTAAAGGATGATGATAAAATATCACCATTTCCATTTGGAGTTCCAAATACCGCACCAATTGTAACATTACCATATATTACACCGGGTCCATCGACAGACCCATATAATCCATATAAAATAACTTGTAGTAGTGGTTCATTTGGAACAATTACAACAACACCTGGAAAGGGATATATTACAACATATAATCCTATACAATTTGGCAGTGGTTCGATGTATTCAACATCAACTACATACGGATACCCAAGTGGTTCGGCTTGGCATTATACAAATGGTGGAAACGATATAAAAGATTAAAAATGAAAAAAGTATTAGTTACGGGGGGATGTGGTTTCATAGGTGGAACGCTTACAAAAGAATTAATTAAGCGAGGTTATGAAGTAGATGTGATAGATAATCTTTCTATTGGAAGTGAAGCAAAAGTATCTCCATATGTAAATTTTTTGGGTGGCGATGTAAGAGCAATGGATAATATAAAAGATACATCATATGATTACATCTTTCATTTAGCTGCAATGAGTAGAATACAACCATCGTTTCAAAATCCAACATTAACATTTAGTTCAAATGTGGATGGAACTAAGCAGGTAGTAGAATACGCATATCAAAACAAATGTAAATTAATTTACGCAGGTTCATCATCCCGACATCACAACCCAGAATTATCACCATACGCAATGAGTAAGCATATGGGGGAAGAATGGATTAAGATGTATAAAGAAGTTTATGGATTAAACGCTGAGATTGCTCGATTTTATAATGTATATGGTCCGGGTGAATTGGTAGGTTCGCATATGGCAGCAGTTATTGGTATTTGGAGATACCAAATTAGTAAAAATGAGGCTCTAACAATTGTAGGTGATGGTGAACAACGAAGAGATTTTACACATGTTGATGATATTGTAGATGGATTAATCAGAATAGCAGAGAGTGATGAAAAGCACGAAGATGCATGGGAATTAGGAACTGGTTGTAACTATTCTATGTTGGAAGTATATAAAATGTTTAAAGAGAGGTTTGGGTGTGATAGATGGCATATAAAAGACCAGAAAGGTAATTATAGAGAAACTATTAGAATTAATAATGATGCCATTGATAGATTGGGATGGCAACCAACTGATAAATTAAAAGAATATATTAATAATTTATGAAATTAAGTTACGCAATTACTGCCTGTAATGAGGTGGAAGAAACCATTCGTTTGGTTAATCAATTATTAAACTACAAAGGAGAAAATTCGGAAATAGTAGTACTATTAGATATTCCAAAAGCACCTATTGAATTAGTTGAATATTTGGAATTACAAGGTGAAGCTAATCACATTAATTTAATTGAATCGGAATTTGATAATGATTTTGCACAATGGAAAAATTTATTAAATTCCCAATGTAGTGGTGATTGGATATTTCAATTGGATGCTGATGAATATTTAGAAGCCGATTTAATACACAATTTGGAAGAAATATTGGAAAATAATGTAGATAAAGACCTTATCTTAGTTCCACGTATTAATACTGTTGAAGGATTAACCGAAGAACATATTCAAAAGTGGGGATGGAAAGTTGATGAAAAAGGTTGGGTAAATTTTCCAGATGTTCAGACTCGTATTTATAAAAATTCTGATAAAATAGGTTGGAGTGGTAAAGTGCATGAAAGAATTATGGGGTTTGAATCATATACAAATTTTCCATTAGAAGAAGTATATTGTATCAAACATCCAAAAACAATTGAAAGACAAGAACGTCAAAACAATTACTACGATACCTTATAATGGTACACATATATTATCACATATATGCAATCGATGGAGTTGAATCCATAATAGATGAGCAACTATCGTTGATAGATGCTCATTTTAATTTTCCCTATATATTAAACATTGGTGTATCGATTGCTAATGAAAATGTATCAACATCGAATATAATAAAAAGATTTTTTAATTATAATAAACCAAATCATCTTATAAGAGATATTCGAGCTATGGGTAATGAGTTTACAACCATAGAATTAATAGAAAAAGATAAGCATAAATTTGGAGATTCTGATTATATTTTGTATCTTCACACTAAAGGAGCATCTAAACAAAATGATATCAATAAAGAGAATATTATTAGTTGGAGACACCTTATGAATTATTTTAACATAGAAAAAGTAAATGATATATTCAAACTTTTTGAAAGAAGCGATTTTAACACATATGGTGTATTGCTGGGAGTAGCTGGAAAATGGAAAATATATTCTGGTAATTTTTGGTGGATGCGGGGTGATTATGTGAAAACTATAAAAATTGAAAATGTAAAAAGAAACAGATTTAATGCGGAAACTGATTATATTCAGAATGGATTGAATTGGAAACCATATTCACCATATAATTCGGAAGGAACAAATCACTATCAGACATTATTTAAAAGAGAAGAATATGCAAAATAAAATAACATTTATATATGATTACAAAGATGGGGAAGTTTGGTCTACTCCAATGGCTCTAATCAATGAATTTAAAGAAAGGAATTGGTTAGTTGATATAATCAAAACAAATGATACCGACTTAAAGAATTGGGTAGATTCCAAACCACAAACTGATATAGTATTGTTTATGGATTGGGGTAGATTTGATTCACAATATTTGAATAAAGATTTAGTTCCTGCATTTTGGATACAAGAAAGTGGTGATGACCCACAAAACTTTGAAAGAAATTATCCAAAGGCAAATCGTTTCCATTACACAATTACACCTGATAAACAATCGGGAATTGAATATCGAAATAGAGGCATAAATGCAGAATGGGTAAATCATTTCGCAGATACTAAAATTCAATTTCCAATGAATTTAGAACCAAAATATGTTGCAGTAACGAGTAGAGGAAGAGGTGGTTCGCAATTTTTAGATTATCTTACAAATTGGGCAGAAGGAGCAATTGGAAATCAAAATGGAATGGGACCAAAAGAACATACTGAATTTTTGAATAGTGGTTTAATGGTTATTCAGAATAGTAGACATAAAGAAATCACAAGAAGATTATTTGAAGGAATGGCTTGTGGTAAGATGGTATTAACGGATAGATTAGATGTTAGTAGGGGATTAGAAGAATTGTTTGTAGATGGTGAAGATATTGTTTTATACAATGATATGTTTGATTGTATAGAAAAAATTAACTACTATAATGAAAATGAAGAAGAGAGAGAAAGGATAGCATACAATGGTATGGTAAAAGTTATAGCAAATTATACACAAATTCAAGTAGTAGATAAATTAATAGAAAAATGGAAAAACTCCCAATTAGTATAGGAATATTATCCTGGCATAGTGGGCAAGTATTAGTAGATACTTTGACCACATATCATCAAAATGGATTATTTAATATGGTAAATGATGTTACTATATTATTTCAGGAATTTAATGAACAAGATTATCAAATAGCAAAACACTTTGGATTAGACTTTATAGGATTAACCAACAATATTGGTATTGGTAATGCTTTTATTAAACTTACCGAAAATGCATCTACCGATAATGTATTGGTATTGGAACATGATTGGAATTTGATAGAAGATGAATTAACTACACGCCATCGATTAATTGGTGGTTTACAAATGTTGGATAATGGATACGATGCAATTAGATATCGACATAGAGTACAACCTGGTCATCCACATTTCTCATTTCAATATCAAGGAAGAGAATTGGATTATTATGATAAAGAAATAGAATGCACATCTCCACATTTATTAGATTCGGTTCATTGGTGTGACCCATCAATAAACTTTCCAGAACATATTAAAAAAGATGGAGAATATTTTATAACAACATCTCGATATGGAAATTGGACAAACAATCCTACTTTATATAAAAAGCAATTTTATTTAGATGCAGTTAGACCGTTTGCGGGTAATGGTATCGAATTGGAAGGAAATATCAGTAAGTGGTGGGCTCAACAAACTTATAAAGTTGCACATGGTGAAGGTTTATTCAAACATAACGATTGGCAAAAATACGGAAGATAATGACAAAATTAATTATATTTGATTTAGATGGTGTATTGGTTGAAGCAAAGGAAATTCATTATAAAACCCTAAATCAGGCCCTTTGGGAAATCGGTAAAAGTGATAAATATGTTATTTCAGAAGCAGAACATCTTTCAATCTACGATGGTTTAAAGACTAATCAGAAATTGGAATTACTTACTCAAAATAAAGGATTGCATCCAAACACATATGAAACAGTTTGGAATAGAAAGCAACAACTTACAATTGAAGCAATATCCGAATTACAACCTGATTTAGATAAAATTGAATTGTTTAAAGAACTTCGTAATAGGGGGTATAAGTTAGCAGTTGCATCTAACTCAATTAGAAGGTCTGTATTAGTTATGTTGGCTAAGATAGGTATTATTGAGTATATGGATTTAATCATTTCTAATGAGGATGTAAAGAACTCTAAACCACACCCTGAAATGTATTGGAAGGCAATGAGTATGATGGGATGTTTGCCCGAAGAAACTCTTATTGTAGAAGATTCCCCACATGGGTTATTAGCAGCAAGTAGAAGTAGAGCAAATGTTTTGAGAGTGGATTCTCCAAAAGATTTGGAAATATCAAAAATTATTAGTAAATTAGACGAAACAAAAGATAATATGAGCATACCAAAATGGCAAGGTGGTAAGATGAATGTTCTTATCCCAATGGCAGGAGCCGGAAGTAGATTTCAACAAGCAGGCTACACATTTCCAAAACCTTTGATTGATGTACAGGGTAAACCAATGATTCAAGTTGTAGTAGATAATCTTAATATTGATGCAACTTTTATTTATGTGGTTCAAAAAGAGCATAGAGCAAAGTATAACTTAGATACTTTATTAAACTTAATAACTCCTAATTGTAAAATTGTAGAAGTAGATGGAATTACGGAAGGAGCGGCGTGTACAACATTGTTAGCAAAGGAATATATCGATAATGATGCACCATTAGTTATGGCAAACTCTGACCAATTCTTAGAGTGGGATTCGAATGAGTTTATGTATAAAATGATTGAACAAAAAGTAGATGGTGGCATTGTAACATTTACGGCGACACATCCAAAATGGTCATTCGCTAAAATCGATGAGTATGGATATGTAACAGAAGTAGCAGAGAAGAACCCAATTTCAGATATAGCAACAGTTGGTGTTTATTATTGGGCAAAAGGTTCGGATTATGTAAAGTATGCAGAACAAATGATTGAAAAAAATATTAGAGTAAATAATGAGTTTTATGTTTGCCCTGTATTTAATGAAGCAATTGGTGATAATAAGAAAATAAAAACATTCAGTATTGATAAAATGTGGGGTATAGGTACTCCTGAAGATTTAAATTACTTTTTAGAAAATTATAAATAATGAAAGTAGCAATTGCTATATCCGGATTACCTAGAAAAGTTGAAGAAGGATACAATGAATTTTGGAAATCCATTATTGAAAAATATAATGCAGATGTATATTTGCATTTTTGGGAAGATGAGGAATATGAAAAAATATTATCTTTATATAATCCTAAAAAATATATTTCCGAAAAACCATTTAGCTTTGCAGATTATGTAAGTGGATTAGAAGCAGATGAATCTTTATCTCGTCCAACAAAACCATATGATGTGGCTGGAAACTTTAGAGGATTTCCGATGTTTCATGGTTGGCAAAAAGCTTGTGAATTGGTTGAAGGAGATTATGATTATATCATTAGAGGTAGATATGATTTGGGTGGATATTGTGATTTAGAAAATGTAAATCCAAACAACATAAATGTATCTGCATGGCATTGGGGTAATGGGCACGAAATATGTGATGATAATCTTTATGTCAGTAATTCTGATTTATATAGAAAAATTCATTATGATGCATTTGATAATTTAATAGAAGATGCAATAAAATTAGGAAGAATATATTTTCAGGAAAAAAATTTTACAAGAATGATACAAAGAAAAGGATTATATGATTTGGTTGTAAAACATCCTGATTTAAAATTTGATTTGTTAAGAGAAAATAAATTATGGTATTAATATCACATAGAGGAAATACAAACGGAAAGTTTGAATCATACGAAAACGAACCGGCATATATTGATAAAGCAATGTCGGAAGGATATGATGTAGAAATTGATGTGTGGATGATTGAAGGGGTTTTATATTTAGGACACGATGAACCTCAATATGGAATCACTCAACATTGGTTAAATGAACGATATGAAAAATTATGGATTCATTGTAAGAATGTTGAAGCAATGGAATGGTTTAATGCGATTGGTGGATTTAATTATTTTTGGCACGAAGAAGATACATTAACTCTAACATCTATGAATGTTATTTGGGCATACCCAGGCAAACAACCAATTAAAGGAAGTATTGCTGTTATGCCAGAAATACATAACGATAGCTTAGATTGTTGTATAGGAATTTGTTCAGATTATATAGAAAAATATAAATGAAAGTAGTAGTATTGGGTGGAACTGGTTTATTGGGTAAAGAATTACAAAAATTAAATTCTAATTTTTATTACTATGGTAAAAATTTAGATATTACAAATATAACTTCTTTACATAAAAAATTGGATGAGTTAAAACCTGATATTATATTACATTTAGCAGCTATAAAAGATTCAATATATGCCGAATCGCATCCAATTGAAACAATTGAAACAAACATAATCGGAACTGCTAATGTTTCACTTTGGTGTATTGAAAATAATTGTAGATTAGTATATGTATCTACGGATTATGTATATGATGGTGGAAGTGATGTAGAACATACGGAATTTTCAGCACTTAAACCTGAAAATTTATATGCAACATCTAAGTTAGGTGGAGAATGTTCGGTTTCGTTTGTATCAAATCATTCCATAATTAGAACATCATTTGGTGAAAGTAAATTCCCATATGATAATGTATATAGTAGTTTGTATGTGAGTAAGGATTATGTGGATATAATAGCACCTATGATTTTAAAAGTAACTTTAAGCGATTATATTGGAGTTATTAATATAGGGACGGAAGCAAAATCTATGTTGGATTACGCCAAACGTAGAAATAAAATTAAAGTAATTAAACACACGAAGCCTAAAAATTTCGTATTAAATACAAATCGTTATGACAAATTATTTGGTAGTAAATAACTGCCCAATCACATCAGATTCGGACAAATTCACATACATTGATTTAGGTGATATGCCATTAGTGAACAATTTATGTGATACAAAAGAAGAATCACTTAATTGTAAAAAATACCCACTATCTGTTCAATATTTTACTAAAAGTAAATTATCGTGCTTAACTGAAAATGTAGACCCAAATCTAATGTTTTCGCAATATTCTTACAAATCGGGCGTAGTTAAAGCATATGCAGACCATTGTAAGGAGATGTTTGAATTTGCTAATGATTATTTGAAATTAGAAGCTGGAGATAATGTGTTGGATATTGGTGGAAATGATGGAACTCTTTTATATACATTTTTACAACAAAAATCCGATTTAAATGTATTGAATGTTGATGCGTCTGTGAATCTTACAAAGATAAGCGAAGAAAGAGGCGTTCCAACTCATAATGCATTTTGGGGAACTGAAACTGCTAAGAAGTTAAATAAAAAATTTAAATTAATTACATCCACAAATGTATTTCAGCATACACCACCTATTGTGGATTTTACAGAAGCAATATCATTAAGTTTAGAAGAAAATGGTGTTTGGTGTTTAGAATTTCCATATTGGAAAAGTAATATGGAAACAAAGCAATTTGACCAAATATATCACGAACATGTTTATTTTTATTTAGTAGAACCGCTTACGCAATTATTTGATAAATTTGGATTGGAAATTATAAACATAATACCACAATCTATACATGGTGGTAGTTTAAGATTATTAATTGGTAAAAAAGGTAATCATATAATATCTCCAAATGTAAATAAATACATTTTGGAAGAGCAAAATATAACCGAAGAATATTATAAGAATTGGGGTAAACAAATTGAAGCTCACATTCAAAATTGTAGAGAATATTTAGGAATTACAAAATCAATTGGTGGAAACATTGTAGGATTTGGCGCAGCTGCAAAGGGGTGTATATTTTTGAATAGTGCAAATATAGATGATACTATTTTAGATGCAATTATAGATGATACCGATTTAAAGCAAGGTAAGTTTGTTCCAGGAACAGGCATTCAGATAAAGGATAGAATGTATTTAAAAGAAAATGATGTTGATTATGTTTTAATATTAGCACATAATTTCAAAGATGTTATTATTGAGAGTTTACGAAATGATGGATATACGGGTCAATTTATTGTTTTATTTCCAAACATAGAAGTTATATGAGAATAGGGATTAATTTGGTTGGAGTTTCGTATAATGATGGTAAAATTGGTAGATATCGAAACTACGAAGATGCCTTAGATGGATTTATGACAAATGTGGTAAATCCATTGAAAGAGGACGGGCATGATATTTTCTTTTATTTATTCACATATGATTCACCAAAAAAAGAAGATATATTAAAAACATACAATCCGATTAAATCAACATTTTTAGACCCAAATTATAATATGATGGGTGGGGGAGATGTTATTGAAAATCAAATGAAAATAATATCTTTAACATACATTAATGCGTTGAATGAATTGATTGATGAAAATTTGGATTTAATCATTTCAACTAGATTTGATATTTCATTTAACATAAAACCATTTAAAGAATTTAATTTTGAAATGGATAAATTTAATTTCCTTTTCAGAGAACCGGAATACACACATTTACCAATAGTATCTGATACATTTTATGTGTTTCCACATTCTATGACTAATAATGTGATAGATGGTATAATTGAAATGGAAAATAATCCACCATTTGGAGTAAATGTAGCAATGCACAATATGTATTTACCTATGTGTAACCAAATTGGTAAAGATAATGTTAAATGGGTTTGTGATGAATTCCATAGTAGTTTAATAAATCCTTTTTATAAATTAACAAGACATGAATAAGTGGTTAAACGCATATCTTTGGGGGTATAAAAATTGGGAAGCAGCTGACCATGCTTTTCGTAAGTTTAGAGAATTTTATCCAGATGGAGATATATTCATTAAGGTAGATGATGGTGGTGATTTTGAAAATTATAAAAAGATTGCAGAAAAATATAATGCAGATTGTTCAAAAAATCCATTTCAAATAGGTTATCCTGGAAATCATCAACAACATAACATTGGTAGAGAATGTTGGCCAATGGATAATTCATTACTTTGGTGTGATAACATATACTGGGCATGTAAAAAATCCGATTCTAAATTTATGATTATTTTAGAAGAAGATAGTTTTATTCTTAAACCAATTAGTATTATAAAAGGAAAAGAATTTGGTATATCTGTTTTTGAATACAATACAAATGTAATGCCGGAAGTATTATTGGATGTAGTTAGACAAGTAGGTGGAAATACCGATATACCTACAAACATATTTGGTAATAAAGGATATGGTGCAGGTGGAGGATTTATAATTGATTGTCAAAAATGGATTATGAGTTGGGAAAAATTCAGACCCGTATTGGAATTGAATTATGATATAATCGCATCCCAACATAAATTGATTGGTTGGTCAGATTGTTTAGCACAATTAGTAATAATGGTGGGTGGATATGAAGTTGTTCAAAATCCGCAAATGGTTCAAACTTGGTATCACGAAAGACCAGACCTTTATCCAACTTATACACATTGGAGAGATTATGAGATTGCTGATTATATAAAGGATATTGAAATTATTAAATCGTTATAATGAAATACACAATAGTAGGTTGTATAACCAAATACGAAGTAGATGATATTAAACCATATGTTGAATCTATTAAACAAACTGGATTTAATGGTGACAAATTAATGTTAGTTTATGATGTATCATCGGAAGTTGTAGAATATTTGCATAAGAATGATTGGATATTAGTTCAATCGGAATTACAAGAACATATTATTTTACAAAGATTTAGAGATATGTATGCGATTTTACAATCATATGAAACCGATGTGATAATTTGGACAGATGTAAAAGATGTGATATTCCAAAAAGACCCAACGGAGTGGTTAAATAAATGGATGAGAAGAGATATACTTGCATTTAGTGAATGTGTTAGATTGAAAGATGACCCGTGGGCATGTGTAAATAGTGGAACAACATTTCCTATGGAATGGGAGTTTGGAATAAAAGACCAAATTAGTTATTGTGCAGGAACTATTGTTGGTAAGAAAGATGCAATCAGAGACCTATTTATTGACATTTATAGATGGAGTAAAACAACCGCAAACCCAGAACAACTTTCGGACCAAGCTGCATATAATGTTTTATTACGATTGGAACATTACAAAAATAGTGTAGAATTTGTAGAACAAGAAAGAGGATTCGCAACACAATTAGGAACAGTTTGGGTAAATAAAGATAAGTTTCCATTAACCGAACCAACACCAAAATATTTAGACAATGGTAAATTCTATAATCAAAAAGGTGAAGAATTTACAATAGTCCATCAATACGATAGAGACCCGTATATTAAAAACAAAGTTTATGAAAGGTATAATTAGTATATTCACAATGCCACAAGAAATTGATGATTTGGCATTGACATTAGAAAGATTAAAAAGAAATTCAGCTTATATTGATAATTCTATACAATACAAAGTAGATTTAACAATGTGCTTATCCGATGAATTAACTGATTGGGAAAATTCAAAATTACCAAAGGAATATTTTAAAGATAGAGCAGTTGAAATGTGTGAAAAATATTTGGATTGGTGTTTATGGGATTTGAATTGGGATAACCCAAATATATTAGGATGCGTGTCTCAAAGAAGATTCAGTTTAAAAAACAATCCTGATGCGGATTTCTTTATATGGTTGGATTGTGATATTGTGTTTAAAGATACAACATTATACTACGCATCATCGGCATATCAAATGATAAATAATGCTGGAATGGATATGTTTGTCATAACTCCTCAATTTGTAAAACAATGGGATAATACTTGGGATGTGGTTGTTAATAAAAAATATTTAAATGAACCAATTAATTATCATTTAAATTGTAATATATACGAAGAAGGATTGCCACAAATGGAAGAAGTAAATGTTACACAGATAAATCAAATAAAATTTGCAGGTGGTTGGTTTACTTTAATCACAAAGCCATTGTTAAATAAGTTGGGTATACCAGAATCATTTGGGCATTATGGATTAGAAGATACTTTTATTATGTTTGGTAGTTCTATATTAAATCAGCGTGGTGAAAATATTTCACAATTTGTTTTAGAAAATTTAATAGTTGGAGAAAATCACACTAATAGGCCAACACAATCTATTAAGAAATATTTATCATTAAAAGATAGAAAAGAAGAATTTAAAAAAATAGCTCATAGTAATTTTGAAATAGAATTAAATAAAATATGAATAATTTAATAATATTTGGGGATTCGTTTTCAACTCATTATAGTACAGATGATTCGGTTTTATTAGAAGAAAGCTGGCCAATTTTATTATCTAAAGAATTAAAATTTAATTTAATAAACAATTCATTGGTGGGTGCATCTAATGGTGAGATACTCAATAGCTTTTTTAATAAATACGAATCCATAAACGATGGTGATATAGTAATATTAGAAATTGGATTTTTTAATAGGTTATTAGATAGTTTTAAAAATACAACATTTACACTTGGATTTGGTGGTGGTAGATTTTCGGAATTAGAAACAAAATTTTATGAATCCAAAATATTTGAATTGGATGAATATATTATGCAAGATTTTGTTAAATTTAAATTCATATGTGAATACTTACAACAAAAAAATATACAATTCTATATTTGGTGTGTTACAGATTATAAATACGATACTGCTAGACCAAAGAGTATATATTTTTTTGAAAACGAATTATACGATAAATTTAAAGATAATTTTATACTATTTAATGATAAATTAAGTTTAATGGATGAAGTTATTGAAAAAAATCCTAAATTTTGGGTAAATAATTCTGATAAACATTTCAATAAATTGGGACATGAATATTTTTTCTTATATTTATATGATATAATAAAAGGAATACAAAGAAAAAAATTAATATGAAATTCGAAGTAACTAATCCAAAAGCGTGGAAAGCAGTAAACGAAAAGAATATGCCAATGAAGCATAAAATTAAAGTTTACGAAAAATTAGGAGGAGCATATCGTTTAGGTGAAAATGGTGGTGAGCAAATATTCAACACTATGACTGAATTACTTAAACATAAAATGAATGAAGGTCCTGAAATGGGAGACCACGAAGTTGGTATGGCTATGGGGCAATTGGAAGATGTTATTAAAAATGCAACCGAACTTAAAGGTAAAATAGGTACTGAAGAACAAAATTTACCTGGTTGGATACAAGACCATATATCACAAGCGCAAAATTTTATTAATCAAGCTAATACTGGCTTTCATAAATTAGGAGATAAGTAATGGAAAACATTTATTCAGTTTTAATAACAGTAGTAACAGTATTAGGTGGAACGGGTGCTTGGAGATATTACGAAAAGAGAGCAATGGCTAAAGAAAGAGATGAAGATTTCATTAGACATGATTGTAAAGATAGAATTGCAAAATTGGAAGCATTGTTAGAATCCGCATCAAAAGAAAAAGATGAACTTCGTAGTATGGTGTTAGCTCTTACAAAAGAAGTAGCAGCATTGACTGTTAAGGTAGAATTTCTTACAAAGGAAAATGATGAACTGCATAAAAGTGCAAGTAAGAATACTAAGAAACTATTAAACGGATAATGAAATTAAAGGAAGTAGGTATATGGAATGGCATGCCAATTGAATTTGGTAAAGTTTATAATAATCCATATGCTTCTGCTTTTAAACAAATGACTGAAGCAAGCGGAGATAGAAAATTAAGAGTATTTGATTTTGATGATACATTAGTTAAAACAAAATCAAACATATATGTTACACATTCAGATGGTAATAAATCAACATTAACTCCTGGTGAATACGCAATATACGAACCAAAGGAAGGTGATAAATTTGATTTTTCAGATTTCGAAAGTGTAAAGCATCCACAAGAAATCAAAGGAGTAACCCGATTACTTAAAAATATAATCAGAGTTGGTGGTTCTGAAATAGTAATACTTACAGCAAGAGCATCATATAGACCCGTTAAGAATTATTTAAAAGATGTTGGTATAGATAATATATTTGTAGTAGCATTAGCCGATTCTGACCCACAAAAGAAAGCAGACTGGATAGAAGATAAAATAAAAAAAGGTGTGAATGATGTATTCTTTATAGATGATTCTCACAAAAATGTATCAGCTGTAAACGCATTATCTAAAAAATATCCAAATATATCATTAAAGGTAAGACATGTTCAGCATGATGTGCCAACTTTGCCTAAAAATACATTAAACCCATCCAAAAAAGATAAAGATATGACTAATAAAAAATCAGAACCAAAAGGAAATGATATGAGTTTAAAATCTTTGTTACCAAAGGATTTGGATAAAAAAATCAAAAACCCTGAAACGGGTAAAATGATAAAATTAAAATCAGCATTACATTACGATAAAGATACTAAAGCATATAAAGCAGCACAATTTGCATTAAAAAACAAATAAGTTATGATTTACCTTTTAACGGGTCAACCTGGAAGTGGAAAAACTACTTTAGGAAAGAAGTTACAATTTTGGTTACAAACAGATAAGAAAAACTGGCGTAAATCTGTATTCCACATAGATGAACATCAAACCACCCATCCAATGGAAGTAGCAAAGTATTTGGATAGTTGTGGAAATGATGTTGTAATGAGTTTCGTATTCCCCAATAGAAAAATAAGAGAAAAATTTAAATCCGAAAATAGGGTGCAGGAAATCTATTGTCATACTAAAAAAATGAGAACGGATTCAATTGTTACTGATTATGAACCACCAATACAATTTTTTGTAGATTTGGATACTTCAGATAACCCTGATAATACTTTTACAAAATTAATAAAATTGTTAATATAATATGAATGATTTTGATACAATATATGCAAATGGATGCAGTTTTACCTGCGCCGGTGGTTTGAATTTTCAATCGGTAAGAGATTTGTATAAAAAGGTATTGAATATGAATTTAAATGAAGATTATTTACAATATTCATATCCAAATTTGATAGCAAAAGAATTAAAATTAAATATAATAAATGAAGCATTTCACGGTGGTTCTATAAATCGATTAATTAGAAAAACATATCAATATGTTTATGATAATCAATCTTCAGTTAATAAAACATTATTTATATTAGAATTACCACCAATGTGGAGAGATGAAATATATTCCAATAGATTTGATAGATTGATGAATATAACTTGGGGAACTATAAAATTTCCAAATAAAGATTTAACAGATGTGGCAGCTGGATATGATGCGGGTGATGTTCAAAAAATTTCAAAAGATTTGCAATCGTATTTTTATAATTTTGTAAATACCGATTTTGAATATAAAAAATCTATGAATAATTTATTAGGATTGATATCATTTTTAAAAGTAAAAACTAATAATTTAATTTTAATTGATAATACATTTTTTGAAGAATTTTTAAAAACGAATAACATAAAGCACGATTTTAATTTTGTTAATTTTGATAATATACAAATGCAGGAGTGGTTTATAAAAAACAAATTAACAATAAATGATGAATTGCATGTAAATATAGATGGACATGCCGGTATTGTTGGAAATGAACTTATAGCCAATGTTGTTTTGAAGTATTTAATTAAAAATAATTTTATTTCTAAAATTGATTCTATAAAATTAATTTGATATACTTATTAGTATTAAACAAATTGTTATTCGTATGGAAAATGAAGAAAAGGAAGAAGGATTTTTTCCTAATTTAGAACCCGTTAGTAGAACTACAAAGCGTGGGTTGGGTGCGAAACCCATATTGGAATCCCAAATTAAAGCAGCACAAGAAAAATCACGTTCGGCTTTTGAAGCAGCAAGAACATTAGGTATCTCTTATAACACTTATAAGAAATATGCTAAAATGTATGGTATTTTTGAAGATTTAAAAAATCCATATGGTATTGGTATTGAAAGAGCAAAAGTTATAAAAAACAAAAAATATCATATAGATGATTTAATATCGGGAAAACACTTACATTATCCATTACACAAGTTTAAGAACAAATTATTTGATAGTGGATATGTTCCAAAAGTTTGTGGTAGTTGTGGATTCAGCGAAGAAAGAGTATCGGATGGTAAAATGCCTCTATTAATTGATTTTTTGGATGGAAATCTTAATAATAGAAAATTAGAAAATATTAGAGCATTGTGTTATAATTGTTTCTTCTTATTAGTTGGAGAAAGAAATGCAAAAAATTGGTATAAAGAACACGGAGGACAAATAACTGAAGATGAAGAAAAGAAATTACAGGAGCAAGGTCCCATTCAGGATTAGTTTTGGCGGCGGCGGTACTGATATGCCCGATTATTGTAAATATCATACGGGCGCAGTAATTAATACAACCATTCGATTATTTACGCATACATCTTTACAATTGAGAGATGATACCAAAGTTACATTTAAATGGGTAAATAAGAATGAATACGAAGAGCATGAATTTACCAATGAATTAGATTGTTCTTATGGATTGAAGCTCTTTAAAGCAACTCATAATCATATTTGCAAAAGATTTAATATAGAACCAATAGGATATGACATTGTAAGTAGTCAGGATGTACCTACGGGAAGTGGATTGGGAACATCATCTACACTAATCGTTTCTCTTATAGGAGTTTATATGGAATTGTTTAATTTGCCATTGGGAGAATATGATATAGCTGAAATGGCAATTCAAATCGAAAGAGTCGAATTGGGCGAAAATGGTGGAAAGCAAGACCAATACGCAGCTGCATTTGGTGGATTTAATTATATGGAATTCAAAGGAGATGATGTTATCGTAAATCCACTTCGTATCAAAGATAGTGTACAAGATGAATTAGAAAATAATGTAGTCCTTTATTTTACAAACTTTACAAGAAAGAGTTCCGATGTATTGGAAGAGCAAGTAAAGAAAATGAAAGAACAAAATAAAACATCGACATTATCACTACATGCATTAGTAGAGCAAGCAAAACTGATGAAGGATTGTTTAATCAAAGGAAACATCGATGATTTGGGTGAAATATTGGATTATGGATTTCAGCAAAAGAAAATGTTAGCAAAGGGAATCAGTACACCTGAAATAGAATTATTATATGAAACGGCACTAAATGCTGGAGCAACAGGTGGAAAGATAAGTGGAGCAGGTGGTGGTGGATTTATGTTCTTTTATTGCCCAAATAATACAAAATACAATGTTATCAAATCATTAAATAATTTGAAAATGGGATATCATCAACCATTTACTTGGAATAAATTTGGGTTAAGGACTTGGCAAATTGGATAATTTTTTGTATATTTGTAGAAATATAATAAAAACATGCGACAAATTGTCACTAAAGAAAACAATAGTAAAACGGAAAAACCCAAAAAATTCGAATACATATTCGAAGATGATGAATGTACTTCTATTTGGAAATATGACCTAACAAAATTCCCAAACGGACCGGTATCGGTGGAATATAAATGGAAGGCTCATTATCTAAAAGAAGTAGAACTAAGAAGAAAAAGAGGAAGATAATTTGGTAATTATAAAAAAACTTCCTATATTTGTTTAATTAAAATTTTAAATTATGGCTAAAAAGCAAGAATTGTTCGAACAAATGACTAAATTGTGGGAAACATTTGTAGAAGAACACAACAAAACAACAAAAGTATCTCAAAAGAATGCTCGAACGGCAATTGGTGACTTGAAAAAGTTAGTAACCGATTATAGAGCAGCTTCGGTTGAGGAATCAAAGTAGTAAACCCAATGGGGTACATGAAAGTGTACCCCTTTTTATTTTAACAATTAAACAATTTTTTAACAAAAACAAAACAAGTATGAAAAAAGTGATTTTATCGCTTCTCATTTCAACAATGTCTTTTGTAGGATTTGGACAAGTAACCACATCTGCAATTTCGGGCGTTGTGAAGAATGAGAAAAACGAAGTGTTGGCTGGAGCAACAGTCCAAGCAGTTCACACTCCAACTGGTACGAAGTATTCTACCTCTACCAATAAGTTGGGAGGTTATGTGTTACCTGCTGTGAGAGTGGGAGGACCTTATACAATTCAGGCAACATTTGTTGGTATGAAGAAAGAGGAAGTTACGGATGTTAATGCACAATTAGGTGTTACATCGAATGTAAATTTTTTATTAGTTGATGAGAACAAAACCTTAAAAGAGGTTGTAGTAGTTTCTACTCGAAATAATATCATATCGAGAGAAAGAACCGGAGCATCTCAACAATTCAGTAGAAGAGATTTACAAAACATTCCAATTACGGGAGCAAGAACAATCGATGGTATTACAAAGTACAATCCAAACGGAAACGGAAACTCATTCGGAGCACAAGATTCTCGTTTGAATAACTTTACAATTGATGGTTCTCAATTCAATAATGGATTCGGTTTAGGTTCATCGGCACAAGCGGGTGGTAGAACCGGAGCATCGGCAATTTCTTTAGATGCTATTGAGCAACTTCAGGTTAATATTGCACCTTTTGATATTCGTCAGAGTGGGTTTACTGGCGCAGGTATCAATGCAGTAACAAGAAGTGGTACAAATGAAATCGAAGGTTCAGTATATCAAACACAAAGAGATAATAGTTCTACATATGTAGGTGATAACGCAAGAGGAACAAAAGTAACTGCATCTAAATTTGATGAGAAAGTACAAGGTTTCCGTTTAGG
>JACCDP011232318.1_pt1 | contig 25921 bp, 52 predicted proteins | sample 7445841 | NCBI WGS metagenome assembly JACCDP01 (sample SAMN15323441, study PRJNA562643) | freshwater metagenome | isolation source: river surface water | place: USA:Blue River Watershed | collected 2017-08-17 | reverse complement strand
TGGAAGTCTTTTAAAGCTAGACATGGTTCCCAATTCAAGAAAAATCCTACACCGCGCAGAGCATTTGCTTTACGCAACTGGGCTATTGACCCGCTAAAACTCATTGAAGATGAAGAACAGCGTAGACAGCTAGCTGAAGCTATGGAAAATTATAAACAGAAAGCTTGGGCTAATTATAATAAAAACTCTGCATGAAAAGATCTCATATAGACGAAATACTTGCCAAAGTTACAAAGCAGGCTACAGCACAAACGGCTGTACGTAATGTGCTGCCTGTACGTAAAAAGCAAGAAGTGGAAATTAATTCTGCTGACGATGAGGAAGAGTTTGTTCCTGTTGGTGTTGGTGGATTGCTAGCTGCATCTCAAAAGCTACTGGCAGTAAATAGGGGTTTAGATAAAACCGACGAACGGGATTCATTACTTTTTAAGCGGATACTAACGACGGATAAGCTTTTGTCTGAGCGTATTAAATTGGATGCAGGGCGATTACGCGGAGCAGTTATGCCCCTCATTGCGCGTCATAAAAATTTAAAAGCTATAGGTCCATTTAGCTTTGACGATTATACTGAAAAGTTTCTAATAGGTAATCCTTTGTCCTCCCCGTTGGAAGAGATTAATCCCCTGCATTTACTAGAGCAGGCGAGAAGGACTACACAAATGGGGCCTGGTGGTATCGGTACTGACAATGCTATTACTGAATCGATGCAGTCTATTAACACAGACCAGTTTGGTTTTTTATCTCCCCTTGAAGGTCCGGAGAGTGAAAAGATTGGAATTGACGCTAGACTAGCTTGGGGTTCTAAGATAGGTTCCGATGGTAAACCTTACCAAAAATTTTTAGATAGACGTACGGGTAAATTTAAATGGATGAGTCCTGAAGACCTTGACGGCTTAACAATTAAACTTCCTGATTAATGACAAATAATTCAAAACATCCAGCATTTGGACCTGATTTAGTTTTAAATCATTATAGTGTGCGCCCTAATGATACGCTAAGCGGGATAGCTAATAAGTTTAATTTACCTACAAAGTTTTTAGCAACTGCCAATCAGATTACAGATCCTAATAAACTACAAGTTGGAAAAAAACTTATTGTGGCAATGAAAGCGCCGCAATTGGCTGGGCATTTAGCCAGTGAAGATGCTTATTATAAGTCACTTCAAAACCAAACCGCCCCTGTACAAAACACAGTGCCCCAAGCACCCCAGTTAATATCGGCGGCACAGAGTGCTGTACCACGTGCGCAACCAGTTACCCGGGCTGTTCCTACGTTACGTGGTAATCAAAATGTATATAATACTTTAACTGGTGACGTACCAAGTTTTTTACAACCTGTTTTAGGCATTGTTCGAAACGCTGAATCGAAACTTTGGGGTTATAACAGCATGCAAGGTTCTAATGAAAAACATCCAGTAACTAATAAGTATGTTACGGGTTTAAAAAATTTTCAAACTGAATACAGACAAAAATATAAAAACCGGTCAGGTGCTGCCGGTGCTTATCAGATCATGCCTAACACTCTAAATGAGATCTTAAAAAGATTAAAATTAGATCCTGATAAGACACTGTTTGATGAGCGTACGCAAGATCATATGGCCCATGATTTGTTGAGGCATCGAAAGATCTACGATTACTTACAAGGAAAAATACCTCTTTCTCAAATTAGAATAAACCTAGGTAAAGAATGGGCAGGATTACCGGCAATAGGTTCTCGTTCTTATTATGCTGGAGATAATATTAACAAAGCTAATGTATCGGAAAAAAGTTACCTTGATGCATTAACAAAAGCTAAACAATTATATGATGAATACCAAAGGTCGAATAGACAAAAATAAAAATCGTAATAAAAATCTTTTACGTTTAAGCGCAGCTTTAAGCGCTTTAGGCGCTGGTTCTTATGCATTAGGTCGTGGATTAATTTCACCTCAAATGCAAGAATCTATGAATCGTTTCAAGAACATAGATTTTGAAACACCTGATGCTACTTTAGCTAATTACGCGATCATGGGGTCTGATTTAATGAATCAGGATTTATTATATGGCGCTATTAAGCCTATTGATTTTGTCAGAACATTAAGATCCTATCCTGTGCGAGATACGCTTATTAGATTAGGACTTATGGACAAATCGTTTGAAGAGTTTAAGTTACCCGCATACGAGCACTATTCAAATTACACCATGGGGCCTTTGCATGGTATAGCCAAAGCACTTGATGAGACGCTTTCTGGTGTAAGTCCGCATGGTACGCCTGAAAAAGAAACGCAGTATGCTACAGCTGTAGAAAAAACGAGGGCTGCACTAAATAGTTTCATAAAAGAAAAAACGGGTATTTCTGATTATTTTAATAGAAACTTAAATGAGAATATAGATAAGACATCAAAAGGAATTAGTTATCCTATTCACAATATTACGCGGTACGCGCATTTGCCTACTTTAGATAGGCAAAAACAAACGCAATTAGCTTTGCAACTTCCCGAATGGCTAAAAAACAATAAAAACCTTAAAGATATTAATGAGCTTTTTCTTAAAACCAATCAAAATGCCAAGACCCCGGCTAGAGCATATCGCAATATGTTGATTGAGCCGATAGAGAATATTTCTTCTGCTACTAAGTTATTAGGCGCAGGTTTAGGTTTAGCAGGTATTGGTTTAGGGTCGTATGGACTTTACAGATATTTGAAAAACAAAAAACAAGAAAAATTACAACAAGAAAAAGACAAAGAGCTTGATCAAAATGCTTTGTAAACTTACATTTACTCAATATCATGAAAAACACAGAGTTACTAAATGCTTCGCTGGGTCTTGTTAAACAAGCGGATCTAAATGAAATATTAAAATCAGTAAGCGAGGGATATAATAAGTACGTAAACCCCTATTTACAAAAAGGTCTTGGTTATTTAGGTGAAGGTTATGACAAGTATATTGACCCTTATGTTCAAAGTGGTATTAACACCGCTAGACCTTATCTATACCAAGGGCTTGACTTGCTTAACAAATATAGACCTTTGAATGTGGAAGATTCTTGGAAAGGTGGTTTAGCTGCAGCTGGTGTTGGAGGCTTGCTTGGTTTGCTTAGAAACAAAATGAGAGATGACGAAGCAGAATCAGATAATAGAATGTCTGATGTTTTGACTTATGCTGCTTTGATGGGTTTACCTGTAGCTGCTGCGCCTCTAATCAGTAATAGATTAGGGAAGTTCATGGCAGATAGAACCGCTAAAGATTTGTTAGAAGGTAAGGGTGGTATTGATATGGCACAGAAAAACCCTAGTTTTACATTAAATGATAAGCAGTATGCCGCTTCAGAAGCAATAAGTCCTGGCGGATATGCCGCAGCGCGTAGCGCACCTCCTGTACGTGATCCTAGTGCTCTTGAAAAGTTTTTTGGACAGGAGCCTGGATCGTCTACAAACGACAGAGGAACAGGGATTACTAGAAGTGATGTAGAAAACGCTTATGGCTCTGGAGACTTACAACGACAGACGCAAAGCAACCTACAGGATGCTGGATTAATGAATCTTTTAAAGATGATTCGGACTATTCCAAAGGACACAGCTGCTGACGTGGACTATTTATCAAAATTTAAAAAGGACCAAGACATGGCAACGATGGATCAATAATCATTTGATTCTTGTCTAGATTAAATCAAAGTTAAACATTCGCTGCTTATGCAGAACACAGATAAGTTAAATACAGCTGTAGAGTTAGTAAAGTATGCTAATATTTATGATACTTTATCTAACTATTTACCTGATGCTGTAAAAAATTACAGACCTTTTAATTTTACAGAATCTTTAACGGGTGGTTTAGTTGCAGGTGGTGTAGGTGCTTTGGGAGGAGCTGCTTTAGGTAGTGTTAGAAATATGTTTAGACCTAAAGAAGAAAGAAAGAAACATAATGACGCGCTGTTCTATGGTGCGCTAGGTGGTTTGGGATTAGGATTGCCTCCTCTTGCAGCTCCTTACGTACTGGAACACAAGATGCCATCTCTCATCGACTCATATCAACCCGAAGGAATGATTGAAACGGGCGTAAAGCAAGTAGTTACTCATCCATGGGTTAAGGATACTTTACCATGGGTTAAGGATACTTTCACGGATCTTGTAAAATCAAAAGCGAGCAGGATGACTGTAGCAGATGCGTTAAATAAGCTAAATGAAAGTAATGAAGCAGCGCAACGATTGACCCTTGACTCTTTGCTAAAGTAAATTAAAGATAAATAGCTACCCATTATGAACAATACAGACCCCGCCGCCCTTATTCGTCAAGCCAAGCATGAAGGTTTCATTCGTCATACTCGCAGTATGTATGATGACGCTAAAACCACCGAAAGGTTTAACAAATATGCTGAACTAGACAAGAGAAGAGAAGACAAATTTGTTTCTCTTCGTCAAAACATTCTTGAAGGTCTTAAAGCTTAAGACATTTAAGATGCATTTTAAATCCTCCGTGGTACACTTCAGTACCCGGAGGATTTTATGTCTACTAGTAATAAGCCCAAAAAACGTAAAATTAGGATAGTTGAAGATAAACTAGGGAAGCGTAAAGCTCTAGGATTATGGGAAGCAGTAAACAACAATGCGGCAGTTATTACAATTGATGAGCGGCTTAAAGGCTATCAGCGTTTGCTTATATTAACGCATGAATGTTTGCACGAAGTTTGTCCTGATTGGGCAGAGGAGAAAGTGATGTATGTCAGTGAAGTTTTATCTAGCTTATTGCGGCAATGTGACTATAGACATGTAGATCACACTGGGCACGATAAACCTTCTTATACGATACCAAAGCGCAAGGCTAAGAAACCGGTGGTTAAAACTTATGAGAAAAAAGCAAGCATCAAAATTCGCGTCTCCAATCCAAACTAAGCGATGGTTGAAATGCATTACAGATTGGGCAAAGATTAAAAACAAAACGCAGACTGATGTATGCAACCTAATTGGTTTCTCAAATAGGTCTAGTTTGCATCGATTATCGTCTGGCGCGATAAAGCGAGTGAAAATGGAAGTTATTGAAAGAACGGCAAAAGAAGCTGGACTTGATATCAACTACATTAATGGTCTTTTCGATTTTAAAAGTAAATTCTCAGAAGCTAGAAACATATTCTCTGAATTTAAAGAAACCTATTATGAGCTTTACACAGAGGGTAATTTGTATGCGGCTTCGCAAATTGTAAGAAAAGCAGCGCTGTTTATATTTGAGACTTTATTACCTAAAGATTTGCATATAGCGCTAACCCTCGAGAACAAACATGGGTTGTATGACAAAGCACAAATCCTCTGCTGCCCGGATAATGTTCAATACTTTGTAGTCAATTTACATGGCGGACAAAAATGTGTTCAATTCACTTTAAGTAAAAGAGTGAATGGGTTAGATCTTCCTATAATGGAAGGTGATTTAGATATACATGCTGTCAGCTCTATAAAAAAATATTTTAACGACAACAAGAAAAAATCTATTAAAAGCAAGAATGCGGTTGATAAGTTTGACACGCACGCTAAAAAACTTGTTACAGCTAGTTTAAACAAAATATGAAAGTTACTTCAATCCCAGAAACGGCAGATGATAGAACTCCAGCTAGTGTGTTAGCTGTGAAGGAATTTAAAAATAAATTATTAAGAAATGATGGTTTAGTTAATGCGCGTGATGTGATTGATTCCGAAGTTAAATTACCAGCTATTAAACTAGGCACGTCTCATTTATCAGAAGAAACGGAAATGGAGCTACAAGAGTTTAGTGTAGGCGAGCCTACGACATCCGAGGAAAACCAAATTCGAACTACTTTTAGTTCGCCTATGCAAGCACTATCTGACTATTTAGAAGTTCAGCCTTCAAAAGAAGAAATTAAAATATTGGGGGATTTTGGTAAGCTAAGCTTTAAAGCTGTTAATGTTAGTATTAATGAATTTGGTGTAGCTTTTATTGTACGTAAAGACGCTTTCCAGTTTGAACCTAACATTAACACTAATTTAAAAGTGTTGTACAAAGATACAGAATATGATGTAGTGTATGCAGGAGGGTTTTTTACTTTTGCTAAAATGCCTTTTACATTTGTTTCATTTTTAAGAATAGCTGAATAAATTTATGATTAAAGAAGGTGTAGTAAAAAACAATAAAACGCCATGTCCTGTTACGGGTAAACCTTGCACATGCAAACAGCCTAATGGTGAATGTGAATTAAAATCTGAAAAATCAGCGGCGCTCAAAGAATTGGGTGATATATTAGAGTAACTAACAAAAATAAAAATTTATGGTAAATTATCCAGGCGACGGAGATGGTATGGCAGTATGGACAGGTAAGAATCGAGTTTTTGATGACCCGTTTCTTTTACCAAGTAGTAACTCTATGCCTACAGAGTTACAATCTGCTTTGGATTTCTGTCTTTATTTATACTATTTAAACCCGCTTTATAGGCGTGCTTCAATTCGTGTTATCAGCCATTTTGTAACAGATATTGAATTTGAGGGTAAAACCGGGGATCAGAGAGAGCGGGATGAATTTAAAGATTACCTTATAAACAAACTGGATATTTTAGGGGCTCTGCTGGAAATTGGGCAAGAGTGGAGCTGTTATGGTAATGGATTCCTTCGTTTGCATTTACCTTTTGATCGTGTGCTAGTAGACCACAGAAATGGTGCATACCGAGAATATGCTTTGTCGATGTTTGGTAATGATGTGAAGTACGATTACAAGGCAATGAAATATGATGTGCCTGATCCTTTGACTTTTGATAGACCTAAAGATAAGCGCACAAGAGTTAAGCTTGATTTCATTGATCGCCCAGCCAGAGATAAAGATCGCATTAGACTACGCAAAATCGATCCGAGACAAGTTGTTTTGCAACACTCATTCTTGAGTGGAAAGACGCAGGTGCTTTACAGATTTGAACCTGAGTTTGTTACGTTAATTAGAAATAGCGTGATGTATCAAGTGAATGAAACGCCTATGAGTATGCTAAAGGCGATTGCGATGGAGCAGGACTTCCTTTTCAATGAAGGACAGGTGTTCCATTTCAGAGCCCCCACAATATCGGGCGTATCTAACTTTGGCTGGGGTATGCCAGAGACTATTGCTAACTACAGACATATTCACCAGCTGCAGGTACTTCGTAAGATTGACGAGGCAGTGGGTTTAGACTACATGCTGCCATTCCGTATCTTCAGCCCTGTGTCTTCACAGCAGGCAAATGACCCGATGAACTACGTGTTACTTAGTAGGTGGGGTACTGAAATTAAAGAAGTTATTCGCAGACGTCGTGTTGATCCGTTTGCGATGCATGCGCTACCATTCCCTGTTACTTATCAAGAATTTGGTGCTCAAGGTAAAAGCCTAGCGCCTAAAGAACTTGTGGAATATCACAATACTGTATTGCTAGATGCGATGGGCTACCCGGCAGAATTGTTTAAAGGTTCTATTCAAATTCAACAGGTACCTACTGCTATTCGTTTGTTTGAAAACTCGTTTCACTTCATTCATCAAAATTTTGATAGGATTGTAAAGTGGGTTTCAAAACGTGTCTTAGATTATATCGGTCAGCCAGAGCTTGGTGTTACCTTACAGCAACCTAGAATTGCAGATAATGTTGAGAAACAGAACGCCTATATGCAACTCGCTGCAGGTGCTGAAATTCCGAGATCTATTGCTTATGCGCCATTTGGTATTAAAGACCCTGTGGAAGCTGCTAAACAAAGAGCGCAGGAAGACATTGCTATCAAGAAGGAGCAGATCAAGCTCAACCAGGATTTTGAGCGTGAGCAGACGGTTGGATCTATGGATGCTATTGTTGCGAACTCGCAGCAAAGTAGTGGTAACGGTAGTTCTCCTGCGGGTGATATGTCTGCCGGAGCTGCAGGTTCAATGAATCCTCTTGACATACAGAATCAAGCAGAGCAATTAGCAGGACAGCTTCTGCAAATGCCTGTAGGAGAAAGGCAAAAACAAATGGCTCAAATCAGATCTTCTAATCCTAATCTCCATGCTATGGTGAAACAGAAAATGGAAGAAATGAGATCTCAAGCGGCAAGCGCAGGGGTGCAACAATTATCACAACCACAATAATCGATATGAACTGGGTAGAAGAAATTAACAAGGTAGCACAAGACATTTATCAAAATGCTAAGGATAAAGGATTTTGGGATAAGCCGCGTAATTCTGGCGAGGCTATTGCTTTAATTCATTCTGAGCTTTCGGAGGCTCTTGAGGCTTTGCGTCATGGTAATCCACCAGATGATAAAGTTCCTGAGTTTTCTGGAGTTGAGGCGGAATTAGCTGATGTTATTATTCGCATCTGTGATCTAGCCGCTGGAAATAACTGGAAAGTGTTTGAGGCTATGCAAGCGAAGATGTTATTCAACAAGACCAGAGAAAGACTTCACGGTAAGGAATTCTGATATTAGTTTTTATTTGTAGTAGCGTCCATGCTGTGTTAAATTTGCAGCATGGACGCTTTTTCTAAATTGGCTGCGGCGTATTTAATTATTAAGTACGCCAATGTTGTTTGTGCAGATAACCCTCAAAAAGCTGAGGTTAAAAACTGGGATACCATCAAGGGTATACCCGGAGGTAATCCTAATGCAGATTACAGTAACATTTTAATTCCGAATAGAGAAGGTATGCCGATTGATATTGGTTACAACAATAAGCAGACAATATCAGGTACAGGTTACGGAGCCCTCATCCATGGTAAATATAGAAATGAATAATTCTATTATTATGTTAAAAAAAGCCGAAGGACTTGATTTTGGCAATATTGCAGAAACCGCAAGTAAACTAAAAGGCGCGGTTCCTAGTGGTGCTATACCTGCTGCATCAGGAACTATTCGCACCCAAAGTCCTTTTACGGATACGGAATCAAATATTAATTTAACGCCTATTCAGTGGTTATCGACTTTTGATAAAAACTTCAAGAGTAAGTATCCTGCATTAGCAGCTTTAAATGAAATTAATTCACCAACGGATTACAAGCTTTCGCCTATGTTTTCTTTTGGTTCAACAGTAAATAAAGGATTTAATTCTTTCAAGAATTTTTCTGATCCTTTTTTAAATGCGGGTCCGTTAATTGGAGGACTTTACTCAGTTGCTCCTGGGGCGTTGTTGGGAGCGCTTTCTACTGGGGCTTACAACATGTTCATGGGTAATGATCTAACAGAAAATATGGGGCGTAACACAGCGGTAGGTGCGGGGCTAGGTGGGTTACTTGGTGCTATATCAGGTTACTATAGAACTAATAAAGTTGACCCCATGACTTCAAATAAAATTAAAACTTTGACTCCTTCGCAGATAGATGAAGTAAGAAAGCAGGAACAAGAAAACGTGAGAAAATCTATTTTACCTGAATAAATATGTTTTTAGGATCTCAAGAAAATATTACTTTTAGCGAGGCGCAAGGACGTATCTTTAGAATGATAAACGCTGCGCCTGATTTATCCTTTACAGAAAAAAGTCAACTTACCAGTGGAGTAGCACAGCTAGGGCAATACGACGTAATTAATTTATTACGTTCATTAAGTGGAATTTCTGGAGCAGCAGCAGGAGCGTTGATTGCTAGATATCTATTAAATAAAGGTTTGATAGGTACTGTTTTGGGTGCTATTTTTGGAGGTACTGTAGCTAAATCCATTTTTGGCTCTGGACCTAAAAATGATCTAGGTCAGGCGTCGATGCAGGGCTATGATATAACAGGTAATAAAATTTATTATTAATATGAATTTAGAAAAGTTTAAAGCATTAGGAGTAGCGACCAAAGCAGCGGCTTATGGGTTTACGCCCGGAGATATTGTGTGCTTGGATGCCTACAACACAGCTACCAAAAACATGCATTCTGCTGATTATGGCAAGATGCAAAAAATGGCTTGTTTAACGGCTGCAAAGGTATTTGAACATGCAGGTTTGGTTAATGACCGTTTTTACCATGTGTTTTCTAAACTCGCATCTTATCCTGCTTGGCATGAAGAATTGGATGTTTTCTCTGACTCTGTTTTAGAAGCGTTAGGTTTTTTCAAGAAAGCCGACGAGGCGCTGCAGATGGAAAATCAAAAAGACGATTATGTTAAATCTGCAAATATGTCCGCCTTGAAAAAGCTGTTAGGAATTGGTGCTACAGTTACTCCAGAAGTTGTTAAAGCAATAGCAGCAGCCGGGGTAATGACGGGCGGTCTAGGTGGTGGTCTCGCTTGGCTTTTAAATAGACATACCAATGAAGATGATGTAGAAAATGAGCTGTTAGCTGACAAAATTGATTACTATAATAGCTTGTCCAAAGAAATTAAAAATAGGCTTAAAAGTAAAGTAAACGAGTCGCCAACCCAGATTAAAAAAGAAGTCGAAAATATATTCCAAAATAATATTATATGAGTGATGAAATGTTGATGCAGATGATGGATCCAGGTGCTGGTTTTTCCTTGGCTTCTACGCAAGAAGAAGACAAGAAAGTTACTATCAATGGAGGTCCTGAAGTTACTGCTGATGAGAGTGATGATTCTGTGTCTGAAGAAAAAGATGCGCGAGGTAGAACAGTTTGGTATGACGAGCCTTCCTTTGATGACCAGTACGAGAAGTATCCATCAACAACTAGATTGGTGGGGCCACAGTTAGCTGTGTTCAACATAGCTGATCCTGGGCAACTCGATGCGCTCAACAAACTTTTACTTAAACAGCAGCCAAAAGAATCGCCAAGTGTTGTTCTGATAAATAAAAAAGAAAATTTCTTTCAAGGTACCTGGCTTATGTCAGTTGAGTATTTTAAAATACAGTATAAAAAATTAATTTCTACTAACTAATGAAAAAGCAAGCTTTAAACGAAAAAGATAAGCAAATGATCGTTAACTATCTAAAGGGTGGTTTGCAATTAGGCGGTTCTTTGGCTTTGACGACGTCTCTTTATAAGTATCTTACAGATTTAAAAACAAGAGCAGACAAATACAAAAAAGATGAAGCATCAGATGATGATGTTCTTTATGTTGATTTGCCTGCAGTAGCAAAAGAAGCCGGAGCCACAGAAGAATTTGCAGACACCATGAAATCGCTGCTTGCTCCGGGGTTAGCAACTACTGGAGGTATTGCAGCCACAGCCACTTCTTACTATGCTATAAGAAAATTATTTCAAATGCTCAAAAAGAAAGAGCTACAGCAGGAAATGGATTTAGCGCAACGCTCTTTTGTAAATAGCTTGCATGAAGAAAATGAATTAAACAAGGCAGCTAATACACCTGGAGAAGGTATGTCCGCTACAGATATGCTTCTGGCCTACCCGGTGACTATGTCATTGATAGCTACGTTAGCTTCAGGCGGACTTACTTATCATGCGTTAAATAAAGCTTTTCCTGCTATTAAGTCACCGCAACGACTTGCACCTAAAAAAGTAGTTTTACGTAGGAGACAACTACCTGCGGGTGTAGAAGATTCCGTTGATGATTCTACTAGCGCCTCTAATGCTAAGGAAGCTGCGGAATTAAATGAAGCTTTTGACTCTGGTATGGAGTTGTTAGCGCATACGTTGTGTCTGACTAAGTGTGCCAATTCTGACGTTGTTGATATTGTGGGTGCTGTAGCTTCTGGAAGATGCGATGAATTTTCTGACAACTTATTGACCTATGGTTTGGATCTAGCCATGGATACTATCAAAGGCGCATCGGAGGTTAAGATGTCAGATGAGCAGAGGGCTTTAGCAATTGGGCGCTGTGTGAAAAATGCAGCGATAGCTCCTACTTTCCGTATGCTCGTTGCTGCAGAATACAATGACATGGTACCTAACATGGTGAAGTTTTCTTCAGAAGTTAATGAAGAAATTCGTGATTCGTTGGTTAAAATAGGTGGAGCGTTGGGCGCGAGTTTGCGCAGACATATTTTTGCTAACGGTGATGTAATGAATATTATCAAAGAAGCCCAAACAATTCAAGAACCTGAAGATTTGGATGGGATGGATTTGCCGGAAGATCAAGCGCTAGAGGCTATCATGAAATTGCTGCAAAACAAATTACCTGCAGCGCAGTTGGACGAAGAAAATGTGGATGCTTTAGAATCTGTGGAAAATAGCGATGATGTCTCGGATGAAGATAGCATTTCTTCTGATGAAGAAAAACAAGTTAACGACTTACATCCTACAAAGACTAATAAAACGGCACCTGATAAGATTGATGAATTGGGATCAGACGATGATGCTATTGACAACGCAATGTCTAGTACCATAGTCCCTGCTAAAGCAGTTGCTGCTGAAAATAAATGAGTGTCCCCAGAAACAAAGTATCAGCTGCTAACTTAGTTGCTCTTATAAACAAGAGCGCTAAGGCTGGCAGGTATAAGGTGTCTCCTAAAGAAGCTAGAACATACGAAGGTATTGTTTTTGACTCTAAATGGGAAGCAGAGACATATAAATTATTGTCTACCTTACTACCTAAAGATGTGAAGATACATAGGCAGGTAAACTTCCTTTTACAGGATAAGTTCAAAGCTCCTAATGGTAAAGCAGTGAGGGAGATTAATTACCTAGCCGATTTTGTAATCTCCCGGGAAGAACAATTACAAGATAATGTAATTCCAGATGATGCCTTTGTGATTGATTCCAAAGGACACCTTACTGACATATTTAAAATTAAGAATAAGATGTTTATGTATAAATACAGAGCCCTTATTCATCAGGTTAAATCAGCCAAGGATGTGGCGGCTTTGGTGGACTTGTATAAGGTGCAATAGCGCATACTATTGTGCTATATAAATTTGTATGGCACTAACGGACTATCAAACAACTCGTCGTCATTTTAACCGTGAGGCAGGAATCGCCGCAGCCGAAACCTACCTAATGGAACAGCGTCTACGTAAAGTAGGCGAAAAAAGATTTGTGCAGACGCTGAAACGTGTTTGTGCATATAGTAGGTCTACTCGTAGTGGTCTTGTGATAGGACCATTGGGTAGACCGCTCACAGTGTTCGAGCCTGGGACACTGTAGAAAAACCGATACAAACAAAATTTCCGCTGCATGGGATAGGCTCCATGCAGCGGAACAAACCATTAAAAATATACATATTATGTCAAGAGCAATGCAACTCGATGCGTGGCGTCGGCAAGAACAGAATTTATTTGAAGCGCGCAAAAACGGATTCACGTCTGTGTTTGTGAAAAAGAAAAAACAAAGAGTAGAAGTACCTGTGGAGCAAGCGCAAGCCAAAAACAATAAATGGTTTGATTCTTTAAAGCGGAATGGAAGTTACGGTTGTACTGTTAACAGACTAGTATAGTCGGCTTTAAAAAATTACTCCTCAGAAGATTCTTCTTCTGGGGAGTATACAAAATATTTAAAAGCAGCAGACATTGACATTAATTTACTGTCAACTGCTGCTGCTAGCTTAGATACTTTTTTCATAGTTAACTCAGGGTAATGTAGGTCGCTGTGGCAGTTGTGGCATAAAAGAATGCACTTGTTCATTTCGTCAGTTACTTGACGCATCGAGGTAGCTGCTAAATTGCTACTACTCATACTCATCGTTTTTTCATGGACGTGGTGAAACACGAGCGCCGTTATATTTTTGTTATATCCGCAAATTGTGCATTTACCTCCAGCGCGCGTTACAGCTTTAAACTTATGGAAGACTCGTCTTGACCTTAATGTATCTGATTTGGTCATATGGTAATTTACAGCACTTTGCGAATTAGTACAAGCTTCGGGATGTGTCGTTTGCGTCCTCTAATCTCGAGTGAGATTAGCATGCATTTATTAAATAAGTCCTTGCGCTTAGGTCCAATGTTTGTAAATGCATGGAATCATTTTTGCACCCGTATATTAAGATGTGCTTAATTTTATGTTATCAAATTCCCAATGACAATTAGGACATAAAGGCAGTAGATTGTCTATATGATTTACGACTGATAAACGCGTATCTAAAGGAAATAAAGAAATAGCTGTTTTATGCGCTATCTCAACATGTTTATCATACCCGCAAAACATGCATTTAGTCTGTATACCCGTGAAAGCTTTTCTAGCTTTTCCTCTGATAAAAGCGAATGCGCTTGATTTATGTAAGTGTTTGTATGTGACTTCTTTTATGGTGGGATCGTTTCCATATTTATTTTTACATTTATCACAAACAGCAGGTCTGTGCCTGTGTCCTTTTCTTTGTATTATTTCTTGACAGCGTTTACATCTTGTTGTTTTTAATTGTCGTTTCTTTTTCTTTTTATTGTTGTAAGTAACAGCGCAACTCCTACTGCAAAATGAAGGGTTTGAGGTGTTGTTTAAGCAATTTAAACAATTCATAGATTTGTCGTTGTATCGGAACTGCCTTCTAAGCAGTAGTACCGTAATGGATCAATGCAGGTTCGATTCCTGTCAACGACACCATAATTTGTAATTTTCGAACTCGCAACTTATTGTTTACAATTTAGTTTATCGCAGGTTCGATCCCTGCCGGGTGCGCCAGTTCCTTGACATCATAAAAATTTACGGCCTGTAACTCAATGGTTAGAGTAGGGAACTCATAATTCCTTTGTTGGGGGTTCGAATCCCTCCGGGCCGACCAATTTCCGCGCGTATACACCTTAGTTGTATACAAACCAGTAGTGCCCCTGCGGAATAGGGCTGTACAAGCTACTGGTGAAATGCATCTACCGTGTTCATGCCGACCGACCGAATCGTTAGGACTGTCATATTGGCGGTCGCGTTAATCGGGAAGCGTCAAGAGGGCACTCAATCCGAAGTAGAGGCACTCAGTGCCGAAGCCGGGCTCTTGCGGCGGTAGATGCAACCTCTTTCCCCTATGACAGAACAAACACTAATAAGCGCGCAAGTCGCTATTAAAGATAAAATACGTAGGTTGCAGGGCCGTAAAGCAGACGCAGAAAAATATGCGGCTGACCCTAAAACTTTAGACAAGGAATTCTGGATTAAGCATGCAGAAGACATGCAAAACAGTATTGAGCAGTATGAAGCTGCTTATAAGGAACTCAACAATACTCAAGTCGATGACCGTTAATTCTAAACTGGCTACGCTCTGCGTTTTAGCGAATTTGCCCGTGCTTTTGGCAATCGCATTAATTTCCCGGGAACCATCCCAGAAAGAAATTTTCGACCGTGTTTCAAAATATGCGCTTGCATATGAGAATGCGGGCGATAAAGAAGAATACCTGACTCGCATTTACGACGAAATCAAAAGTATTGATGAGAACAGTCTACCACCTGATCTCCTTACTTTTGTTATCAAAGTGAAAGTGAGCCAATTCGGTAAACTAGATTAGTACAACGGCCCAGTGGTGAAATGGTAGACACAACGGACTTAAAATCCGTTGCTTTAAAAAGCGTGCCGGTTCGAGTCCGGCCTGGGCTACCAACTCGAAATAGCATTCGCGTGCTATTTCTTTACATATTGATTAAACACAAATTTATGAGCGAAAATAATTCAGAGGATACAACAACTAAAATTCCAGAGGTTAATGCAATTTTTGAACAATTGAATGCGGTGGATTTTACCATGGCTCAGTTGTCGTTAGACCTCAAAGATCCTGATAAACGGCAAGAGATTGGTATTCGTCTTGTTGAGGCTATTGAAGACGCCTTTTCTAAAGGTATGGAATTTGACGATATCAAACTAAAAACCAAGTCAGGTAAAGCGACTGTGTCGTTCAAGTTTCCTGTAGCTAACTTAGTTAAAAATATTGTTAAGCAATAACATGCAACAGTTCAAACAACTACCCAGAGATATTGTTGAATCTATTCAAAACTTTCCTGCTTCGTCTTCAAAGAATGCGGCAAGATTGGTTAACTTTTATTTAAAAGATGGAAGTGCTAGAAACGAAGTTTTGGTAGTTGGTAATGAGTATTATTGTATTGATGCAGATAAGCATAAATATTTTGATACAGATGAAATCGTGTTAGTAGAATCATCTGATTAAAAAGTATTTTTTCTCTTGCTTAAAAAGTAAATATCGTTATATAAAATTTCAGATGAAGCATTTGCTGAATCAGAAGAGAAAACCCCACACCCCATAAATGACATGAAAAGAAAAGAACTGCCTGAAATTATCAAAGGACTTGAGCCTCTTGAAGCTAACATCAAACGCGTCCGTACAAAGCCTCGTAAGAGTCTTTGGGATGAGTTTTTTGCTAAGCTTGAGTCGGGTGATGCTTTCGAAATCGACAGCATTGAAGTCAACACAGTTAAGAACCATGCGGAGAAGCACGGCTTCGAGCTTCGTCACAAGAAGTCCGAAGGTGAAAAGGTTCTTGCTCAAGTGCTTGTGCTTGCACCTGCTGCAGCATAAGAAACTAAACCTTTAAGTTTCTTTTAATCTTAAGCCGCTATCTAATAGATAGCGGCTTTTTCTTTATATATCCAATCTTTAACAAACATGAACACACAAGAAATACTTCAAGAAATTAATAGTGCAGCGACAAGCGGTGGTAATCTCCTCATTGAAAAATACATCACTTCCGATGGGGCTATAAAAGACTATGTGGTGCGGCTGTTGCCTGATAATGGTTATAAAAATCTCGTACAGCAAAGTCTGGATATGCTCAATGAAGACGCGAATAAATTTTTGCGTGACTTGAAACCTACAGAGGCGGATACTGGGGAGTGGGTGCAAGCTGTAAGCGAGCAGATCGATAGTTTTGTTAAAACACTAAAACCATCTCCAGATGCCCCGGTAAGAAATTACACGAAAGAGTTAGTCAAGATGGGTGCTGCCTATGTAGACAAACAAGATTTAGATAATAATTCTTTAAACACCATTGTGCTTAAAAACTTGGAAGTCTTATCCAGCGTGAATCACACGCCTGATAAGTTATTCAAAAGCCCAAAGGGTAATATACCAAAGTATAAAGAATTGATTAGAAAAGAATTGCCTATTAGTAAATATCTTGGGCAGCTTAACTTGGCTCCTGAAAAGGTGACAAGTGTCAGAGCCGTACAGCTTTAATTTATATGCTATAGCAATGCCGCCTGTGTTATATAACATTGTAGCCAGGCGGCTATTTAGTTGTTTATGCAATTAAAATATAATGAACATGTCACACTGGCGGAAATATCCGCTGACTGTAAGGATGTCGTACTCCTTGCAGAAAAGATATTATTAGCTATTGATGCGCAAAAGGTTTGTAATGAACTTAAAGCGCGTACAAAAAGTATATTCATTAATTGGGAAAGAACTGCAGACATCAATATTTTACGGCACGCCAAAGACGCCGTAGAAGCTGCAGAGGATTCTCTCGACACCGTAGTATACATTTTCTCTGCCCGGAAAATGGACGAATCCGAAGGAGTTAAAGCTATACGCTCACGCGTTAAACTTTCTGCGGCTCGTCTGGAACGCACTCTTTGGGATATGGCGATCCCAAAGAATGACAAGGCTATTATCAAAGAAATGTTAAATAAAATAGGCGTGCTAATGCAGTTTAGAGAGGATGTACCTGCTCCTTTAAGGGGTGGTAGTTATGAGAAAACAACGACTAGTATTAACGGACTTCTCGCGTTTTCTCATGCCTTTGGATATACGTTTGTCAGGTATGAAAAGGGGCATATGGAAAAGGCCTGGAGCGTGCCTTTGGAAGAACTGCAATTTGCTATTCGCCATTCTAAAGCTGTCGGTATAAACGAAGCATGTCGTCTGTTACAGCCTTGAAAAAAGATCTTGTACGGCTTGTAAGCGGTTGTGTTAAAGCAACCGCGCAAGCACACAATGGATGTATAACACGCGAATTAGCAGGCAGTGCTGCTAAGCGTATAGTAGGTCAACTGATGGCGCAATACGACGTAAAATTAAAAATTAATGAATCCAATAGAATTAAACAACGACAAAAAGGAACACGTAGCAATCCTATTTAACAAGAGTAAAAAGAAATTAGATTTGTTCATGCAGGATGAAACGACTATGGTCATTTTTGATAGCATGGCGGATGCTTATATTAAACTTAAAAGCTTATTCATTGGTAAAGAAAATCCTCCTCCTATTTTCATTATGGACGCTTACCATTTTTTCAGGAAGGCGGACCATTTGATGCACTATGTTATGTATCCAGCCACAGTTAATTCTGGGGATGATGTTGTGTTCAATGCCATGCATAAATTGTCTTTTAAACCGGGAAACGACGGTAACTCTTTGGCGGCTTTACCGTCCATTAGTCACTTAAAAATGAGATTGGATGATCCAAAGACATCTTCGGACACACTTCTTAAAATAGCTAAAATTATAGAAGAAGGAGACGTTGAGATATGCGTTTCGTGTTCAACTCCTTGTATGTTACCGTCCCACACTACATTCAAAAATATTCCAAAAAATTTAGATTCTCATATTTTTCATTGCGTACCTTGTGTTGCTAAAAAGTTAATTTCTTTTATTGAAGTACAAGGCAGCTTAGGAAGAGTCAATATGCTCCCCCAACTAGCGCGGCTCAAAAAAGAGTTGTCGGCTAATTCGAATTTATTAACTGAAACAGTTCAAATTGCGGGCTCCGAGTTTGTTAAGCAGCTGTCTTGTAATACTAAAGCTAAAGTTATACAAAATGTAGATATCACAAAAACCCCTTGGATGAATTAAAATGAATTTTTCAACACCTAAACAATTCTCGCAATTAATGCCGTTAGACAAATCTGTAGCAGATAATAAAAACTCGTTTGCTTTAACAGATGAAGAAATTGCCTATGTAAGGTCATTGGATGGGCAAGTGTACGGAGCAAAAGAAGCACTGGAGTCTGTCTTGGAGGCTGCGCAAAGCAATTATGAAAAGACAATGACGCGGTTAAACTTAGCCAAAGAAAATTTTATTATACACCTGGCCAATAAGCATAAAGTAACGCTTACGAGTAAATCGACTATTCGGCCTTTGGATGGTTTGTTCATTTTAAATTCTTCCGCCCCAACCCCGGACCCTGATGTAACTAGTGAACTTGAGAGTCCGCTTGAAGACATTAAAAATGAAATAAAGAATGCAGGGCTGTCGACAAGTAGTCTTATTGCAACTTCCATGATTAGTATTATAAAAAAATTAGGTTTAACAGATAGTGAAAATTTACTCTTACTATTTAAATACTGTGCGGGAGCAGTGCATGAATTTCCTTCTAACCTGAAAAACGCGCAGGAAACCAGTATTTTTAGGACAGTCAATGCTATTAGCCAGCAGTTGATTATCGAGAGTGGAAATACTGCCCTGATGGGTGTTATGAAAGCAATCAGCAATAAGGATGCCGCTGCTACTTATGCTGCAATCAAAGATTTTTGTTCAGTTCCAACAACTGAAACTGACGAAAACAAAAAATCAGCTTGCGACATTTTGCAAGACGTGCTTAAAGTGCTCGCTGGTTTTTATTTTAAAGTTGTTTAATTAAAGTTTTCTATACGTGCATAGGCGTATAGCGGATAAGTCATCAGAGTTCGTTAGCTAACGCAGGGGGTGGTGCTCCTGCTGGGTATAAGTTGCCGAAGGACAGCTTAGTATCGATGAATCCTTCTCAATAGCTTGTAGACTGTTTTCCAAAACGCAAACACTAGGACGGTAGTGTGGATCTACAACCGTCACTGAATCAATAAATATACACGGTATCCTTCTTATTGATTGTAGTGGAGGCTAATAGAATTATATAATTTAAAAAGCAAAAGAAAATAATTGGCCTCGATTCAATCATATTTTTATAAGACAATGCATGAAATAAGAAAAGATTCACAGGGAACTAAGTGGTACTATACAGATGGTTTATTGCACCGGGAAGATGGCCCTGCTGTTCTATACGCTGACGGTTCAGAGAGTTGGTTTATGAACGGAGTTTTACATCGTACGGGTGGTCCTGCTAGAGATTGGGTGTACGGTAATGAAGAGTGGTACCAACATGGAAAGCCATACCAACCTTCGGCGCATGAGCTTATGGATTGGAAAATGATTAAAAAGCAAAAACAATTGAGTAATGAACGACAAAAAAATAGATGAGAATATTATTACTGCAGCTAGACTAGCAGTTTTAATTTTATTTACTCCGGGCGGTTGGGTTTGTTTAGGTTTTACCGCTTTGTGGGTTTACTTGATGTATATAAATTTTAGTTACTTTGACCTTGTCGTACAGCCTTTGGCTATATGGTTAGGTATTCGTGTAGCTAAATATGGGGCCTGGGGGTTTTTACCATTTGGTAAATGGCTGCATGAAAGGCATTACGCCACGTTTTGTTATTTTAGTGTTTTCACTATTTGGAAATATAAATTATCTTTCTTTATAGAAAACCTTTTTAAGTTAGATTTTCATTACCTAAAAAAAGAAACGGCTAAAGGAGATTCATCGTCTCTTAGAGAAGTAACAACTCCAGTAGCGGTGACCGTGGGGTTAGGTTTTTGGGATTTAATTTTTGTGTTAGATAAGTCACAGTTAAAGAATTAAAATAAATTATGAAAATTATTTTTTTAGATGATAGTGATGTGCGTTGGTCTAAATTTTTGTCAAAAGTACCAGCGGCATATAGAGCAGAAACTGCCACGCAGTGCATAGACATGATTAAAGATAGTCCTGATATACAATGGTTATTTTTAGATCATGATTTGGGTGGCGAAACCTGGGTAGACTCTTCCCGGGAAGATTGTGGTATGGAAGTTGTCCGGTTTCTTTGTGTTAATGACTACACAGCTAAAATTAAAAGTATAGTGGTTCATTCGCACAATGTTTCAGCAGCTAAAGAAATGCATTTAAAGTTAGAAGAAAAGGGTTATAAAGCTAGCTTGCTACCTTTTAACTACTTAATTGAACACTTAAATTATGACAACAACACAAGCGATAAATCTGCTGCTTGAGCAATGGCAGCTTTGTTTAGTTGATCATCACAAAGATAGGGACTGTCACTTTTTTATACAACGTAATTATAGTACACATGCTCCCGGAGTTTGGACAATCATACATAATGGTTATTTAAGTAATGCAGTTGATGAACAGCTTGATAGTTTTGAACAAGCTGAAAAAAGATTGTTTGATTTACTAGTGCATAAAATAAAAGAGCAATGCAGTAGTTACATGAGTATATCAGATGATGAGTATATCTATGCGCCAGTAGAAAAGAAACATTGGTATACAATTCTCAATAAAGTAAAAGAGATAGAAAATTCGGTAAACAATTAATCCCAACAAACAATATGAGTGAAGATGTGTTCGATGACATGCTGGAAGATGAAGCTCCAGAAAAGAGGTATGTAGAAATTCGTAAGGCAGCGCGTGTAGAATCAGTGCATGTGTGTAAGCCTGTGAAGCTGTGCCCTGATGATTTCAGGAGTCACGAGAACAATCCTTATACAGGTGATAGCGATGAGGAGTTCCTTGAGTATATCAAGAACTTCGATTGGTCAGATATTGAAGGTCTTGACTGGGATGCTGAATCCGCTGTGCAAGACTTGTTTGATAGTCCGTCTATGGAAGAGATTTGGAACTCTACCGAAGATGGCGCAGATGAATGGTTTGAATTGGGTAAGACAGATGAATCCTGTGTGAGAGCAGGTGGATTTGATGTCGAGCATAGGACACGTAACTGAATTGTTTAATTAATGAGCAACTCATTAATTAAATTCGAGGATAGGTACAGGTGTTCAGTTTGTAACTGGCTCGGTGTCGATAAAGAAATGTTAAAGGCACCGAGCCCATTTGATGCTGAAGATATATTAAGAGCTTGTCCTGAGTGTAAGCAGTGTACAGAGGGGTTTGACCACCTGTGCAATATTCCAGAGTGTAAAGAAATTGGAGGCTGTGGGTTTCCTACTAAAACCCATGGTTACATGTGGACCTGTTACAAACACTATTTAGAATACCAAAATACTTAAAATGAAAAATTCCAAACTCACTGTATTAGAATTCTTAAAGCTTTTAGTTTCAAATAAGGAAGTCAGACCTACTCTCATATTATTTTTACTTTTGACGCCACCATGGTTATATCTCGTGATAACGCAATTTAAATGGTGGGATATTATCTTACATCCCCTGGCTGCAGTAATTGGGTATAGAATTGCTGCATATGGTTGGTGGGGCCTTATACCCGGAGGTGGAATAATCGATAAAAGGCATTTTCATACAATCCATTTCTGGCCGGTGCTAAAGACATGGAGAACCAGATGGATGTTTCTACGCGAAAATAATTTTAGTGTAGATTTTTATTACGCTAAAAAGGAAATGAATAAAGGCGATCCTACGTCTGTGAGAGAAGTTACAGGTCCTTTTGCTGTGACTATTGGTATTGGGTTTAACAAATATTTATTTGATTTGGAGTGATGTCATGAGTGAAAATATTTACAAAGATTTAACCGATAGAGAATTTCGTTTTAACGATCATGTTGTTGTAGAGATGTTGCTTGGTGTTCCTGATGAAAAGCGTACTGGACGTTTGGTTCAAGTACGCAAAGGCATTGGAGCCCATGGCTCAAATCTTTATTTTGTTCGTTTACGTGATGGATCTTTAATGACATTTGAAAATGTCAGAATACGTGGCGTTGATGACAAAGAGTTTGTAGACGCTTTTTATATTATGAATGGGGCTACACCGCCTGAAGTGCCTGAGCAAGAACCTTATCCTGGAGATACCGAAACTACTACTTATACTATTAAGAATCAGTTTCCAGAAACAGGATTTATAATTGAAAAGCATGAGTGAAGTTCTAAATAAAATGAAAAATTCCAAAAAGAAAGGCAAAGAAATTACATTCCAATCTACCAGATGTAAGCATGATCAAGTATGGGTTCGCTTACCCTCTGGTTACAGAAAGAAAAAGCTACCTGGTTTAAAAGACTGGGTTGCTGCATTGAACAGTGGGAAATACCGCCAGGGTAGTTCTCATTTATGTGTGAAAGACAATGGGCGGTTTAAATATTGCTGCCTTGGAGTTCTCAGTAAAGTTCAGGGGCGTCTATCTGAAGTTGATGAAGATACGAAAGGAGATAAACCATATGCAGGTGGTGTTGCCGCCACTTCCTATTTGCATAGTAGCAATCCTGTGTATTCTATTTTATCGCAGTCAGGTTATTTTCCTGCTGGCGTGGTTGTTAATGTTTTTGACAAAAGAAATGTTGATCCTATCGGTAATCCAAATTTTTATCATTCAGCTGCCTGCAGCCTAGTTGGATTAAATGACGACCTGGGTTTGTCATTCAAAGATATTGCTAAAGTCCTTCAAATTCTATTCAAGCCATGAGTAATCCTACCCCCGTTCCAGACATACAAACCACCCTTGAGAAAGCGTTAATCGATAGCATTGACGGTATTAAAAAGACCGGCACTGAATTGATTGACGCACTGTACCAACAAGCGCCAGAAGTAATTGAGCAACTTTTGCTTTGGCATGGAGTTGAATCATTTATTCTGTTCTTAGTATCGCTAGCGATACTAAGTGTGCCGTTTATTTTTTATAAATTGGCTGCGGCTGCTTATACGAAATTCAACGTCGCAAAAATGAGCGATGAATTTCCTTATTGGATGATTACCATTGCATCTGGAATTGTTTCAACAATAGGCTCTACCACAACGGCCATTGATCTAATGAACCTCAAATGGTTAAAAATCTGGCTTGCGCCAAAAGTTTATCTGCTGGAATACCTCTCTAACTTTGTTAAATAAAAACCAACACACAAATGGACAGCATGAACGAAACACTCGAACCATACGTTAAGAAGCTACTAGATGGCGGTATGAAAACCGCTGAGGATGTTGCCAAGTTTATTGAGGTACAAACTCCTGAGCTTGGTAAAGAGATCATTATGTGGGGTGCAGTCTCAGAGGCTGTGGCTCCTTTGTTTGCCATCGTCGTTTTGCTTACGGCGGTGTTTTTGCACGTCAAATGCAGAAAGATAAAGTGCTATTATGACGCCCCGGCATGTGATCCGCCATTGGTGCTTCTTACTGCGGGTATGGTCGTGTTTGGCAGTCTCCTTTTCTTCCGTCAAATCCTAGATGTGGTTTATCCGTTTGTAGCGCCAAGGCTCTACATCCTGGAGAAGATTTCTTCATTTGTTAAATAATGAACATCTTTCAGAAGACGGTTTACAGGTTGTTCCGGGCTGTTATGAATCCTTATTTCAACAAACATCCCGGAGCAATGATACCTATTATGTTTGGGTTTCAGGATAGCCTGAAAAAGGCAGGATTTACTGATGAAGAGCTGAGTATGTTAAGAGTAGAGTTTGATAAATTAAAATAAAAATATGCAAACAAATAATAGTTTTTTACATGGATGTCTACATACTTTTGGGTGTGTAATTATAGCGCTTTCCTTTGTCGTTGTACTTTACTGGGGAGCGTTGTTGATGAGAGACAAATTTCCCGAGAATAATAAACCAATAGATAATCTGGAGGCTGCTATTCATGCTCTTCCAGATAGTCAGCTGAAGAAAAATTTATATACTGTGCTTGCATCTGAATATGCGGGAGACAGTAATGAACTTACTGAATTGCTTATGGCATATTCACAGATGAAGATAAATGAACTGGAAAACAAAATCTCACGCTAATCAGACACAACATGAAATTAATCTACGCCGTTCTGCTCTCAATTTTTATTGTTGGATGCACAGAGAATGAGGTTGCTAAACAATTTGGCGGCACCATGAAAATCGATCTTCCGCCTAACACGAAATTCGTGAATGCTACGTGGAAGAACGAAGAGCTATGGTATATTTATCGTCCTCGTAAAGTGGGCGAATCGATTGATACTGTTATCATGCAGGAGGATTCCAACTTTGGCATTCTGGAAGGTAAGGTGCAATTTAACGAGCATTGATATGTTCGAAGGATTTCCGGATGGACCACATGAGGAAGATCATGATAATGATCGTCCCATAAGCTGGTGGGAATTGATTTATATGCTAGGAGGCATGGCTATGGTTGCGTATGCAATTTATGGTCTAATCACAAATACAAATTAAATAAACATTCATATGGCTGAGACAGACAAATCCAATGCGGAGTATATAAGTATTTTAGAAGATGCATTAGCAGCAGCTATTGTTTGTTTGTTTAGCACTCACAAAGATGATTGCGTAAACACATTTACATTAGCTGAGCTTGAGCAGGCGCTGAACAGAACCAAGGTTTATCCTGAAAAAACTAGGGTGGAAGATGTATATGCCAAGGCATTGCGTTTTCCCAAGCAGTAATGGAATGGAAAGACAATACAGCTGAACAAACATTGTATGAGCGAGTTAAAAGAGCTAATCGATCCAAAAGACCTAAAGATTGAATCTTATCCAGTTATCTCTCCTGGAGGACAGCATGTAGGTGTTATTAGAACAGGTGTTAAAGTCACTCATGTTCCTACTGGGTTGATTGCAATCTCTGATTGTGAGCGATCACAGATAAAGAATAGAAACCTGGCTATGAGTATGATTAATTTCGCCCTCAACCAGCTGAACTATGATCATTAAACTTATTCTAAAGTATTGCGACAATTGCAATACTAAATTTACTGATAGCTATGAAGATGTTAAAGATCTAGAGCGTGATTCAGCGCAGGCAGGATGGACAAAAAGAGCCGTGCCCAACACTGATGTATGGGACTTATGTCCTGAGTGTTCAAAAAAACCAACAAGCAAACTAAGATAGTATGGCAAAAGAAACCGAAGAACCGGAATTTATTCACTCTTCAGCTACAGTTGATCTGAGAGAAGTGATAAGACATTATGTCAAAGATTATAAAGTTAATGGTAACCCAGTGTTGAGTTATGATTGGGGTATCAACCCCATCACTCACCAAGTTGTATTCACACTCATCTCCAAAAACAATGACATCGGACAAATTCAATCAGATTGTAAAAAATCGCGCGGATGAGCGCGTGAAAGAAAAGATTACTGTATTTGAACGGGAAGTGGCAGCGGCCTTCGCAAAGTTACATCCAAGTCTATCGTCTAATCATTGTAGACGCTGGGCTGGAGGTAAGGCAGGTAAACTTGTTGCTGCTGTATTTAATCATCTACTTGATAGAACAGTAGC
>JACCDP010092868.1_pt1 | contig 25932 bp, 21 predicted proteins | sample 7445841 | NCBI WGS metagenome assembly JACCDP01 (sample SAMN15323441, study PRJNA562643) | freshwater metagenome | isolation source: river surface water | place: USA:Blue River Watershed | collected 2017-08-17 | reverse complement strand
TACATCAATGCGGGCTGCTCCGAGCTCATAGCGACCGGCAAGATCAAGATCAAGCGCGGTACGGTCAAGGACCTGTCGAACAAGACGGTTCATTTTTCCGACGGCACATCGCAAACGTTTGACGCTATCGTCGTTGCGGCCGGCTACAAGAATATGTCCGAGTCGGTTCGTGCGGTTTTTGGAGACAACGTGGCTGATCGTGTAGGGCCGGTATGGGGCTTGGACGACGAAGGCGAAGTGCGCGCGATGTGGCGGCCTACCGGTCAGCCTGGCTTTTGGCTCATGGGCGGCAGTCTTCAGCAATGTCGGCCCTATTCGAAATACCTGGCCCTGCAAATCAAGGCTGCGCAGATCGGACTGAGCGGAGGCCTGCCCCCGAGAGCCTGAAATTAGGGCCACTTAAAATCATGGTTTCGCGCTTTCGAAATCCAAGGGACGCAAGGCATGAGTAGCTTAGGTAAACGTCGCGCTGCCGCTCTTGAGCAGGATGCGGTCGCCTACACCAGGCGCAGACGCGAGATCGTCGATGCCGCTGCGCTGCTGTTCCGGAAAAAGGGCTACGCCTCCACCAGCTTCAAAGACATTGCGGAAGATCTCGGTACCGACCGAGCGACGATCTACTATTACTTTGCCAGCAAGCGCGACTTGCTGTTGGAGGTGGTGCGCGATGTCGTGTCCAGCGTATCAAATGGTGCGCAGGCAATTAGCAGAAGCAAAGATCCGCCGCCGGTCAAACTGCGTAAGGTCATCGAATCCTTGCTCACCTCCTACGCGGAAAACTATCCGCACCAGTTTGTGTACATCCAGGAGGGTATGGCTGTTAACAAAGAGCAGGACTCGCACCTTTTCAAACTAGGCAAGCTCTATGAGCGCAGCGTTGCCGACATTATCCAGGAGGGCATGGCTGATGGCTCATTTCGCAGCGACGAGGACCCCAAGGTAATCATGTATGGCTTGCTCGGCGCCCTCAATTGGACTAACCGGTGGATGAATCCGCGGGGCCGCATGTCGCCGCAGGACATCGCCGCAACTTTTTCGTCGTTGTTTCTCGATGGTCTGCTGCCACGGTCCAAGGCCCCGGTTCGCAAGCCAAAGGCTTGACGGGCGCGCAGACGAGTTTCTTCTGGCGGAGAGGGTGGGATTCGAACCCACGGTGAACTTGCGCCCACGCCTGATTTCGAGTCAGGTACATTCGACCACTCTGCCACCTCTCCTGCTTTGTGTCGAGCTGCGCAGTTTAGCAGAGCGCGCTGGGCCCTGCGCTCAGGGGCGTTTGGGGGCCACCACCGCGGCGTTGCGGGGGGCGACCGTCAGGGTCAGTGAGCCTCCGCCCATCAGGCCACCTTCGCCCAGCTCCACGGTGGCCGTGCGGTCTTGCTTGGTAAAGACCAGCAGACTGGTCTTGCCGCGCACCGATGAAATCAGGGTCCAGCCCTGGGTCGGGTAGGTGTCGATGAAAAAACGAAAGGCAGCCTCAACATCGCGGCCCACATCGGCGACAACGCGCCCCACCCACTGCTCACCAGAGCCGATGATCAGCGAGCTTTCGGGCTTGAAGGTGGCTCCCGGAGGCAGGGCCGACTGACCGACCGCCTCGGTGGGCGACTGCGTCTTGTCACCGGCCGCGCCGCCGCTGTTTTGCAAGGGCGTGGCCGCACAACCGGCCAGCACCAAAACGCAGAGCAAAGTCGGAAGCAGTTTCTTCATGGCGGGACCTTTCATGCAATGTCGGGCCATCAGCTCAATTGCTGCAGCCCACCCATGTAGGGTTGCAGCACCTCGGGAATGAGCACGGAGCCGTCGGCCTGCTGATAGTTTTCAAGGACGGCAACCAGCGTACGCCCCACCGCCAGGCCCGAGCCGTTGAGGGTGTGCACCAGCTCGTTCTTGCCTTGCGCATTCTTAAAGCGCGCCTGCATGCGCCGGGCCTGGAAGGCTTCGCAATTGGACACCGAGCTGATCTCGCGGTAGGTGTTCTGCGCGGGCAGCCACACCTCCAGGTCGTGGGTGCGGGCAGCCCCAAAGCCCATATCACCGGTGCACAAGGCCATCACACGGTAGGGCAAGCCGAGCTTTTGCAAGATGGCCTCGGCGTGGCCGGTCATCTCGTCCAGGGCCTGCTCACTCTGGTCCGGATGCACGATCTGCACCATTTCGACCTTGTCAAACTGGTGCTGACGAATCATGCCGCGGGTGTCGCGGCCGTGGCTGCCCGCCTCAGACCTGAAGCACGGCGTGTGCGCGGTCAGCTTGATGGGCAGATCGGCTTCTGCCAGCACGGTGTCGCGCACAAAGTTGGTCAGCGGCACCTCGGAGGTAGGAATCAGGTACAGCGCTGAATCGGCTGCGGCTGCCTCGCCCTCTTGACCGCCCTTCTTGGCCGCGAAAAGATCGGCCTCAAACTTGGGCAGCTGACCCGTACCGCGCAAGGTTTCGGCATTGACCACGTAAGGGGTGTAGCACTCGGTGTAGCCATGCTCCTGGGTCTGCACATCCAACATGAACTGCGCCAGGGCGCGGTGCAGGCGAGCCATGCCGCCTTTCATGACGGTAAAGCGTGCGCCCGAGAGCTTGACACCGGTCTCAAAGTCCAGGCCCAGCTTCTCGCCAAGATCCACATGATCCTTCACTGCAAAGTCAAAGCGGCGCGGCGTGCCCCAGGTTCGCAGGACCACATTGGCATGCTCGTCAGGGCCCACCGGCACGCTGGCCTGCGGCAGGTTGGGCACGGCCAGCAGCAGGCTTTGCATGTCCTGCTGGATCTGGTCGAGCCGCAGGGCCGATGCGTCCAACTCCCCCTTGAGGGCCGACACCTCGGCCATGGCGGCATTGGCTTCGTCGTGCTGCCCTTTGCCCTTGAGAACGCCAATCTGCTTGCTCAGGGTGTTGCGCCGGGCCTGCAACTCCTCGGTGCGGGTCTGGATGGTCTTGCGCTCAGACTCTAGCGCCCGAAAGGCCGCCACATCCAGAAAGGGTTGAGGGTTCTTGCGCTTAAGAAGCGAGGCGACCACGCCATCGAGGTCTTTGCGCAGCAGGGAAATATCGAGCATGAACAGATTTTATGCAGGAGGGCGCGCGCGCCTCAAAGCGCTCTGGAGCGGCCCAAGGGCCCGAGGCTGCGGGTGGTGGATGCGTAACCGGTCTGCGATCACGAAAGACCCTCAAGCTTGAGGCCTTTGGGCAGCGGAAACTTGGTGGTCTCGACAATGCCGTCCATCTTGCGAACCGAAACGGCCCCCAGCGCCCGCACTCGGTCGATCACCTGTTGCACCAGGATCTCGGGGGCCGAGGCGCCGGCCGTCAGGCCCACGCGCGACTTGCCAACCAGCCACTGGGGCTGCAGCTCATCCGGCGAGTCGACCATGAAGGCCTCCACGCCGAGCTTGCGGGCCAATTCGGCCAGGCGGTTGCTGTTGGAACTGGTGGGGCTGCCCACCACAATGACCACGTCGACCTGCGGCGACAGCATCTTGATGGCGTCTTGCCGATTCTGCGTGGCGTAGCAGATGTCCTGCTTCTTGGGCTCGCGCACATTCGGAAAACGTTGCTTGACGGCAGCGGCGATCTCGGCGGCGTCGTCCACGCTCAGGGTGGTCTGCGTGACCACCGCAATTTTTTCGGTCTGCCGCAGATGGACTCGCGCGACGTCGGCCACATCTTCCACCAGATGAATGCCTTCATCGAGCTGACCCATGGTGCCTTCGACCTCGGGGTGGCCCTTGTGCCCGATCATGATGAACTCGTAGCCTTCGCGCGCCAGCTTGGCCACCTCTACAGGGACCTTGGTCACCAGCGGGCAGGTAGCATCGAAGACTTCAAAGCCGCGCTGGCGGGCCTCGACCTGCACGGCCTTGCTCACCCCGTGCGCACTAAACACCAGCGTGGCACCGGCGGGCACTTCGGCCAGGTCTTCCACGAAGATCGCGCCCTTGGCCCGCAAGTCATTGACCACATAGGTGTTGTGCACGATCTCATGGCGCACGTAAATCGGGGCGCCGAACTTAAGCAAAGCCCGCTCCACGATTTCAATAGCCCGGTCGACACCGGCGCAAAAGCCACGCGGCTCGGCCAACAGGACTTCGCGCGAGGGCGATGAAGTTTCCGCAGTCATAGCACTCCAATCACCTGAACCTCAAAAACCACAGCCTGCCCTGCCAGGGGGTGGTTGAAATCGAGTTGTACCGCCCCGTCGGGCCCGACCTGCATGACCGTACCGGCGTAGTTGCCCAGGCCATCAGGGGTGGGAAACTGGACCACATCGCCAACCCCATATTGTTCCTGCGGATCACCCAGTTCATCAAGCAGCTTGCGCGCCACCCACTGCACCAGATCTGGGTTGCGCGGGCCAAAGGCTTCGCCTGGCTGCAGTTCGAAACGGGCCCGGTCGCCCTCGCTCAGCCCGATCAGTTGCGACTCGAGGGCGGGCGAGAGTTCTCCGGCGCCCAAACTGAGCGTGGCCGGCTTGCCCTCAAAGGTGTTAATCAGCTCCACCGCCCCACCGGCGAGTCCGGCCAGACGGTAGTGCAAGGTCAGAAAGGAGTCGGCCTGGACCGAGGGCATGAAAAAGCCTCTAGAAAGGGGTGGGGCCGTCGTCGGCTGGGTTGGGGCTCGATTGTAGGCAGGCTCGCTGGCGAATCTGCTGTGTGAAACATTGTCTGGCTGCCCCAAGGGGCTGGCAGTTGCGACCCTGCGCGCAGTATTCTGCGCATGTGACCCTCAAAGCACTGCCCGCCGACTGCAGACCGCGCGAGAAGTTGCTGGCCCGCGGCGCCGGCGCACTGAGCGACGCGGAGTTGCTGGCCCTGCTGCTGCGCAGCGGTCTGCCGGGCAAGAACGTGCTGACCTTGGCCCAGGAACTCATTGAGCGCTTCGACGGCTTGGCGGGCCTGCTGCGGGCCCGGCTGGACGAACTGCGGGCCATCAAGGGCTTGGGGCCGGCCAAACGGGCCGAGCTGGCGGCGGTGCTCGAACTGGCGCGCCGCGCGCTGTCCGAGCCACTGCGAGAGCGGCCCCTGTTCGACAGCCCCCAAGCGGTGCGGCAATTTCTGCAGCTGCAGATCGGCGCCCGGCCCCACGAGGTGTTTGCGGTGCTGTTTCTTGACAGCCAGCACCGTCTGATCGTGCTCGAAGAGATGTTTCGCGGCACGCTGTCGCAGACCAGCGTCTACCCGCGCGAGGTGGTGTCACGGGCCCTGACCCTGGGCGCCGCAGCGGTGGTCTTGGCGCACAACCACCCCAGCGGCTCGCCGCAGCCCTCGCGCGCCGATGCCACGCTGACACAAAGCCTCAAGAGCGCCCTGGCCCTGGTGGATGTGCGCGTGCTGGACCACTTCGTGGTGACCGCGACGCAGGCCCTGTCCATGGCCGAGCAAGGCTTGCTGTAAGCGGCCCTGCAGAAAGAGCCACCGCAGGCTGAACGCCCCCTCTCCCGGCAAGCCCCCGACCAGCGGCGCCGGTTCGTCCTGTCGTACAGTGTCCGCATGCACAAGGCGTCCCTCAAAAGCCTGCGCGACCTCAAGACCATGAGCGAGCAGCTCAGGAAGCAGGCTGCGCTGGAGGCCGAGCGCCAGGCCGAGCGCGCCCGAATCGAACGGGAACAACAGGCCGAGCGCGACCTGTTCGCGCGCGCCGTGGGGCCGGTGCGACCGCTGCCTGACACGCAGCGTCAGCGCCGGGCGGTCACGCCCAGCCGTCCGCCCCCCGTCGCGGTGCAACATCAGCGCGACGAGCAGGCGGTGATGCGCGAGGCGCTGTCCGATGAATTCGATGTCGAAACCCTGCTCGACACCGACGAGGCGCTGAGCTATCGCCGCGAGGGTCTCGGGCCCGATGTGGTGCGCAAGCTGCGCCGCGGTGGCTGGCGCCTGCAAGGGCAGATCGACCTGCATGGACTGCGGCAGGACGAGGCGCGAGAGGCGCTGGCCGAGTTTCTGCGCCAATCGCACAAGCAAGGCTTGCGCTGTGTGCGGGTGGTGCACGGCAAGGGTCTGGGCTCACCGGGCAAAACACCGGTGCTTAAATTGCGTGTGCAGCGCTGGCTGGTGCAGAAAAAAGAAGTGCTGGCCTTTGTGCAGGCCCGGCCGGCCGAGGGCGGAGCCGGGGCCCTGGTGGTTCTGCTGGCCCCGGCACGGCCGCCGTCTTAGACCCAGCCAAACCCGTCAAGCGCCGATCAACGGCATCCGGGGGCATCGCCAGGGTGTCCTAAAGCGGATTGGCCCGGTTGCGCATCCAGTCGGCGGTCTGAAAAAAAGAGCCATTGAGCTGGCGGCGCAGCCGAGCATCAATCCCCAGCTCGCGCATGGCCTGGTCCATGCACGCCAGCCATTGGTCGCGCTCGGCCACCCCAATCGAAAACGGCATGTGCCGCATGCGCAGGCGCGGGTGGCCAAACTGCTCAACGTAATGTTGTGGCCCACCCATCCAGCCACACAAAAACCAGAACAGGCGGTCGCGGGCCTGGGACAACTCGGGGCCATGTACGCCTCGCAGCACCGCGTAGTCGGGCTCAAGGTCCATCAGGTCATAGAAACGATCCACCAGGGCGCGGATCACCGATTCGCCGCCGATGCGGTCAAAGGGGCTGGCCTCGGCGCTGGTCTGCTCGGGGTCGGTCTGCATGACGCCATTGTGGCCGGCCCGCAGCGGCAGGCCGATTGACCTTACTGCGCGCGGCGCAGGGTCTCGACCACGGGAGTGGTCAGCACCGAACGCAGCCCCCACCAGCCGGCCGCCAGCGCCAGCGCGGCGCCACTGGCGCTGCCAGCGAGCAGCACCAGGGGCGATGCGGTCCATTCGAAATCAAACACAAAGTGGGCCAAGGCCAACCCGACCCCAGAGGCCACCGCCGAAGCCAAGGCCCCAGCCAGCAAGCCCACGCCGGCCAGCTCGGCGCGCTGCACCTGACGCAGCAAACCGGCGCGGCCGCCCAGGGCCATCATGATGGCAAATTCACGGGTGCGTTCCTCGCGGGTGGCGGTGACCGCCGCAAAAAGCACCACCAAACCCGCTGCCAAGGTGAATCCGAACAAGAATTCAACCGCGCGAATCACTTGGCCGAGCACCCGCTGCACCTGGGTGATGGCCGCTGTCATGTCGACGTTGGTCACGTTGGGAAAGCGCCGCACCAACTGGTTGTCAAAGCTGGGGCTGCGGCCGCCGCCGGACTGCAGCACAGGCTCGGGGGCCCGAAAGGCCGAGATGTAAGTCAGGGGCACATCCTGCATCTGTGCCACCGGGAAGATGACGAAAAAATTCACCCGCATCGACCCCCAGTCCACCTTGCGCAGGCTGGTGATGCGGGCGCTGACCGTCTGACCGGCGATGTCAAAGCCCAGGCGGTCGCCCATCTTCAAGCCCAGGGTGCGCGCCAGCCCGTCCTCCACGCTCAGGCCGCCGCGTTCATCGGTCGTCCACTGGCCGGCCACCACCTGGTTATGACGGGGCAAGTCGGCGCTGTGCGACAGGTTGAATTCGCGTTCCACCAAGCGCTGCGCGCGGTCATCGGCATAGTCTTGCGGCGAGACGGGCCGGTCATTGACAGTGATCAGCCGGCCACGGATCATGGGGTACCAGTCAAAGCGCTGCACCCCGGCATCGCGCAACACCTGCTGAAAATTGGGGCCCTGCTCGGGCTGCACATTGATCACAAAACGATTGGGGGCATCGGGCGGTGTGGCCTGTTGCCAGCTGCGGATGAGGTCGGTGCGCAGCAACACCAACAACACCAGTGCCAGCAAGCCAACTGCCAGCGCACTCACCTGGACCACTGCATAGGCAGGGCGAGCGGCCACCTGACGGGTGGCCAGCACCAGCCAGCGCGGCGCCGTGGCCTCGCGCACGCTGGTACGCAGCAACCAGACCGCCAGAGCGCTCATCAGCGCAAAAAACAGCACGGCCCCGGCGAAACCACCGACCGCAATCAAGCCGAGCTTGAGGTCGCTGCTGACGGTCAGCAGCAGGGCCGCAAAACCAGCCACCCCAAGCAGAAGGACCGCCACCGACACCGGCCGCAACTGGCCCACCTCACGGCGGATCACGCGCAGCGGCGGCACCTGGGCCAGCTGCAACACCGGCGGCAGACCAAAGGCCAGCATCAAGGTCAGGCCCATGCCCAAGCCCAGCAGGGCAGGCGTCAAGCCCGGCGCGGGCAGCTGCGATTCGACCAGCCCAGAGAGCAGCATCACAAAGACATGATGCACCGCGTAGCCCAGCACAAGCCCCACTACGCTGGCCAAGAGTCCGACCAAAAAAAACTCAAAGGCGTAGGCCAGCGCCATGCTGCGCTGACTCTGGCCCAGCACGCGCAACATGGCACAGCTGTCGAGGTGGCTGGCCGCAAAGCCACGCGCCACGATGGCCACAGCCACTGCGCTGAGCAAGGCGGCCAGCAGGGCCACCAGACTCAAGAACTTGCCGGCGCGGTCCAGCGTCTGCCGCATTTCCGGACGGCCGCTGTCTAGCGACTCCAGCCGAATGCCGCGCAAGCCCTGGCGGTCGATTTGGGTCTGGGCCCAGGCCTGGAACTGCCGCACCTGGGCGTCGGTGCCGGCCACCGCCAGCCGGTAGTTGGTGCGGCTGGCGGGCTGGATCAGGGCCGTAGCCGCCACGTCGGCCTGGTTGATCATCACGCGCGGCGAAAAGCTCATAAAGCCCGCGCCCCGATCGGGCTCCTGGATGATGAGCTTGTCCACCCGCAGGCTGGCCTCGCCCAGCAGCAGGGTCTGCCCGATCTCAAGACCCAGAGCGTCCAGCAAAGACGGCTCCACCCACACCTGTCCGGGGGCCGGCACCGCGCGGGTGATCTGCTCGGGCTGGCCGGGGGCGTCTGCAATGCGCAGCAAGCCCCGCAGCGGGTAGCCCGGCTCGACCGCCTTGAAGGCCACCAGGCGGCTGTCGCCGCCCTGTTCATCGCGGGTGCGGGCCATGGTGGGAAAGCTCACCGACCGCGTCAGGCTCAGCCCAAGCTCGCGGGCCTTGTCAATGAAGGCCGCAGGCGTAGGGCGATCGCTGCTGAGCACCGCATCACCACCCAGCAATTGCCGGGCATCGCGCTCCAGACCAGCCTGCAAGCGGTTGGCGAAAAATCCCACTGCAGTAAGGGCCGCGACGGCCAGCGCAATGGCCACCACCAGCAAGCGCAGTTCACCGGCGCGCCAGTCGCGCCAAGCGTTGTTGAGCCCCAATCGCCAAAAACTCATTTGCATGAACGAACCATAGCGCAAAGCCGGGAACCCACGCCGAATGCGGGTCATGACCGCATGCTGCCGCCCTCAACCCGCCGAGCAGCTTCAATCAGTCGGGCAACAACCGTTGCGCGTGGCTAAAGCACAGATAGCGCCGGTTGAGCGCACGGCCGATAGCGCACAGGCCGACGGCTTGCGCCACCTGATGGCCCATCTGCGTGATGCCGCTGCGCGAAATGACAAAGGGAACGCCCATCTGGGCCGCCTTGATCACCATCTCGCTGGTCAGGCGGCCGGTGGTATAGAGCGCCAACGGACCTTGCAGCTGCGTGCCGGGTAACCACGACCAGCCGGCGATGGTGTCGACTGCGTTGTGGCGGCCCACATCCTCAATGAACAGCAGCAGCTCGGGCTGCGCTTGGGCCAGACTGAACAGGGCGCAGGCGTGAACCGAGCCCGCTGATTTGTAGGTGCTTTCGGTCTGCCGAATGGTGTCCACCAGGGCAAAAAGCTGGCTGCGCGCCAGGGTGGCCTGCGGCGGCAATTGCAGCGCTGCCACCTGCTCCATCAAACGGCCAAACATGCTGCCCTGACCGCAGCCGGTGGTGACCACCCGGTGTGCCGTGCGCGAGTCAAGCGCTGCGATACCGCGCCGGGTCTTCACCGCCGCGGCGCCGACCTCCCAGTCCACGGTGATCGATTCAAGGTCCTGCACAGCATCAATCAGGCCCTGGTTGCGCAGGTAACCCAACACCAGCCACTCGGGCCGGGCACCCAGGGTCATCAGGGTGACCAGCTCGCGCTTGTCCACATAAACCGTCAGCGCCCGCTCGACCGGGATGGCCAGGCTGCGGGGTTCGCCGTTTTCATCGTGGGCGGTGATCGGGCAGGTCAGCGGCAACCGTGCTTGGGTCAGGCTCAGGCCTGCGGGCGTCAAGGCGGCAACGCTCAAGACACCCGCTCCTGGCGCACGGCATCGTCATAACCGCGCTGCGGCGGCAGCTGGCCACCGGCACGCAACTGCACCGCGCAGAACTTGAATTCGGGAATCTTGCCGAAGGGATCGATGGCTCCGTTGGTCAGCAGGTTGGCCGCAGCTTCGTGGTAGGCGAAGGGCATGAACACCGCGCCGGCTGGGGTGCCCTCGTCCAGCCGGGCCTGCACCACCACCTCGCCACGCCGCGATGCGATGGTGATCGCGTCGCCCTCGCGAACCCCAAGCGCCTGCAGATCGGCGCGACACAAACTGGCGGTGGCCACCGGCTCGATGGCATCGAGCACCGTCGCACGCCGGGTCATGCTGCCGGTGTGCCAGTGCTCAAGCTGCCGCCCGGTGATGAGCACGAAGGGGTACTGCGCATCGGGCAGCTCGTCGGCCGGCACCAGATCAGCCGGCACCAGATGCACCCGGCCATCGGGCGTGTCAAAGTGATCGGTGAACACAATGGCCTGGCCCGGATCCTCTGGGTCATGGCAGGGATACGTGACACTCGACTGGCTCTGCAGACGCTCCCAGCTGATGCCCCCGATCGAGGCATGCATGGCTTGGCGCATTTCCTCGTAAACCTGGGCCACGCCATGGTGCTCGCCGCTGTAATCCCAGACCAGCCCCAGGCCGCGGGCCATCTGCTGGATGATCCACAAATCAGCGCGGGCCTCACCGGGCGCCGGGACGGCCGGCCGACCCAGTTGCACCATGCGGTCGGTGTTGGTGACCGTGCCCATCTTCTCGGGCCAGGCGGTGGCGGGCAGCACCACATCGGCCAGCCAGGCGGTCTCGGTCATGAAGATGTCCTGCACCACCAGATGCTGCAGGCGGGCCAGCGCAGCGCGGGCATGGTGCAGGTCAGGGTCGCTCATGGCCGGGTTCTCGCCCATGATGTAGAGACCGCGCACCCGGTGCGGGTCGCTGTCATCAGCCAGCGCCTTGTCCATGATCTCGGTGACGGTGTAGCCGGGCGCACGATCCAGGGGTGTGGCCCAGAACTTCTCGAACCAGTTGTGCGCCGCCTCGTCGCTGACGCGCTGGTAGTTGGGGAACATCATGGGAATCAGCCCGGCATCGCTGGCCCCCTGCACGTTGTTTTGGCCGCGCAGCGGATGCAAACCCGACCCGGGCTTGCCGATCTGTCCGGTGATGGTGGACAGCGCAATCAGGCAACGCACGTTGTCCGTGCCATGCACATGCTGGCTCACGCCCATGCCCCAAAGAATCATGGCGCCCCGCGCCTTGGCGAAGGCGCGGGCTACTTCACGCAGCGTTGCAGCTGCAATGCCGCAGATCGGGGCCATGGCCTCCGGGCTGTAGGGCTTGACCCGCTCGCACAGCGCCTCAAACTGGCTGACACGCCGGGCCACAAAATCGTGGTCGACCAGGTCTTCCTCGATGATGGTGTGGATCATGGCGTTGAGCATGGCCACATCGGTGTCGGGCTTAAAGCTCAGCGTGCGCCAGGCGTGCCGTCCGATGTCGGTGATGCGTGGATCGGCCAGGACCAGCTTTTTACCGGCCTGCGCCGCGTTCTTGATCCAGGTGGCCGCCACCGGATGGTTGGCCGTTGGGTTGGCGCCAATGAGAAAGATCAGCTCGGCCTGCGCGACGTCAGCCACCTGATTGCTCACGGCTCCAGAGCCCACGCCTTCGAGCAGCGCCGCCACGCTGGAGGCGTGACACAGGCGCGTGCAGTGGTCCACGTTGTTGCTGCCAAAACCGGTGCGAACCAGCTTTTGAAACAAATAGGCCTCTTCATTGCTGCCCTTGGCCGAACCAAAGCCGGCCAGCGATTTCGGGCCATGAGCCTGCTTGAGCGCCAGCAGGCCACCGGCCGCCAGGGCCAGGGCTTCTTCCCAGCTGGCTTCGCGGAACACCTGCGCCCAATGCCCCCCGCGGTTGAGGGCCTCGATCTGCGCGGGGTCCTTGGGCACACCTTCGCGGCGGATGAGTGGCTTGGTCAGGCGCTGCGGGCTGTGCGCATAGTCGAAACCGAACCGCCCCTTGACGCACAGCCGGCCCTGGTTGGCCGGCCCATTGCGGCCGACCACACTGACGATGCGCTCATCACGCACCTGGTAGGTCAGCAGGCAGCCCACGCCGCAGAAGGGGCAGACCGAATCAATTTGCCGGTCGACTTTCTGCGAACCCACCTGCGCTGCCGGACTCAAGGCCCCGGTGGGACAGGCCTGCCCACACTCGCCACAGGCCACACAAGAACTCTGGCCCATGTCATCGCCCAGGTCGAACACGATGCGGCTGTGTGAGCCACGCCCGGCATAGCCGATCACATCGTTCACCTGGGCCTCCCGGCAGGCGCGCACGCAACGGGTGCACTGGATGCAGGCGTCCAGATGGACCGCCATGGCCGGATGCGACAGATCGGCGGCAGGTTGTTCGCGCTGCAGGGCGGCCAGGGACGGACGCACCTGCACCTTTAGACGCGCGGCCCAGGCGCTGAGCTCGCCATGCGGACCAGGCTCCTGCCCCAAATCGGTCGAGTCGAGCGGTGCCGAGATCAGGGGCTTGTCACCATCATTCCATTTGTAGCCCTGCGCCGGCAGGTCGGCCAGCAGCATCTCCAGCACCATGGCCTGGCTCTTGCGCGCCCGTTCGCTGGCCGACTGCACCTTCATGCCGGGGGTGACCGCGCGACAACAACTGGGCGCGAGCACGCGTTCACCGGCAATCTCGACCACGCAGGCGCGGCAATTGCCGTCGGGCCTGAGGTCTTGGGAAAAGCACAGGTGCGGAATGTCGACCCCGGCGCGATGGGCCGCGCTGAGGATCGTCTCGCCCTCACGGGCTTGGAGGGTCCGGCCATCGAGCTCGAACTCGATGCCCGGCGCCAAGTGATCGGCTGGCGTCCGCGCGTTCATGTCGGGCCTCCCAGTTCATGCGAAAAATGGGTGAGCACGCTGCGCAGGGGGTTGGGCGCAGCCTGGCCGAGGCCGCAGATGGACGCATCGGCCATGACCTGCGCCAGGTCCTGCAGGGTGCTCACATCCCATACAGGGGCCGCCATCAGGCTGGCCGCTTTGGTCGTACCCACCCGGCAGGGCGTGCACTGACCGCAACTCTCGTGCGCAAAAAAACGCATGGTGTTCAAGGCAGCGTCACGGGCGCGATCGTGCTGGCTGAGCACCACGATGGCCGCTGAGCCGATAAAACATCCGTGGGGCTGCAGGGTGTCAAAGTCCAGGGGAATGTCGGCCATCGAGGCCGGCAGGATGCCCCCGGATGCGCCGCCGGGCAAATAGGCATACAGCGCATGCCCCTCGGCCATGCCGCCGCAGTGCTGGTCCACCAGCTCGCGCAGGGTGATGCCGGCCGGCGCCAGCTTGACCCCTGGCTGGCGCACACGCCCACTCACGCTGAACGAGCGCAATCCCTTGCGACCGTTGGCTCCAAAGCCACTGAACCAGGCCGCGCCACGCTCGACGATCTCACGCACCCAGTGCAAGGTCTCGAGGTTATGCGCCAGCGTGGGCCGCCCGAACAAGCCGACTCCGGCGATGTAGGGCGGGCGCAGGCGCGGCTCACCGCGCTTGCCCTCGATGCTCTCGATCATGGCTGACTCTTCACCGCAGATGTAAGCGCCGGCACCGCGGCGCAAGTGAATGTGCGGCAGAGGGCAAGGCGGATGGGCCTTGAGCCGGGCGATCTCATCGGCCAGCATCTGCCGGGCCTCGTGGTATTCGTCACGCAGGTAGATGTAGCAGGCCTCAATACCCACCACCTGCGCCGCCACCAGCATGCCCTCCAAAAAGCGGTGCGGGTCACGCTCGAGGTAGGTGCGGTCCTTGAAGGTGCCCGGCTCTCCCTCGTCGATATTGACGGCCAGCAGGCGGGGGCCCGGCTGCGCTCGCACGATGCGCCACTTGCGCCCGGCCGGAAAGCCTGCGCCGCCCAGGCCGCGCAGCCCCGCGTCTTCCAGGGTCTGCATCACGGCTTCGGGATCGGCCTGGCCAGTGGCCAGGCGGCGCACCAGCTCATAACCGCCCGCAGCCCGGTAGGCGTCATAGCCCGTGTGTGCGCTTTCGGCGGGCCGCTCCAGAACCTCGGACTTGCAGGCCTGCACCAGAGCCTGCATGCTGGCCTGGGGCACGGCCCGCTGGCCCACCTGGGCCGCCGGCGCCTGCTCGCAACGCCCGATGCAGGGTGCAGCCAGCACTTTCACGTCCGGTGATAGCTGCTCGGGCAAGCGCGCGAGCAGATCGCGCGCGCCTGCCATTTCGCAGGACAGCCCGTCGCAAATGCGCACTGTCAGCCGGGGGGCCTGCTCACCGTCGGGCAGGATCTCAAAGTGATGGTAGAAGCTGGCGACCTCGTAAACCTCGGCCATCGACAGCCGCATCTCGCGGGCCAGGGCCACCAGATGCCGCGCGTGCAAGGCCCGGTACCGATCGTTGAGCGCATGCAGGTATTCAATCAGCAGATCGCGGCGCAGGCCCCCTTCAGAGGGCTGACCGATCAGATCGCGGACCTCGCGCAACGACTGCTCATCGGCTTGCCGACCCTTGAGACGACCGGCTCGGCGGGCGGACTGCCGCACCAGGTCGAGCGGCACTGCAGCCACGGTCTGCGAGCCCTTATGCGCTGCGCTCATGCGAGACAAAAGTATTCATGGGCGATGGGTTCAAATGGTGGGTGATGGTAGCCTGAAACATACGCAAGAGCAGACCCCTGAGCCACGCGAGGACCACGCCAACCCAGCACAAGCGGCCGGCGCACCCGCATGAAACGCAGCGCCCTTGGCTTGACCTTGCTAGCGTCACCAGGGCTGACCCGACGCGGGGCCCGCATAAAATCGCGGCTGAGTCGTCTCCCGCAGCCCTGCGACAAGCCCGCCCTGGCCCAGGCTCCTACCCCACCCACATGACCCCCCGCCGCCTCTTCGTCACCACCGCCCTGCCGTATGCCAATGGCCGCTTCCACATCGGCCACATCATGGAATACATCCAGGCTGACATCTGGGTGCGCTATCAGCGCATGCGCGGCCACGAGGTGCATTTTGTGTGTGCCGACGACGCGCATGGTGCGCCGATCATGATCGCCGCCGAAAAGGCCGGCCTGAGCCCGCAGCAGTTCGTGGCCAATATCGCCGCCGGCCGCAAGCCTTACCTGGACGGCTTTCACATCAGCTTTGACAACTGGCACTCTACCGACGGGCCGGAAAACCACGAACTCGCGCAAGCCGTTTACCGCGACCTTCAGAAAGCCGGCCTGATCGAGACCCGCACCATCGAACAGTTCTTCGACCCCGAGAAGAGCATGTTCCTGCCCGACCGCTTCATCAAGGGCGAGTGCCCCAAGTGCGGCGCGAAAGACCAGTATGGCGACAACTGCGAGGCCTGTGGCGCTGTGTACGCGCCCACCGAGCTGAAAAATCCTTACTCGGCCTTGTCGGGCGCGCAACCGGTGCTGCGGCAGTCGGACCACTTCTTCTTCAAGCTCTCCGACCCGCGCTGCATCGAGTTTTTGCAGCGCTGGACGACCAGCGGCGCGGTACAACCGGAGGTGCTCAACAAGATCAGCGAATGGATCGCGCCGGGTGAGGACGGCAAGCCCAAGATGGGCGACTGGGACATCTCGCGCGATGCGCCCTACTTCGGCATCGAAATCCCCGATGCACCTGGCAAATATTTTTATGTCTGGCTCGATGCGCCAATTGGCTACCTGGCCTCGCTGAAGAACTACTTCGACAAGACCGGTCGCGACTACGCCGCCTTCATGGCCGATCCGGCGGTGGAACAAATTCATTTCATCGGCAAGGACATCATCACCTTCCACACCCTGTTCTGGCCGGCCATGCTGCATTTTTCAGGGCGCAAGGTACCCAGCCAGGTGTATGTGCACGGCTTTCTGACCGTCAACAACGGCGAGAAGATGAGCAAGAGCCGGGGCACCGGTCTGGATCCGCTCAAGTACCTGAGCCTGGGCATGAACCCCGAATGGCTGCGCTACTACCTGGCGGCCAAGCTCAATGCCCGCAACGAAGACCTGGACTTCAATGCCGAAGACTTCATGCTGCGGGTCAATGCGGACCTGGTGGGCAAATACATCAACATCGCCAGCCGGGCGGCCGGCTTTCTGACCAAGCGTTTTGACGGCCAGCTGACCCAGGATCTCGATGCGCAAGGTGCCGCGCTGCTGCAGACCCTGCGCACGGCTGGCTCGGCCCTTGGTGAACACTATGACGGCCGGGAGTACGGCAAGGCCTGCCGCGACATCATGGCGCTGGCCGATCAGGTCAACGCCTATGTCGATCAGCACAAGCCCTGGGAACTGGCGCGCGATGAGGCCAACAACCGCAAGCTGCACCAGGTCTGCTCGGTGCTGATCAATGCCTTTGCAGTGCTCAGTCGCTATCTGGCGCCCGTTCTGCCCAACCTCGCCCACGAGGTGGAAAAGCTCACCGGCCTGAGCCTGCAGCGCTGGGACGCAACGCAGAGCGTGCAGGCCATTGCCCCCTACCAGCACCTGATGCAGCGCGTCACGCCCGAACAGCTGGCCGCACTTTTTGAGCCGCCGCAAGCTCAGGCACAGCCGCAAGAGGCCGGCCAAGCCGGTGGGGAAACTTCTGTGCCGGGCGGCCAGCCCCTGGCCGAGACCATCACCATCGACGACTTCGCCAAGATCGACCTGCGCATTGCGAAGATCGTGGCATGCGAGCCGGTGGAAGGATCGACCAAGCTGCTGCGCCTGTCGCTCGACGTGGGCGAAGGCCGCCTGCGCAACGTGTTCTCGGGCATTGCGAGCATGTACAAGCCCGAGGACCTGCGCGGCAAGCTGACCGTGATGGTGGCCAATCTGGCCCCACGCAAAATGAAATTTGGCATCAGTGAGGGCATGGTCCTGGCGGCCAGCCACGCCGACGAAAAAGCCCAACCGGGCATCTACCTGCTCGAACCCTGGCCCGGCGCCCAACCCGGCCTGCGCATCCGCTGAAACCGCCGCACGGCTGCGGCGGGCGCACACCGAGGGGGGCGCTGGCACCGGGGCGGCATCGCTTTAGAATCCCAGCAAACTCTTACACCCCCGAGCCAGCGCTATGTCCCTCTTTCGCCGTCCTCACTACACCTCGGGCATCACCGAGTTCATTGACCAGCTCAAGAGCAACAAGCCCGAGCTGGAGTCCCGGCAGCGGCAGGGGCGATCGATCTGGTGGGAGCCGGCCGTCGACCGCGAGGACCAGCGCGAATTTCAGCAGGCCCGGGTGGCCCAAAAGGCCTACGTGTACCAAACCAGCGGCCACCCCAACAGCCGGTAAACACGCTCAAGCGTCCGCCTCGTGAACCCCGAGACCCCGCCAGGCCCGGAGCCTGGAGCCAACGGCCTGCTGCCGCTGCAGGACGAGTTGTCGCTGCCGGTGGCCCTGGCGCCGTCGACCGATGAGGCGCCCGTCATCCCGGCCATGCCCGAGGTGGTTGATCAGGTGGCGCTGGCCCGTCTCTATGGCGAGCCCTTGTTTGCCTTGCCGCAGGATCTCTACATCCCGCCAGATGCCCTGCGCGTTTTTCTCGAAGCCTTCGAAGGCCCGCTGGATCTGCTGCTCTACCTGATCCGCAAGCAGAACTTCAACATCCTGGACATCCCGATGGCTGCGGTCACGCGGCAATACCTCAGCTACGTCGAGGAAATCCGCGCCACCAATCTTGAGCTGGCCGCCGAATACCTGTTGATGGCGGCCATGCTGATCGAGATCAAGTCGCGCATGCTGCTGCCGCCCAAGAAAACGGCCGAAGGCCAGGAGCCCGAGGATCCGCGGGCTGAACTGGTCAGGCGCCTGCTGGAATACGAGCGCATGAAGCTGGCCGCCCAGAAGCTGGCTGACGTGCCGCAGCTCGGCCGTGACTTCGTGCGCGCCCAAATCTATGTCGAGCAAGCCCTGCAGCCTCGGTTTCCTGATGTGCATGTGGTCGATCTGCAGGAGGCCTGGCGCGACATTCTCAAACGGGCCAAGCTGGTTCAGCATCACGTCATCTCGCGCGAGCAGCTCAGTGTGCGCGAGCACATGAGCCTGGTCCTCAAAACGCTGCAAGGTCATCGTTTCGTCGAGTTCGAAAAACTTTTTGACGTAACCCGGGGTCTGCCCGTGATGGTGGTGACCTTTGTAGCCCTGCTGGAGCTGGCCAAAGAGGGGCTGATCGACGTCACACAGGCCGAGGCCTACGCGCCTATCTACGTGCGTCTGGCCTACACCCCGGCCTGAGCCCCTTGTTGCCAGCAGGGTTGTTGCCTTGCGCGGCCACTGCCCCTCGATACACTGCGGGCCCAAGATTCAAGCCAGGGCGCGAGCCCTTCACACCTCAACAATGAGCTCCAAGCCCGCGCGCACCCACGAACCGGCCTCACCCTATGGCACGCTGCCGCCGGCCAGCGTGCCCGCTTCGCGCCGACCGCTGAGCCTGCCGCGCTTGCGCGAAATGCACCAAAGCGGCGAAAAAATTGTCATGCTCACCGCCTACGATGCCACCTTCGCAGCCGTGGCCGATGCCGCCGGGGTCGAGGTCATCCTGGTCGGTGATTCGCTGGGCATGGTCTGCCAAGGGCTCAGCAGCACGGTGGGCGTCAGCCTCGAGACCATGCGCTACCACACCGAAAGTGTGGTGCGCGGCCTGCGGCGGGTTCAGGGCACGGCCTGGGTGATCGGAGATTTACCTTTTGGCTCTTACCAGGAATCTCGCGAACAGGCGCTGCGTAGCGCCGCCGTGCTGATGCAGGCGGGCGCGCACATGGTCAAGCTCGAGGGCGGCGGCTGGACCGCCGACATCGTGCGCTTTCTCGTGGAACGGGGGATTCCCGTCTGCGCCCACCTGGGCCTGACACCGCAGACGGTGCACGCCCTGGGTGGCTACCGGGTCCAGGGGCGCGGTGACGATGCCGGGGCCAGCCTGAAACAGCAGGCCCACGCCTTGCAGGATGCCGGCGCGGCCATGCTGGTGCTGGAGATGGTGCCAGCCCGGCTGGCGGCCGACCTGACGGTGGAGCTGACCCATTGCGCCACCATCGGCATCGGTGCGGGTCGAGGCACCGCTGGCCAGGTGCTGGTGATGCACGACATGCTGGGCATCAACCTGGGCAAGAACCCGAAATTTGTGCGCAATTTCATGGACGGCGCCGGCAGCGTTCGGCAGGCCATGCAGGCGTATGTGCAGGCCGTCAAGACCGGCGAGTTTCCCCAAGATGACATCCACGCCTGGTAGGGCCCGCTGCAGGGGTTAAAGTGCTTGGGGCACAGCAGTCCAGGCGTCGACCGGCGCGGTCCGAGTGGGGCTGCCAAAAGCCTCAGACCCCGTCCAGCACCTTCAGGGCAGAACCCACATGAATATCGTCCACACCATCGACGACCTGCGCGCGGCACTGGCGCCGAGCCAGCGTCCGGCCTTTGTCGCCACCATGGGCAATCTGCACCAGGGGCACCTTGAGTTGGTGCGACTGGCCATCGGGGCGGGTGACTTCACCGTGGCCAGTATCTTTGTCAATCGCCTGCAGTTCGGGCCGCATGAAGACTTCGACAGCTACCCGCGCACCTTTGAGGCCGATGTGGCCGCCCTGCGCAAAGCCGGCTGCAAGCTGCTGTTTGCACCGCGCGAAACCGATCTGTATCCACAGCCCCAGACCTTCCGGGTTCAACCCGATCCGGGGCTGGCGTATCTGCTTGAAGGTCAGTTCCGGCCGGGCTTCTTCACCGGCGTGTGCACCGTGGTGCTCAAACTGTTCCAGGCTGTGTTTGCCGGCAAGCGCGAGGGCGTGGCCCTCTTTGGCATGAAGGATTACCAGCAGCAGCTGATCATCCGGCAGATGGTGCGCCAATTCGCCCTGCCCATAGACATCCTCACCGGGCCCACCGAGCGCGCCCCCGATGGTCTGGCCCTGTCGTCTCGCAACGGGTACCTCAGCGCCGCCGAGCGGGCCGAAGCAGTAGCCCTGCCCCAAGCCCTGCAGGCCTTGGCGGCATCGGCACGATCGGCCCAGGCTCAGGACCTGCCAGCCCTGGAGGCCAAGGCCCTGGGCGCCCTGCAATCGCGCGGCTGGCAGGCTGACTACCTGACCGTCAGGCGGCGCGATGACCTGCTGCCGCCGGAGGGCGCCTTGAGCGGGCAGCCCCTGGTCGCCCTGGGCGCCGCCCGGCTCGGCCGCACCCGGCTGATCGACAACCTCGAGTTCTAAATGGCCGCCGACCGTGCAGGCGCCGGACCGGCTGGGGCCACGCGGCCTTTGAGTCGCACGGGTTGACCCTGATCGTGAGAACCCCTAAAGACAGGGGATTGATGCCAAAGCTATAAACGCGGGTTCTTCGGAGACAACAAACGTGCAATTTCTGCAGCTGGTCATCAGCGGAATCGCCCTGGGCTGCATCTACGGGCTGATCGCCCTGGGTTTCGTGCTCATCTACAAAGCCACCGAGACGGTGAGCTTTGCGCAGGGCGATCTCATGATGCTCGGTGCCTTTGGCGGCATGGTCTGCATGACCGTGCTGGGCTTTCCCTTCTGGCTGGCAGTCCTCTCGGCCCTGGTCAGCATGGGCCTGATGGGCCTGCTGATCGAGCGCGCGCTGATCCGGCCGATTTTGGGCCAGCCAGCGTTTTCCATCGTCATGCTCACCATCGGTGTGGGTTATGTGGCGCGCGGCCTGATCACCATGCTGCCAGGTATCGGCACCGACACGCATGTGTTGCCGGTGCCCTACAAGGACCAGCTGCTGCAGGTCGGGGGCCTGATCATCCCGATGGAGCAGCTGGTGGTCATGGTCTTCACCGCCCTGCTGTGCGCCGCCTTGTTTGCCCTGTTTCGCTACACCAAGCTGGGCATTGCCATGCAGGCGTCCTCGCAGAACCAGCTGGCGGCCTACTACATGGGCATTCCGGTCAAGCGTCTCAATGGGCTGGTCTGGGCGCTGGCCGCCCTGATGGCCGCCATTGCCGGCCTCTTGCTGGCCCCCATCACCTTCGTGCACGCCAACATGGGCTTTATCGGGCTCAAGGCCTTCCCGGCAGCGGTGGTGGGCGGCTTTAGCAGCCTGCCCGGGGCCATCGTGGGCGGCATGATCATCGGCGTGGTCGAGTCGCTGGCCGGCTTCTACCTGCCCGAGGGCTTCAAGGACATTGCCGCCTATGTGGTGGTGCTCGTCATGCTCATGGTCATGCCCAACGGCCTGTTCGGCGAACGCCTGCGAAAGAAAGTCTGATGCGCTTTATCTTCAAGACCAGCTACGAGCAGGACCTGCGCCTGGCCAAGCACGAAGGCCACCGCTTCTGGTACGGCCTGCTCGGCCTGTTCCTGCTGGCTGCGCCCTGGCTGCTGTCGGAGTACCTGCTGGCGCAACTGACCTTTATCCTCATCTACTCGGTCGTGGGCCTGGGCCTGATGATGCTCGCTGGCTTTACCGGCCTGTTCTCCATCGGGCACGCCGCCTTCCTGGGCGTCGGGGCTTATACGCAGGCCGTGCTCACCCAAATGGGCTGGCCGTTTCCGCTGGCCATGGCCGCCGCCGGCCTGTTGTCGGCCGCGGTCGGGGTGGTGGTGGGCTTGCCGGCCCTGCGGGTCAAGGGCATCTATCTGGGCATTGCCACCCTGGCTTTTGGCTTCATCGTCGAAGAGGGCTTTGCGCGCTGGGACAGCGTGACCGGCGGCAACACCGGCAAGACCGTGGGCGCACCGCAGATCATGGGCTGGGTGGCCGACACCGGTACCTCCTTCTATTTCATTTGCCTGGTGGTCACGGTACTGGCCACACTGGCCTGCCTGAACCTGCTGCGCTCGCCCACCGGACGGGCCTTTGTGGCCATCCGCGACTCTGAAATCTCGGCCCAGAGCATGGGCATCCACCTGGCCTACTACAAGACCCTGAGCTTTGCGCTGTCGGCGGCGCTGGCGGGCATCGGTGGGGCCCTGTATGCACACCAGATCCGCTTTCTCACGCCGGACCAGTTCAACATCATCCAGTCCATCGACCTGCTGCTCATGGTGGTCATCGGTGGGCTGGGCTTCATCCACGGCGTCTTCCTGGGCGCCATCTTCCTGATCGGACTGCCGCAAGCGATTTCGGTGGTCAAGGACTTCCTGCCCGAGGCCATCGGGACGGCCCCCGGCCTGAAGTCGGTGGTGTATGGCGCCGTGCTGATTGCCTTTGTGCTGTTTGAGCCCATGGGCCTGTACGGCCGCTGGCTCAAGATCCGCACCTACCTGCAGCTGTTCCCCTTCTACCGCAAGGGCATGTTCAAGCGGCAGAAATCATTCCAGAAATCGGACCGCCTCAAATGAGCACCGACTGCCTACCCACTGCCGGAGCCCAGCCATGAGCACGCCCCTGCTGCAGGCCCATGGACTGAGCGTCCGCTTTGGCGGCGTGCTGGCCGTCAACCAGGTGAGCTTTGACATCCAGCCCGGCGAGGTCTTCACGCTGATCGGGCCCAATGGCGCGGGCAAGACCACCGTCTTTAACCTCATCAGCCGCATCTACACCCCCACCGCCGGGCAGATCAGCTACCAGGGACCGCAAGGGCCCCTGACCCTGACCGACCTGCCCGCCCACCGGGTGGCGGCCTTGGGCATCGCACGCACCTTCCAGAACATCGAATTGTTCGAGCACGCCACCGTGTTGCACAACCTGCTGATTGGCTGCCACACCCACCGGGGCAGCCAGTCCTGGCAAGACCTGCTGTTCACACCGGCCGTGCGACGCGCCGAGCTGCGCGCCCGCGAAGAAGCCGAGAAGGTGATCGAATTCCTCGACCTGCAGCACTACCGCGACACCCTGGTGGCCGGCCTGCCCTATGGGGTGCGCAAAGTGGTCGAACTCGGCCGCGCCCTGTGCACCCAGCCCAGGCTGCTGCTGCTGGACGAACCGTCATCGGGGCTGAATGTCGAGGAGACCGATGACATGGCCTTCTGGATCCAGGACATTCAGCAAGACCTGGGCATCACCGTGCTGATGGTCGAACACGACATGTCTCTGGTGTCCCGCGTCTCCGACCGGGTGCTGGCCATGAACCAGGGCCAGGTGCTGGCCCTGGGCACGCCCGCTGAGGTGCAGAGCAACCCGGCCGTGATCGAGGCTTATCTGGGCACGGCCGACGATGTGTCGGCGCTGCGGCGACCGGCAGCCGCGAACCCAGGAGGGCCCCGATGAGCCTGCCTGCACAAAACGGCGATCTGCTGCTGGAACTGGCCAACGTGGAAAGCGCCTACGGGCCCATCCGCGCCATCCGCGGGGTCAGCCTGAAAGTCTGGCGCGGCCAGATCGTCACCGTGCTGGGGTCCAACGGCGCGGGCAAGACCACCATCCTCAAGACCATCTCGGGCATCATCGATCCACGCAAGGGCCAGGTGCATTTTTGCGGCCAGGACATCACAGCGCACGACCCGGCCGACATCGTTCAGCGCGGCCTGTCGCATGTGCCCGAAGGCCGCGAGGTCTTTCCGCTGCTGTCGGTGCATGACAACCTGCTCATGGGCGCCTACACCCGCAGCGACCGCGACGGTGTGGCGCGCGATATCGAGACCGTCTACAGCTACTTCCCCATCCTGCGCGAGAGGGCCCAGCAGGATGCCGGCTTGCTCTCCGGCGGCCAGCAGCAGATGCTGGCCATTTCACGGGCGCTGATGGCCCAGCCGCAACTGATCCTGCTCGACGAACCCAGTCTGGGCCTGTCGCCCAAGCTGACCCGCGAAATCTTCGAGATCGTGGTGCGCATCAACCGCGAACGGGGCACCACCATCTTGCTGGTTGAACAAAACGCCAACATGGCCCTCAACGCGGCCGACCACGGCTATGTGCTGGAAAACGGCCGCATCGTCATGGAAGACAGCTGCGACCGTCTGCGCGAAAAAGACGACATCCGCGAGTTCTATCTCGGCATGAAGGACACCGGCGTGCGCGGCGAGCGGCGCTGGAAAAAGAAAAAGAACTGGCGCTAGGCCCATGAATCTCTGGCAAACCGATCAGATCCAGCCCGAATCGCGCGTGGTGCTCGAGGGGCAAACCATTCCGGCTTTGTTCTGGAAGGCCGTCGAGCAGCGCAGCGACACCATCTGGCTGCGTCAAAAAGAACTGGGCATCTGGCGCAGCCAGAGCTGGCGCGAGGTCGGCGAGGTGGTGCGCGAAATCGCAGGCGGGCTGCTCAGCCTGGGGCTGGCCCGTGGCGAGGTGGTGTCCATCCTGGCCAACACGCGTCGCGAGTGGGTGACCACCGACCTGGCTGTGCTCAGCTGCGCGGCAGTGGCCAACGGCATCTACCCCACCGATGCCCCGGCGCAGGTGCACTACCTCTGCGAGGACTCGGGCACCACGGTGCTGTTCGTGGAAGACGACGAACAGCTCGACAAGGCCCTGGAGGTGCGCAGCCGCCTGCCCCGCCTGCGTCACATCATCGTCTTCGATGTCGAGGGTCTGCGTGACCTGCAGGACCCGATGGTGATGAGCCTGGAACAACTGCGTCAAGCCGGGCGACGGCTTCTGTCCGAGCAACCGCAGGCGCTGCAAGAGCGACTTTCTCAAGTGGCCGCCGAGGACCTGGCAATTTTGGTCTACACCTCCGGCACCACCGGAAAGCCCAAGGGGGCCATGCACACCCACCATGCGCTGGTCTACACGGTGCGCGGCTACAACACGCTGATTTCACGCAGCCCGGCCGACGAAACCATGTGCTTCCTGCCGCTGTGCCACATTGCCGAGCGCGTGGGCGGCGAGTACTTCTCGCTCTACACCGGCTGCAAGCTCAATTTTGTGGAAAACCCCGAGACAGTGCCTGAAAACGTGCGCGAAATCGCGCCCACGGTTTTCACCGCGGTGCCACGGGTCTGGGAGAAGTTTTACTCCGGCGTCATGATCGCGCTCAAGGAGTCAGGGCGGCTGCAGCAGCTGGCCTACGGCTGGGCCATTTCGGTGGGCTACAAGGTGGCCGACACCGTCATTGCCGGTCGTCCGGTGGACGCCCTGCTGCGTCTGCAATTTAGGCTCGCCCGCTTGCTGGCGCTGGACAACACCCGCAAGTTGATCGGCATTCACCGGGCGCGCTACTGCGTCACCGGGGCAGCGCCCATCTCGCCGGAACTGGTTCGCTGGTACCTGGCCCTGGGCGTGCCCATGCTCGAGGTCTGGGGCATGACTGAAACCTGCGGCGCCTCCACCGGCAATCCACCCCAGGCCATCAAGCCAGGCAGCATCGGGCCGGCTGCCGGCTTCAACGAGGTGCGGGTCGACCCGGCCACCGGCGAGATCCTGGTGCGCGGACCCAATGTGTTCAAGGGCTATCTGAACCTGCCCGAAAAAACCGCCGAGGCCATCGATGCCGAGGGCTGGCTGCACACTGGCGATGTGGGGGTCATGGATGAGCAGGGGTATCTGCGCATCACCGACCGCATGAAAGACATCATCATCACCGCCGGCGGCAAGAACATCACCCCCACCGAGCTGGAGAACGAGCTCAAGTTCTCCCCCTACATCACCGACGCGGTGGTGATCGGCGACAAGCGGCCCTACTTGGTGGCCATCGTCATGATCGACCAGGACAACGTCGAAAAATTCGCCCAGGATCGGGAAATCCCCTTCAGTAATTACGCCAGCTTGACGCGCGCACCGGAAGTGCAAGAATTGATTCAGGCAGAACTGGACCGGGTCAATGCCAAATTTGCCCGGGTCGAGCAGATCAAGAAATTCTTCCTGCTCGACAAGCAGCTCAGCGCTGAAGACGAAGAACTCACGCCCACCATGAAACTCAAGCGCAAGCTGGTTGAAAACAAGTGCGCCTC
>JACCDP010216528.1_pt1 | contig 25935 bp, 18 predicted proteins | sample 7445841 | NCBI WGS metagenome assembly JACCDP01 (sample SAMN15323441, study PRJNA562643) | freshwater metagenome | isolation source: river surface water | place: USA:Blue River Watershed | collected 2017-08-17 | reverse complement strand
TGGAATCGTCTATGGAAAACCAGAGTCATTTTAAGCCAGAAATGGTGGTCAATACAACCGATTTTGCCTGTGGAATGCCAGTCTCTGCCGGAATCAGCGATACCTGCCATTTTGAAGACAAAGCTTACGGTTTTTGTTCTGCAGAATGCAAGGCTGAATTTCAAAAAGAGCCAACAAAATACCTGGCTGCAAAACAGTAATCAACTCAATTTCAAAAACATATGCCAATTGTAAAAGCCTACGGAGCAACCGGTAGTCAATCTCCTATTGCACCACTGACCATCCAAAGAAGAGACCTTCGTCCGCATGATGTTCAGGTTGAAATTCTTTACTGTGGAATCTGTCACAGCGACATCCATACGGCAAGGGGTGAGTGGGATGGAACCGTTTATCCGGTTGTTCCCGGACATGAAATTGTGGGAAAAGTAAAAGCAGTTGGCACTGCCGTAACCCAATTCACTGTTGGCCAAACAGTAGGAGTGGGTGTGATGGTCGACAGCTGCCGTACTTGTAAAAACTGCAAAAGCAAGCACGAGCAATATTGTGAAGAAGGGATGACTGGAACCTATAACGCACCCGAAAGGGATGGTTCAGGCATGCTCACCATGGGCGGATATTCAGCTGAAATTGTAACAGATGAAAACTATGTCTTGCGGATCAAGGGTGAGGAAAACCTTGCAGGAATTGCCCCGCTGCTTTGTGCAGGCATCACCACCTATTCTCCCCTGAGGTTTGCAGGCGTCAAGGCCGGTATGAAAGTGGCCGTGGTAGGATTGGGCGGACTGGGCCATATGGCGGTGAAGTTTGCGGTAGCTTTTGGCGCGGAAGTTACCGTCATCAGTACATCAGCATCCAAGGTGCAGGAAGCCTCTAAACTGGGCGCGCATCATTTTATCCTGGCCAAGGATCCTGCCGTGCTCAATGAACATGCATCAACATTTGATATCGTGCTGGATGCCATTTCAGCAGACCATGATTATACACAGTACCTCAACTTGTTGGCCCTCAACGGAAAACTGTTGGTCGTGGGCTTGCCCGAGCACCAGCCAAAAGTTTCTCCTTTTGCGCTTATCAAGAACAGGCGAAGCATCATTGGCTCCATGATTGGCAGCATCAGCGAAACCCAGGAAATGCTTGATTTCTGTCATGAACACAAGATTTTTGCTGAAATTGAGACCATTGCAATCTCCCAAATCAATGAGGCATATGAGCGAATGATCATGGGTGATATCAAATACAGGTTTGTCATTGACATGTCAACAATCTAACATGGCCCAGTTCAACAGAAGAAATTTTCTCACAGCCCTTCCAGCAATCTCGCTGGCAAGGGCTGTTCCTTTTTCTGATGACTTGTCATCAAAAAAAGGAAAACGGTTCCGCTTGAGCCTGAACGCATACTCCTTCAATGACATGCTGATGAAGAAAAAAATCAGCAAGGATGAGTTGCTCGAATTCTGCGCCAATACTGGTTTTGATGCGGTAGACATGACAGGATATTATTTCTCTACCTACCCTGAAACGCCGTCAGATGCAGAAATTTTTGGGTTCAAAAGAAAGGCCCATGAACTGGGCATTGAAATCAGCGGCACGGGTGTGAGGAATGAATTTTCCTACAGCGATGCCATCTCCCTCAACAAGGAAATGGATACTGTGATGCGATGGATAGAAGTTGCTGCAAAATTGGGTGCTCCTGTACTGCGCATTTTTACTGCCAAACAATACAGCACGGGTGATGAAAGAAAAAGGGTCTATGCCCGTATCATACACGCGCTGGACAAATGCCTTGAAAAGGCAAAAGCCCATGGCATCATCCTGGGCATTCAGAACCACAACGACTTTTTGAGAACGGCTGATGAATGCCATGAGCTGATAGGAGCCCTGAACAGCCAATGGCTGGGTCTTGTGGTGGATACCGGTAATTTCATTGCGGCTGACCCCTACGAAGAGATCCGAAAAGCATTGCCATTGGCAGTGAACTGGCAGGTAAAAGAAAAATTGTTGATCAATGGGGTTCAAACACCCATGGACCTCAAGCGGCTCTGCACGATCATCCAATCCTCCGATTATAGGGGCAATATACCCATCGAGACACTTGGCATGAATGACCCCATAAATGAGGTCCCCGTTTTTTATGAGAAGGTTAAAAAGCATCTTTGGGGTTGAGAGCGGCTCCATTTCCCTTATCTTTTGTTAAATTGAACCGCTGACTTGCATTTGATTGGAACACTGCCTATTTTTCAAGTACCAATTATGCTGCTTCGTTCTATTCTTTTTTATACGCTGCTCCTGTATGCCTGCTCCTTTCAAGAAGTAGCGGCCCAAGAGAATATGCTCCCAAAATGCGGATCTGATGTGCTATTGTCCATCCTGCGCAAGGATCCCACATTTGTACAAAACGAAAAAAATCTCAATACAGCCATCCGAAACAAGGTTCTGTTCAAGAAAAACCAGCCAACTGTTGTTTATACCATTCCAGTGGTTTTTCACCTTGTCAATTCCAATGCAGCTTCCATCACCGACCAGATGGTGATCAATGCCCTAAAAGAATTGAATGATGCATTTGCACACCTTGGTGTTTATGGCGTTGACCCTTTAGGAACCAATACCATGATTCAATTTTGTCTGGCCAAAACGGATCCCAATGGGGGCCTGACCAGTGGTATTGACAGGGTAAATTCTTATTTTGAAAATGTTGATGTAGACCTTGAAAGCGATAAACTTGGCTACTTGACCAACTGGGATCCTTCAAAATACGCCAACATTTGGGTGGTCAATTCTATTCAAGGTGAAATCCCTCCCAGCCTGTTCAGTTGCGGCGTCTGGACAAGAACAGGATATGGCGGATATGCGAGCGCAGGCGTTGGTGCTGTGGTCAATGGCCTCAGCACTCCATTGATTGCGCATGAGATGGGACATTATCTTTCCCTGCTCCATACCTTTCAGGGCACCAATTGTGTCAACAATGATTGTACCACTGATGGAGACCTGGTCTGCGATACGCCTCCAGACAGGAGTACGGCATCCTCATCCTGCACCAATCCTGAAAATTCCTGTAGGACTGATACCCTTTCTGGACCATTCACTTCAGATGTGCAAGACAATATCTCCAATTTCATGGACTATGGCAGCCCCTGCCCTACCGTCTTTACGCAGGGACAGGCAGACAGGATGCGTGCATTTTTAGAGACTTTTAATGGGGGCAGCCTGATTTCAAGCGACAGGTGCAACATCCCATGCTCAGAAAATATTCAAACCAGTTTTGACTGGAACAGCAACCCACATCCCATCATTGGAGACCAGGTTCAGTTCAACAACAGCAGCACTGGTGCAACCAATTTCAATTGGTATGTGAATGGAGTATTGGTAAGCAATGCTTCAGCATTGAACTATACATTCCCAATTGCCGGAAAATATGAGGTGCGACTAAAGGCATACAACAATGACATCAACTGTTTTGGGTCTTATGTTGGCAATGTAATTGTGGATTGCGGTGTTGCTTCAAGGTTCTCGCCAGACAAGAGAATCATTGCCTCCGAAACCAATATCTACAGTGATACAGTAAAGTTTGTCAACAAGTCATATGGCGCTACAGCGTTCAAATGGTTTGTGAGCGATCACACTGGTGGCAACATCACCATGGTCAGTACCGACAAAGACCTTTCTTATATGTTTCCAAGGGCAGGATTCTACCGCATCAGCCTTGAATCCACCAATGGAACCTGTACAGAGATGTCCAGGACCTATACCATGAATGTGTTGGATCCCAAACCGGATGGGATGCTTACCATTTATGATGTGGATTGCTACAAGAATGATAGCATCAGGATTGTTTTTGGCATTTACAATGCCGGGTACGATTCCATCCCAGCCAACATGCCTGTAACATTTTATGACAAGGATCCTGCCCTCACAGGAGCCAATCAACTCAAGAATACCTTTCTTACAGATAAGCCAATTCTTGGAAGATGCGGTGTCACTTATACGCACATCATTGCAGCCAACAGGGCAAAGCTGGATACCGTATTCGCAGTCTTTGATGAACAAGACACCCTGCTGGAATTGAGCAATGCCAACAACAAGGACAGCAGGAGAAATTTCCAGTTCAGGATTACAGTTTCACCGACTGACACTACAATATACACCAGCAGTGACATCCAGTTGAAGATGGAGAGCACAGGAGACAGCGCTACCAACATCAAGTGGACGGCCAAAGCAACAGCAAACTGCACCAACTGCAAGGATCCTATATTCAGGATTGTGGATACTACGAAAATCAAAGGATATGCTGAAAGCAGTTTTGGCTGTGCGGACTCTGCTTATACGAATGCCAATGTATTCCCCATCGACATTTTTCTGACCACCAATGCAATTCTTTGTTCAAAAAATGACAGCCTTGTTGCCAGCTCCATCATTTGCCTTGCCAATGGATACAGCAGCCTCAAGCAGAACATTGAAATGCGTTATTTTGATGGGGATACCCTTGCTGGCCCTGCCAACCTCCTGGGAACCGCAACCATACTGAGAACGACAGCTTTCAACAACCTCTGCCTACAGGTTCGGCACCGGATCAAAATGAGTAAAACAGGAAAAGTATTTGCCTACATCAATGGAGACCTGAAGCAGTTTGAATCCAATTTGAACAACAATCGATCCAACTACAACTATGTTCCATTCACGATTGATGTTCCTGATGACGATATCGATGTGTTCCGGGGAGTGCCCACCCAGCTGACGATCATCAATGGCGGAGAAAAGTACAAGACCCTGCTTTGGACACCTTCCAACCAGTTGAGTTGCAGTACATGCCCGGATCCTGTTCTCAAGGGCAACTCAAATACACTTCTTAAAGTAATTGGAACTTCAGAATACCTTTGCAGAGACACTGCCACCATCAAGGTGAATGTTTTCTGGCAAAATCATTTGATTCTTCCCAATGTATTTACGCCTGATGGCGATGGCCTGAATGACAATTTTTATGTGATCGCTGGAAAGGATGTAAAACTGGTCAAACAGTTTCAGGTATTCAACCGCTGGGGGGAGAAAGTTTTTGAAAAAACCAATGGCAGCACCAACGACTATGCTTCCGGTTGGAATGGGATGTTCAAAGGAGTCAAAGCACCAATGGGCACCTATGTATATTTTATTGTTGTAGAATTACAGGATGGTTCAAGTGAAACACACAAAGGAAATATCACACTAATCAGATAATGTGAAGATAAGACTGACCATATTGTCCTTTGTTTTTATTGCACTCCAGGCCCGTGCACAGGACCCGCATTTCTCCCAATTCTTTTCATCACCTTTGACCTTAAATCCAGCCAATACGGGCAATTTCTCAGGTTTTGCAAGGGTTTCAGTGAACTACAGGAACCAATGGCCATCTTTCGGCAATGCCTACACCACATCAACAGCTTCCATCGATGGTGCTGTTTTCAAAAAGTATATTCCAGAAGGAGACAGGTTAAGCCTTGGCCTCTTGATGCTGTCTGACCAGTCAGGCAATGGTATCCTCAAAGAAAACCACCTCGGTGTTTCTGCGGCCTATACCAAAGGCCTTGATATGGTGGGCAATCATTCCATCACTGCAGGATTTCAGGGAAGTTTCAGCAGCCTGGGCTTCGATCAGAACAAAGCCAATTTTGAAGATGAAATATCCGCCAGCGGCTTTACCCTTCCTTCATCAGAGATCTTGCTGACAAGAGACCTGGGAAGACAATATGTTGACATGCACGCAGGGCTTCTGTACAAAGGTTCTTTTTCTGAGAATGATCTTTTTTATGCCGGTACATCAGTCTATCACCTGAAGACACCTTCCCTGGGATTTTCATCTCCCAATTATTTGATAGAGCGCAGGTACAACGTGCATGGAGGCGGTTATATCGGTCTTGGATATGCCACCACTTTTCATGCAAGCTTTCAGTACCAGCAGCATTTCAATTACAAGGAATTTGTATTGGGTGGTGCGATCAGCCAGTTGTTGGTTGATGGACAAAAAACCTATACAGAGCTCTATGCCGGGGCATGGATCAGAAACAACGATGCCGTCATTCCTTATTTGGGCATTGAATGGAACAGCCTAAGGGCGGGCTTCTCCTATGATATCAATTATTCAAAACGCAAAGCCGCTTCTGCCCTGTACCAAAGCGCAGAAATCTCCCTCAACTGGATCTTCAATGTGGATGAGGGTGCATTGACGGTGAAGTGTCCGAAGTTTTAGGTCTAATGCGACTTCAAAAATTTCTTGAAATAGGTTTTCTCATTGTTCGTTACCCGAAGCAAGTAAATGCCATCAGCATAATTCCCCAGTTCAACTGCATGTGATTTGGTTCCAGTATTGGTATTAAACTGGACACCATTGTACATGGCATGACCTGAAAGGGAGATGATATCAAACTTCAGTTTTCCTGCTTCAGGATTGAGCTTGACTTCTACCCGGTTTTTTACAGGATTCTGTATCAGGGTCAAACCTATGCGATCTGGATTGTAGGAAGTTACTGCTGTGGTTCCCGATGAAGGCAAGAGGTAACGGCTGAGTACTGGCATATGGTCTGCAGTAGTGGTTGCATAGTTCATAATCCAATCGTTCACTTCCCTGATCAACCTGACAGAACCATTGATATAGTCTGCTTCCAGTTCATTGGAGATGATGACATGGTCAATGAAATCACTATATCCTATAATTGAGTTGTGGCCTGTATTGCTCAGGATCATGCTCACCGCTTTGTAACGGTCTACATCAGTGGAGTCCTTTACAATATCATCATAAGAAGTTAGTGCAGGATTGACGCCCTCTGAAATGGTTGAATCCAGGTCGTCATTGTAATCGCCCAGAATAATGATATTAGCGGCATTGAAGCTGGCATCAAGTGTATCCTTCAATTCCTTGGCACCATCTTTTCTTCTCAGGTGATCAGCTGCAGTGCTACCAGACTTTCCATGCACAAGGATAAAATTCATTTTTTTGGTGGCCGTTCCATTCACCACATCTGCTTGCAACAGAAAGGGAACACGTCCACTTGCCCAGTTGGAATTCGCTGCAGTACTAGATTTCAGGAGTCCTCTTGCAGTTGCGTTGGTGATGATGGATTTCCTGTAGGCAAAGGCAATCTTTTGACCAGGCGCATAACTTCCACTGGAAGTGTTGGCTGCATTGGAACAATAATCGGACACAACAAAGCCATAACCAGCAGATGATTCAATCAGTGTTTTGAAACGGTTGATGTCTACTACTTCTGAGAATGCATAGATATCAGCATCCAGGCTGTCCATCACGCGTTTGATGTTGACCTGTGCCTGGTCATCATTGGTTGGCCCCTGGCCGGCTGCAGTGCTGCCAAACCAAAGGATATTCCAGTTGACCACATCAAGAGTTGCATTGCGTGAATAGGTGTTCCCGGAAACATCATAGTTAACAGCAGTTGCTCCAGCGGCGCTGAAAGCAATTTTTCCAACAGCTGTGGTTTTGTCTGCTACAGGCACATACCTGACATGGATTGTTTTTGTTCCTCCCGCCAATTGTGCAGCAGTGAAGGTCAAACTAGATGCAAAAGAGAGGTTGTCCTTGGAAATTTGAAAAAGGGAAGGCGCTGTGATGGTAAGGTCTGCACTGGCATTCAACACCTGGAATCGAATGGATTTGGAAACTGTTGGCGTTCCCGAAACGCTGTTGTCAAACTGGCTCAGGGTTGGGGCTTCAAGAAATACTTTTGCAACTGGCGCTGCAGCCTTGTTGGTGATCAAGATATCATCCAGTGTCACCCTTGCCGCACCCAACGATGGAGAAGAAAGGTATTTGAAGGCAATGTAGGTTGACCCAGATTTGAAGGCAGAAAGATTGATATCGCTAACAGTCGTCCATTTGTCACTGTTGGGCAAAGGGAGCATGGCATCCACAATCGTCCATGCGGCCGCCCCTGGAACAGGCCTTGTAGCTTGGTTGCTGGCCACCATTACCTGAATCTGTGGTCCAGCATATTTTGTTCTTTCGCTGAAGGAAAGAATGGGAAACTGAAAAAGGCTGAGATCGAGTGCTGGAGAAATCAACCAATCTTCATTGTCTGCCGCACCAGTTCCTGAAACAAAACCATTCATTTGCACACCATTGGTGTTGGCATTGCCGAAAATACTGCAGGCCCATATGCTATCTCCCTTTACACTGTTTTGAGACCAGCCTGAAGGTAGACCGCCAGAACAAGCGTTGAAGTCAAATGAATATTCAGGCGCTACAGAGGTTGTAAAACCCCATGTAGCAGCACCTGAAAAACCTGCAAATTTATTTCCCGCAACATCAGTAAAGGCTGTATTGGGCACCTCAACATAATATTTGGTAGAAAGGCTAAGGCCTGTAACTACAATACTGGCAGCAGCACCTGAAACAGCAACAGCTGCAGTAGACACATCAAAGCTGCTCACAAGGCTGTTGTCAGCAAATTTTTTCAACACAACAAGGCCCGTTCCTTTGGCAATGGGCTCTGAAAAATTGAGCACCAGGCTTGTGCTTGCATTGACTCCAGTGGCATTGTTCGCAGGACTAAGGGAAGAGAGCGTTGGCGCTGTATTGTCTGTACCTGCACTGATGGCCTCTATGGAAAAATCATCGATGCCAAGCCCGTCATCCGCATTGGTTGCATTGAAATCAGACCAACGGAGATAAAAACTTGCACCATTCCCGATGTTGAGTCCTGTGATGGTAAAATTGATGGCTGTTGCATTGGCAGCAAGGCTTCCATCCAAAGATCCAACTGTTCCTGTTGTGATGGGGCCCGTGAAGTCCAATTGGTCAGCATCTTTCCAAGTGCCGGTAGCGAGATTGGTGGCATCTGTGCTGTATTGGAAATCCAGTCTGTCTGCTCTTGCAGTGGCTCCGAGCCTCCATTGCTCTCCAACATAACTGATTTTGAGTGAGGTCACCGGACCACCGGTAGTATTGGTGAAGGCAACACCAATCGTGGAAATCAAACTTCCTGATTGAACTGTTCCAAAGGCCCTGTCATCCGCTGCATCAACACCAAAGCTGTATGTATCGCCTGAATTGGATGAACCCGTTCCTGCAGTATAGGTTGCATTGGCATTCGTTCCGGTTTCCAGCAAGAGCCATCCTGAGGGAAGGCTTGATGCCGATCCTGATTTTGCCAATGTATTAAAATTCTGTGTGTAGGGCGTTGTGGTAAGGGATATTTGCGCATGCAGGGAAATACCAGAAACCATTGCCAGTGCAAAAAGCACAGAAAAAGAAGTAAGATGAAACCGCATGAAAAGGGGATTTCTGCGAATATAGAAGGATTTTGAAAACCTTTCCCCCTTTAATCGATTAGGCCATCATTAATTTTTCCAGCTCAGCCTTCAAATGGTGGGCTGGAACAACCCCTGACTGGCGCCACTTTACAAGACCATTTTGAAAGATGATCAGGGTAGGAACACCTTGAACCTGATAGTGTTGTGAAATGGAAGGATTTTTGTCAACATCTATTTTTAGGACGATTGCATGGTTGCCAACCGAATCTTTGAGGTCCTTCAAAATGGGGGCCATCATTTTACAGGGGCCGCACCATTCTGCAAAAAAATCAACCAAAACAGGTTTTGTACCGCCAATGATTTCACCAAAAGTTGAATTATTTGACATCTTGTTTTTGTTTTTTGAATGAACCGAATAAAAGGCCACCCATCAAGGCAAAATAGGCTGTGCTGTTGATTGGGCTGGAGGTGATCTTACAAGTACCTGTCAGGCAACCCACATATTTCCAATAAAGAAATCCTGAGATGCCACCAATCATGATGCCAATGAGATAAATATAATTGGAGTGAAGGAGCGCTTTTGCTTTTGCCATAAGGATATGCTTTGATTCAAAATTATCAAGCAAAATCAAGACCAAACATGACTTAAGTCACAGAACAGAAAAATACCTGAAACAGTTACTGTTTGAACCAGATCAATGGATTCCTGATCGGCAAATTCCTGATCACCTCCTCTTCAGTGGGGGCATGATCCAATGATTTCCAGGTAGTAAACAAGTTTTGATCATTGAATGCAATGGCACCAAAAATCAAAAATGGATGTGCCACGGGCCAATTGTCCCAGTACATCACATCCTGCTTGAAGGCCCATTTTTTCTTGTCAGCAACGAATGGATAGAGGAATGAAATCCCTTTTCGAATGGACCTGTTGTCCGCTAGAGCAAAATCCCAGACATTGTTTTGTTTGTCCGATAGCATTTGACAGAGCATGACCATGGCATCCAGGTTGAAGAGGGAATAGCCGTATGGTTTTGTACGGGCAAGCTCTTTTGGAAATCCCCCATCTACAGCCATCTGACCTGGGAGATGCAATGTTTTATAGCGCTGTCTACAAAAGTCTAACAAAGAGTCGTTTTTGGTGAACCTAGCGAAACCTGCCACCTGCATGGTCCAGCAAGTGCCATGGTTGTTCAGTGCATTCATCTCATCGATGCCATATTTGTGGTGGGTAACCCAATTCAAGTAACGCTCAAACCAGCTTCGGTAGGCCATGTAATCTTTAGAATTGGCTGATTTGCTTTTTTCAAGCACCATCAAAGCCTGTGCCACTTCAATCATTTGTATCATGTCGATGATACCAATCCCCCTTCCGGTAAACCGGCCCTTGATGGCTTGTGCATAGAGCAAGTGCGGATTCATCACTGTTGCCGTATCAATGAACCAGGCCCTTGCGTGCTTGAATGCATGGCTTGCGTATTGTTCATTTTGGGTTGAAAGATAGGCCGATGCAAGCGCCCCCATGATCCGGCTGAAGCGGACCATGGCTTTTCTGTGATTGGTAAAATTATCGGGATTGGTCATGCCATCCTTCTGCAAATAAGGGCTGTCTGCACTCACAGGATTGGGCCACCAATAATCTCCTTCAGAAAAAAAATCATGTTTGCCTCCGCTGCTTCGGCTTGATGTTGAAGCAGTCACGGTGATGGGTTGTTCTTTCATTGCCCAATTGGCCTGCTTTTGAATGTAGGGCAAGAGGACTTTCTGGGCAGCAGATGCAATGATCTGGCTTTGATTCAAGTCTTGAGCATGAAACTCCTCCGACAAAAAAACCAGGGTCAAAAACAAGAAAAAATACTTCTGCGCAATTGACATCTTAAAACTGAGTTGTTTCAGGAAAGTTAATTCAATTCTAAGGTAGTTCTTCAATCAACTGCTACAAAACTGAACATCCATTTTACCGGAGCATACCAAGCAGATTTGAATGATGCAACTGGAGCCTTGATCAATACTGTATTCCAGCCCTTTTTCAAATGGATTTTTGTTGGCGCCCTGTATTCGTATCCCTCATCAACCAATGGGTCTTCGAGTGTTGTTGTTTTTCTTGTACCATTTTCCCATACAGGTGGGTCAACCGAAACACCGTTTACCCATACCTTGGACCCGCGATCATCCCAACTGCCCAAGGGAGGTGCTGGTGCTTGATGGCTCCTTGAAATATTGTGGAATCCTATCCAAAAGGATTGGTCTGTTTCTTTATCACTATAGATTTTTCTATACGCATACCAGGTGGTATTTTCTGCAGGTGTCTTGAGATGTGATGCAATCATGGGATGCCAAAAATGCCTAAGCCAGATGGTGCCGCCATAAACTTTGGTGGAGGAAGCGAGATTGGCTGTATCCCAATAGGATGGCTGCTCAGGGAGAAACTGGGTAGTTGCGATTCCTTTGTTGTCAAAGGGACCCATTAAATTCCACTCAATACCTGTCTGCTTTGCATAAGGAAAAGGCAGGGACTGAAAATACATTTTTTTGTGCACCATCACCCGGCCTTCAAACTCAGCAAATGCCTCGTATTTGTCCTGACCAGGCTTGCCCATGTCTGAACTGAGCTGGTGGTATCCGCCACCTTTCCAGCAACGTTCTGCAAATGCCAGCATCGCCGGATAGGTAGGACTCATCGTCAAGGCGTCCATTTCATTTTCCAACCGCCTGTCAGGCCAATTGCAAAGTATTCCCCCCAGATGAATGCTGTCGCCCTTGTCCACATCCAACAAAGAATGATTGAAGGTGGCTACCACGCCCTCGAGGGGGTCAAAATGATTGAGATACAGATGCCTTGAGTCTAGATTGGGCTCCTTTGTCCAGGGCTTTTTGTTTCCGTTCCACAATTGATGGATGGTGCCGGCAGGCACGGTACCGCCCGGATCCCAGGCAATGAGTTTTTTGCCTTTGGCCAACATCAGGTCTGCGATATCTTTTAGAAAATTTTTATCCTTGTACACCACCTCATCTCCACCAAGATGAAAATAAGGAACATCCACTTCTGCCATGAATTCCTGCAATACCTGCTTCAGGATTGCCTTCCCTTCAGGGCTTTGCATATCAAATCCTGTTGCGCGTTTGAAAGCAGCACTATGGCCGGGCATGTCAATCTCGGGGATGAATTCAATGTGTCTTGCGCGGCAATAATCCACAAGCTCCCTGAGTTCCTGGTAAGTGTAGAACTTTCCCTTGTTTCTGATCATCAAAGATGAATCATTGAGCTTGGGGAAAATTTTACTTTCAATGCGCCATGCGATGTCTTCTGTCAGGTGCATGTGGTAAGCATTCAACTTGTACATGGCCATGACATCGAGCTGTTGCTTGATGAGTGGGATTGACTGGTAATTTCTTCCCATATCAAACATATAACCCCTGATGCTGAATGCTGGCTCATCTATGATAGAGCAGATGGCTGTTTGCTTTTTTTGATTGGAAAGTTGCAGCAAGGTTTGTACCCCATTGAAAATGCCATGACCATTGCTGGCGCTGAGCTTGATTTGCTTTTCTTCAACGGTCAAACGATAGGCTTCTTTTGCAGTTGAATTGTCAAGGGCTTGAAAAACAATTGCATTCCCTGACTTGGGCTTGTCTTTGACAACCTCAACTTTCAGGCCAAGTTCAAGGAGTTTCTTTTGAAGATAAGCTGCATCTCCTTCAAAAGCAGGCAAAGCATTGATGATGTACTTGCACTGAGAAAGATCAAAAAAACCTTTGCCCCAGCTAACCTGTTTTGGTATTGGGATGAGGGCTGGCCTGTTGGTATTTTCCGAATACTGTAGATTGACCTGTGCGGTTGAGAAAAGGCAACAGAGCAACAGGCAAAAAAGGATCCTGTTTTTTATTTCCATCGTATGGGCTTGAACACAATTTCAGCATATCCATTTCGCTCGTAATAGACCCCAAGGGTTTTTTTGTCCATCACCACCAGGTCGCTGTAGGCAGCCCAATCGCGCTTCTTCTGATCAGCAGACTTGTCAATGACCATGGATTTTGCCCAGGTCTTGCCTTCATCATAACTGATGCGAAGGGTAAGGTTATCTCTCCTTCTTTCATCTGCAGCATTACAAGATGCAATGATGGCCTTCCCTTTTTTAAATCCCAGGGTGATGATAGAGCCCTGGCAAACCGGGTCTGGAAGAGCTGCATCAAAATAAGCCGTGTCCCAGCTGGCACCACCATTGCTGGAGTAGGCAAGTATCCTTTGCCTGATGTCGCCCCGCTGGTTGCGAACGCTCATGATCATGCGCCCGTTGGACAACTCAGCTCCCATGGTTTCATTTGAACCAGGGATATTAACGTTGGTAGAAAGCTTGAATGTTTTGCCATGGTCATCAGAATAAAATCCATGTGCATTGCAGTCCCTGTATTGTGGCTGCGGATCGCCGGCAGTATGGTTGGCTGCCACAAAAATTCTTCCCTTGTAAACCCCTTGATGGAATTGAAACGCATGCCCTGGTGTGTTGGCATAAGTACGCCAATCTTCCTTGAACTGGTAGGCTGGATTGGCATTGGGCTGAAATGGCCTGTGGGCTTGCATGGTGATGTTTACCGGCTCAGACCAAGTATTGCCCTGGTCAGTGGATTTGATGTACCATACTTCCCTCAAACCTTTTCCCTTGCGCACTTCACCTTCATGGTTGTTGCCTGTATTGTAAAATAAATACACAACTCCCTGGGGATGTTCAGGATCCAGCAGGTCAACTACCGGAGCTGGATTGCCTGCCTGGAGCGATGCATAATTCACCAAGATCTTAACTGGCGACCAGGTCTTTCCCTTGTCTGCACTGCGTTTCATGACTATGTTGATGTCTCCAAAATCTCCGCTGTTGTTCACCCTTCCTTCTGCAAATGCAAGCAGCTCCTTGTTTTTCAATCCAATGATGGCAGGGATGCGGTAGCTCTTGTGGCCTTCTGTACCACTCGTGAAAACTGCCACCTCCTGACCAAAAGCCAGGTTGACCAAAAGCAAGAGAATCGGAAATAATTTCATGACGATGGGTTTAATGTCCAAATTGTTTCAAGAGTTGCATGCAGAGCCATTCCTGTCTGGGCAGGTGGAAAGGCCCTTTGAAAAGATTGCCTTTGGCTGTCTGTGCGATGGAACCATCGCGGTGAAGATAGCCAAACCACTCGCCGTTTTTCTTGTCGTTGAATACCCTGTAAGCGTATTCATGAACAGTGCGGTGCATGTCTGCATATTTTTCATCCTTGGTCAACAGGTAGGCCAGCAAGGTTGCAATGATGGTCTCATTGTGGGGCCACCAGAATTTCATGTCTTGCCAATACTCCTGCACGGGTTTGTTGTAGACGTCCCTGAAATAAAACAAGCCACCGTGTTCATGGTCCCAGCCGCGTTTCCACATGTAATCAATCATCCTGCAGCCCAGCTCAATCAATTGTTTGTCGTTGTTCCTGTGCAGGGCCTCTGCAAGAATGAACCATCCACCTTCAATGGCATGACCTGGGTTCAGTGTTCTTCCATCAACATGATCGATGATGCTGCCGTCTGGGGCAACCTGCTCCATGACACATTCAATATCATCCTTCACAAAATAGGTTTCGATTTCTTTGATCCAGCCTGTGATCAAATCATCACAACGGGGATCTCCAATATTGTCCCTCAATTGCTGGGCGGTATTCATCATGATCATCGGAACACCAATACCCTTGGAAGGCCTTGTATTGGTGAACTTCGGCTCAAGTAATCCGGGGATGGTTGCGTACTCAACGCATTTCCCAAAAATCCTTCTTGCATTGTCGGCAGCTTCCTGGTCACCGCTTGCCTTGGCATAAGCCGCGCAGGCAATCACGTAAAAGGTTTCAGAGAAAAAATACCTTCTTTTCCTGATGGGCTGTCCTTCTCTTGTAACATGAAAGAACATCCTCCCGTCAGTATCAAAACAATGCTTGTTCAGGAAATCATAGCCCAGCTTTGCGCCCTCCAGCCATTCCTGTTTTTTTTCAACCGTATTGTACAGGGTGGAAAGTGTCCAGACCGCTCGTCCCTGGATCCATACGGCCTTGTCGTCATCAATCAATGAACCATCTGCATCCCTCATGAAAAGGTATCCTCCGTGTTCATGATCAAATGAACGGGGGAACCAAAATGGGATGGTATCCTTCAACAACTGATCTGCATAAAATTGTTGCAGATCATTCAATTCTTCAGCTGTGTACTGCATTTGTCTTATTGGGTTTAAGAAATATCAATTGGATGATGAGCACAATCACAACCACAAAAGCCAGCATCGCAAAGTCTTTGCCGAGGTTGCCGGCATCGGTTGATTTGCCAAGATAATCTGTGATCAGTGCTCCTGCAAAAATTCCTGCGGTGTTCAGAAATCCATATCCGGTTGCGCGTTGGTTGGGTTGCACAAACTGACAAAGGATGGGCATGTTGTTGGTGTCAAACATGCCAAAACCAAAGCCAAACAAGAATGCTGATGCAATGATGTGAAAGACCGTTACACCATATCCCATCAAAAACAAAGCGGGTATGGTCAGCGCAAGCCCAATGGCTCCAGTATAAATCCTTCCCTTGCTGTTGACCTGGAACCACCTGTCAGAAAGGATTCCGCCCACGATGACCCCAAGCAGGGAGGACAATGAAATGGAAATGGTGGTCAATGGTCCTGCAACCGACATGTCAATGTTCAGGTTTTGTGCAATCAGGGTTGGGGCCCAGTTTTTGATGGCCCAACCTGGAAGACTGGGTACAGCAAAGTACAAGACAATGATCCAAAAAGGGAAGGAACCCAAGAGGGAGGCCAATCCTGAAAAAAAGTTTTTGCCAGGTTGTTGACCAATTGAGGCAGCGAGGGTTTCTCTTTTTTTATCCTTCAGGAAAAGCACAAGCACCATGGCATAAATCATCCCAATCATCCCAAATAAAATGAAAGTATTTTGCCAGGAATAATATTTGGATACGGTGGAACCAAATCCTCCAAGGGCCTGACCCATGTAGATGCCTGACATGTGGATGCCAATGGCAAGGGACCTTGTCTTGTCACTGTGGAAATCTGCGATCAATGAAAGGCCGGCAGGTATGTAAAGGGCTTCACTGAAGCCCATGATGGCCCGCAGCACATAAAGTTGATTGAAGGTTTGGGCATAGCCCATGGAAAAAGTGACAGCAGACCATACAAAGAGGCTGCCAATGATCAGCCATTTTCTGTTGATGCGATCAGCGATGATGCCAGAGAAAGCACTCATGGCGCCATAAACCCAAAGAAATACCGCCATCAGCCTGCCGAAATTGGTGGCCTGCTTGAGTTCAGCAATGTCCATCTGCATGGCCGGACGCATGGTGGCAATCATCTGCCTGTCCATATAGTTCAGCAGTGCAACGCCGAAAAGCAGTGCCACGAGGATCCAGGGGTAGTTTTTGGAATGGGTCATTTTTGGGGTTTTAGTTCAGCAGCAAAAATGTTAGGGGTTCTCACACCTGCACGGATTTCTCCACCAGGGATCATGACAAAACCATCCCATACAAATGCATGGGTTGTTACAGGTGTCGGAAATGGCAAGGTGCCTATGGGGGTCCAACGATCGTGTTCAATATTATAGGCCAGTATTTCATTGCTGAATCCCGGATGGCTTGACTGCAGGGCAATTCTTTTTTTGTCCAGTGTTTCAATAGCCGATGGATCTGTTTGACTGTTTTTTTGCGCAACCAGCGCTTCAACCTTTGAAAAAACTTCACCCCTGTCTCCTCCCAAAATCAATATCCTACCGGAAGGGTCCAAGACTCCTGTTCCTGCAGACAAACCATAGGGCAGAGGCGCTTTCAATGACCACTTCAATGTGTTGGTATCAAAAAAATAGTTGGTGGAATAGATATCACTCATTCCATTTTGTTGTTTGGCGCGACCGCCCACTATGTAAATGCCTTTCTCAAGCTGTCCGTTGACAAATGCCCCTACGCCATGGCTGACGGGCACTGGAATGGATGGCAATGACGTCCATCCATTTGCCGTATTGTTCAAGTCCAGGAAAAAAACCTTGTCAGATACTTGAGTACTGCTCTCTCCGCCTATCAGGTATACCAATGATTTATTTGACACTGCGATGGCATTGGTCAAAGGAAGGGGGAGGTCTGGCAAATTGATGAGCTGGATACCCTCCTTGCTCCCCACCTGCAACAGCATCACTTTGCTGAGAATACCTTTTTCATTTTCGCCGCCGGCCATCAACAAACCTTGTTCTGTTGAAACAGTTGCTGCATAACCAAGGTTCATGGGGAGCTTCTGTGCCCCAGACAAAGTCAACATAACATCGGATGATTTTCTGAACAGAAAAACATCATCAAAATACATTTTCTTGCCCCCTTCCCAGGGCAGTTTATCCGGAAAATTTGTGCCGCCTGCAACAATCATATAACCATTTTGGAGACCTGCGCTTTGTCCTGCAAGACCTATAGAGGGAATCCCTTTGGTTGCAGGAAATTCTCCAATCTTCTTCCAATTGATTAACTGAGCAGTCATGTGCTGGCTATTTACAGTCAAAATACAAAGTATTGAAATAATGAGAAAACATCCTGCACGGAACATATCGTACAATCGTTTTATTTTGAACAATACTGATCAAAGTCAATTGCCTTCAGATCTTCCGTGAATGTACTGAAGTCTTGCTCCGACATATTTTTTACCGGCAACCTGAATTCACCACAATCAACAGAGATGGCCTTCATAAAGGCTTTTCCGGTGGCAATTCCACCATACTTGCCCAACAAACGGATCATGTCAATGGATTGCTGCTGCAATGCCCTTGCCTTTTCCATGTTTCCATTGTTGTAGGCCTCAATCAAATTCAGGTACAGAGGAGCAGCATAATTGTAAGTACTTCCAATGGCTGACTTTGTTCCAAGTACCAGAGCAGACAACATGTTTTCGTCCCTTCCCCACATCATTTCATATTTTCCGTCGCCGTAATTCAAACAGGAAAGAAAATCCATAAAATCCTCATGAGTATACTTGATGCCAGCAAAATTATGAGTCCTGCCATCCATCTCTTTCAAGAAATCGATCATGGGGAAATTGACTCCCGTCAATACCGGAATATGATAATAATAAAACGGAAGATCAGGAACGACTGATGCAATTTCTACACAGCAACTCGCAAGCATTTTTACATTAGCTGGTTTGAAATAAAATGGTGCAGTAAATGAGACTGCAAACAATCCTTCAGACTGTGCATGCAAGGCAAGCTCTTTGCAATCTGCAATGCAGGTTCCCCCTAAAAACATGATCACCTTAAAGCTTTCATCAAGAGCAGTACAATTTGCCCAAGCTGTAGCAACCGCTTTTTTCTCTTCCATGCTGAGTGAAACACCCTCTCCAGTTGAACCACAGATGAAGGCGGCATTGACTCCATTTCTCTTCAGCATATTGTAATAACCTGGTATCACCTGAAGATTCAGGTCGCCATTTCCGTGCATAGGGGTGAATGGAGCTGCAATCAGCCCATCAAAATGCGCAATATTCATATTAATTATTTAAAGACACCCAGCCAAAATGGCCAGGTGTCAAAATTTTGCTGAAATTAAGCTATTTCATTTATCAGGTACCAGCATACAAAGGGTTCTGCTCCAATTTAGGATCCTGGTTGAGAGTAGCCTTATCAATTGGCCACAATAATTTGTATTCCTGTGTAGCTTTATCTAATACTCCAACGAGAAGAAGATCTTTTCGGAAAGCCAGCGGATTACCAGTTGCATCCTGCATTCTCCTCAGGTCGTACCAGGTTTTACCCTCCGCAACAAATTCTTTTGTTCTTTCACCAAAAATGGCAAGCTCATTGGCCTCAAAACTACCATTGGTATGAGCAGGAAATGCCAGTGCTCCATAGGCCCTTTTCCTTACTGCATTGATTTCAACAGAAGGATCTTGACCTTGCTTGTTTTTGATCTCTGCCAGCAAAAGCATGGCCTCAGACCATCTGTAAATGGGTACATCAGAGGCAAAACTCCTGTTGGTTCCATCCATTGTGCCCAAGAATTTCCTGAGGTTGACAAATTTATTGGAAGCAATTGGTGCTCTATAAAAATCAAAAAATGTAGCCCTTGCGCGGGAATCCTTTGCGGTATCAAATTTGAGGAACAAATCATATTTATACTCATACCTGATGATGGAACCACCACCTGCCACTTTGAGTGGATCAGATGGTGAGGCGCCGGCCTCTGTTGAAGTCAATGGTGCTCCACCCACTGTCACAAAACTTGCCATAGGATCTGTTTGGGCATATATGAACTGCCCATAGGAATTGGTTGCTTCTCCAACCTGATAGCGGATGGCAAAAATTATTTCACTGTTTCCCTTGTTGGCATAGTTGAAGATGTTGGCAAAACCAGCCACTGCTGAAGATTGCGTCAGTGCGGCTTCAGCAGCCGCCCTTGCAGCAACAAGATCAGCAGATACATTGCTTGGAGCTTGTCCGTCTATCTTGACTTTTGCAGACCAAAGAAATATTTCTGCTTTCAACATGTGCGTGGCAGCCAGCGACCACTGTGCCTTTTGAAATTTTGCAGTATAATTTCCTGCAAAATTGGTTTCTGATTTTTGAACATCAGCCTTTATGAAATCAAGTGTTTCTTTCTCGGTTTTTGAACGCTCAAGATAGGCCTGTTCAGCAGCTGTTGGTGTATTAGTCAAAACTTTGGGCGTTGATGTCAATGGAACACGACCAAAGGTTCTGTAGAGGTGAAAATAATAAAACGCCCTGAGGCCATAGGCCTGTCCCAAGTAGTATTTCTTGTCTGCTTCAGAAAGATAAGTAGCCTGCTCCACCTGATAGATGAAATTGTTGACCTGGAAAATAGGCCCATAAAACCCTGCCCAACTTGAAATGCCAGGGCTTGACTCACGCAAATCTTGTCTGATGATGGAAGCAGAATTGAGAGAGGATGTACCAGTTGCACCAGTAGCGTCCTTGAAGGCTCCAGACCTTAATTCTCCCAGTGTGAAGAGGGTAAACTGAAACCCTCTCAATTGATTGTGCAAGCCAATCATGGCACCATCCACTTGTGCAGTAGTTTTCCAGAAACTCGCACTGGTATAATAATCTTCTGGGGAGAGCTCCAGCTTATTACATGCATTGGTAAGCAACAACAAACCAATCACGGCTATATTGAGTATCGTCTTTTTCATTGTTTAGATTTTGATGGATTAGAATGTGATTTGTGCTCCAAAAATGAATACCCTGGGAAGCGGATATCCACCACTTCCTGCAGCTGAGTTGGCAATACTTCCTGATTCTGGTGAATACAAAGTAGACTTGCTCATGTATCCCACATTCTGAACAGTTGCAGAAAGATTGATGGACTCGCTTTTGATCTTCCCTGCCCATCCTGTTGGAAGAGAGTAAATAAGGTTGACTTCACGGAGTGCTAGGTAATCTCCTTTTTGATAGAACATTTTAGACTCCCTGAGCACATTGTTTTTGTAAAGCTGGTCTGCCCAATAATAGGTTGGAAATTTGGCTGAAGTGTTCTGGGGTGTATAGGTCTCATACACATCTTTTATTGTATTGAAAGTGCCCTGTGCATTCCCCATGAACCAGGCCCGAGGACCATCATATGCGACAAAGCCCAAAGCATAATCAAAACGAGCGCTCAATGACAAATTCTTCCACCTGGCATAGGAGCTGAAACCACCAGTCCATCTTGGAACTGTTCTTCCCATATAAACCCTGTCGCGAAAATCAATGGTATCATTCTTATCAATATCAGTCCACTTGACATCTCCCAAGGCAATGGGGAAGAATCCTGCTTTTTGTGCAGTGGTAAGGGCATTGTAACGTCCAGGACCTAGCAGTACCCTGGCTCCGTTCAAATCAACCCGGTTGGCATCGGCATCAAGTTGCGCCTGTGTCCTGTAGAGGTCTGCTGGAACATATGCATAGGCAACATTCGGATCTTGCCCTTGTTGCAAGCCACCAACCCAAATCAACTGCTTGGTTGCTGGGTCATAAACCTGCACTCCACCTTGCCTGTTGTTGGGCAACCCATTTCCTGGAAGTTTCAGAATTTTATTGGCATTATAGGCACCATTCAAGGCAACATCAATTTGCCAGTTCTTGTTTCTCACAACCCTGTAATTCAGCTCAAACTCAAGGCCCTTGTTTTGCATGCTTCCATTGTTGGTGGTGAGGCCAGTTATACCAGAGGTAGCAGGCAGAGAGAACGTAGAAATCTTGTCTCTTGTAATCCTGTCATAGTAAGCCAATACAAGATCGATTTTCCCTAAAATATTGGTTTCTATACCAAATTCAACGGTGGATGACCTTTCCCAAAGCAGGTCAGGATACTGTGGGGATGAAAACAAGTATCCTGCGCTGGCATTGTACCTGCCAACACTGTATCCGCCCTGAAGCCCGTAAGAACTGATGCCACTTACATTTCCGTTCTGCCCCCAACTGGCTCTAAGCTTGAGTGTTTTGAAAATTGCAGCATTGAAAAACTCTTCTTTGTGCAGATTCCATCCCAATGAAAGACCTGGAAAATTACCCCAACGGTTGTTGATGAGTTTTGAATAACCGTCCCTGCGCAATGTGGCAGTCAAAAGGTATTTGGAATCATAGTCGTAAGTTGCCCTTCCGAAGAAAGAAAGGATGCGCTGACGATCATGATAAGAATCAACAGAAGGCTGAAGATCCTTGTCTCGCTTTACATATTGAAGATCCATGAAATCATCAGAGGGAGCTTGGGCTCCTGATGCAGATACACCATAGGAATTGATATCATAATACTCAGCACCACCCATCAGGTCGAGGTTGTGCTTTTTGCTGAAGCTAGTATTGTAACCTGCCACTGCATTGTAGGTTTGGCTGAAGTTCCTTCCAAAAGAAGCTGATGAAGATCTGTTTCTATTGAAGTTGCCCGGGCTTTGCAAATAATCCTTGTTGAAACTTTCGTAATAGCCTTCATCATAAAAAAGATTCGCACTTGTCTTCAGCCAAAGGTTGGAGAGGAAATCTATTTTGAGTGCCTGGGACATGGTAAACTTATCCGTATTGTTTCTCCTGATGAACTTGTCATCATTCACCAATGGATTGCCATCGCCAAGGTCTCTACCAATCAGCAATTCACCTCTTTCATTTCTGCCCCTCATTGTTGGAGGTGCACCCAATGATCGGGAAAGATAGTTGCCTTCTGTATTGGTAACTGCATCTCGCCATTTTGCATCAGCAAAGTTCAGGTTGGATGTAGAGGTCAGCCAGCTCTTCACTTTGTATTCTGAATTCAATACAAAAGTATAGCGCTTGTAAAATGTATTGATGGGCATTCCTTTTTCATCGTAAGCGCCAAAACCTGCATAATATTTTCCCTTCTCATTGCCACCGCTCATTGATACATTGTAATCCTGGGTAAGGCTGTTGGGCCTAAGGGCATAATCCCTGTAATTGAAATCATTGAAGATCAGGGTATCGGTTCCATTGACAGGGTCAATCATGGTCTGCCATCCATTGCTCAATTTCTGGCGGTTGGTATTGTCAAGCTTCATGGTGCTCCAAACCCCCAGGGAGCTTATGTTTCCATCAAGCACATTTCCTGCTGCATCCACAAACCTGTTGCCTGTACCGAAAGGACCTGCACTGGTCAGCTGCGACAACCTTGAAGGATCGTACACACCAGATGTTTTAACAGCACTCCTGGCCCAATAAAGGTATTCCCTTGCGTTTAAAAACTCAAATGGAAGGTTCAACTTGTTGATGCCCACCTTGGAGCCCACTGTTATTTTGGATTGACCCGCTTTTCCTTTTTTGGTTGTAATCAGGACAACACCATTGTTGGCCCTTGCGCCATAGATAGCCGTTGCAGAGGCATCCTTCAACACTTCTATTGATTCAATATCCTCCTGGTTGACTTCAGAGAAACCAGCCCTGAGCAATCCATCCACAATTACGAGAGGTGATCCGGAACCATTGTAATTGGTTCCACCCCTCAATACAATACCAGGCACGGCACCGGGACGACCTGATGTTTGCTGTACCCTCAAACCTGGAATGGTTCCCGCAAGGGCAGAGGCCGGATTGGAACGTACCCCGCTTTGCAATACCCGTTGATCCAGCTTGCTGACAGATCCGGTAATTTTTGATTTTTTCTGTGCGCCGTAACCTATGACCACCACTTCATCTAGCTTGGACTCGGTTTGCTGCAGAAAAATGGTCAAAGGCTTTGCGCCACTCACAACAACCTGCAAATCATCATATCCTGTTGAGGAAAAAACCAGGACATCCCCGTCTTTCGCATCAATAGAAAACTGTGCATTTTCATTGGTTTGTGTGCCTTTTATCGATCCTTTGACAATAACAGAAACACCCGATAAAGGGAGATTGTCTGGTTTAGAAATTACCTTTCCGGTAATCTTGCCCGTTTGACCCATTGCGATCAAATTCAGAAGAAGACCAAAAAGAATAAATCCAAGCTTCAGCTGTGCTGTTTTCATGTAACTTGATTTAATTTTGTATTATGTATGACATAATAAAAGTATTGAAATTTATTGATTTTTCCAAAAATCCGTTAAAAATCACAGCGATTCGATAGTAAAGGCCTGTTTTGAAATAACTTTACAGGAATAAAATAGAATTAAGTCAGACATAATATGCCTAAATCAATATTTAAAACCATTGAAACCACTAGTCTGGTAGACAAAGTTGAAGCAAGCATTGTGGAACTTCTTCAAGAACAAAAACTAAAGGTGGGTGACTCTATTCCAAAAGAATTGGAGTTGACTGAAATACTTGGAGTAAGCAGAACAGTGATTCGTGAAGCATTGCTCAGACTTAGGATGATGGGATTGATTGAATCAAAGAAGAAAAAGGGATCCATCATCACAAGCCCCGATATTTTTGGAAACTTGAGCAAAAGCATGAACCCCCATATCCTGGACCAGGATACATTAAAAGAAATATTTGAAATCAGGCTTGTGCTTGAAATTGGAATGGCAGAGTTCATTTTCCAAAGGGTCACGCAAAAAGACATTGAAGACCTTAAGGCAATTGTGGCAAAAGAGCCTGTTTCCACTGAACAATTTATTTTTGACAGCGAACATGAAATCGAATTTCATGGCAAATTGTATGAAATAACAGGAAACGAAACCCTGAAAAAGTTCCAAAGAATGTTGTTGCCGATATTCAACTATGTGCACAACAGTGGGCTCCTGAAAAAACAAACCAAGATTAAAAAATTTGTTTCCCACAAAGGATTGGTAGAAATCATGGAAAATGGTTCACCGGAACTTTTCAGGAATGCCATGAGAAATCATTTGGAAAACCATTTTGCCAGGTTATTTGAATAGCCAAGCATTTCTGTTAGGCGTCTTTAAATTGCCTCAACATAGACGCACTGTTCACGTCCAAGTAAAGTGAAGTATTTTCATGCTTTCTCAAAACCGTAGAAGGATACAAGGCACTGACAGGACTGTTCATGGTATGGTAGACAGCTTGCGCCTTGTTTACGCCTGGCACCACACAGAAAATGGATGCTGCCTTCATCAATGCAGGAATGGTGAGGGTGATGGCCGTTCGGGGAACCTCTTCAATGGATGCAAAACAACCATCATGCACCTGCTGCATCCTCGAAACTTCATCCAGCTCAACCAACTTTACCGTCAGCGGATCATTCAAATCAGCCACATGCGGATCGTTGAAGGCGATATGGGTATTTTCTCCGATGCCCATGCAAACGATGTCTACCGGATGGGCATCGAGCAATGAAGCATACCGTCTGCATTCTGCTGCAGAATCAGCAGCGTTTCCGTTGATATAATGCACTTCATGAAATGGCAGCTTTCCAAAGATGGCCTGCTCCAAAAAATGACCAAACCGCTGTGGTGCGTTTTCGCTCAAGCCTACATATTCATCCATATGAAAAGCATTGACCCTGCTCCAGTCAATATCTTGATGACTGGCCAGGTGAAACAGCATTTCATTTTGTGAGGGTGCTGCAGCAAAAATGATGTTGACAAAATGTTTTGTGTTGAGCAATTGTTGGATCTGTGCTGCTGCATCTTTTGCTGCAGACTTGCCCATCTCATCTCTTGTTGGATAAACATTGACATGTAAGCGGTCTGCGACAAATTGTTGAATGGGCACCATGTTGTGAAAAGATAATTTTGTGATGGCTAAGGCAGGTGGACAATCTTACCAGTTTTTGCACTTTCATAGATGGCCAGCACAATCTCCACTGCCTTCCTACCCTCCACTGCATCAACCATTGGCTGGGTATCGGTTTCAATGGCATGGATCATGTCTTCAATCTGGCGCTGATGACCCACAAAACTGATGTCTGCAGGATTGGAAGCACCACCACCATGCGCGAGCGCATTTCCTTTCATGTCTTCATTGAGTTGCCTGTCTTCTTCAGTCATCTCAAGAAACTCCCATTTTGTCAGGTTGCTTTCCTGCATTACTGCTGTGCCCACCGTTCCATTGATCTCGATCCGCTTCAGGTCTCCAGGGAAAATGGCAGTAGAACATTCAATGTTGCCCATGGCACCATTGGCAAATTTCAGGACGGCAACCACCGTGTCTTCCACTTCAATTCCTTTGTGTCTTCTGTTGCCAGCAAAAGCCTGCACTGATTCAACCTTACCCATGTACCACTGCAGGAGGTCAACCGAATGGATGCCCTGGTTCATCAGTGCACCACCACCATCCAAT